>Ga0187849_1000815_pt1 | contig 38951 bp, 39 predicted proteins | sample June2016WEW_4_10_2_FD_132412 | JGI IMG/M metagenome (GOLD analysis project Ga0187849, IMG submission 132412) | Peatland microbial communities from SPRUCE experiment site at the Marcell Experimental Forest, Minnesota, USA - June2016WEW_4_100 | ecosystem: Environmental > Terrestrial > Soil >... | reverse complement strand
TACGGCTGACCACGCATGACTCGGGGCCAAGACGGCTCGCTACGCCTTTCTTGTACGGCTCTCTCATCCGCTACTCAATGCCGGTTTATCCCGGCGCTCCAAGCTAAAGCATGCCCCACCAAAGTGGGGCATGCTTTAGCTTTTGCCCATGCCACAAGGAACTGCGTGCCTGCCCCTTTCAAGTCGCGCACCTTCGGCGCCCGCCCTACTTGTATCCCTCCATCAGCTTCCAGCCTGCCTCGACGAAGAAGGAGAGGGTGCGCTGGGTCACGCCGTAGCCGATGAACTCCTTCGGGGACATGCCCTCCGGCTCGTAGGCCTTCACGAACTCGGGCATCTGGCGAAGCCGCTCGAGGGCGTCGGGCGGCACTTCCCGGTCGATTCGCTCCTCGCGAGGGTGGTCGTCCTTCACGAACCAGGCCTGCGGTCCCGGAGCGATCGACATAATGACGTCGGCGCCGGCCAGCTCCGTCAAGTGGTACGGTCCGCGCAGCGCCGCAACCAGCAGCTCCGACTCGTAGCCCCGCTCCCGGTAGAGCTGGTAAGCGCGCTTGGTGCACGCCAGGCCGGACCAGCGGATGTCGGACTCACTGACATTGGGGTGGGCATCGTGCGCCACCTCGCGAAGATAATCGTCCAAGCGGCCGATCATGATCACCGAGTAGCAGCGGCCCGGCTTGATCCCCTTCGCCTTGGCCCGGGCAATACCTTTGCGGTGCCGCTCGGCGATGGCCAGCACCTGCGGGACGGTGAAGCTGACCGTGAGCGCGGTGGTGATTCCCTCGGCGATGCAGTCCTCCTCCACGTCCAGGCCCGACAAGGCGCCCGGCAGCTTGACCGCGATGTTGGGCGCCCACTGGTGGAAGCGCCTGGCCATGGCCAGCATGGCCGCCCGGTCGCCCGTGCGCGACGGGTTGACTTGAGCGCACACGTATCCCGTCGCCCCGCCCGTCCGCTGGTACTCCGGGAGCAGCATCCCGGCGCATCGCGTGACCACGATCTTCATCAGGGCCTCGGCCTGCTGTTCCGCCGGCAAACGCTGCGCGATGACGGCCTCGATTTCCTGGTCGCCCTTAGGCCGGCACTTGGCGAGAGCGACGCTTGATAGATACGGATTGCAGGTGACCCCGACCGCCCCGCGCTCCAGCGCCACACTCAACTCGCCGACATCGGCCGAGTCGTGCCACCAGCTCGTCTTCGTATTCGTGATGACCCAATTCAGGTATGTGTTGTCATTCATGATCGATATCCCGTCGGAACCACGCCAACTACATGTCCAGTTCCTGGTGCGCGTAAGCGATCGAGCGGTTGTTCAGGTCGTCCTCGAGTTTGACCTGTTCCGCCAGGCTCAGCCCGGTAGTCCTCGGCAGCGGCTGCTTGGGGGGATTCTTGCGCACGAGATCCAACATGTGGGCCAACTGGCGGCCCGGCAGCGGGCTGACGGTGTCGTCGAACGTCGCCCAGTACTTCTGCGTGTACACCGGAATCTTCAAGGGATCCCGCGTGATCATCTCCAGCGCGAAGATCATGTTCGGGTCCTTCTGCCGCAGAATCTGGACCATTCCCTTTAGGTCCAGCATCCCCGTTCCCATGACCACTTCGGACAGCAGGAAGCCGTCTTCGTAAGGTTCCACCGCCATGTCCTTGATGTGCGCGAAGATCGTGTAGGGGGCCAGCGCCTTGCAGGTTTCCATTGGATCTTCGCACAGCGACATGTTGTTGCCGAAGTCCAGGCACACGCCCAGCCATTCGCTTCCCATGCTCTTCAGCCAGGCGGCCTGCTCGGCGGCGCGATAGCCCTTGTGGTTTTCGTAAGCCAGCGCCACCCGATGCTTGCGCAAAACGGGCTCTACCAGGGCGGACTGCTTCTTGATCCGGTCGAACATCTGCTTCCAGGGCTCGAGACTATCGAACTCCTCGTAGCGCCGGTTCGTCAGCGCGGCGTGGAAACATCGCGCGCCGGCTTCCTTGTAAGCCTGCACCTGCGCCTCAAACGCCGCCAAACCGCTCTCATCGGCGGGCAGGCGGGGATCGCATATCACGTACATGTCCAACGATTCCAGGCGTTCCCGGAATTTCTTGATCGCCTCCGAATCGGTGGACGGAGGATTGGTCTGCACGCCTGACAGGCCGATGTTATGGCAGTGCTGAACAATGTCGAATCCACCCGGACCTGCGCCCCGGCCGAGAGTTTCATCGCCAGCGCCCCGGCCGGCGCCCGGACCCCCGCGTCCGCGGCCGCCCCCGGCCGCGCGGGACCGCATCGAGAAAGCCGTCGGGGCCCCGCCCAGCCGCGGCTTCCCCTTGATCTGTGCGCTCAAGGAAGACGCTGTCGTTGACAACCAGGCCGGCGCGGCGGCGGCCATAGCGATAATCTGCCTGCGGGTCATGAGAAAATCCTCCTTGAATTGCGGAATGTCCAACGCTTAAATCATAGTCCAGCCGAGCGGCCCCCGAGCCGCGTGGGATCGATCCAGCCCCAGCAGACGGCGCCCGCGACATACAGCGCCGCCGTCAGGTAGAGTGGCGCGCTCCACGACCCGAACCACTGAACGCTCAGCCCCACGATCATCGGGCTGAGGACGCCGCCGCTCTGGCCGGAGGTGTTCATGGCGGCGCTGAGAGTGCCGGCGTGCGGCCCGCCGAGATCGATGCAAGATCCCCAGGCGGCTGGCAACATGAAGTTCGCCGCCGCGGCCCCCAAAGCAATGAGCAGCGCCGACGTATAGGAGTTCGGCGTGGATGTCCCGGCCATCAGGCATCCTCCGGCGGCCAGCAGCGCACCGGCGCCAACAGCCGCGCGGCCGATGCGCAAGCCGAAGCGCCTGGTCAGCACCGCCGTCCGGCTGGCCAAAAGCGTCTTCCACGGCGTGCCGTCATCGCGGGGATCTTGGTTGATCCTCCGGCCCTTCTCGATCCACTCCAACTCCCCGGCCCGCACCGCGGCGTGTTGAGCCGGTTCGTCCCGGAACCAATAGCGCCAGAACGCGGCCCACACAAAGCCCACGGAACCGAAGATCGCGAACAGCCACCGCCAAGACATGCGCCCCAGCATGACGGTGACCAGCAGCGGCGTGAATCCGCCCGCCAGGTGCGCCCCCATGAAGAAGAAACCCTGGGCTGTGCCGCGCTCGGACAGAGGGAACCAGCGCGAAAAGGTCCGGATCACATTGGGCCAGCAGCCAGCCTCCCCAGCCCCGAACAGGAAGCGCGTGACCAGCAGCGAGGCGTAGCTCCACGCGGCGCCGGTCAGCATGGTAAACGTGGACCACCATGTCACGATGCGGGTCAGCACGCGCCGCGTGCCGACGCGGTCGCCCCACCAGCCGCTGGGGATCTCGAACATGGCGTAGGCCAGCGTGAACGCGCTGAAGACGAAACTCATCTGGATCTGGGTCAGCCCGAGATCCTTCATCATGTTGGGCGCGGTGACCGAAATGCACGTCCGATCCAGATACGTGATCATGCCCACCAGCGCGGTCAGGGCTGCCACCCGGTGTCGGACGTGCGAACGTCCCAGCGCCGGCGCGCGGCTTTCCTCTGCAACAGGCGTCATTGGAATGTTCACCCCTGTGGGCGTTGGATCTCGATGAGGTTGTACCGCTAGGCGAACTTCACCAGGTCCCACGGCTTCCGGTACGGCCGGAAGAGATACTTGTTGGCTTCCGCGTCTCCCGGGAACGTCCGGGTCTGCGCGTCCCACGTCAGCTTGCGGCCGGTCCAGTAGGCGATATTGCCGATGCAGCCGATGGTCGTGGCCCGCGCGCCGACCTCAATGTTGGCGAACGGTTCCTTGCGGGCCCGCACGAAATCCACGAAGTTCTTGGTGTGCAGGGGCGTGGGTTCGTCCTCGTTCACCTTGATCTTCTCCATGCGCGGCTCCAGGGTCATGCCGCGTCTCCCGCCGGCTCTGGCCCCGCGGCCTTCCGCCCCGCGCCCTCCGGCCCCACGGCCGCCGCCTTCCGGCATCTTGAGTTCGGGATACAGTTCCATCCCGATCCGGTCCACGAACAGCGTCGCCTCGGTGCCATAAAAGGCCATGCCGTGGGGCCGATCCTCCGTTCCCATCGTGCCGTAGTACCGCATGCCCTCCGTCCGGCCTCCCAGACCGTGCCCATTGCCGTTGTTGGCCTCGTAGGACATGATGAAGTTCGGGTATTCGAAGGTGGCCTGCTGAATGTCGAAGATGTCACCCGCCCTGGTCTTATTCCACCGCCCCGCCGACGAGGAAACCTTCAAAGGAATCTCCAGCCCCATGATCTGGTGCACCGAATCGAAGCGGTGGTTTCCGTAATCGGTGATGAGGCCGTTGGTATAGTCCATGAAGGCCCGGTAGCCCAGCCGGTTGCGGTTGAACTGCACCATCGGCGAGGGACCCAGCCAGGCATCCCAATTCAGGCCGGCCGGAGGGTCGCTGTCCGGCACCGGCAGGTTGCCGTAGGCCATACCCATGTAGTTCCACACCCGCACGAAATGCACTTCTCCGATCTTGCCGCCCTGGATCATCTTGGCGGCCTCGGCGATGTGGTCCGCCGAGCGGTGCTGGGTTCCGATCTGCACGATGCGCCTGGTGCGGCGCACCGCCTCGATCATGGCCTTGGCCTCGCCCACACCGTAGACCACAGGCTTCTCGAGATACACGTCCTTGCCCGCGTCGCAATCCAGAATCAGCATCTGCGCGTGCCACGGGTCCGGCGTGGCGATGATCACGGCATCGACGGTCTTGTCCGCCAGCAACTTGCGGAAGTCGTCATAGGTCTTGGCCTGGGGAGCCCACCTCTTCGCGGCATCGATCCTGGCGCCGTAGCAGTCGCACAGCGCCATGATGTCCACATTCCGCGGCTCTTTCAACCGCGGGTCCAGATTCCCGTCGTGATAGTTCTCGTTGGCCACCGCCTGAATGTCTTCAGGTGTGCCACGCATGAGGCGCGCATCGAATGTGCCTCGGCCACCGCACCCGATCAGACCGACATTGAGCCGGTCGTTGGCGCCCAATACCCTGCTGGCGGACACGGCCGTCCATGCCGCGACGCCGGCTCCCGCCGTGCTTTTCAAGAAGTCCCGTCTCTCCACGACGTTCCTCTTCTTGACCGGACCTTCCCTGGCTCCGGCCCAACGCAACCATATACCCCTTCGCTCCCCGCATCAACGCACCCACGTGTTGGCGGGCGCTGACTGAACCGCAACCGTCATGGAGCGGAGGCCAGATGGCCTTCTTGAGCATGCTGCCCAAAAAGGGTTGATAATAGTCTCTAATCCATGAAAATCAAAACCGTTGGTGCTCTGATCCTTTTTGCGGCATCCTGCGTGTCCGTGCTTTCCGGACAAGACGGGGGAAAGGCGAAGGGCGAGTGGCTCGCCTACATCGGCACTTATACGCGGCCGCCGAGCCAGGGAATCTACGCCTGGCGGTTTCAAGCTGCCAGCGGCAAACTGACACCGCTCGGGCTGGCCGCGGAAACCAGCAACCCGACGTTCCTGGCGGTCGATCCCAACCAGCGGTTCCTCTACGCGGCGAATGAAGACAAGGCAGGGACCATCAGCGCGTTCGCCATCGATCCGGCCACCGGGCAGTTGAAGCTGCTGAACCGCGTGCCGTCGCGCGGCTCGGGACCGTGTCACGTGGCGGTGGATCCCGGCGGCAAGTGGGTATTCGCGGCCAATTACAACAGCGGAAGCGTGGCCGCATTTCCGGTGCGCGAAGACGGCACGCTGGGCGAAGCCACGGGGTTCGTACAGCATGTTGGTTCCAGCGTGAATGCACAGCGGCAGAGCGGGCCGCACGCACATTCAGCCAACGTGTCGCCGGACGGCCGCTGGCTGCTGGTGGCGGACCTGGGGCTCGACCAGATTTTGAGCTACCGGGTGGACGCGGTGAAGGGCACGCTCTCCGCCGGCGATCCCCCGTTCACCAAAGTCGCTCCCGGGTCGGGGCCGCGGCACTTGGCTTTTGGCAGGGACGGGCGGTTCGCCTATGCCATCAACGAAATGCTCTCGACGGTGACGGTGTTTCGATACAACTCCGCCCACGGAAGCCTGGATGAGCTACAGACTGCGCCGGTGACGCCGGAGGGCTACACGGGGCCCAAGAGCAGCGCGGAGATCGCGGTCGATCCCAGCGGCAAGTTCCTCTACGGCTCGAATCGCGGGGACAGCACCATCGCGGTATTCCGCATCGATGGCGATAAAGGCACATTGACGGCGGTCGAGCGCGTCTCGACCCAGGGCAAGACGCCGCGCAATTTTGCCATAGACCCGAGCGGAGCGTTTCTGTTCGCGGCGAACCAGGATTCCGGCAACGTGGTCGTGTTCAGAGTCGATCCAGCCACGGGGCGCTTGACGCCGACCGGTAATGTGTTGGAAGTGGCGTCTCCCGTGTGTGTCGTTTTCGCGGCGCTGCGGTGACCGCGAAATCGCTGAGATCGCCGGGTTGACAGACGGAAGCGTCTGTCCCACGTGGGGCAGGCAATCCTGGCTGCAGCCGGCTTTCAGCCGGCGACCGCGGCTAGCCGCCTAAAAGGCGGCTGCGGGCAACAATGCCCGCCCCACAACAAATGCAGAATGCCGCGATCGGGAAAAGTGTGTGGCATTGGGCGGTTTCGCCGGCCAACGGATTCTTTCACAGCTTCTCAGTCCCGCTTAAACCGACATCAGCGCCGCCTGCATCATGGCGCGGGTATATCCGATCTGGAATGCGAAGGACGCGTATCCGCCGCCGCCGGGATAGCCGCCGATGCGGCCGCGGTCCCGATCGTAGTCGAGCGCGTGGGGATGCTCAGGGTAAATCTCTCGCGTGTACTTGTGCTTCACGAGTTCCTTCATCACCAGGAACATATTGTTTTCGCCTTCGTCGATCATGACTTCCGAGTACCGCTCGTAAGGCTTCCTCACCTTGACGTTGCGGAAGTGGACGTGGTTGATGCGGTCGCGCGAGGCGAAATAGGCGCACACTTCGACCGGGTTCTGGCCCATCTCGCGGGTGACGCCGCAATCGAAAGTGATGCCGTTGGCCGGGCTCTTGACGATTTCGATGAGGTGTTTCCATCCTTCCACGCTGCCCATGATCTGCTGCGATCCGCGGCTGATGGGCGCGGGGGGATCGTTGGGATGCAGCGCCAGCCGCACTCCCGCCTTTTCGGCTTCGGGAACGACTCTCTTCAGAAAATAGGTGATGGTGGCCCACATTTCTTCGAGCGTGTGGGCGCCCTCGTTAGGCAGCGGAGGCAAGTCCCGGAACTTGATGGAGGCTTCCTCGGGGCGGGGGTTGCCCGAATATTGACGGCCGGGAGTTCGCATCAGGTCGTAGTCGAAGCCGGTCCAGCCCACGCCGGTGCGGACGTCGTCGGTCTCCTCGAAGTAACCCTCCATGGCGCGGTGGGCGTACCAGTTATATTCGACGACCGGCAGCCCCACCTTGCCCGCCGCCCTGATGGAGGCGATTACTTTTTCGATCTCTTCATCGCGTCCGGGCCGGCCATAGATGGCATTGTTGAAGCCCCCGATCATGAGGTTGCCCAGGGTGAGACCGCTGGCCTTGAGGCGGTCCATCTGCTCTTTGAGGCGAGCTTCGTCCCAGGGGATCGGAGGGCCGCCGCCGAGCACCCAGTCCACGCCGAGTTGCCTGATGCGGCGCGCCGAGTCCACCCCGCTCCCACCGCCGTCGCCCGTCGAGAGAGCAATCTTGGGCGTGTCCTTTCCTTCAAAGCGGGGCGCGGGCATGACTGCCGCGGCGCTCGCCGGCGATGCCAAAGCCGCCATGCCGGCGGTTTCGATCAATCTTCTTCGCGAAATCCCCACGTTCATGATTTCCTTCTCCTGGGAAGCCCTTCGGCGTTGGCCCGGTTCAACAGCGCCCGCATGTATGCGAAACCGTAAGCGGTCTGCGCATTGCCGCCGCCCGCGAGCCCGGGCGAATGATCCAGGATGGCGATGCCATCGAAGTTGACGTCGCGCATCGCCTTCATGATCTTGTACATGTCGTAGTAGCCGTTGTCCATGAAAGTCTCGACAAAATGCGGCAGCGGCCCGCTCACGTTGCGAAAATGGATCTTCCAGATTTTGGCCGCGCCGAAATAGCGGATCATCTCTTCGGGATCTTTGCCGGTGAGTTCCCGGCCACCCTCCAGCCAGGTGCCGCAACACATGCAGATGCCCACGTTGGGGCTGTTGGCAATCTCCATGGCGCGGCGATATCCGTCGAAGCTGGAGAAGATGCAGCGTGGCACGCCGGCCAGCACCGGCGCTGGAGGATCGTCCGGGTGAATCCCGATGCGCACGCCGGCCTCTTCCGCCACTGGAGCCACCTGTTTGATGAAGTAGGTGTAGTTCTCCCAAATCTCTTCTTGGGAGAACTCGCGGCCGTGGGATAGCGGCTCCTTGTACACCACGCCATCCCAGACACCCTGCTTGTTGCGACTGGCCATATCGAACTCGCGGGCGGGGGCGCCCCGCGTGGTGGCCGTGCCGCTGCTCCAGATGCCGTTGCCCATGTGCGCGTAAGTGGTGTAATAGATTCCCGCCTTTGCCAGGTTGCGCAGATACTGCTTGTACTCCTCCACCTTCCGGTCGCGCCCGGGAAGGTTCAGGGTGACCTCCGGCATGTTGTGCACGCTGACGTTGCCGATGTTCCAGACGGTGATGCCGGCGTCGGCATAACGTTTCTTGATCTGCAGGAATCCTTCGGCGGTGCGCAGGTCGGGGGTGGAAGCCACACTCACGTACTCCGCGCCGAGCTGCCGGAGGAAGAGCAGGTCGTTGTCCGAAGGCTTGGCGGAAGCCTGCGCGCACAGCTTGATTCCGGGCTGCGGTGTGTGCACGGCCGCCGAACCTCTGCCGGCTGAGGCCAGCCACGCTGCCGTCCCCAGGGCGCCGCCCAGGGCCAGCTTGCCGAATTGTCTGCGGTCGGGATGATCCAATGTCCTATCCTCTCATTCCGAACGGCGGCGGGGGAGCCGCGCGCCGCTGCCTGCGAATCGCGGCGAAATCGAATTTCACCTCGGCGATGGACGCGCCCACCACTTCGATCCGCTTCAGGTCGCGCGTGCCGATCCCCGCCTCTTCGGCCAGTTTCAGCGTGCTGTCGCAGCGCTCGAACGGCGGCGTGCCGCGATCGGCCATCGGATCGAACCCCATCACCGCCATGGCGACCGCGTCGGTCGACACCGGGTTGAGGCCGGCCACCATCACGCCGGGAGCCACGGCCTTGAGATCTTCGCCAACCCACGGGCCTTCGCCCCCGGTCATGGTCTTGATCCCTTCGACAATCGCAAGCTGCACCGGCCGGGCCGCTACCAGGTCGACCACCGTGCGCGGCACGCGCCACGTATCCTGGCGCGGCGAACGCGGGTCCTTCTCCGGCGGAGCGCTCTTCGAGGGCTGCCGGTCTCCCGCGTGGATCAAACTGCGTCCGCCTTTGGGCGTCTCCGAAGGTTCGTCGATGCCCGCCCCGGTGCCGTAAATGGTGCACGGGGTCAGCCCAAAGCAGTTCTTCATCGAAAGCGTAACGCCCGCGGTGGCGTGCTCCTTCATCTTCGCCAGGCTCACGAACACATCGCAGTCTGCATACGAGTGGTTCAGATCGAACGCCGGAAACACGTAGCCGCCGAAGGGAACCGTGAGGCGCGAATACTTCTTGCCCGTACCCAGATAGTTGGTGTTTTCGAACTCGACGTTGGGCGCCGCGCCCAGAATGTCGCGCGGCTCGCAGTCGGCGCGCAGCAGGTATTCTTCCACCGGCTCGGCGGTGGACCAGGGGCTCTCCAGCAGGCGGATGCGGCGGGCGCCGGCCTCTGCCATGAGATGCGCGGCGGCGGCGATGACATGGGGATGGGTGTAGTGCGTGTCCTCGAGCGGCAGATAGCCCAGCCGGTAAGTGGGCGATCCGCTCAGGTTGATCTTGATGGCGACCGTCTTCCCTTTGACCAGCCGTCCCAGCCCGCCCAATTGGTCGAACATTTTCCGCATGGTGGGCAGCAGCTCGGCGGGGTTGTAGGTCTTACACCGGGCCACCGCCACGGGCGCGGTGGGCGCGCCGGCGGCGCGTCCGAGCGAGGCACCGGACAGCGCCGTCCCCGTCTTCCACAACCACTCTCTGCGTGTGTACCTCACTGAATATCCAACTCCAGAGCAACGTACTGCGGCACCGGGGGCAAGTGGATCTCCACGGCATCGGATTGCGGCGCCCAATCCACTTTCGTGGCCGCGGGATTGTCGGCGGTGTAGGCTCGCACCGCGCGATACCGTCCGGCGATGCGCACGGTGGCGGAATCCGGTCCGCGGTAGGCATAGAACAACAGGTGTGCCACGGCCTGCCTGCCATCCGGCGCCACCGTGCAGAAGGAGCTTGCGGCGCCGCTGTTCCAGAAGCGCACCAGGTCGTAGCGGTGGCTCACCATCACCACCGATTCGTTGGCCCACAAGTAAGGATCGTCGGAGCCGGCCACGGCCACCGCGACCTTCCCTTTTCCCAGCGCGCGCAGGGAGTAGCGCCGGTTCCCGTCGTTTTGGATGGGCGTGTCCGGAACCTCGCCCCAGGTGGGCGCGGTGATCAGCATCCCGCCCGCCGCCACAAACGCCAGAATCTGTTTGCGCAAAGTGGGTGCCGGCGGCTCGGCGTCGGCGTAGATCGCGGCGCGCAGGGAAGCCAACGAAGCATCGGAGATTCTGTCCTTGGGCAGGATGCGGCAATGCTGGCCGGCGCGCGCCAGCAGGTTCAGCAGTTCCTGGCTGAAGAATTCATTGTCACCGGTGAAGTCCGAGACCACTCCCACCACAGCCATGGGCACATACGCCGGCCAAGCCTTGTGTGCGGCAAAGAAACCGGCGGCTGCGGTCAGTCTCCTCCACGTGGCCAGCGCGTCGGACTTGCCCGCCGCCAGCGAGACCGACAGCGGGTTATCGAGCGAGACGATCCAACGGCCCCCGTACGCCGCGCTATCGGCCACCGCGATCAAGTAGGAGCCGGCCGTGATGAACGCGTTCCCGGCGGGCACCGCGTCCACCCACACGGCGGAGTCGGGATGGAGGGCGGCGGCCAGCCGGATGGCCCAGCCGTTGGAATCCACCCAGGGTTCGCCGGTCGGGCCGGCGCTGGCTCCTCCGCCGCCGCGGCGCTCCATCTTCACTCCCGGCCACTGGCCTTTGACGATCTCGACCCCCGCGGGAGCCGCGCCGGGCGCAGATACGTGGAAGCCGTCCTGCGCGGCGCGCGATCGTACCGCCGACCATTCCGCGCCCGCGCCGATAACCAGGTGATCGATGGCCGTGCCTCTCAACAAATCGAGCACACGGGGATCCTTCCACCCGTCCGGCCACCGCATCGGCGTCCATGGAGCCGTCATTGGTTCTCCCGAGCCTGCCGGCGCAATCGAAGCGTCCGCATCGAACCGTTTCCCTTACTGAGGCAGTGGATCGCCCCGGCTGATCACCCAAGGACTGCTGTACGCCGTCTTCAACCGGTCGGCTTGCCGGTCAATGCCGCCCGCCCAATCCATGAAGAAGACCCACTTCGGCTGGGCCTTAAGAATCTCGGCGGAGGGTGGAGTTCCCACCTCGCCGAGTGCGATCGGCTTCCCATTGGCCAGATCCAGAATTTCCCAGTAATACCGGTCGTCCAACGTGCGGTAGTTGTCGTAACTGACCACATCGACGAAGTTCTGCCCAGGGAAGAACTGGTGGAACTCACCGAAGGGGGCGGGGCCGTTTTGGTTCCACACCCAAATCAGGTTGTCCAGATGGTGCACGTTGAGCATGCGGTAGTACACCTCCCGGTAGAGTTGCGCCGTGCCAAACTGGCCCGGACGCCCGCCCCACCAAAAGAAAGCGCCATTGTTCTCGTGCATCGGCCGCCACAGCACCGGAATATGGGCATCCTGAAGTTGTTTGAGAAACGCTGCCGCCGTGTCCATATACTTTTCCCAGCGTTGGTGGAGCGGCGTGTCGGGCGTGATCAGCTCCTGCCACTGCTCGTCGGCCAGACGGGCCTGGACGCTGCCCCGCCAGGCTTCGCTGGGCCTGCCGTTCTCCCCCGCTTTGCCGGGTTCATCCTCGGTCGGCCGCAACATATGCCAGCACAGATAGACGATCGAGCCGGCGGCGGCCTGCTTCTTGGCCTCCTCGATCATCAGGTCGCGGTGGATAATGGAGTCCTTGTCCTCGCCGTCCAGAAACCCGAAATCCGATCCCCAGATGGCCGGGTACTTGCCGGTGGCTGCGTATACCCGGTCCGTATCCTGGGAGCGCTGGTTCGGAAAATTGTGCTGCCCGGACAGGATGCCTTTACCCGAGACCGCGCACAGAGTCTTCAGTAGCGCGCGCGCCTCCGGCGTGGCGTTGGGGTTCACCGGCTCGCAGTTGTAGGGCGGCGTCGTCTGAGAAAAAGCCGTGAGAGATGTCCCAACCCCAACAGCCAGAGCGATGAGTATGGATTTCCGCATGTTTTTGCCTGATTCTCAAGGAATATCACAACCTGCCGGACCCGGCTCGCCCACCGGCGAATATACTTGTCAGATAGAGGAAAAGACGGCAATGTCCAAAGGCGATGGCAAAACAGGTTCGACAATGACTCGCAGATACGGCTTGATGACACTTTGTTCGGTTGCCTCGGTGGCGTCCGTGTTGGCGCCGGCGGCCAAGGCGCAACTGTGGACTTGGACCAAGGACCAGTTGGTGGAATACACCAAGGCCTGGACCGGCGACCGGTTCCCGGACGGACGGCCCAAGGTCCCCGATCAGTGGCTGGAAAGAGCCAAGGACATGTCCCAGGAGGAGATCATGATCCCCGGCGGCGGTCGGGGCGGCGGGTATAGCCAATACGAGGGCGACTGGCGCGTGCTGCATCCGGAAATGAAGATGACGGGCCGGGCGGTCACCTTGGCATTTATGCCCGCGCGCGCCGATCTCGACCAGGTAGTCATGGCCAAAGCCAAGGAAAAAGGCGTCCAGACCCTCAATAACCAGTACGGAATCGACATGCTGCAGCCCGGCGATGTCCTGGTGGTGGATCTTTACGGGAAGAAGGAAGGCGGCACCATCGTCGGCGACAACCTGTTCTACTACATCATGAAGGCCACCAAGAGCGGAGGGCTGGTGGTAGACGGCTCGTTCCGCGACCTGGACGGTATCTCGGGTATGCCCATGCCGTGCTACTACCGGTCGGTGCATCCCAGCGCTATCGGCGGCGTCACCCTTTCCGCCATCAACGTTCCGATTCGAATCGGCAATGTTACGGTGATGCCCGGCGACCTGGTGGTGGGAGACCGGGAGGGCGTCTCCTTCATTCCGGCGCAGAACGTGGAGGCCATCCTGGACCGGGCCGACGAGACCCACATCCACGACGAATGGACCCGTAAGAAATTCGACGAAGGCAAGTACAAGTCGAGTGAGATCTACGGCAGCCCGCGCGACCCGGCGCTAAAACAGGAATACCAGGAATATCTCAAGAGGCGGCTGGAGGAAATCAAAGCCAGCCGGAAAAAGTAGCTGCGCGCCAGGAATCTCGATCCTGGGGAAAGAGGCTGTTTATGACAAACGTACATTGCCGCCGCTCGTTTCTGAGAGGCGCTACCGCACTAGGCGCGGGACTCTGGTCGGGAGTCGAACTCGATGCATATCCGCAAAACGTCAACACCAATTCCAAGCCTTCGGATCTGAAGATCACGGACATGCGGGTGGCTGTCCTCAGGGGAGTTCCCATGACCTCCCCCATCGTTCGCATCGATACCAACCAGGGGATCTATGGGCTGGGCGAGGTGCGCGATGGCGCCACCAAGAACTACGCCCTCGAGTTGAAGAGCCGGATTCTCAATGAGAATCCCTGCAACGTCGACAAGATCTTCCGCAAGATCAAGCAGTTCGGCGGCCATGCCCGGCAGGGCGGCGGGGTCTCCGCCGTCGAAGTGGCCATGTGGGACCTCGCCGGCAAAGCCTTCGGCGTCCCCGTTTACCAGATGCTGGGCGGCAAGTTCCGCGACCGTATCCGCATCTACTGCGACACCACCGAATCTCCGGATCCCAAGGTGCTCGGAGAGCGCCTGAAGGAGCGCGTCGCATCCGGCTTCACCTGGCTCAAGATGGATCTGAACGTGGTGCGGCCCCCCGGCGAGGCCACTGCTCCCGCCGGCATCCAGCAGCAGTACGGGGGGCTTCCCATGGAGCACCCCTTCATGGCCACGGAGATCACCGAGAAGGGTCTCGAAGGCGTGTGCAGTTTCGTCTCCCAGATCCGCGAGGTCTTGGGCATGACCATCCCGCTCTCCGCGGACCATTTCGGCAGCATCAGCGTCAACAGTTGCATCCGGCTGGGCAAGGCGCTCACCAAGTACAACATCTCCTGGCTGGAGGACATGATTCCCTGGCAGGAGACCGACCTGCTGAAGAAGATCGCCGACGCCGTCGATATCCCGATCCTCACGGGCGAAGATATTTTCCTGAAGGAGCCCTTCCAGGTGCTCTGCCGCGAGCACGCGGTGGACATCATCCATCCCGACCTGCTGACCACGGGCGGAATGCTGGAGACCAAGAAGATCGGGGACATGGCGCAGGATTACGGTGTTCCCATGGCCATGCACTGCGCGCACACGCCCATCGGGGCGATCGCTTGCGCTCACGTGGCCGCCGCCACCGAGAACTTCCTGGTTCTCGAGAACCATGCCGTCGATGTTCCGTACTGGAGCGACCTGGTGGACGGCGTGGACAAGCCCATCGTGAACAAGGGGTACATCACGGTTTCCGACAAGCCGGGCCTGGGGATTACCCTCAACGAAGCGGCCTGCAAACAGCACATGGCCGAGCCAGGGTGGTTCGAACCGACCGACCAGTGGAACAATATCGGCCGGCCCAACGACCGCCTCTGGAGTTAGCTTCCGGAGCCTCGTATGTTAGAAACCACGCTGCCGCGCCGCCGATTCCTCGGCGCGGCGGGCGCGGCCTCGGGGACGCTCTTCCCGGCGATGGTCCGCGCCCAGCCCGCCGACAGATGCCATCGACGAGGTGCGGCGGGCAGAGTTCTTCCAGCAAGGGCCCAAGCAGCGGGGGATTATCAAAGGGAAGAGAGGGCAGCGGCTGAAGCCGTTCGAGGAACTCGCCGCGATGTTGCTGAAGCACCTGGATGGCATTGCGAACTACTGCCGGACCAAAGTGCGCGTCGGGGTGGTGGAAGCCCTCAATGGAAACATCCGCATGATGATCGGCCGCGGCCGCGGCTACCAGAACCTGCGATACCTGCTGTTGAAGGTCAAGCGGCTGGCCGTGACCAACGTTGAATTCATCGGGGTTCGCAGCGTGAAGAGAGCCGCGTAAAATGGCGCCTTCTCACGAATTCTCGCTCAGAGCGATGTTTTTGAATGAACCGCCGGGCGGTGGCCCGAGCCGGGTAATCCTTCCGGCTGGCTGGTGCTACCCTGGAAACTATGATTCAAGCCCCCCCTCCCAAGATTCAGTTGATTAACACACCCGACTACCGGGAGAACTACGCCAATAGCGTCCAGGTGCGGGTGAATCTGTGGGATTTCTTTCTCCTGTTCGGCCGGGTGAACCAGACCACGCCGGACAACGTCGCCATCCACAATTTCCAGGGCGTCTACGTCAGCCCGCAGCAAGCCAAGGCGCTGGTCCGGGTTCTGCAGCAGAACGTCACGCAGTACGAAACCGCTTTTGGCGAAATCAAACTGGAGCCGCAGTCCGCCGACGGCATCGTGCAATGAGGGGAAACCGTGCCGAAATCCCCGAAAGAGATGGGTGAGGCCATCGCGCGCAACCTGCCGGCCAAGACCGGCCGCACATTCAAGCAGTGGGTGGATCCGGTGAAGAGAGCCGGCCTGGCCACACGCCCGGAACGGGTGGAGTGGCTCAAATCCAAACACCAGTTGGGCCCGGTGACCGCCAGCTTCATCGCCGCAGAAGCTGAGGGACGCAGCTTGATCGACTGGAAGCAGGAAGCGGCCAGGCGCAGGCCGCCTCCACGGTCTGGCGAGCCTGCGCGGTCAACGCGTCGCGCAATCGTCCATCGCGAAGCAGGGAGACCACACAGGAGGCAAAGGCCTCCGGCGTATCGGCGATGAGGAGATCCCGGCCGCGTGTGTTGAGGGTCCTCGAGGTCGGATGGGTCGAGTACTGGCGTTCCAAGGCGGGACTGAATCGTGGTGCGCTCTTTGCGCTTCCCCAGGTGACGATCCTGGGCCTGCTGGACCAACCCGGCGATGCAAGCGCGGACTTCGGGGCCGCGATCCCAGGGCTCCACGGTCTCTTGCGCCACGCCCAGCTACGCGTGCCCGGCTCGCACGGCGAGCGAAAACCGCGGGGAACCGCTTCGGCACAGGTATTCGAGCAGCAGAATCATCTTGTGGTCCTGGTCTTCGGAGCAGCCAGGGGAGCAGCGCGGCCGTCCCCGCTGGAACTGCGCGATCCGCTCGGCCAGTTCCGAGCGGGAGCAGCGGCCTTTTTCGGTGGGTTCCAGGATGCACGCGCCGAGAAACTCGGCGATGAATTGAAGCTCGTCGGACGAGAGGCCCACCAAGAACCGCCGGGCCTTGGGTTTCAGAGGACGATCAGCACACGAAATTAGAGCGGCTACCAAGGCATTTCGCACGGCAGGTCTCCTGTCGGTGATGAACCATACTGAATCTTGGGATTCTGGCCGTATTATTGCGGAAACGGGGTCCGGGCGCAAGGGGGCGGCGCTGTCCCGTCTCTGCAACCCGCCACGGAATGATAAACCCGTCTAGAATTGATGAGAAGCCATGCTGGAAAACATCAACCTCAAGAGGAAGCTGTCGCACGAGGAGTACAAACTGGTCCTGCCCTCCATTCAGCAACGCCTGTACGATCTGGAGAAGGCGTGCTGGGACCACGGCGTGGCGACAGTCATCGTGTTCGAGGGCTGGGACGCCTCGGGCAAGGGCACGGCCATCGCGGCCCTGACGCAGCGGTTGGACCCGCGCGGTTTCAAGCTCTATCCCATCACTGCTCCTCGCACCTACGAGCAGCAGCGCCCCTGGTTGTGGCGCTTCTGGCTGAAGGTCCCCGACCGGGGCGAGATGGTCATCTTCGATCGCAGTTGGTACCTTCGCGTCCTGGACGAGCGGGTCGAGGGCGGCACTCCGAAAAAGGCGTTGCGTAGCGTCTGCCGCGACATCGTCGACTTCGAGCGCACGCTGGCCGACGACGGCGCCGCGATCCTGAAGTTCTTCCTGCACATCTCCAAGAAGGAGCAGAAAGAACGGTTCCGCGCCATCGAAGCCGATCCGCTTGAAGCCTGGCGCGTTACCAGCGCCGATTGGGCCCGCCACAAGAAGTACGACGAGTATCTGGCCGCAACCGAGGAGATGCTCGAGCTGACCGAATCCGAATTCGCGCCGTGGACCATCGTCGAGGCGACCTCGAAATGGTACGCGCGCAAGAAGATCTTCGAGACCATCGTCTCGGTCATGGAGAAGCGCCTGGGCGCCGACGCGCCGCCTCGCATGGAAGTCCCCGCCGCAGTGGCCAAGGACGCGGAACTCCGGGCGGCCATGGAGTCGCTCGGGGGAGAGAGGCTCTGATGCTGGAAACACTCGATCTGACCCGCAAGCTCGATCGTGAGGCCTACGTCCGCGAGGTTACCGCTCGCCAGATTCAGCTCCGCGAATTGGGCTACCAGGTCTATTTGCAGAAGCGCCCGGTAATCATCCTCTTTGAAGGCTGGGATGCCGCCGGCAAGGGCGGCGCCATCAAGCGAATCACCGAGAAACTCGACCCGCGCGGCTACGTAGTCTACTCCATTGCCGCGCCGCAGGGCGAGGACAAAACCCGCCATTACCTCTACCGTTTCTGGCGCCGGCTTCCCGAGCGGGGCCAGATCGCCGTCTTCGACCGCACCTGGTACGGCCGTGTGCTGGTGGAGCGCGTCGAGGGCTTCGCCGTCGAGGCGGAATGGCAGCGCGCCTACAAAGAGATCAACTCCTTCGAGCGCCAGTTGAAGGACTTCGGGACCATCCTGGCGAAGTTCTGGATCCACATCTCGCGCGCGGAGCAACTGCGCCGCTTTGAGGAGCGCAAGGCCAGCGGCTACAAATCCTGGAAGCTCACCGACGAGGACTGGCGCAACCGCCAGAAGTGGGGCGCCTACGAGGAAGCCGTCGAGGAGATGCTGGTGAAGACCAGCACCCGCACGGCCCCCTGGTGCCTGGTGGAAGGAAACGACAAGTACTGGGCGCGCACCAAGGTTCTCTCGAAGCTGGTGGAGATTCTCTCCAAGGAACTCGACTACCAGCCCGCCGACCCGCTGAAGCGCGCCGCTGGCAAGAAGACCGCCAAGAGATGACGTCTACCCCAACTTCGTCCCTATCGCTTTCGCTTGCAGGAACAGCAATAAATAATCCGGCCCGCCCGCCTTGGAATCCGTGCCCGACATGTTGAAGCCGCCGAAGGGGTGGGCGCCGACCATCGCGCCGGTGCACTTCCGGTTGAAATACAGGTTGCCGACGTGGAAGCGCTCTTTGGCCTCGCGGACGTGGCCGGAGTTGTTCGAGAACACCGAGCCGGTAAGGCCGTATTGCGAGTCGTTGGCCAAGGCCAGCGCGTGTTCGAAATCGCGCGCCTTGGTGACCGCCAGGACCGGGCCGAAGATCTCTTCCTGAAAGATCCGGGCGCCCGGCTCGACATCCGCAATGATGGTGGGCGGGATGAAATAGCCGCCGCCCGGCCCAGAGGGCGCCCCGGCTTCGCCGCCGGCGGCTTCTCCCCCGAGCACCAGGCGGCCTTCCCGCTTGCCGATCTCGATGTATTCCAGGATGTTCTTGCGCGCGGTTTCATTGATCACCGGGCCCATGTAGTTGCCAAAATCCTCGGAGGGGCCGACTTTGATGTTCTTGGTCTTCGCGGCCAGCTTCTCGAGGAATAGATCGTAGACCTGGGCGTCGACAATGGCGCGCGAGCAGGCGGAACATTTCTGGCCCTGGTAACCGAAGGCGGAAGCCAGCACGCCGTCCACGGCTTTGTCCAGGTCGGCATCGGCATCCACAACGATGGGGTCTTTGCCGCCCATCTCGGCCACTACGCGCTTGATCCAGATCTGGCCGGGGCGATGGCGGGCGGCCAGCTCGTTGATGCGCAGGCCCACGTCGCGCGAGCCCGTGAAGGAGATGAAGCGCGTCTTGGGATGCTCGACCAGCACGTCGCCGACCGTCGATCCGCTGCCGGTCAGCAGCGTGAAGCAGCCCTCGGGGAAGCCCGCTTCCAGCAGAACCTCGGCGAACTTGGCGGCGATGGTGGGGGTGTCGCTCGACGGCTTGACGATGGCCGTGTTGCCCGCCACCAGCGAAGCCACGGCCATGCCGATCAGGATGGCGGCCGGGAAGTTCCATGGCGGGATCACCACGCCCACGCCCAGCGGGAGGTAGATCATCTCGTCGCGCTCGCCGGGGAGCTGGTGGACCGGCTGCGGGCCGGCCATGCGCAACATTTCGCGGGCGTAGTACTCGCAGAAGTCGATGCCTTCGGAAACGTCGGCTTCGGCTTCGGGCCAGGTCTTGCCGGCCTCCGTCACCAGCCAGGCGTCGAACTCCATCTTGCGGGCGCGCAGGATGCGGGCGGCCTCGAGCAGCATGCCGACACGCTCGGCGGCGGGGGTGCGGCTCCATTGCGGGAAGTACGCGTGCGCGGCTTCGACGGCGCGGTTCGCCAGCTCGGGCGTGGCTCTGTGGTGGATGCCCACGGCTTCGCGCGGATTGGAGGGGTTCACCGAAACCAGCGGGTCTCCGGTGGCGATGAATTCGCCTCCGATGCGCAGCAGATATTCGCGGCCGAATTCGGAGCGCACCTGGCGAAGGGATCCTTCCGCAGCCTGGCGAACGGCGGGCTGGGAGAAATCGGCGTAGGGCTCGTTGCGGAACTCGGGGAGGGTTGCGGGGGGCATAAACTCCATACTACCCCGACCCGCCGCCGTGACAACGGGAAATCAGCCCTTGACCAGCTTGCGGCCGCGGTCGAACAGGTCGGCGGCGTCTTCCACCAGCTTGCGGCCGCGATCGAACATTTCCTTGCTGGCTTCCACGACGTCCTTGCCGGTCTCGGTGACGGCGTCCTTGCCCTGCTGCGTCTTCTCGGAGATAAACTGGCGCGTGTCCTTGCCACTCCTGGGCGCGTATAGGACGGCCACCGCGGCGCCGATAATGACGCCGGTCAAAAACCAGGCGAGCCTGCTAGTGCCTTCCGTCTCATGCTGACAATTCTCAGACATTCTGCTGCCTCCGTGGGAACGGCCTAATCACATTCTGCGATATCCTGGAGTCATGGCGCAAGACCCCGAACGCGACGATGAAGAACGAGATCAGGACCAATTGCTGACGTCCCACGCTCTGGACATGGTGCCATTGTGGGATTCATCCAACATCGATGCGGAGGTGGAAGCCGACATGATCCGCGGCGTGCTGGATTCGAACGGGATACCTACGCTGCGGATGGGCGGCTCGGAATTTCCCAACCTCGGCTTCCAGGTGCTGGTGCCGCGCGGCAAGGTCATGGAGGCCCAGCGGCTGATCGAAGAGGCCAAGGCGGCGGGGCCGGCAGCGGCGGCGGCGGGCGAATTGGCGTCGGAAGAAGAGAAGTAGGGGCGCGCCGCCGGGCGGCGCGGCAGGACTTATGACCTTCCAGAGGGGCCTGTGGCGCGTAGCATCCGGCTTGGCCTTGATCGGCGCGCTGTACGCCTTCCAGCGGCCCTTCCGTGTGTACCCCAGCATGGAGCCTTACGACAACATTCCGCTCCCGCCGGACTGGCAGGAGAAGGCCGAATGGGTGTTCGCCCGGCTCATGTATCCGCAGCACCCGGAGGCGCGCTTTGGCCGCTTCGGGCGCTTTGGCCGCCGCTTCGGCGGCGCACTCGACTGGCGCCAAGGGTACACCAGTTGGACTCAGGATTATCCTCGCGCGGACCGCCACTTTGCGGCCGCCGTGCGGCGTTTGACACGCGTTCACGCGCGGCCGGTGGAACAACCCGTAGACCCGGACGATCCGGACGATTTCTACAACTGGCCGTGGATGAATGCCGGCGAGATGGGCGATTGGAAGCTGACCGCCGCCCAGGCGAAAACCCTGCGCGAGTATCTTCTGCGCGGCGGATTCCTCATGCTGGACGATTTCTGGGGAACCGAGGAATGGGACCGGTTCTATGAGAGCATGCGGCTGGTCTTCCCGGACCGGCCGATCGTGGAAATGGAAAGCCGCGATCCGATTTTCCACACCGTCTACGATCTGGACGACCGGTATCAAGTTCCGGGCCAGTGGGCTTTGGCGCGCGGCACAACTTACCGCAATGACGGATCGGTGGCGCACTGGCGGGGCATCTACGACGACCACGGCCGGGTCATGGTGGCGATGTCCTTTAATTCGGACATCGGCGATTCCTGGGAGTGGGCGGACGACCCGCGTTACCCGGAGAAGTACTCCGCGCTGGGAATTCGCATCGGCGTGAACTACGTGGTGTACGCTTTGACGCACTGAAAAAGGGGACAGACGCATTTTCCAGGCTCGGCTGGAAAATGCGTCTGTCCCCTTTTTCAGCCCCGGTCAATCCGCCGGTGTCCTCCAGTCCACCGGCGGCCAGACCGCCGGCGCCACACTGCTGGGATATACTCAGGCAGAAAGGAGCACCATGCGCAACATCGCGCTCGTCCTCACACTGGCTGGGGTGGCGGCACTCCTCGCGCAGTCATCGTCGTCTTACCGCATCACACAAACCTACACGCTCGGCGGGGAGGGCCGCTGGGACTACGTGGTGCCCGATCCACCCAATCACCGTCTGTTCATCGCCCGCGAGAATCGTGTGATGGTCGTCGACGAAGACCACGGGACGCTGCTCGGCGAAGTCACCGGCATTCAGGGCGCCCACGGAACCGCGGTAGTGGAAGCCTCGGGCCATGGATTCGCGACCTCCGGTAACGACCAGTCCGTGGTGATGTTCGATCTGAAGACCTACAAGACGCTGGGCCGGATCCCCGCCGCCGAAGATGCCGACGCCATCGTCTACGACAGCGCATCGAACCGGGTGTTCACGTTTAATGGCGACTCGCACTCTTCGACTGTGATCGACCCGGCGGGGAAGTTGATCACCAACATTCCACTCGGCGGCAAACCGGAATACGGCGCATCGGCCGGCGACGGCAAGGTGTACGGAAACCTCACCGACACCAGCGAGGTGGTTGAGATCGACGCCAAGATAGCCACAGTGACGCGGCGCTGGCCCACCGCCCCGTGCAAGCAGCCGGTCTCTATGGCCCTCGACACGGCCCACCATCGGCTGTTCAGCGGATGCCGCAGCGGCCTGATGGCCATCTCCGACTACCAGGCCGGCAAGGTAGTTTCGACGGTCCCCATCGGGACTGGCGTCGACGGCGCCGGGTACGACGCGGCCTCGGGCGACGCGTTTGCCTCGAACGCCGACGGCACGCTCACCGTGATTCACCAGGACTCGCCGGACCAATACCACGTTGTCCAGACCGTCACGACGCCGCAGGGGTCGCGCAATATGGGACTCGACCCGATGAATCACCGTGTGTTCCTGGTCTCCGCGAAGTTTGGAGAGGCGCCGGCGGGCGGCAGGGGTAGACCGCCGGCGCTGCCCGGAACATTCACATTGATGGTGGTTCAGCGCGTGACTGTGGGCGCCTACCAGCGGCGGCCGTAGCCCCAGCCGCGGCCGAAACCGATCCCCACGCCGTAGCCGTAATACGGACCCCAGTAGGGATAGGGGTAATAGGGATAGTAGCCCGGACCATAATAAGGAACCGGCCGGCGCACGGGCATCGTGCGCGCCTCAGCCGGGCGCTGGTAATCGTTCGGGTCCACGTAGCGGAAGGCCTGCGGCGCGCGCATGGTGTTGATGGCCACCGGCGTCTCGATGCGAAACGTCAGCGCGGTTTCCGGATAGACGACGCTGGGGTGGTTATGCGCCAGCAGGACGCCGATGATTCCCGCGGCGGCTCCGGCGCCCGCGCCAATGGCGGCTCCTCTGCCCCAGTCGGCGACCGCCCCGACGGTTGCGCCCACGGCGGTCGTGGTGGCCACCGTACCTACCTCCTGCCCGCCCGGCGTGGTGGGACCCCGCCGCGCAACCAACTGCGATCGCACCGTCGCCTGCGTGCCATCCACCAGGGTCAGGCCGGTCAGCTCGAGACCCAGCCGCGCATCGTGGCCGGCTTTGGATTTCTGCGCCTCGGCCACGCGGCCCATGACGGTCTGCCCGCGCTGCGCCACCACCACGCCATCCACCACCACGGGTTGCATCAGGGTGGCCGAGAAGACGTCGCCTGGCTGGTTATGGTTGGACGACAGCATCTGGTCCACCCGCACGATCACGAATGTGCCGGGCTTGATGGTCAGTTGCGGAGGCAGCCCGTAACGCGGTGGATCGTTGGGCGAATTCGGAGCGGGTTTCGGGGCCTGCGAATCGGAGCGGTCCACTGGCTGGGTTGGGTCTTGCGATTCCGCGGCCGGCGCCTGCTGCGCGGCCGGGGCGGGCGGCGGGTCGCCGAAGCGGCGCCATCCACCTTGGGCGAACATTAGGCCAGCCGTGGCCAGTAGGGCCAATGTTAACGAGCGAATTCGTGTCATATGGGTGCCTCGTGTGGTTCCCGACTTCCTTATGTGCACCTGGTCTGCCAAACCTGGAAGGAAGGCAAGTTATTGAAAAATAGGGGCGGGTCCGGCGCCGTTGCTGGCCGGATTCCACCGTGGATGGTGGATTTCGGCCAGTAGCGCCGGTCCCATTCCACCCGTTTTCGTGCCAGAATGGGAGATCGGGACCGGGACAGACGTAAGGGGCGCGCGTGCGCTACTAAGTTTCACTTGCGGAAACTCCGCAAGCTCGCTAAAATCAACGCGTTCGCACATATTCCTGGAGGAAGCATGGCAGTTGAGCAGAAGGTGAAGCAGATTATTGTCGAGCAACTGGGCGTGGATGAGAGCCAGGTGGATAACAACGCGTCGTTCGTTGACGACCTGGGCGCCGATTCGCTGGACATCGTGGAGCTGGTCATGGCTTTCGAAGAGGCCTTCGAATTGGAGATCCCCGACGAAGACGCCGAGAAGATTACCACTGTCAAGGACGCCATCGAGTACATCGAGAACAAGACTGCCAAGAAGTCGTAGCCGTTTTTCTCACCAGGGAGACTCGTTTTGTCGCGAAGAGTGGTAGTGACTGGCGTGGGACTGCTGACGCCGCTGGGGTTGGGGACGGAAGCGACCTGGGAGGCGATCCGCGCGGGGAAATCCGGGGTCGGGCGCATCACCCAGTTCGACGCGTCGGCCTTCTCTTGCCAGATTGCCGGGGAAGTCAAAGGCTTCGACCCCGCCAGCTACATCGAAAAAAAAGAAATCAAGAAGATGGGGCGCTTCATTCAGTTCGCCATCCCGGCGGCGGATTGGGCCCTGAAGAATTCCGAATTGCAGATCACCCCGGAGAACGCCGAACGCGTGGGCGTCTACATCGGCAGCGGGATCGGCGGGTTCGAGATCATGGAGCGTGAGCACCGGACCCTGCTCGAGCACGGCCCCCGCCGCATTTCCCCGTTCTTCATTCCGGCCATGATTGTCAACCTGGCTTCCGGCCAGGTCTCCATGCGTTGCGGCGCCCAGGGTCCGAATTCGGCCACTGCCACGGCTTGCACCACCAGCGCGCATTCCATCGGCGATTCGTTCCGCATCATCGCCCGCGGCGACGCCGAAGCGATGATCTGCGGCGGCACGGAAGCGTGCATCACGCCCATGGGGGTCGGGGGATTCGCGGCCATGCGCGCGCTTTCCACCAGGAACGACGAGCCGGAGCGCGCCTCGCGCCCCTGGGACCGCGATCGCGACGGGTTCGTGGTGGGAGAAGGCGCCGGAATCCTGGTGCTGGAGGAGCTCGAAGCCGCCCGCCAGCGCGGCGCACACATCCTGGCCGAGATTGTGGGCTATGGCATGAGCAGCGATGCTTTCCACGTCACGGCCCCGCCGGAGGACGGCGGCGGAGCCTTCCGCGTGATGCGGAACTCGCTGCGCGACGCCGGAATTGACCCGAGCCAGGTGGATTACATCAACGCGCACGGCACGTCCACGGAAGTGGGTGACCGCGCCGAGACGGTGGCCATCAAGCGCGCCTTTGGCGAGCACGCCTACAAGTTGGCGGTGAGCTCCACCAAGTCCATGACCGGGCACCTGCTGGGCGGCGCCGGGGGCATCGAAGCCGGCATCACGGTGCTCGCCATCCGCGACCAGATCGCACCGCCGACCATCAACTACGAAACCCCGGATCCGCTTTGCGATCTGGACTACGTGCCGAACCAGGCGCGGCCCATGAAAATCGAGTACGCCCTTTCGAACAGCTTCGGGTTCGGGGGCACTAACGGGTGCCTGATTTTCAAGAATTATGGCCACGGATGAACACGGATAAGATTTTCTTTTGTTGATCCGTGTTCATCCGCGGCTAAATTGTTTTTTTGGGGGCTGGCGTCCATCCCCGCCGCGGTGCGTGAGAAGTTCGCGCCCCATCGGCGACGCTGGCTCCCCAACAAGCGGCAGGTTGGCAAGTTCTGGCCGAAAGATACTGTCACCGGGCCCTTGTAAGGGTTTGTAAACTGGCATGCGCGTTTGACTTTTCTCCTCTACGCCAGCTATACTTTTCCATTCCGCGCCGCTGCGATCCCCTCCAGAGCCTGAAACTTTTGGTGTTGGATGTGCGTCTTATGCATCTGGTCGGCTGTGATCGGTATTTGTAAAGAACATGAAAACGGTTAACAAGAACGGACCCAAGCCCAATCTCGCCAGGTACCGCAAGGTGCTGGAGGCGAAAGCCGAGGAAGTCCGTCGCAGTATGTCCGCCCAGAAAGCGGCCCAGGTGGTCGCTCGCCTGGATGTTCCCTCCGATGAGGGCGACCTCAGCCAGCAGCATCACGAGGAATGGATCTTCTTGAACCGCAATACGATCGATATGAAGCTGCTGCGCGAGGTTTCGGACGCACTGCACCGGATCGATCACGACCACTTCGGAATTTGTCTGGAGTGTGACGAGCCGATTTCGGCCAAGCGGTTGGAAGCGGTGCCCTGGGCCCGCTACTGCGTGACGTGCCAGGAGCGGATCGCCGCCCGCATCGCCGACGGCGAGGTCATCGACGAGTACCAGCAAGCCGATCGATGAAGCTTGCCGGCCGCTGAGTCACGCCGGCAGTAAATCCGCGGCGGTCATGGTCGGAGCTTTCAGCCGGCAGAGCATAGGGGCGCGTACCGGCGAGGCAGCCAGCCATTCCAGAATCGCGATGAATGCCGCCCGGCTCAGGTAGATCTTTGGCCCGCTCCCGCCGGAAGAGAACGTCGTCTGAATCGCCTGGTTATCCCCGGCAACAAGCTTCTTGATACCCGCTGGGACACGTTCGCCGATGTCGCGCCGGACTTCCGGAGCCAGCCAGGGTACGATGAGCGCCACTTCCGCGGAACTCCCCGGTGAGAGGATGACCTTGGCACGCTGAAATTGTCCAGCATCTCGTTCGAAAGCACGATCCCTTTCAGGCTGCCAGGGGCGATCATGGCGGTGGGGTCGGTCGCGTCTCCAACGCGCGCCTCAAACCGTCTTCCGAAGCGGGCATTTCGCTGGCGCTGCGCCGCACTGAGGGCGGACGATCGATCGTAGCAGGCATAAACCGCTTGCCCCCAGAATCACGCCATCGCTTGTCGGATGCCGTCTTGGACTGCTGGCCGATGTAATCGAGAATGGATTCGGCGAGCGATCCGTTGCCGGCGCCAAATTCCGCGATCGGGAACGGTTCCTCCGCCGCCAGCGTTCCGGACCGCCGCATGCCGCTCCACATGCGGAAGATCTGCTCCGCGATCATCTGGCCAAAACAGGGCGCCAACACCACCGGGTAGGTGCTCCAATGCCCCACGAAACTGGCGGAGCCATTCGAGTACTAGCCGAACCTGGGACGAAACAGCATGAGGTCCTGACAGTTGCGAAAGGAAAAGAAGTAGTCTTTCACCGCGGCCTCGGTTCCAGGGGCCACGGCGACTTCATTCCCAACTTCCCGTTGGTTCAGGAGTTGCCGTTTGCCGCGTTCGACCGCCGCCAGACCGGCCGAGAGCAGCGGTGTCTGAACGGCGGCGAGGAGCGTCGCGAGCACGGCCGCCCGCGCGATTCCTCCCCGGCCTCGGGTTGCCCCGCGGCGGCATGCAGCCCGCCGATGAAGCCATCGAAACCCCATGGAATCTCGTCCCAATCAGCGCCGGCGATTGGCTTGAGTATTATGCACCAACGGGCCGCGTGGGGGCTCTCGAAGACTCTGCCAGATCGTAATCCCTCAGTCTCGGGGACAGTCCTGTCCCTGAAACGGAGGGATTACGACGGCACCACTTTCCCAGTAGCTGCCTGCGTGTCACAATGGCTAGTGCTGGATTTGCCTTCGTTTGTGAACGCCGAAGCTGATCGCAGAGGTTCCTACCTGTGGCTTTGCGGCGTGCTGTCGCTGTATGCCGCGGTGCTCCTGATTTACTCCCAAACCTGGGCCTTCACCTGGGATGAAAGTTATCATCTGCTGGCTGCCCAGTTGATGGACGCCGGCAGAAGACCGTACATCGATTTCTGCTTCCCGCAGCCGCCTCTAAACGCGTACTGGAACGCGGGGTGGATGCGCCTGTTGGGGCAGAGTTGGCGCGTGCCGCACGCCTTCGCGGCGTTGTTCACCATCGGCGCGGTCCTGCTGACGGCCGATTTTGTGTTCCGCCGCTTCCCGGTGCCAAGTTGGCGGCTCGCCGCCGCGATCACCGCCGGCTTCGGGACCGGCCTGAACGCCATGGTGTTCGAGTTCGGGCCCCTGGCGCAGGCCTACGGTATTTGCCTGTTCGCGCTGGCCGCGGCGTTCCGGATTACCGTGCGCGCGGTCGATCGACGCGGACCGCTCCTGCCCGCCCTAGCCGGCTTCTTCGCCGGCGTGGCAGCCGGTTCGTCGCTCTTGTCGGCTGGCGCCGCCCCCGTTTTGCTCGGCTGGATGCTGTTCTACAATCGCGCGGGCCGCCGATGGACGAAGCTCATGGCGTTCGGCACGGGAGCGGCGGTTCCCTTTGCGCCGGTGTTCTGGCTGTTTTGGCTAGGGCCGCGACAGACCTGGTTCAACGTGTTTCAGTATCACGCCTTCTTTCGCAAGCTGTATTGGCCCGAGACGACGCGCCACGACCTCGAAATCCTGACATCCTGGATCGACTCCGGCCAGGCCCTGGTGCTCGGCCTGCTGGCGGTGTTCGGTCTGCTGTACGTCGTGTGCAGAAGCGCTTGGCCGCGCGCGTTGAAAGCGGAGTTCTACCTGTGCGCGTGGCTCGCGGCCGCCCTTTCCGCATGGGTTGGCCGAGCCCATCCCACCTTCGCGCGATATTTCCTGCTGACCGTGCCATTTCTGACGATTCTAGCCGTGGCGGGGCTGTACGCGATCGCCTCCCGGGTGCTCGGACCGGACCGCGCGCTGTGGCCGGTGGTGCTGGTTTCGGTGCTGTTCGCGCTGGGATTGGGCAAATCGCTATATGAACGGCGAGACTTGAACTGGAGCGTATACCAACGGTTGGCGAACAAAGTCGACCAGGTGACGCCGCGCAACGCACCACTGTTCGCCAATGAGCCGATCTATTTTTTGACGAGGCGTACGCCGCCGCCGGGACTCGAGTTGTTCTATTCCCACAAGGTCAATCTGCCGCCCGCGGAGGCGGCGCTGATGCACATCATCACCGCCGCCGAGGTCAAGCGCCAGGTGCAATCGGGAAGGTTCGCGACAGCCTATAGTTGCGACGATGACCAGATCGACGACTACGGTCTGGAGAAACTGTACCAGCAGCACGTGGACATGGACGACTGCTCCATCTTTTGGGGCTGGAAGAAATGAGGCAAACTGGAGGGTTGCACTGCTGTCACTGGATTGCCGCGTAGACCGCGAGGCGCTACGCGGCTTCCCAGCGACTCATTACCGGAAGCGGGCTTAGCTCCCTGTCTTCGTGGTGGACTCCGTCTTCTTCACCACTTTCTTGGCCTTCTTGGCCTTCGTCGTCTTCGTGGTCGTTTCCGTCGTTTTGGTTGTGTCCTGACCGAAAACCAGGGCCACGGTGCCGAAAACCAGCGACAGGCCAAGCATCAGCGTCATCAGCTTCTTCATTGCGTATCTCCTTTGGGATGGGGCGAACGTATTCACCTGCGGCTATCATAGCGAACGGCACATGAAGAGTCGCTTAACCTGTAATTAAAATCGGTTCATATGGCGATTGTACGGTCTTCCGGACGAAAATGGCCTTAAATCAACGAGTTAGCTTCGACGGCGGCCCCATGCTTACGGGCTATCCCCCGCTTCACGCATTTCGAGAGCCGGCCCTTCGGTCAGGATCCCCTGATTGACCTCTTCACTTGGCGACGATTAAGATCATGAGTAGGGGACGTACAGGTGCGGTCTATGACGTCGGACACGCCGCTCCCAACGCGGCACCGGGAAATCTTGAGCTCGATCGTCCGCGAGTACATCGAGACCGGTGAGCCTATTGGGTCGCGCACCATCTCCAGGCGCCGGAGCGATGCGCTCAGCCCGGCTTCCATCCGGAACGCGATGGCGGACCTGGCCGACGAGGGCTATCTTTCGCAGCCCCACACGTCGGCGGGACGGGTTCCCACGGAGAAGGCATTCCGGTACTATGTCCGCTCTCTGACCGTCAAACGCGTCGCTTTGGCGGAAGCCGAGCGGCTGCGGAACGAGTTCAATTCGCTGGATACGGTGGGGGCTTGCGTCGAACGGTCCAGCCATATCCTGGTGGAGCTGACGAGCAACGTGGGAATCGCGGCGGCGATCCCGGCGCTGGCGCAGGAGCTCGACCAGATCGAGCTGGTGCCGCTGGCCGACCGCCGCGTCCTCATGATCCTGGTCACCCGCGATCACATGGTGCGCAACCGCGTGGTGGCGCTCGATGAGCCGGCCTCGCCGGAAGATCTGGCCTCCATCCGGAATTACGTGAACCGCAGTTTTAGCGGCTGGCAGTTGGGCGCGGCGCGGCGGGAGCTGCTGCGCCGCATGGCGGAAGAACGCGCTCTCTATGACGCGCTGATGCGCAAGCTTCAGTGGTTGTGCCAGAAGGGATTGCTGGAGGTGGACACCCTTCCCGAGGTGCACATGGAAGGCGCTTCCAACCTGCTCGGCCTGGACCTGCACCTGACGCGCGAGAAGATGCGCGAGTTGCTGTGCGCGCTGGAGGAAAAGAAGCGTTTGATCGAGATGCTCGACCGGTTTCTGGAGCAGCCGCCGGGCGAACTGGAAGTGCACGTCGGCCTGGAGGCAGCCCACCCGGCCATGAAGGACCTGGCGCTGATCGGCATGACAGTGCGGATGGTGAGCGGGCTGCCCGCCAAGGTGGCCGTGCTGGGCCCCATGCGCATGCATTACGAGCGGGTGATGGCGGCTGTATTGCAGACCAGCCGGGCGCTGGAAAGCGCGCGGTTGTAGCGCCGGCGGTCTTGCCGCCGGTGGGGGGCCGAACTGGAACACACCGGCGGCAAGACCGCCGGCGCTACGGTAAGCTAATAATAGTGGACACGCAGAAGCCCGCCCCGAATCTTTCCGATGTGTCTGCCGACGATAACGTTCCCGCCACCACCGTGGAGGGACAGCTCGCGGCCGTCACCGCCGAGCGCGATCGGCTGGCGGCGGAGAGGGCCGATCTCTACGACCGGCTGCTGCGCGCCCGCGCCGAGTTCGACAATGCGCGGCGCCGGGCCGAGCGCGAGCGCTCGGATTTCCTCCAGTTTGCCGCCATGGACCTGGTGCGGGAGATGCTTCCGGTGCTGGACGATTTCGAGCGCGCGCTGAATTTGGAAACGGCCGATCGCGACTACGCCAAAGGCATCGAGCTGATCTATCAGAGACTTTACGAGACATTGAAGAGAATGGGACTCGAACCCATCGAAACGGAGGGAAAGCAGTTCGACCCCAACCAGCACGAGGCGGTGCAACGGGTCCAGACCGAAGAGGCCGAAGACCAGGCGATTCTAGGCGAGTTGCAGAGAGGCTATAATTTCAGAGGAAAGCTTCTCCGGCCCGCATGGGTCAGGGTCGCGGTCAGGTCGTAACGCAGTGAATCCCGTGTCGAAGAGAGATTATTACGAAGTCCTTGGTGTCGGCAGAGAGGCCGGCGAGCAGGAGATCAAGGGCGCTTACCGCAGGCTCGCGCTGCAGCACCATCCCGACCGCAATCCCGAGAACCCTTCCGCCGAGGAAAAGTTCAAGGAAGCTTCGGAAGCTTATAGCGTTCTGAGCGACCCCCAAAAGCGCGCGGCGTACGACCGCTATGGCCACGCGGGTTTGCAGGGAGTGGCGGCGGGCGGCTACAGTCCCGACGTTTTCGCCGATTTCGGCGACATTCTCGGCGATTTCTTCGGCTTCGGAGATCTTTTCGGCGGTGGACGGCGGCGCAGCCGCGCGCAACGCGGCGAGGACATCCGCTACGATCTGGAGCTGGGCTTTGAAGAAGCCATGTTCGGCATGAGCGCCGAAATCCAGATGCCGCGGATGGAGCTCTGCGACCGGTGCAACGGCGTGGGATCGGAGCCGGGCAGCTCGCCGACCGCCTGTCCCACGTGCCACGGCCGCGGGGAGATTCTTTACCAGCAGAGCTTTCTTTCGATCCGGCGCGCGTGCAGCACTTGCGGGGGATCGGGAAAGGTAATCAGGAACCCGTGCGGCCAGTGCCGCGGCAGCGGCTACCGCCAGGTGCAGCGGAAGCTCAAGGTCAACATCCCCGCCGGAGTGGACGACGGCACTCGCCTGCGGCTTTCGAGCGAAGGCCAGCCGGGCGTCAGTGGCGGGCCTCCCGGCGATCTCTACGTGTTCCTGAAGGTAAAGGAGCACCCCTTCTTCGAGCGCCACGAGCACGACCTGCACTGCACCATCCCGATCGGCATCGCGCAGGCCGCGCTGGGCGCGGAAATCGAGGTGCCCACGCTGGAACAGCCGCACAAGCTCAAGATCCCGGAGGGCACGCAGACTGGAGCGCAATTCCGCCTGCGCAACAAAGGCGTGCCGGTCCTGAACGGCAGCGGCCGTGGAGATCTTTACATTCACGTCGACGTGAAGGTGCCCACGCGGCTCACGCGCGAACAGCGGAAGTTGCTCGAGCAGTTGCGCGACACCCTGCCGGTGGACAACGCCCCCGCCGAAAAGGGGCTGTTCGAAAAGGTGAAAGACTACTTCACGTAGAGTGGGGGACAGACCATCGCCCTGCGTGGTCTGTCAAGCCTCGCCAAAGCACGGCAGTTGACAGACGACAAAAGGCGATCGTCTGTCCTACCCCTCTTCCTCGAAGCGCGGCTTGTGTTTCGGCTTTTTGCGGGAAGATTTGGGCTCGATGGCTTTCGCGGCGGGCACCCGGCCCACGCGCTCGCGCGCGATGGCTTTCACTTCCTTTGCCAGATCAAAGCTCTTCTTCTTGCGTGGCAAGCATCCTCCGCACCGCCACCGCCAGCATCTCCGGAGCGAACGGTTTTTGCAGAACGGCCACTCGTCCCGGAGCCGCGGCTTCCACGGCGGTCGTGTCCATGGAATACCCGCTGGCGGCCACCACGCACAGCGACGGGTTGGCGCGCAGCATTTTCAGCGCCAGGTCTTCCATGCTCAGCCCGGGCATGCTTCCGTCCAATACGGCGATGGCGTAACCGGAAGGCGCCGCCTCCACCTCCGCCCACGCCTTCTCCGTGCTGTTCGCTAACGTCACGGAGTATCCCAGGCGGCCCAGGTAGACGCCCATCATCTTCAACAAGGAAGGTTCATCGTCGACGATGAGTATCCGTGCGGCGCCGTGATTCATGTCCAAGCAGTTGTATGATCGCCCTATGAGGTTCTATACGGAGTATCTCACTTTCAAGACGGCGAAACACCGAGAGTATATCAACATGACCTCGCAGGTGGAAAGCGCCTTGCGCAAGAGCGACATCCAGGAGGGCATGATTCTGGTATCCGCCATGCACATCACGGCGGGCGTATGGGTCAACGACGCGGAAGACGGGCTGATCGCCGATATCGACGAATGGCTCGAGAAACTGGCGCCGTTCCGCCAGGACTACCGCCATCACCGCACCGGCGAAACCAACGGCGATTCTCACCTGAAGAGCCTGCTGGTGCACCACGAGGTGGTCGTTCCGGTGACCAAAGGCAAGCTTGACTTCGGCCCGTGGCAGCAGGTTTATTACGCCGAATTCGACGGACGGCGCTCCAAACGCGTCATCATTAAGGTGATGGGCGAGTGAACACGGAGAGATCATGAAACGCATATTCGTTTTGCTGGTTACGATCGCGGTTTTGGCCGCGGCCGCGGAACTTCCGGTTAAAAAGGTGGTGCTGTACAAGCACGGCGTGGGGTTCTTCGAGCGTTCGGGAAGGCTCGGGCCGGGCGAATCGGCGCGCTTCGATTTCAAAGCATCGGAGATGAACGACGTTCTGAAGTCGCTCACCATCGAAGAACGCGGCGGCGGGAAGATTTCCGGCCTGCGCTACGACTCCATGGACCCGCTGAGCCACAAGCTGGCCGATTTCCCATTCCAGATCGGCGCCGCGCAGCCGCTCAGCGGCATGTTGGACGAACTCAAGGGCGCGCGGCTGGAATTGAAGTTCGGGAACGAGACGGTGGCCGGCGCCATCGTCAACGGCCGCCTGGTGGCGTCGAGCGACAAGCAGCCGGAGCGCGAGCAGCTCACCTTGATGCTGGATGGCGGCGAGCTGCGGACCCTGGACCTGAGCGCGGCCACCGGCATTCACTTTACCGACCCGCAGTTGCAGCAGCAGTTCCGGGACTACTTGGCGGCGCTGGCCGCCGCGGCGCGCTCCAAGGAGAAGCGTAGCGTATATATCGATTCCACCGACGCCAAAGAGCGCGAGTTGGTGGCCAGCTACATGATCCCGGCGCCGGTGTGGAAGTCGAGCTATCGCCTGATTTTCGGCGCCAGCGGGCAGCCGGTGCTGGAGGGTTGGGCAATTGTGGATAACACCACCGGCGAGGATTGGACCAAGGTGCAGCTCTCGCTGGTCTCGGGGCGGCCTATTTCCTTCGTGAGCCAGCTCTATGCGCCCAAGTATGTGGACAGGCCTACGGCGGAGTTGGCGGACGACCGCGCGGCGAGGCCGGTGGTGCATGAAGGCGGCTTTGATGCCAACGCCGGCATTGGGGGCGGCATTGGGAGTGGCGTGGGTGGAGGTGCGGGTGGAGGTATGGGCGCGGGGCGGGCACAACTGCGGGCGGCGGCCGCACCGGCGCCGATGACGGCAATGTCCGGAAGGCTGGGAACCACGTCCATCGAGGTTGCGCCGAGTTCCATCGTGGCCAGCGCTACCGCGGGCGAATTGGGCGAACTCTTCGAATACCGCATCGCCCAGCCGGTGACTATTCGTAAGGACGAATCCGCCATGCTGCCGTTCCTGCAGCAGCCCATCGAAGCCCGCAAGCTGCTGATCTATTCGGACCACAGTTCGCAGCACCCCACCAACGCCGCCGAGCTGACTAATTCCAGCGGTAAGACCCTCGATGGCGGCCCCATCACGGTCTACGACGGCGGCGCGTATGGCGGCGAAGCGCTCATGGAGACGCTGAAAGCCGCCGACAAACGGCTGATCAGCTACGCCGTCGATATCGGCACCCGCATCACCGAAGCCTTTGGAAGCAAGCAGGCGGTGGTCCGCGAGATTCACGCCGCGCGCGGCGTGCTGACCACCAAACTGGCCGCGGAAGAGACGCGAACTTATACCGTCCGCAACGTGGACAAGAAGGCCAAGACCCTGATCATCGAGCACCCGTTGCGACAGGGCTACACATTGCTGAACCAGAAGACGGCCGAGAAGACGGCCAGCACCTATCGGTTCGAGATTCAGCTTGCGCCGGGCGCCACCGAGGAGTTCCCGGTTTCCGAAGAGCGCGTCTACGACCAGACCTACCAGGTGACCAGCCTGACGCCGGATATCATCCTGAGTTACGTTAGCAACCGGACCCTCAGCGACGCGGGCCGCAAGGAGTTGCAGCGCATCGCGGATCAGAAGCGGCAGCTTGCCGATAACAACGGGGCGTTGCAAGAAGCCGAGGGGCAGACGCGCGACCTGACCGCCGACGAAGAGCGCATCCGGCAGAACATCGGCAGCCTCAACAACGTGAGCGGGCAGCAGCAGCAGGTACAGAACTACGCGCGGCAGCTCGACGCGCACGAGCAGCAGCTAGCCGCTTTGCGCGACCGCCAGGCGGAGTTGCAGAAGAAGAAATCGGCGCTCGAAACCGAGTTGAACAAGCTGATCGAGGCGCTGGCGTTTTGAAGCTCGCTCTCATCGGATACGGCCACGCGGGCCGCGCGTTGGCGCGGCTGCTCCGGCATAAGCGCCAGGAGTTTCCGTTTTTAGTGACCGACATCCACACGCTGCGCCACGGCACGGCGGTGTCCGCCGGCGGCCTGCCGGACGATCCGCCGTTCGGCCCGCGCGCGGCCTCCATCGAGGAGTTCCTGGATGCCGCGCGCGCCGATATCGCGGTGGAGCTGACCACGCTGAATCCTTCGACGGGCGAGCCGGCGATTTCGCACATCCGCGCCGCCTTCGCCCGGCGCATGCACGTGGTGACCGCGAACAAAGGGCCGATCGCGCACGCTTACGCCGAATTGCGCGATGAAGCCACCAGCGCGGGCGTGGGATTTCGCTTCGAATCGGCCGCGATGGATGGCGCGCCGGTATTCAACCTGTGGCACTACAACCTGCCGGGCGTGAAGGTGCTCGGCTTCACCGGCGCGCTGAACTCCACGTCGAAAGTGGTGGTGGAAGCCATGGAGCGCGGCGGCTCGCTCGAGGACGGCCTGGCAGCCGCGCGCGCCATGGGCATCACCGAAGGCGACGGCGCGTTCGACGTGGAAGGCTGGGACTCCGCCGCCAAGACCGCCGCGCTGGCCAATGTGCTGATGGACGCGCGCACCACGCCGCAGCAGGTCTCGACGCGCGGCATTGTGCGGCTGACGCCGGAGCGCGTCGCCGAAATCGCGCGCCAGGGCAAGACCGTGCGCCTGATCAGCCGCGCACGCCGCATCGGAGGGCGTGTCTCGCTGCGCGTGCGCGCGGAGGTGCTGGACCGCTGCGACATCCTGGCCGCGACGCCGGGGACTTCGAACCTGATCCTTTTCCACACGGACCTGATGGGTACCTTCGGCACGGTCTCGATCGAGCCGACGGTGGAGCAGACGGCCTACGGCGTGTTCAGCGACTTGGTCAACTTGACCAGGCAGAGCGGATAAGGCGCATTCCGGCGTGGGTTTTCGGGGTCGTAGAGCACGCAAATCGGACTGCCGATTGCGGGCGGACGCCGGCTCTTGCCTCGCCCCTTGGCGGTGGCTCCGTTCAGCAAGACGAACTCGTACCGAAGGACGGTTCCGCCCTTGGTCCTCCGCCAGCCGGTCACAATGCCCGGGGCGGGACGCCCTTCCGTCAGCAGCCGTACCTGCTTGCGAAGGAGCATCGCGAGGACCACGGCGATCACAGCCAGTTCCCCGGAAACCAGGGACGGGACCCAGTTAGGCATGGGAGTATCGTCCCACCCGATCGGATGGTTCACTTTCGGGTTGGATGGAAGAAAGCGTACGAGTAGGCTCGAACCGGCTCTGAGCGTTTGCCAAATCCGCGGCGGGACGCCTTTGCGCGCTACGTACTCGCTCTCCTGGACGGTGAACCGGTAAGACACCAGGTGCTGCTGGTCCTTGCCTGTGCTGCGCCAGACTCGCGTGATTTGGGCATCCGTATTCACCCCTTGTTCTTGCAGCAGGCGTTGATCCTTCGCCTGCCGCCTGGCCGTTGTTCCAAGGCCGATGCCCGCGGCGACGGCCCCCAGTAACATCATCGCGGCCACCACCAGCAGGGCAATCCCCGCGCCGGTCAACTGAACCGGGCGCAGGCTGGAATAGCCGAGGCCGTCCGGGGGCGTCCAGTTGTTCGTCATGACTTACTCTTCTCCTTCCGCAAACGCCCCGCGTCCTGCAGGGCGCGGCGCAACAGAAACTCGATCTGCGCGTTGAGGCTGCGCAGTTCGGAATCGGCCCAACGTTCGAGGGCTTCATGCGTCGCCGGGTCCAGCCGAAGCAGGAATGCTTTCCGTTGCGCCATGGCCCCTTACTGGTAGAGCGTGCCCGCGTTGACGATGGGCTGCGCGTCGCGGTCGCTGCACAGTACGACGAGCAGGTTGCTCACCATACTGGCCTTTCGCTCTTCGTCGAGTTCGACGATGTGTTTCACGCTTAATTGCTCGAGCGCCATCTCCACCATGCTCACCGCGCCCTCGACAATCTTCTGCCGGGCGGCGATGATGGCGCTGGCCTGCTGCCGCCGAAGCATGACGCTGGCGATTTCGGGAGCGTACGCCAGGTGCGTGATGCGGGCCTCGATGACCTCCACGCCGGCTTTGGACAGGCGATCCTGGATTTCGTCGCGCATGCGGTGGGCGATGTCCATCACCGACATGCGCAGCGACATCTGCCCTTCCACGTGCGCGTCGTAGGGATAGGTGGTAGCCAGGCTGCGCACGGCGGACTCGCTCTGCACGTGCACGAAATGCTCGTAGTCGTCCACGTGAAAGATCGCTTCGGCCGTCTCCACCACCCGCCATACCACCACCGCGGCAATCTCGATGGGGTTGCCGTCCTGGTCGTTGACCTTCAGCTTGCTGCTCTCGAAATTGCGTATGCGCAGGGAGACCCGGCGGCGGCGCGTCAGCGGGTTCACCCACCAGAGCCCCTGCTGCTTGATCGTCCCTTTGTACACGCCGAACAACTGGATCACCTTGGCCTCATTGGGATTGATGACCGTGAATCCGCACAGGCAGGCGATATCGACGATCAGAACCACGATCCATGCCAGGACCTGGTAGCCCGCCTCGGCTTGGATCGATGAGACCAGCATGACGATGGACAGGATGAGCAGCGCCGAGAGCAGGACGAGCATCAGCCAGCCCGAGAGACCCTTGATTTCCTTTTCCCGCATGATTTGAATTTTCCTCCTTGCTTGACATCAAAATGATATCACAATGATTTCATTTTTCAAGGGGTCAATGGGCCCAAAACTGGTGAATTCGGGTTGCGGCTGAAAGCCGTGTGAAGAGCGTGGCGCACGCACTTTGCGTGCCGCGTCCCCACTCGTGGGGACGCATGTTTCGCCGCCGGTCGAACGTGTCGGCACGAGTGCCGACACGGCACGCTGAGAGCGTGCGCCACGTCAGGAGATGAATTGCCGTAGCCTTCAATGAAAGTTGTGCGACGACGGGGCCGCGCCCGCGCGTAGCGGTTCGATGCGGCCGGCTTTCACCGAAATCACCCCGTCCAGGTTTTGCAGCACGCCGTCGATGATCAGGTAGCGTTCGCCCAGCACCACGAACTTGTAGCGGTCGAAGGTGGCGGGCGCGACGATAGCGTTCATGATGCCGGTTTCGTCTTCCACGCTCATAAAGACGAAGCCGTGGGCCGTGCCGGGGCGCTGCCGCACGATGACCGCTCCGGCGATGCGCACCAGGCGGCCGTTTGGAACCTTCGCCAGGTCGATGGCGCGCGTCACGCCGAGCGCGTTCATTTCGGCGCGGCACCAGGCCATGGGATGCTGGCCGATGGTCACGCCGGTGCCGTGGTAATCGGCATAGAGGCGCTCTTCCGTGTTCATGGGGAGGAGCGGGGAAGGCTCGCCCTGGGCGGTTTCTTCCAGCGGCGCCAGCAGCGGGCCCACCGGCAGGATGGCGCGCTGCGCCTGCCAGAGGGCATCGCGGCGATGGGCCTGGTGGAGAGAATTCAACGCGCCGATTTCAGCCAAGCGGTTGAGCTCGTCTTTGCGCAGCTCGCGGACGCGAAATGCCAGATCGTCGATGCTGTTGAACGGCCGCGCCCGCAGAATGGCGCGGGCGGCTTCCTGGCGGAGACCGCGGGCGTAGCGCAATCCCAGGCG
>Ga0187849_1000814_pt1 | contig 38978 bp, 36 predicted proteins | sample June2016WEW_4_10_2_FD_132412 | JGI IMG/M metagenome (GOLD analysis project Ga0187849, IMG submission 132412) | Peatland microbial communities from SPRUCE experiment site at the Marcell Experimental Forest, Minnesota, USA - June2016WEW_4_100 | ecosystem: Environmental > Terrestrial > Soil >... | reverse complement strand
TGGGAATGCCGCCCTGGGGGCAGCCGTCCTGAGGCGTTCCGCCGGCAGCGGGATTGAACGGGTCCCAGTAGACCTCCGAGTCGCTAACGTTACTCGTGTATACGAGCGTCGCGCAGGCGGTTGTGCCGCCCATGTTCTGGACAGCGAAGCGGGAGTTCCACGCCTGGTCCGCGCCGTCCTTGTCGATGACCAGCGGCAGGTAGAGCTTGCCCGCGCCGGCATTGACACTGACTGTATCGCCCGCGGTCTCGTAATAACCGTCGCCGGCATCGACGTCTTTCGCCAGAAGGACGGCGATTGGCTGGTCGCTCGTGACTACCGCCGAACCGATGAATCCCTTGGGAACGGACGCGCTGCGGCTTTCAATGAACGTCCAGCCGCCGCCGGGCGGAATGGCCGGGCAGGTGCCGGGACACGATTCGCTGGCGACGACGCTGCCGTCAGCCCCCAGATACCTGATCTGGATGTTCGCGGCGGCGCTGCCCATATTCTGAATGCGGATCCAGGAGTTCTCGGTATGCAGTGTGTAGCAGGATGAGGCCAGAAGAATCAGAATCGCGGCCAGTGGAAGCAGGAGAATCGCTTGGAGTTGGCGCCTGCGGACGAGAACTGAGGCTCGCATGTCATCCCTCCACCCTAAAGCCCGTCCGTGTGATGATACGCAAAGGCCTTTCCCCCGTCAAGGGAACCTTTCAAATGTTGACAAATGTGGCGGGCGGAACGTTTCGCAGCTATACTCCCGATGATGCTTCACGACGTCGCGACTGCCGGCGAACGAACGCCTCTGCCCCGGACCGGCGCTGCCCTCCGCGTCTGGCTGCGGCGGTACCGGGTCGTGGGCGGCGCCTTCCTGATCGTCCTGCTACTCGGCCTGCCGACGCTTATCGTGCCCTTCTACACCGACCAGTCAGTCTTTGCCCTCGCTGCCCGCACGATTCTTTCCGGCGGCATGCCCTATCGCGACTTGTGGGACGTGAAATCGCCCGGGATCTATTTCATATACACGCTCGCCTTTCTCCCGCTCGGGCAACACATGGTCAGCATCCGCATCCTCGACCTCGCGAACACGGCGCTGGCGATGGTGGCGATCTATCTTCTCGGGAGGCGATTCTTCGGCGAGAGGGCGGGCGTTCTCGCCGGCTGTCTCTATGGCGTGACGTACCTGACGCGCGCGGGCTACGAGGGACTGGGCCAGACGGAAAGCTTTCTGGCGCTGCCGGTCGTCCTGTCTATTCTGCTCTATCGCCCGAACGCCAGTCGCGGCGCCGGTGCAGGCGCTTTTTTCTCCGGCGTGTTGCTCGGGCTGGCGTTCAGCCTCAAGATGTCGGCGGTCTTCTACGTGTTCGCGCTGCCGGCGATAGAGTTGATATTCGCCGAGAGGCCGCTGCGGGTTGCACCCGCGCTGAAGCGCCTGTCGGTTGCCGCCGTCGGGTTCCTGGCGGTCGTGGCCGTCTTCGGCGTCTACCTGGCGGCGGGAGGCGCACTCCGCGATTTCATCGACATCCAGCGGCTGCACGTCTGGCCCTACACGTCGCTCCGCTGGTCGCCGCCCGGTGAATCGTACCTCCACTTCCTGGCCCGCGCTACACGTGACTACATTCGCGACAACCTGTTCCTGGTCGTGCCCGCGGCTGGCGCGGCGTTCCTTGCGCTGGCGGGGTTGCGGCGAAAGGAGATCGTGCTCGTCGCCATCGTCGCGGTTGCTTCGTTGGCGGGCGTCTGGAGCCAGGGGAAGTTCTTCGACTACCAGTGGCTGGCGATGATCTTCCCGCTGGCGCTCCTTGCCGGCTGTGCAATTGACCGGGTCGTCGCCTACGTGAGCGGACCGGGCGTCGCTCAGCGATGGGCCGCCTATGGGCTGGCGGGCGCCTTCCTCGTCCTGCTGACGCCGGGTTTGCTCGCGAACCCGTATGAGCAGTACCGTCAGTTCCTCGGCTACGCGACGGGCAGAACATCGCAGGCCGACAACGAGGCGAAGTATACGCCGAACTTCTCTCTGGATAGGGAGATGCTTGCCTACGTTGACGCCAACGGCGGCAACGATAAGAGCTTGTTCATCTGGGGCAACTGGCCCGTGATCTACTGGTGGGCGGACCAGCCCCTCGTCAGCAGATTCATCTACGACACGGGGCTCAGCGCTCACTGGGCGCCTTCGTCGTGGCGAGACGAGCTCGTCGCCGGCCTTCGCGCCAAGCCGCCGCACTTCATCGCAGTCGCGGGCAGCTACCCGCAGCCGTGGCTTACCGGCACGAACCAGACGACAGTCGAGGCGCTCGCCGCCTACCCCGGACTGAGCGATCTTCTGGCGCAAAGCTACCAGGCGACGTGGGCGAACAACCTGTTCAGGGTCTACGTGCGGAAGTGAAGCTGAGGAGCTGGGGCGAAGCTCACGCCCGGGCGCGATAGCCGGTCCCCTGCGCCGAGGCGTCCATTCCCGCCGTGAGGACGCGCTCCGCCGCCAGCGGTCGCTCCGCCGTCTCGCGGAAGTCTACCGTCTTCAGATAGCGACGGCAGCGCTCGCATATCGCAAGGTGGTGGCCCTTGTCCTCGCCGGGGAGGAAAGCCATCTCCTTGGGGTCGTCGTTCCCGCAGAAAGGGCAGCCCAGGCGGCGGAAAGGCCATTCCGCGTCGCAGCGCGAGCAGAGCAAGCGCCGCCTGCCACCGCCCTTCTCCAGCGCCGCCATGTCGGGCTCGCCGCCGCAGACCGGGCAGTAGCCGCGATACCAACTGCTCGCATCGACGAGGCGGCTGAGCGATTGCGCGCGCGCCCGCAGGAACGGATGGAGGGCGTTGTGCATGACAAAAGCCAGCAGCCCGCCGTCGATGCCGCTGTTGCTTTCGGGCAGGACGCCGCCGTTCAGATAGATGATTGCCAGGGTCCTCATGCGGTCGCGGCGGCGATGCAGCCAGGCATGAATATCGGCGAGCTGCCTGACGCGCTCTCGCCGGCACTCCGCCACGGCGAAGGAGATCTGCATCGCGAGGTCCGTCAGCCTGCCGGCGTCGATGTCGAGCTCTTCGATGGAAAGCAACGGGTCGCCGCGTTGCAGGCGGGCCCGCGCCTCCTCGGGCTTCAGGACGTCCGCTTCCATCGGGACCTGGAAGCGCGATTGGATTTCCAGCAGTTTGCAGCAGAGGTCGACCGTCTCCAGCAGCTCGGGCTGTTCCTCGGCGCCCTTCTCCAGCGCTGCGATGATTTCGCTGTAGTCGTTCATGTCAGAATCCAGTTTAGATGCATTTGCGGAAAAAGAAAAAGGCCGCTCGCGAGAGCCGCCTCCGCATTTCAGATTCGCGCCTTCCCAGCTTCGTCGGCCTAGGCGGCCTTCATAAGGGCCGAGACGTTACGCCGCTGGACGCCGGCTATCCTTGCGACTGCGCCGGAGGCGACAGCGCGCTCGAACGCTTCAACGACTTCCGGCGAATAGCGCTTGCCTTTTGTCGCCCGGAGCTCACGCATCGCTCGGGCCGGCGGCCAGGCGCCCTTGTACGGCCGTCGCGACGTCATGGCGTCGAAGCCATCGGCCACAGCGACGATGGTCGCGGCCAGGGGGATTTCGGTCCCGGCGAGGTGGTCGGGGTAGCCGGTGCCGTCCCAGTTCTCGTGATGGGAGCGCGTGATCTGCCGCGCTGTCTCGAACCAGGGATCGTGCGGCAGCAGTTTCTCCCCCCAGAGGGTGTGGCGTCGCATGATCTGCCATTCGTCTTCCGTTAGAGGCCCCGGCTTCGTCAGGATGGCGTCGGGCACGCGCGTCTTACCCAGGTCGTGCAGCAGGGCGGCCAATCCTATCTCCTCGCCGATGCCCGGGCTCAGTCCCATCTCCTGCGCAATGGCCACGGAGTAGCCGCGTATTCGGAAGAGGTGATGCTCGGTATACGGATCGCGCGCCTCGGCCGCCCTCGCCAGGAGGAGCGTCGTCTTTTCATACGCGTCCTGACGCTCCCGCTCCATGTTCTTGTGCTCGGTGATGTCTTCTACCGTGCCGACGAGCCCCGTGCGGTCACCCTCCGGCGACAGAATGGGAGTGACGTGCACGCGGGTCCATCGAGTCTCGCCGGCTGCAGTCATCACGCGAAACTCCTGCGAAAGCTCGTACCTCGGCAGGCCCCCGGCCTCTTCGTGCGCTTTACGAATCGGCCCCTGATCTTCGGAATGCACGATTGCCTCGAGGGCGGCGTCCACCTTTTCTGGGATGTTCTTGCCTATGAACGCCCGCAGACATTCATTGACATAAGTCACTCTGTCCTCGCCGTCCACGAGGAAGATGCCGATAGGCGCGGAGGCGCTTAACGACCGGAATCTGGCCTCGCTCTGGCGCAGCGCCTCCTGGGCCTGGCGGCGCTCAGTGATGTCCTCTATAGTTCCGACGAGGCCGGCAAAGCGGCCGTCCTTGGCGCGGATGTTCGTCGCCCGGGCGCAAACCCAGCGCGTAACGCCGTATGGCGAAAGCAGGCGCAGCTCTCGGGAAAACTCCTTGCGCTCCTTGATCGCTTCAATGACGCCGGTGATTGTGCCTTCGCGGTCGTCCGGGTGAATGACGTCGAACCAGGTGGCATCGGGATTCTCAACGAACGAGAAGCCGGCAATTTCGCCGAAGTGGTCGTTGACGAACGTCACCTTGCCCGTGGGGTCGGACTGGAAGATGCCGATAGGCGCGGAAGCGCCAAGCGAGCGGAACCGCTCTTCGCTCTGTCGCAGCGCGTCCGCCGCCAACTTGCGGTCGGTTATGTCCTCGAGCGCGCCGACCCGTCCGCCATGGTCGCCTATTGCCCTGGAGTGGGCGCTGACCCAGCGCGTCTCTCCCTCTCGCGTTATGATCCGGAAGTCCTCCGCGAACTCCTGGCTCTCGGCATTCGCATTTTCCTTCGCGGCAACCACGCGGTCGCGGTCGTCGGGGTGGACCGCTCTAAGCCAGCCGAGCCCCATCGATTCCTCGAAGCTCAGCCCGCAGATGGCGAGCATCCGTTCGTTGACGTAGACAGTTCCGCCCCGCGCGTCGGTCAGGTATATGCCGACAGGCACGGCGGTACTGAGCGATCGGAACCGCTCTTCGCTCTCGCGCAGCGCTTCCTCCGCCTGCATGCGCTCAGTGACGTCGCGCGCGACGCCGAGCGCCGCCGGCGGGCCGTCTCCTCGCTGCACGGCCGCCGCGGACGCCTCGACCTCGATGAACGTGCCGTCGTTGCGGCGCAGCCTGAAGATGGAGGGCTCCGATTGCTGGCCCGTCGCCTTCAGCTCGTCGACGAGTGCTGCGACAGGGATAGAGTAGTCCTGGGCCCACAGGTCCGGGAAGCTGAGGCGCGCCATCTCCTCACGCGAGTAGCCGAGGAGCTGCAAATAGCGGTCGTTGGCGTCGAGGAAGTGGCCTTTGAAATCGTAGAGATAGACCGCGTCCGGGGAGCGCTCAAAGAGCATGCGATACCGCTCTTCGCTCTCGCGCACTGCCTGCTCCGCCTGCTTGCGCTCGATGAATGACGCCGTGCTCTCCGCCGCAAGTCGCACCAGCTTCACGTTCTGATCGTGCCAGATGTGCGGTCCGCGAGTGTCACCGAACGCAATGAAGCCCGCGAGCCGCCCGTGGTTGCTGAACGGGACGGCAAGCAGCGAACGCACGCGCATCTTCTGGAGCAGTTCTTTCTCTGCTTCCGCCTCCACCGGCAACTGGTGCAGATCATGGAGGACGATGTCCTCGTTCCGCTCCAGTTTGCCGACCCACCAGCAGTAGGTTGCGGTATCGAGCCCCTGGAAGCGGTCTCGAGTGGGGTTCCTGCCGGGAACGTTCCACTCGTGCGTGTTGTCCAGCCGCGTCCCGTCGCTGTTGAACGTGAAGACGTACGCGTGCTCGACGTCTATGGTCTCGCCGAGAATGCGGAGCGTGGCGATGAGCGCTCCATCGACGCTATTCGACGTCGCTAGCACGCTCGACACTCGCGCCACCGCCGACTCCAGGCGAACGCGTTGCCGCATCTGCTCCGATACGCCGTTCAGCTTTCCCACCATGTCGTTGAAATCGCTGGCGAGCGACGCCACTTCCGCCGGGCCCGACACGTCGACGCGCGACTCGAGGTCGCCGGAGGCCACGGCTCTAACGCCTCGCTGAAGGGACGCGAGCGGCCCGACGACCAGACGAATGAGGCTCGTGAGCACGAGGACGGCCAGCAGGCCGCCGGCAGCGCCAATGATCGCCAGCATCCAGAGATTCAGGTTCGCCTGATGGTTCGCGTTGGATACCTCGGCGGCAACCGAGTTCTGTTCCGCCTGCGAGACCTGGGCCAGGTTGTCTAGGAGAAGGTTAGCTACCGGCAAGAGTTTGGGCATGTACTCGGTCACGGGCGTTTGCGAATTGCCGCTACCCGTTGTGGTGAGCGAGTCGATGAGACTGCTTAGCTCTGCCGTATATTGCTGGGCGCGGTCCAGATCGGCAATGAGCGAGGGGTCACCCTCGGCCTGGATGTTGTCGCGGGCCATCTGCAGATAGGCCTGCCCTTGGGCTATGGCATTGTAGTAGGAGTCGCTGAGGGGATGAGGATCGTTCGTTAGGGCTGCCGTAGCGAAGAACATGCCGGCGGAGAAGAATTGGGCTCGGGCCTCCTCCAGATCAAGAACAGTGGTGGTCTTCTGCTCCAGGGTTCTGTGGACGCTGCGGTCGGCGCTCATGCGCACGACGCCGATGAGGGAAACGGTCGCAAGCAGAGCAAGCAGGAGCACGCTGGCAAGCAGCGAGCGTCCCCTGATGGTGCCGAACACGCACCTACCAAACCACCTTGTGATTCTCGCCATGCCCGCCCTAATCGCTATCAGAAGGCAGCGGTTGAAAGTTCCCCTCGAAGGATTGTCGGACTCGCAATCGCCGTTCGGTAGACCTTTGTGAAGGCAACCGATGGGCAGCGAAGGGTGAACGGCGAAAGAGAAGCTGGCGAGGCTATTCGATGGGTCGCAGCAGGACGCGGGCGTCCACCACGAAGCAGCCCTCTTCCGGCGACAGCACTTTCACCGGATTCAGGTCCATCTCAGCCAGCTCCGGCACGTCCTCAACCAGCGCCGAGACACGCAGCAGGAGCTGTTCGAGGGCGGCAACATCAGCCGGCGGCGAACCGCGATAGCCCGTGAGCAGCGGATATGCCTTCACGGACCGCACAATCTCCCGCGCGTCGACGTCCGTCAGCGGGTGGATGCGAAAAGAGACGTCTTTGATGAGCTCAACCTGGATGCCGCCGAGGCCGAACATGATCAGCGGGCCGAACGACGGGTCCTGGGTCAGGCCGACGATAACCTCGACGCCGCCGGGCACCATCTGCTGCACGATGACGCCCGCCATTGCCTCGAGCTGGCCCGAAGCACGGAGGCGCTCTCGGATCTGCTCGAAAGCGCGGCGCACCGCCTCCTCCGAATCGAGTCCGAGGACGACGCCGCCGACGTCGGTCTTGTGCGTTATCGTCGAAGATACAAGCTTCACCGCGACGGGATAGCCCATCGACTTTGCTGCCTCCGCCGCTTCGTCGGGCGTCGTCGCGATTCGCACTGTGGCGCTGCGGATCCCGTATGCGTCGAGCAGCTCTGCGCAGGCGTCCGGCGGCAGCCAAACGCTCTCCGCCTTGTCGCCGGCGACCACCCGCTCCACGATGTCCCGCGCCTTCTCCCGCTCGATCCCTTCGATCTTGGGGACGACGCCTTTTGGCCGGCGACACCAGTCCGCGTAGTCCGCGGCGCGGGAGAGCGCCATCGCCGTCGCCTCCGGGAACGCGAGCGAAGGGATGACGTAGTCGTCTGCCGCCAGCTCATCGGGCGACCCGCCCGAGCTCATGAAGCAGGCAAGAATGGCCTTCTTGTGTCGGAAGTGACGCGCGACCTCGTGCACCTCCGCCGCGACTTGCTTCGGCAGGCTCACCAGCGGCGCGATGTAGATGACAATGACCGCGTCGATGTCGTCCTGCTCACAAAGTACGCGCAGCGTTCTGCCGAAGTCGCGCGGCGAAGCCGAGGCGATGATGTCGACGGGATTCGACAGGCCGGCAGCGGCTGGCAGGAACGTGCGCAAAGCCGCCTTGACCTCGTCGGAGAGGGGCGGCACGTGCAGACCGTAGCCCTCGCAGGCGTCGGCGGCAAGGATGGCCGGGCCACCCGAGTTCGTGACGATCGCGACATTTCGTCCAGCGGGCAGCGGCTGGTGTGACAGCAGGTTCGCGACGTCGAAGAGCTGCTGGAGCGTATCCATGCGGATGACGCCCGCCTGCCGGAACAGCGCGTCCGCAGCTACGTCGAGCCCCGCCAGCGATCCCGTGTGCGACGCCGCGGCCCGCGACCCGGAGCTGCTTCGGCCGCTCTTCAGCGCCAGGATCGGCTTGACGTTGGCGATGCGGCGGGCCAGCCGGGCGAACTTGCGCGGATTCCCGAACGACTCCAGGTACAGCAGGATGACCTCCGTCGAAGGGTCCTGCTCCCAGTACTGGATGAGGTCGTTGCTGGAGACGTCCGCCTTGTTGCCGACGCTCACGAACGTCGACAGACCCAGCTTCAGGCTGCGGGCGTAGTCGAGGAGCGCCAGCCCCAGGGCGCCGCTCTGCGAAAGCAGGGCCACGTTGCCGCGCGGCGGAAACACCGGCGAGAAGGTGGCGTTCAAGGAGACCTCCGGGTCGGTGTTGAGGACGCCCATGCAGTTCGGCCCCAGCATCCGCATGCCATAGTTGCGGACCTTCGCCACCAGCGCCGCTTCCCGTTCCGCGCCCTCGGCGCCCGTCTCCTTGAAGCCTGCGGATATGACGATGACGCCGCGCACGCCCTTGCGCCCGCACTGGTCGACGACGTCCAGGACCTGCTCGGCCGGCACAATGATGATGGCGAGGTCGATGTCGTCCGGTATCTCGAGGACGGAGGCGTAGGCGCGCACAGCTCCGACCGCGTTGGTCGTCGGGTTCACCGGGTAGGCGACGCCGCTGAAGCCAGTATCGAGGATGTTGTTGAACAGCTCGGCGCCGATAGTGCCGCGATAGCGCGACGCCCCGATGACGGCGACCTTCGTTGGGTTGAAGAAGACGCGCACCGAAGCCGTAGCCGCGACCAGCTCGCGCTGCTCCCCCCGTTGCTCGACGACCTCCGTCTCCTCGATAGGGAAGACGACGTGGAAGGTGCCCTCCGCGTACTGCGCGTCCACCGTGAAGCCGAAGTCCTTGAACACCTCCATCATGTCGCGGTTCTCCGCCAGCACCTCCGCCTCGAAGACGCGAATCCCCTTCTCCCGCGCCGCTATCGCCAGATGCTCCAGCAAGTGCGTCGAGATGCCGCGGCCCTGATGGCTGTCCTCGACCAGAAACGCCACCTCCGCGCGCTCGGGGTTCGCCAGCCGCGCGAAGCGGCCGATGGCGATGATCCGCTGGTCCGGCGGCTCGCCAAGAATGGCCACGAGCGCGAAGTTGTTCTCGTAATCGATGTTTGTGTACGTCTCGGCTTCCGCACGCGTCACCTCGGCGATGACGTGATGGAAGCGCATATAGATCGTGCGCGTGCTGAGGCGGCTGAAGAGGAAGAGCCACGCGTCCGTGTCGTCGGCGCGTATCGGGCGAAGGCGCACCTTGGAGCCGTCGCGCAGCAAGACTTCTGCCTGGTAGTTACGGAGATCGCGAACTCGTGGTTGCATGGCTGTCCCTGCCTTTCGCCCGTATCCTTCCGATTATACCGCCTTCCGCTCTCCCTTTGGCATGCGCCCCGTGGTTCAGCTTGACGCTTACCCGACCGTAAACGTATTAAGAGCACAGGCGCGCCCGGGAAACGGATACCGCGCGCGAATCAGAAGAGGAAAACGGGAAATGCTTGACCAGGTCGATGTTGGCGTTGTCGATTTCAAGAGTTATGAGCCGTTCACGGCGCCGGAGATGGCGAAGGAGATCCGAGCACTCGCCGCTCAGCTGAAGGGCGCCCGCCTCCTGCACGTCAATGCGACGCCCTACGGCGGCGGCGTCTCCGAGCTGCTGCGGGCTGTCATTCCCATCTACCGCGGCCTGGGCATAAACGCCGACTGGAAGTGCATCTACGGCGACCCCCAGTTCTTCGCCATAACCAAAGCTTTCCACAACGCTTTGCAGGGCGCTCCGGAGGAGATCACTCGTCTCGCCGGCGAGACCTACCTGATGTACAACAAGCTCAACGCCGACCTGCTGGACGAGGAATACGACTTTGTCGTCATCCACGACCCGCAGCCGCTGGCGATACGCCACTTTAAGGGCCGCAACGGCTCCAAGTGGATCTGGCGCTGCCACATCGACACCTCTAGCCCGAACGAAGAGGTCCTGGCCTTTATGGCCCGCTACTTCGTCGAGTACGACGCCCTCGTCTTCACGATGCAGCGCTTCGTGCCGCCGGGCGTCGAGCACAAGAAGCTGGCTATTATCCCGCCGGCTATCGACCCTTTGAGCCCAAAGAACCTCGACCTGCCTGACGACCTCTGCCGCGAGATGCTGGTCTGGCTCGGCGTGAACCCCGACCAGCCGCTCATGACCCAAGTCTCGCGCTTCGATCCGTGGAAGGACCCGTTCGGCGTCATCGAGGTCTTTCGCAAGGTGCGGGAAGACGTGCCCGGCCTCCAGCTTGCGCTGCTCGGCTCTATGGCCCTAGACGACCCGGAGGGTTGGGGCATCTACAACGACGTCGTCGCGGAGACGAAGGACGATCCCGACATCCACGTCCGCACCAACCTCGTCGGCGTGAGCAATGTGGAGGTCAACGCCTTCCAGCGCAAGTCCGACGTCATCATCCAGAAGTCGATCCGCGAGGGCTTCGGGCTCATCATCTCCGAGAGCCTTTGGAAGGGGACCGCCGTCGTCGCGAACCGCGCCGGCGGTATTCCGCTGCAAATGGAGGACGGCATCGGCGGCTTCCTCGTCGACAGCACGGACCAGTGCGCCGAGAAGGCCCTCTACCTCTTGCGTCACCCAGCAGAGGCGAAGAAAATAGGACGGTTGGGCCAGCAGCGCGTCCGCGAGCGCTTCCTGACGCCGCGCTTGGTCCGTGACTGGCTCCGGCTCCTCAGCGAGCTCTAGAATCGACCACGGTCTCCACAGCCGAAAGGACTTCGGCCGAAGGCATGAAGCGTATTGCCATCCTGGCGAGCGGCGGCGACGCGCCCGGCATGAACGCCTGCGTCCGCGCCGTCGTCCGAGCGGGCTCCCATCGCGGCCTGGAGACGCTTGGCGTCAAGGACGGCTACGTTGGCCTCATCAACCGTCAGCTCATCATCCTGCACCGCCACGACGTCAGCAACATCATTCAGCGCGGCGGCGTCTTCCTGGGCTCCCTGCGCTGCGAGGAGTTCTACACGCCGGAAGGGCGTGCCCGTGGCGCCGAGGTCCTTCGCGCCTTCAACGTCGACGGCCTCGTAGCCATCGGCGGCGAGGGCACGCTGCGCGGCGCCCGCGCTCTCTCCAGCGAGCACGGCATCGCCACGGTGGTAGTGCCGGCGACCATCGACAACGACGCTCCCGGCACCGACTGGTGTATCGGCTTCGATACCGCCGTCAACACCGCAGTTGAGGCCGTGGACCGCCTGCGCGATACGGCGGAAGCGACAGAGCGCGTCTTCTTCGTCGAAGTCATGGGCCGGGAGAGTGGCGCCCTCGCTCTCCACACCGGCGTGGCGGCCGGCGCCGACGCCATCCTCGTGCCCGAGATCGAGACGAACGTCGAGGAGCTCGCCGAACTGCTGAATCGCGCCATACTGCGTCGCTCCCGCAGCCTCATCGTCGTCGTTGCTGAGGGCGAGATCGCCGGCGGCGCCTTCGCCATCGCCGAGCGTGTGCGACAGCACATCAAGTTCGACTATCGCGTGACGGTGCTGGGCCACATCCAGCGCGGTGGCACGCCCACTGCCCGCGACCGCCTCCTCGCCTCGCAACTGGGGATCTGCGCCGTGGAGGCGCTGATGGACGGCAAGACCGGCCACGTCGCCGGCGAGCTCTGTGGTGAGGTGCGACTGACGCCTTTCGATGAGCTGACGACAGACAAGCGGCTGGCGCCTCTCTCGCTCCTCCAGCTCCTACCGGACCTCTTCTGACAGCGGGAGAGGACAGCAGCGGGATCGTTTAAGTCGGCTAGGGTTTGCAAGACTCCTCCCCGTTGTCCAGCTGTAATACTTGACAGGTGCTTCGGCTGCGCTATACTTGCTGCGTTGGTGGCTCTTCTCTGAAATCCTCGCAGTGTTGCAGGAGGTGAGACGTGACGTATCGGAGCGTGACGCGGCTGCTGTTGCTGGGTGTTGTGCTAGCCTGCTACGCCCTTTCGCCCGGTCCGGTGGAGGCGCAGCCCAGAGTTGTCGCAAGCATCGACCTCGCCCCAGAGGCGCGTTGGCCCATGGCTGTTGCCGTTGATCCCACAAACAATCGTATCTATGTGGCCAACTACGACACGGACAACGTCTCGGTGATTGACGGTGCCACCAACACCGTCGTTGCCACCGTGCCTGTAGGACACGGGCCATCTGAACTTGCGGTTAACCCTGCCACCAATCGGATTTACGTAGTGAGCACCAAAAGCGACAACCGCATCTTTGTGATCGATGGCGCGACGAACACGGTCGCAACGACGATAACCATGGACACCCAGCCCCGGGCCGTAGCAGTTGATCCTGTCACCAACCGTGTCTACGTCACCCAATCAGACGCACTTGGGAAAGAGATCGTGGTCATCGACGGGGCGGCCAACAGCGCGACGCGGCCCATCGTCTTGGATAGCCCGGCGGATGACATTGCCGTCAACCCTCACACGAATCGTATCTACGTTGTAGACGGGTTTGTGGAGGGGGCCGCGGATAGCGTTTCAGTGGTCGACGGAAGGACCAGAAGAATTGTGGCCAAGGTTCCTGTGGGCCGGATGCCGTTGTGGATCGTGGTCAACGCCCTGACGAATCGCATCTACGTTGCCACCGTTGGCGGCGTCTCAGTAATTGACGGGGCGTCGAACACTGTGGAGGGCACCTTGCCCTCCATGGCCCTGGCGCTGGCTGTTGACCCTGCGACCGATAACATATACACGTTCTCCGACAACATCTCGGTGTACGACGGCGCCACTAATGCGATTATCGCCACCGTTCCCCTTGAGTACCAATTCGATAGTGTCATTGCTCCCAACCCGACGACCGGTCGCGTTTACGTGACGGACGTGTCTGGCAACAAGCTCCTGGTCATAGAGGATCAGCCGGCCGTTGTAAGCACGCCGACCGCCGTGCCCACGACGACACAGACACCGGCGCCCCTGAAATCCGGGGCCGGTCCGACGCCAGACGTTCCTATCATCCAGCCGGCGACCGGAGACGGGCCCGGCCGAAGCGCTGGCAGTCGGGGCGTTGATATCGCTTTCGCGCTTGCGGGAGGCGGCGCCGGTGGAGCGCTGCTCCTGGCGGCAGGCGGCTGGCTGGCGGCGAGGGAGCTGCTCAGGACACGTGCTGGTCGATAAGCTGGCGCGCGGCGGCGAGCGCCAGCATGTCGTTGGCGCCGTCTTCGATCAGCGCCGAGCGGGCGTCGCGGAACAGCTTCTCGACGAGGCAGCCCTTCGACAGCCCCATGCCGCCGAATAGCTGCACGGCGTCGCTCGCAACCTGGAAGGCTACCTCCGTGCAGTATACCTTCGCCGCGATGCCCAGCCGCGAGACCGGCGGCATCGCCGTCGCGTTATAGGTGAGCGCCGCGCGCGAAAGCTGCCTTGCCGACTCCACCTTCACGAACATGTCGAAGAGCTTGCGCTGCACAAGCTGGTGCTCGCAGAGGAGCTTGCCTCCCTGAACTCGCTGCTTGCAGTAGCCCATCGCCTCTTCGTAGGCGGCGCGGGCCAGGCCGGTGAGGCAGGCGCCCATGCCGCCGTTCGCGGTCGCCAGAACCATGTCGGCGGCGAGGACGTAAAGCTCCGGCTCCACGATGACGTACTCCTTCGGGATGCGGACGTCGTCGAAATAAACCTCGCCCTGGTTAAGGGCGCGCTGCCCCAGCTTGTTCAGCGGCTTTCCCCGCGAAACACCCGGAAGGTGCAGCGGGACGATGGCGATGCCGCTAGCCGCCATGCCTTTCGAGCGGTCGACGGCGAAGTGGACCATGGCGTGCGAGGCGATGGTGCCGTTTGATACCCAGGCGGCCTTGGCGCCGCAGATCAGCCAGTCGTCGCCGTCGCGACGGCCGTGGGTGTCGAAGGCGGTGCGTTCGTCGTTAACGTCGCCGACGCCGACAGCCAGGCAGTCGGAGCCATGCTGCGGCTCAGTGATTGCCCAGCAGCCGATGACATTAGCCTCCCGGTCTTTGACGTAAGGCATCACGATCTCGTCAATCACCCGCTGGTTGCCTGTCATCTGGGCAGCGAGCAGCGCGGTACTGAAAGGCATCGCGGCGGCGCCCAGCGATATGGCGAAGTCGGCGGCGCCCCAGCCCATCTCTTCGGCAACGATGTGGGCGTCGAGGCCCATGATGTTCGCGCCGCCCAGGTCTTCGGGCATCGCCATCAGGTGGCGCTCCAACTCATAGTGTTTGCGGTAGACCTGCCACAGCGGCGAGTCGGCGTTGATCACGGCTTGCGGGTCCGCCAGCGCGTCGAGTTCCAGGCTCGCCGGTCGCGCTATCTCCGCCGCGAAACGGTGGATTTCCTGCTTGAGAGTCTGCTGCGTCTCCGTCAGTTGAGGGTTGAGGTCGAGATAGGCGCTCACGTTTCGCTCCTTCTGCCTGGGGCTGTGGCGATGAGCGGATGATTGCACAGACGGCGTTCGCGGGCAACCGTCATCGAGGAAGTAATTGGAGAGGCGTTCTCTCGGAGGAGATTACCGTGTCACCAGCACCGCCGCCAGGACGAACACTGCCAGCCCCACTCGATAGGCCACGAACGGGTAGAACGTGTGCGACCGAAGGAAACGCATCAGGAAACCTACGGTCATGTAGCCTACCAGCGCCGCCATAACGAAGCCGATGATGAAGAACCGCAGGTCCTCGATGCCCAGCGTGCCGCGATGCGCCTCCTTCAGCGCGTCGTAGACGCCCTTAGCGCCGGCCCCGGCGACGATGGGCGCCGACAGCAGGAACGCAAACGTCGCCGCCTGCTCGCGGTCCAGGTTGGCGAACAGACCGGCCGACATAGTTATGCCCGAGCGCGACACGCCCGGAATGACCGCAATCGCCTGCGCTATGCCGACGAACAGCGCTTCCTTCGGGCCCAACTGCGTGGCGCGCAGCTTCCGAGTACCCAGGACTTCCGCCAGCACAAGCACGCCGGCGAAGACGATTAGCATGACCGCGATCGTGACCGGCTGGCTCAGCTTGTTCTCGATCGTGGTCTCAAAAAAGAAGCCGACGAATGCGCCCGGCACCGTCGCCAGGGCGATCAGCCAGGCGAGGCGGGAGTCGGTCGTCACGTCCCATTTACGAACGCGGATGCTCCCGATCCAGGCTGTGACCAGCCGGACGATCGCCGCCCAGAAGAAGATCAGAATGGCCAGCAGAGTTCCCAGGTGGAGCGCGGCGTCGAAGGGCAACCCAAGGCGGCTTTCCGGCAGGTGCATCGCGTTCTCCAGCAGGACGAGATGGCCGGTGGACGATATGGGCAGGAACTCCGTCAGCCCCTGCGCTATTCCCAGGATTACGGCCTTGAGCAAGTCCGGCATTATGCCTCCGACGATAGTGCTAGGTTTGGGTCGACCGCAGCCGTTGCATCAGGGCGGGCAGCGCTTCACCGGCGGGCGCTCGCAGCACGACCTGACTGTATGGCGAAAGGGGTGTCTCTTCGGGATTGACCTCGATGAGCGTGGCGCCGGCCCTCAGGGCGATGATCGGAAACTCCGCTGCCGGATACACCACGGCCGACGTGCCGACGAGCAGCATGCAGTCGCACATCTCCGTGTGGTTGTAGCAGGAGCGCAGCGCATCCGCCGGTATCGGCTCGCCGAACATCACCGTGTCGGTCTTCAAGATGCCGCGACAACGGGGGCAGAGCGGCGGCACTACCTCCAGCGGAAAGCCCTTAAGCGGGAAGCGCGAATTGCACTCGATGCAGCGGAGCTTGAGGCGATTGCCGTGGATCTCCGTGATCGCCGTGCTGCCGGCTTCCTGGTGCAGGTTGTCGATGTTTTGGGTGATGGTATGCTGCAGGAAGCCAAGCCGCTCCATTTCCGCCATCGCCTGGTGCGCGGGATTGGGTTTCGCGCCGTCCAGCGCCTTCATGAACTCCGCCAGCTCGTCGCGGTCCGAAAGGCGCTCTTCCCACCAGCCTTTCGGGTCGTCCGTGAAGCGCTGATAGCCGCTCATTGCCGGCTCGCCGATCTTCGTCCAGATGCCGCCCTGTCCGCGGAAAGGCGGGATGCCGCTCTCGACCGAAATCCCGGCGCCGACGAGCGCGACGACGTAGTTGGAAAGCGCCACCAGCCGCGCGGCGTCATCCAGGCCCGTCTCGAGATCGCTGGTAATGGACATAAATCTTCCTAAGGCTTCTAACCCATCATAGCGCCGCGCCGGTCGCTCCTCAAGCAGCGCTTGCCCGGATATCCATCTATCCGCGCACCGCGCCAACACGCATGGGATGGACTTCGTAGCTGCCGAGCCCCGCTTTGGTCACCGGATCGCTGGCGATGAGCCCGCGGACCTCGTCTTCCGACTCCGCCTCTATGACGGCCATGCCGAAGACGCCGTTCGGGTCCATCACCGGCCCAAAGACGACGACCTTGCCTCTCTCGGTCCAACCCGTCCAGTACGCGGCGTGTTCACGCATCACGGCTTGTTCCGCGTCGGTGATGTCGGCGGGGAACGTTGGTCGCGGCGGGTTGAGCTTCAGGAAGAAGAATTGCGTGCTGCTCTGTGCCGGCACTGAACTGTCTCCTAAACGTATGTAGGTTGCTCGTAGGGGAGGACTTCAGTCCTCCCACAGCGTCCCGCGGCGGGAAGAACGAATCGGGAGGTCTTTGGACCTCCCGAACGTCTAGTATACCGTTTCGACGCTATTTCCAGCCGCTGCGGGCGCCGGCGGTCATAGCTAGCGGCCCCACCGGCCAATTGAAGCCGTACACCATCGCCTTGTTGATGTCGTCCTCTGTAGCCACGCCCTCTTCCAGGATCTTCCGCGCTTCCGCCACGGCCGCGTAGTAGATGCGGTTGGCGACGAAACCGTACTTGCCCGGAGCGTCCTTCACCCGAATCGTCACCTTCCCCGCCTTCTCGCCGACCGCCTGCAGCCGCCGCACCGTCTTCTCCGACGTCTCGAGAGTGTAGATTATCTCGACGAGCTTCATCGCGGGCACCGGGCTGAACCAGTGCATGCCGGCGAAACGCTCCTTGCGCGAGACTGCCGGGCTCAGGTCGGCGAGGGCAAAGCCCGACGTGTTGGTGGCGATAACTGCGTCCGGCCGCACGAGCGCATCCAGCTCGGCGAAGACCTTGCGCTTCAGGTCGAGGTTCTCGGGCACCGCTTCGACGAGCAGGTCGACGTCGCGCAGCTCGCCCATCTCCGTCGTGAAGGCGATCCTGGCGAGCGCCGTCTCCATGTCAGCGTCGGTTAGCTTGCCACGTTGCACGCCGGCCCGCAGCCCGAACCGTCCGTCGACAATCGTCTCCCGCGTCTTGTCGAGCAGCTCCGGCGTCAGGTCGCGCAGGACGACTCGATAGCCGGCAACCGCCAGCACTTGCGCGATTCCGCCGCCCATCACGCCGCCGCCCAACATACCTACTGTCGTTATCTCTTCTGAAGCCATGACTCCTCCCATTTCTCGTCGGCGGATCTTCGCCGCGCTTTCTACGTGCAGATTCGCCTCACGATCTCGTACAGCATCCTGACGCCCGTGGCCAGCTTCTCGACGGGGATCCGCTCGTCGTTGCCGTGCATCGTCGCCAGCTCCGCCGGTTCCAGCAGGCAGGGAACGAAGCCGTAGGCGGTTACGCCGCGTCGCCGGAAAGCCCGCGAATCGGTAAATCCGGTCGCGATCGCGGGGACGACGATGGCGTCAGGGACCGTCTCGCGCGTCACGGCTTCGATGGTCCGGAACATCTCCGTCTCGGCCGGCGAGATCGGCGTGTGCGACTCCATCATCTGTTCGACCTCCACCCGCGGGTCGCCGATCGTCGCCTTCACTTGCTCGATGAACGCCGCGGGCTCGTGGCCGGACAGCAGCCGGCAGTCCAGCGACGCCTCGGCGACCGAGGGAATGACGTTGGACTTGACGCCGGAGTGGAATTCCGTAGTGCTCACCGTGTCGGTCAGGAGCGCCGACAGCAGCGGGTTGTGGTTGGCCAGGGGGGCCAGCGCCGCCTCCGATATCTCTTCGTCGAGGAGGCCCGCTTCCCGCAGGCGCGTCAGCATCGCCCGCACCTCCGGCAGAAGCGTGACCGGCCGCCGCCAGGACTGGATCTTGTAGAGCGCGCGAACGAGCCGGTCCAGGCAGTTGTCGGAATGCGGCACCGAGCCGTGGCCGGGCGCGCCGTGGGTGACCAGTCGCAGCCAGAGCGGCCCCTTTTCGCCGACCGAGCAGGAGAAGACAGGGCGCTTCACTCCGAACATCTCCGTGCTGCCGAAGCCGCCCTCGTTGATCACGTACTCGGCGTCGAACAGCTCCGGATGATTGGCGTCCAGCCAGTCGATGCCGCGGATGCCGCCCTGCTCCTCGTCGGCGCAAGCGAGGAAGAGGATGTCGCGCGTGAGCCGCAGCCGCTGACGCTTCAGGAGTAGCAGCGTCATCAGCTCCGTGACGGCCATCGACTTCATGTCGAGAGCGCCGCGGCCCCAGACGACGCGTTCCTTGACCAACCCGGCGAAGGGGTCGACCTGCCAGAAGTCGCGCTCGGCCGGCACGACGTCGATGTGGTTGAGGAGGACGAGCGGCCGCTTCGAGCCGTCGCCGTGGAGGCGTGCCGCCAGGTTCGCGCGCTCCGGCTCCGACGCGTACGTCTCGCCGGCGATGCCGTCGTCTCGAAGGACGCCTGCCAGGAACTCGGCGCCGGCGCGCTCATTGCCCGGCGGATTGCTGGTGTCGATAGCGATGTAGCGGCAGAGCAAGTCCGTCGCCTCGCGTGTCACGCCGTCCCAGTCGATTCCTGCGTCGCTCATGCCGTCTCCATCGGGGGATTCGAGCGCATCATAACTCCTGCGCCGCTATAGCTGTAGCAGCGTTCCACATACCCCGAAGTGACATCTCCCAGCCGCATTTCTGGAAAAGACCCCGCAAACCCTCTTGACAAGCCGACAATACCTAGTTAGGCTATATATCTAGCGAGGCTAGGTATTATCTAGCCGTCATTGCTGCCCTGCCAAGGAGGCTAAGTATGGAATCGAAATGCGCGGACTGCGCCTGGCGGAAGCGCTCAGAGGAGAACCCGAAATCGTTCATGGCGCGCCTATGGCGCTGGCATACGAAGGTCTGTCCAGCGTGGAAGGCATACCAGCGAGAATTGAAGCAGGAGCAGGCGGGCCGGAAGAGCGAAAGCTGAAATGAAGGCGCAAAGCAACGACTACTGGGAGATGCTCATCAACCGCAGCGTGCAGCGGTTCTTCCTCCTCTTCGCTCTGCACGAGCGCCCGCGCCACGGCTACGAGTTGGCCCGCGCCATCCGCGAAGCTTGCGCCGGCTGCTGCGATCCCACCGACGCCATGATCTACCCGGCGCTACGAGAGCTCGTCGACGGCGGCTACGTCGATTGCCGTGACGAAGTAGTCGGCGGGCGAACGCGCAAGGTCTGCCGCCTCACCGACAGAGGCGAAGAGGCGTATCGAGCGGCCGCTACGGCCTGGCAGCATATGCTTACGCCGCTCAACCACGCCATCGACGCCGCACTTCAACCGTCAGCAAAGAAAGCAGGCTGCTGCCAGAAGGCGGCGGCGAAAGGAGACCCCAAATGAAGAATGTTGATTCACGAGACGTTGCACGGGCAACCCTCAATCGCGACGCCCTGGTCTACCCGGCGCTTCGCGACCTCATCGACGGCGGCTATCTGCACTGCCGGCACGAAGTCGCCGAGGGAGAGCGGGGGCATGTGTGTCGTCTAACAGAGAAGGGGCAAGAAGCGTATCTCGCCACCGCCAGCGCCTGGGAACGCCTTCGCTCACCGGCGTAAGGAAGCCATCATCCAAGTAACAACGAATCGATCTGTGAAGTCGAAAGGAAACTGACATGCCTGAGAACAACGCCGAAGACATCAAGCAAGCGGTCCTGAGCCGCTACAGCGCGCATGCCCAGCGCCGCCTGGCCGCGCTCAAGGAGACCGGCGGGGCGTCCTGTTGCGGGACGCCGACTACCGTCGACGAAGCGATGAACAGCTCCTGCTGCGGCGAGACCGAAAACCTCGATTCCCTGGCCGACGCTAACGTCGCTGGGGCGCTGTACTCCGCCGAAGAGCTGCGCAACCTGCCGGAGGACGTGCTCGCCTCGCTGGGCTGCGGCAATCCCACCGCCATCGCCGGCCTCCAGGAAGGCGAATCGGTGCTCGACCTGGGCAGCGGCGGCGGCCTCGACTGCTTTCTCGCCTCGGGTAAGGTTGGCGTCAAGGGCAAGGTCGTCGGCCTCGACATGAGCGCCGACATGATTCAGCTCGCCCGTCGCAATGCCGGCCGCGTCGGCGCCGAGAACGTCCGCTTCCGGCTCGGCGAGATGGAGGACATGCCCTTCGACGACGCCTCCTTCAACGTCATCATCTCAAACTGCGTCATCAACCTGTCGCCGGACAAAGACGCCGTTCTGGGTGAAGCGCATCGCGTCCTGAAGCCCGGCGGGCGGCTGCGTGCCTCCGACATCGTCTGGGCCCGGGAGCCGACGGAGCAGCAGCGAGCGGATCTGGCGAGCTGGACCGCCTGCGTCGCCGGCGCCCTTACCGAAGCCGACTACGTCGCCAGGCTGCGCGCCGCGGGCTTCGAGGACGTGCGCGTCGAGCCGAAAGAGGGGACCGCGCCGGACAGCGCTCTCTTCAGCGCCTACGTATCGGCGTCGAAGAGAGGCTAGCCATTCAGGCAGGTCTCCGGCTTTTTCTTCCGGCCAGCCGATTGCGGCTTCTCGCCGTTCTTGACGACTATCTCTACGGCTGTCACAATGCGACGGTCCTGCCGCGAGCCCCGCAACGGCCCTAGCGAAAGGAACAAGGATATGCTCAAGAAAGCGCTCATCCTCGCCGGCCTGCTGATCGTCGTCCTCGCCGTTGCCTGCGGCGGCTCGTCGAAGTCGTCGGATAACACCGGCAAGGGCGCCACCACCGCCGCCACTACAACCGTCGCGACCAGCGCAGCGTCCCCCACCGCCGCGAAGGCCGCGCCGACCGCCGAGGCAACCGTTAGCGGCTCGGCCGACTCATCCTTCAACCCGCTCGACTTTATGACCGGGCAGATGTTCGGCAGCGACGCGCTGGCAGCCGAAGGCGCTGTCGCCGGCGCCGCAGACCCCGACCTGACGTCCGCCCTCCTGACCGAGAGCGACCTGCCGTCCGGCTACCAGGTCCTTGCGGCCGACACGGGCTACACGATGGACCTGCCGGATGGCCAGTTGAAGATGGCGATGCGCACGTTGACGCAAGGCAGCGCTTCGGCTGACGCCGGCCCCACGGGCCCCGTTGTGATGTCAGCAGTGATGTCCATGCCCGCTGCGGAGCTGTCGAAGTTCGATTCGCAGCTTGGTCAGCTCGACCAGATGTCCGCCAGCGACCTCGAGCAGCAGATGGCCGGCGCATCGGCGCTGGGCGTCACGCTCAAGGACGTTAGCCTCACGAACGCAGACATCGGCGACGGCGGCGCCCACTTGCACATGGTCATGGACATGAGCGGCCTGGCCGAGGCGTTCGGCGGCAGCTCCGACCAGATGGGCGCGTTTCAGAACGGCATCGCCTTCGATGCCTACATGTTCAGGCACGGCGACCTGATCCTTATGGTCATCTCTTTCTGGCCCGCCGACCAGCAGGCGCCCGTCGACGCGGAGGCGCTGGCGAAGACGATGGACTCGCGGGCCTAGACGTCGCCTTCACGATTCACTAGCTGGGGCCGCGGGGCTGAAACGACGCTCCGCGGCCTCTTTTTGTCGCGACGCTCGCGGCGCTCTGCCGTTCGTGGCATTTACGTGCAAAAACTGTATAAAATGCCAATAAGCCTTGACATCACCCCGAACGAATCCTATATTGGGGATAGAGAAGGGCGCCCCGAAAGAGAGCGCCGGTAAGGTGGTGTTCAGTGCCTGCAAAGAAGCCCCTGTTCCAGATAGATAACCTCCACGTCAACGTCGAATCACGCGAGATCGTGAAGGGCCTGAGCCTGAAAGTCGGTCGCGGCGAAGTGCACGCTATCATGGGCCCGAACGCCTCCGGCAAGAGTACCCTCGCCAACGCCATCATGGGACACCCGCGCTACACGGTGACAAAAGGGCGCGTGCTGTTCAAAGGCGAAGACATCACGGCTCTCGGCCCCGACGAAAAAGCACGACGCGGTCTCTTCCTCGCCTTCCAGTACCCGATGGCGATTCCCGGCGTCACGATGGTCAACTTCCTGCGCTCGGCGTTGCGCGCTGTCCGGGGCAGCGACGTGCCGGTGCGCGAGTTCCGAACGATGCTGAAGGAGACCATGGCAAAGCTGAAAATCGACGAGGACTTCGCCCGCCGATATGTGAACGACGGCTTCTCCGGCGGCGAGATGAAGCGGGCGGAGGTGCTGCAGATGGGCATCCTTCAGCCCGATATGGCGATTCTCGACGAGACGGACTCCGGTCTCGATATCGACGCTCTGCGCACGGTCTCGGAAGGCATCAGCAGCCTCATGAATGAAGACCGCGGCATGCTCGTCATCACTCACTACCAGCGCATCCTGAACTACGTCCCACCGGATTTCGTCCACGTCCTGTTCGATGGGCGCATCATCAAGTCCGGCGGCCGCGAGCTGGCTCAGGAGCTGGAGGCGGAAGGCTACGAGCGCATCACCGGCGTCGTGTCGGAGGTGGCTTCGTGACCGACCGCAAGGCCATCGAGATAGCCGAAGACGGCTACAAGTGGGGCTTCCACGACGAGGCGAAATACCTCTTCCGCACCGAGAAGGGCCTGTCGCGGAAGGTCGTCCAGGAGATCGCCGGCATCAAGGAAGAGCCGGAGTGGATGCGGGAGATGCGACTTCGCGCGCTCGAAGTCTTCGAGTCGAAGCCGATGCCCGCCTGGGGGCCCGACCTCTCGGCCGTGAACCTGGACGAGATGTACTACTACGCTCGCGCCAGCGACCGCGCTGAGCGTGACTGGGGGGACGTGCCGGACTACATTCGTCGCACGTTCGACCGGCTGGGCATACCGGAGGCGGAGCGCAAGTTCCTTGCCGGCGTCGGCGCCCAGTATGATTCCGAGACCGTCTATCACAACATTCGCCAGGAGCTGTCGAAGCAAGGCGTGATCTTCGTCGACATGGACACCGCCGTCCGCGAGTATCCTGACCTCGTGCGACGCTATTTCGGTACCATCGTGCCGCCCGGCGACAACAAGTTTTCTGCTTTGAATAGCGCTGTCTGGAGCGGTGGCAGCTTTATCTACGTGCCGGAGGGCGCGCGCGTCGACGTGCCGCTTCAGGCCTACTTCCGCATCAACGCCGAGAACATCGGCCAGTTCGAGCGGACGCTCATCATCGCCGAGCCCGGAAGCTTCGTCCACTATATCGAAGGCTGCACAGCGCCAATCTACACCAGCAACTCGCTGCACGCCGCCGTCGTCGAAGTCATCGTCAAGAAGGGAGCGCGCGTGCGCTACAGCACCGTCCAGAACTGGTCGACGAACGTGTACAACCTCGTGACGAAGCGCTCCGTCGCCTACGAGGACGCCGTCATCGAGTGGGTCGACGGCAATCTCGGCAGCAAGGTCACGATGAAGTACCCGGCGATCTACCTGATGGAGCCTGGCGCCCGCGGCGAAGTGCTTTCGCTCAGCTTTGCGGGCCGCGGCCAGCATCAGGACGCCGGCGCGAAGGCCGTTCACGCTGCGCCTTACACCAACTCCGTCATCACCTCGAAGTCCATCAGCAAGGACGGCGGTCGCGCCAGCTACCGCGGCCTGGTGAAGGCCTACCGTGGCGCGAAGGGCATCCGTTCCTCCGTCCGCTGCGACGCACTGCTCCTCGACGAAGACTCGCGCTCCGACACCTATCCAACGATGGAAATCGACGAGCGCGACGTCACAATCAGCCACGAGGCGAGCGTCAGCAAAGTAAGCGAGGAGCAGCTCTTCTATCTGCGGAGTCGCGGCATCGACGAGCAGGAGGCGACGAAGATGATCGTCAACGGCTTCGTGGAGCCGGTCGTCAAAGAGTTGCCGATGGAGTACGCGGTCGAGCTGAACCGGCTCATCGAGCTGCAGTTGGAGGGGGCGATAGGCTAGCCATGTTGAGTTCCGTCGCCAGCCGCGAACAGCAGGCTATCGAGGAGATATCCGCTCGCAACGACGAGCCGTACTGGCTGCTGCAACATCGCCTGAAGGCATCTTGCCTCTATGGCGACATGATGTTGCCCACCGGCCAGGAGGAAGAATGGCGTCGGACGGACCTGCGAGCGGCGAACGTCGATGGCCTGGACCTTTCGGCCGAGCCGTCAATCGCGGCGGCGGAAGCCCCGTCGCGCGACGAAGAGGGCTACGGCGGCCATATCGTGCAGCAGGACGGTCTGACTCTGGACCGGCAACTCACCGGTGACATCGAGCGGCAGGGCGTTGTCTTCAGCGACCTGCACGCCGCGGCCCGCGAGCAGCCGGAGCTCTTCCGCGCCCATTTCATGACAGAAGCCGTCCAGCCCATAGCCTGGAAGCTGGTCGCTTTGCACGCTGCTCTCTGGAGAGGCGGCGTCTTTCTGTACGCCCCCGCCGGCGCTAATATCAGCGTTCCGCTTCACGCCCGCGTGGGCGCCGCCGACGCCGAAGCCATCTTCCCGCACACCCTCGTCGTCGCCGAAGAAGGTAGCACCGTCACCCTCGTCGAAGAGCACGATTCCGACGAGAGCGGTCGCCATAGGTTCGGCAGCGGTGTCGTCGAGATCCTCGTGCGACGCGGCGCCGCCGTGCGCTACGTCGGTGCTCAAGACTGGAGCCGCCGCGCCAACGCTTTCGCCACCATCCGCGCGATCGTCGGCGAGGAGGGGAAGCTGGAGCTCGGCCTCGTCGCGACCGGCGGCAGCATCTCGAAGACCAACGTCGAAGTCATCCTTTCGGCGCCGGGGGCCAGCGCCAGCATCGCCGGGCTGTTCCTGGCGTCGGGCGAGCAGCATATGAGCTACGTCACCCTCCAGGACCATCGCGCCCGCAGCACGACGAGCGATCTTCTGCTGAAGTCCGCCATCAAGGACAGCGCGCAGCTCGTCTGGAACGGCCTGACGCGAATTCGCAGAGGCGCCGGCGAAAGCGACGCTAACCAGACCAGCCGCAACCTTCTCCTCGGCGAGAACGCCCGCGTCGCGCCGATTCCCGTGCTCGAAATCGAGGCGTATGACGTCGCCCGCTGCAGCCATGGCGCAACGGTCAGCTCCGTCGACGAGGAGCAGCTATATTACATAATGTCGCGCGGGCTCAGCCGTCGGGAGGCGACGGAGGCCATCGTTGACGGCTTCTTCCGCGAGGGGCTGGATCGCCTGGGCCCCGTCCGCGCGCACGATTTCATCGGCCGCGTCCTGGAGCGCCGGCTAGTGGCGAAGGCGGCCTGATCGTGTTTGAGTTGGTAAAGGCGGCGGCGACGCGGGACGTCCCGCTGGGAACGGTGAAGGTGGTCGAAGTGAGTGGACGCCGGATAGCGCTCTGTAACGTGGGCGGCGAGTACTTTGCCGTCGACGACGTTTGCACGCACGACGGGGGACCACTGGGCAGCGGCAGGCTCTGCGACGGCGAGATCGAATGCCCGCGCCACGGCGGTCGCTTCGACATTCGCAGCGGTCGCGCCACCGTCTTTCCCGCCATCAACGCAATCCCCACCTATCCCGTGTCTCTCAACGAGGGGAACGTCATGCTGTCGCTTCCCGAAGAGGCAGGAGGACGCAATGTTTGACCTTGAAGCGATACGCAAAGACTTCCCGATACTCGAACGCACAGTGCACGGCAGGCCCCTGGTCTACCTGGACAACGCCGCCACCACGCAGAAGCCACACGCCGTCATCGACGCTCTCGTAGAGTACTACGAGCACTACAACTCCAACATCCATCGCGGACTGCACACACTTGCCGAAGAGGCGACGGGCCGCTACGAAGAGGCGCGGCTGAAGGTCGCGCGCTTCATCAACGCGCCGGGCGCGGAAAGCATCATCTTCACGCGCAACGCCACGGAGTCGATCAACCTCGTTGCCCAGGGCTGGGGACGCACGCACATCAAGGCCGGCGACGAGATCGTCCTTACGATCATGGAACACCACAGCAACTTCGTCCCCTGGCAGATGCTGGCGAAAGAGACCGGCGCCGTTCTCCGATTCGTCGACATTGACGACGAAGGGAAGCTGCGCCCAGAGGACTGGCAGCGTTTCGTCGGCGAGAGGACAAAGCTGGTCACGCTGACGCAGATGTCGAACGTGCTCGGCACCATCAACCCCGTGCGCGAAATCGGCGCCCTTGCGCACCGCTACGGCGCTCTCGTCTTCGTCGACGGGGCGCAAAGCGTGCCCCATATGCCGGTGGACGTTCAGGACCTCGACTGCGATTTCCTTGTCTTCTCCAGCCACAAGATGCTCGGCCCCACCGGCGTGGGCGTCGTCTATGCCCGCCGCAGCATCCTCGAAGAGATGACTCCCTTCCTGACCGGCGGCCACATGATCAGCAAGGTGACGCTGGAAGGCTCCACCTGGAACGACCTTCCCTGGCGCTTCGAGGCGGGCACGCCGAACATCGCCGACGTCATCGCTTTCGGCGCCGCCATCGATTACCTCGAGGGCATCGGCATGAGGGCCGTGCGTCGCCACGAGATCGAGCTCACCGCCTACGCCTTGCAAGTGCTCTCAGAGATCCCGGACGTGACGCTCTATGGGCCGAAGGACGCTTCCATTCGCGGCGCCGCCGTCTCCTTCAACCTGAGCGACCTTCATCCCCATGACGTCGGCACCGTCCTCGATAGCTACGGCATCGCCATCCGCGCCGGCCACCACTGCGCGCAGCCGCTCATGACGCGACTGGGCGTTGTCGCCACAGCGCGTGCCAGCTTCTATCTCTACAACACCCGCGAAGAAGTCGACGCCTTGGCGCAGGGCGTCAAGGAAGCAGCAAAGTTCTTTGGAAATGTCATCGTCAGCCGGCCCCGAGCTGGACGAGCTCTATAAAGACCTGATCCTCGACCACTACCGGCGGCCGCGGAACCACCGCGTCGTTGCCGATCCTAAGGTCGTGGGTGAGGGCTACAACCCGCTTTGCGGCGATGAGATCGCCGTCGAGGCCCACTTCGAGGGCGGCGTTCTTGCCGACGTTGGCTTCCAGGGGCACGGCTGCTCTCTCAGCCAGGCTTCTGGTTCCATGATGACGGAGGCAGTCAAGGGAAAGACCGTCGAGGAAGCGCGCGCGCTCATCGCGGACTTCACGCGCATGATGACCGATCCCGACTCGCCGCCCGCCGAAGACCTGGGCGACCTGGAGGCGTTCGTCGGGGTGGCGAAGTATCCGGTGCGCGTCAAGTGCGCCACTCTCGCCTGGCACGCTCTGGCCGACCTGCTGGATCGGCACGAGCAGGCGCAGGAGTCGTAGCTGTGTTCTTCTCCGAAGAAGTCGTCCGCGAGCGCCTGCGTGACGTGCTCGATCCCGAGATGCGACTCAGCGTCGTCGACCTCGGCCTCATCTACGCCATCGACATCACAGGCGACACCGTACGCGTCACCTACACTCTCACCAGCCCGGCCTGTCCTCTCGCCGGCGTCATTGCTGAGCAGATCCGGCGCGCCGTGCTGGAGATCCCCGGCGTGCGCGAAGTCGAGCTCGTGCTCACGTTCAGCCCTCCCTGGGACCCGGCCACCATGACCAGCGAGGACGCCCGCATGGAGATGGGCATCTGGTAGGTATGGCCTTGGCGGCAAGATAGTTGCCCCGAGCGCCCGCGGTCAAGCTGAAAAGCCCGGGTGGCTTACGATCTTACTCCCCGTTCTAGCTTCAATTTCTGGTTGACCTTCCCGTTCAGGGGCTATCCCCTACGCCAATGCGGGTGCTGACACCCTTCATCCAACCCCTCTGAGTATCGACACACAATCAGACCCTAATGGTTGGAAGCGGTAGCCAGGAGGATGGCTGCCGCAAGCCCCCGCCCTTGGCGGGGAAACGGGCCGCGTCTCAACAGGGCCCCGCTCCGAATAAGGAGGGAGTGAATGAGCAAAATACTCAAGTTCTTCAAGGCAACACGGGAAGAGGAAGGGATCACCGGTCTGGAGACCGCCATCATCTTGATCGCCTTCGTAGTTGTGGCGACCGTCTTCGCATTCGTCGTGCTAAGCACCGGTCTCTTCAGCTCGGAGCGAGGCAAGGAAGCCGTCTACTCCGGCCTCCAGAAGACGGAAGGTTCGCTGGAGCTGAGGGGAAGCGTAATCGCCACCACCGACGGCACGACCGTTAGCTCTATCGTCTTCGACGTCGCGAATGCTGCCGGCGGCGAGCCCGTCGACCTCGATCCGGCTGCCACCAACAACAAGATGGTCGTTGACTACCGCGACGCCAACGTAAACGACACGAACTTAGCCTGGACGGTTAACTGGCTTGTCGGCAACAGCGACAATCTGCTGTCTGAAGGTGAGCTCGCGGAGATCAATCTGGACGTCAGCGCTGAGAACCTGGGCCCAAACCAGCCCTTCACCATTGAGGTGAAGCCTCCGCTGGGCGGCACGATGACCATCGCCAGGACGACACCTGCCGGCCTGGATACGGTGGTTGACCTCCATTAAGGAGCAACTACTCTCCTTTAAGGAAAGCCAGCGGACGCGGCCGTAGGATTCCGACAATAGAGCCCGAAATCTGGGCACCCGCTCGAAAGAGTGGGTGCCCAGTCATCTCCTTCATACCCCTCTCGATCCAGCTCTCCGCGCCTCCTAAGACACCTCCGCGGCGAATGCGCCACTGACCATTGCGGCCAGTGGACATTTAGCCGGAATGCGTGCTATAGATATCCACAATCGGAAATCGAAGCAGGAAATAGGAGGTTTCTTTCGTGGCAAACGACATCGAGGCAAGACTCGAAGCCCTGAGAAGAGAGGTCGAAGGGCTAAAGGGCAAGGCCGTCACGGTCACGGAGACTATCGCGAACCCCGCGCCTCTGGGTCTCGCCGGCTTTGGTCTCACCACGCTGCTGCTCAACGTGGTAAACGCAGGCATCATCAACAAGACCGACATTGGGATGGTGTTGCCCGTCGGTCTCTTCTACGGCGGTCTCGCGCAGTTGCTGGCCGGCCAGTGGGAGTTCAAGAAGAACAACACCTTCGGCGCCACCGCCTTCACGTCCTTCGGCGCCTTCTGGCTGGCATTCGCTGTCATGGAGATATTCATCGGCAACAAGATTCTGGGCCCGGTATCGGCGCCAGGCGGGGTCACGGTGTTCCTGGTAGGATGGGGAATCTTCACCACCTACATGTTCGTCGGAACCATGCGGATCTCCGTGGCGCTGATGGTCGTGTTCGGGGCTCTGGCCATCCTATTCTATCTGCTGGCCTGGGGCGCACACAGCGGAAACTCAAACGTCGAGCACTTCGCCGGCTACGAGGGTCTGTTCACCGCGGGCGCTGCGCTGTACGCTTCGTTCGCGCAGATCGTTAACGAGACCTGGGGCTCGTACCTCATGCCGCTGGGCATCATCAAGCGCACGTAGCCTGACGTGCAGGCTGGACTCGACCGGAAGTAAAGACAAACACGGGTAACAAGGAACCGCCGGCGCCAGTACGGACCGGCGGTTCTTCATTTCTCACGGCTGGCGGCGCAAAGGGACGCAGAAGCGACGGTCGAACGACCGCCGCTTCTCTCGCTGGACCCTTGCTACGTTATCCGGGTGCTCGCCTGCTGTTTGGCCCGCCTAGGCCGCTGTTATGAGCAGGACGGGCACGTGCGACTCCCTCAGCACCTGGTCCGCCACACTGCCGAACATCAGCCGTGCCACGCCGCGCCGAGAGCGGGTGGCCATGGCGATGATGTCCGTGCCGTACTCGGCCGCCGCTTTCAGGATCTCGGCTGACGGGTTGCCGAAGCGCACTTCCATCTCCGGCTTCAGGCCATGGTCCTCGAAGCGCTCCGCCACCGGTCGCAGGTGGTTCTCGGCTTCCTCTATCTGCGACTCGACCCAGGCAAGGCTTGCCGCCTCGTCGTTGGGGTTGTCCTGCGCCTTGCCGTTGCGCTTGTCGAGATCGACGACCGTGAGCAGCCTGATGGTGCAGCCGAATGCCTTCGCTGTCTCGGCGGCATGGCTTACTACGACTTCCGAACGAAGCGAACCGTCCACCGGGACCAGCATCTTCTTGTACATGGCGTCCTACCTCCGACCTGAAAGCAGTATGGAAGCTATATTGCTAGGCTGAAGAAGATATCGGCAGAGGTTGAGCCGATCTACATAGTGGCAGTTCCCTATATGCGGGCGTTCTGCGGGCACGCAGGGGGAAGAGGGTTCGTTTGCGGTCTAGGAGATGGCCACCTCGGGCGCGAAAGATATCGGTGCGTAACCGCCGGAAAGGAAGCCGCCCTCGACGGCGATGCCCTGGCCCGTGATGTAGCTGGAGGCATCGGAGGCCAAGAAGACCGTCAGCGGCCCCAGTTCCCAGGGCTCGCCGACGCGCTGCGCCGGGAAGAACTTGCCCCGCTCATCCCAGTGGCGCTCCTCCTCCTTGTTCGCGGACGGGCGCTTGGCGAACTCGCCGGGGATGATGCAGTTCACGCGGATGTTGTAGCGCGCCAGCATGATTGCAAACGACTGGGTGAGGGAGATGACGCCGGCCTTTGCGGCGGCATACGGAAGGATATGAGGGGCACCCCGGAAAGCTGTGCCGGAGCTGAGAGTGATGATGGAGCCTCCGCCCTGGTCGATCATCGGCTTGGCGACGGCGCGGGCGCAGTAGAAGGTGCTGGAAAGATTGACGTCGATATTGTCGTGCCAGTCTTCGTCCGTCACTTCCCACAGCGGCCGGTTGAGGCCGCGCCCCTCGCCGATGCCGGCATTAGCCACGATGACATCGACTCGACCAAACTCCTCCACGGCCCTGGCCACAAGCCGATCTACCTGCGCCGACTCACGCACGTCGGTCTGAACGGCGATAGCCCTGCGGCCGCCGCCCATGGCGATGACGTCTTGCGCTATCGCATCGATGTATTTCTGGGTGCGCGCGGCGGCGACAATGTGTGCGCCTGCTTTCGCCGCGGCCAGCGTCATGTCCTTGCCCAGCCCGCGACCGGCGCCGGTAATCACGACCACTTTTCCTGTCAGGTCGAGCCTCTCCATCACCATCGGTAATAGTCCTCCCTGCTGCTATTCGTTGGTTGAGGGCAGTATATGGGATGGCTTGTCTGGCGGCAACGCCGGGGAGACGGCGAGGAAAGAGAAGGCTCAGATGGCCGAGAAGCTCTGCAGGCTCCGGATGTCCATCGTGCCGCTGTTGGCGACGTTTTCCGCCGCGACACCGGCTTCCTCGGCTGCGGCCAACGGATTGAGACCGCCGTCCAGGATGAGGCCGACCTTGTTCAGCCCGACGGGTATCTGGCAAACGGGCTGGCTGGGGTAGCCGGTCACGACCACGCCGCCGATCCCTATGCCCCGCAGCTTCTCGATTATCTCCTCAGCCATGGGCTTTGCCGCGCCGGGGATCTCGCGAAAATTGGCGAGGATCTTGCCGTTGCCGTGAATCGCCGCCTCGCGCACGCTGGTCATGCCGGCTTTGATGTAAGCGAGCGAAGGGTCCAGCGACGACCCGGCGTAATGGATTATGGCAACGAACCGTCGCGGCTGGCCGTCGCGCACCTCCAGGATGCCACCGAAACGGGAGTCCATGGGAACGCCGGCCTTGAGGAGAACGCCGTTGATCGTGGCGCTGCAGACCGTCGCCAGCCCAACCTTCCCGTCGGGGATGATGACGTCGCCCAGCTTCTCGCCCTCATTCGCAACTGCGACGAGCTCGCTGACACAGATGCCGGCCGCAAACGCGTCCTTCATTGCCGCCAGTGCCTTGCGGAACCTGTCTTTGGGGAACAGCGACGTGTTGATCACAACCTCGCCCGTGCCGGTGGTGGGGTCGAGCGTCGTCTGAAAGGCCAGCGACGCGATGCGCTCGATGACAAAACCGAGCTGCTCCGGCGCCAGCGCGTTCGATAGCTCCTCGTGGCCTCTGCGCGTCAGCATCCGTCCGTCCCTGCCGAGCGGCTGCGTGAAGCCGCGGGCGTCGGTGATGCGCAGGTGATAGCGGACGGTGCGCTCGTTCAGATAGATGCCCTGGTTCTCCAGCTCGCGGGCAATGCTGATCGAGCCCAGCGGCTCCTTCGACTCGCTGAGCACTTTTAGTATGGCGACTGTCTTTCTCTCAGTGTCGCGGGTTTCGCTTTCCAGCATGGACCGATTCTACCTTTACGAATGCGCTTTGGCCGCCGACTCATCGCAGTCAATAGTATTGTAGTGCGCTGCATTCCTTGTGCCAAATAGGAGTGAATGTTAGTAGGTAGAGGCCGGGCGTCCTGGATGGCGTCGACGACGCGGCGCACCGCGATAACGTCACACCACATTCGGCCTCGAAGACGGTTACAGCGCTTCTGGAGGAATATCAGGCGGAGGCGGCCGCCTCCGCCTCCGGGGGGGCCTTCTTTCGCCTGGAGCGAAAGTATTCTTCCGGGCTGCAGCCCATCTCGCGGCGAAAAACTCGATTGAACTGCGCGTAACTGCCGAAACCCGCCTCCCTCGCCACCTCGAAGAGCACCTTTCGCTTGGAGTGTGGGCGGAGTCGCAGGAACGCCTCCAGGCGGACGTGGTTGCGGAAATCGCTGATGCTCATTCCCACCTGACGTTTGAACAGCCGGCTGAGCTGGCTGGGACTGAGGTGGATCGCCTGCGCGAGGGCCGTCAGGTCGCGGGAGGGATCGCTGAGCAGGAGCGACATGGCGCGCGAGACGCCGGGGTGGAGCGCCCTCGCATCCTTGGAGTCGCCGTACGCGAAGGCGTTCCAGGCGGTAGCCAGCCACCAGGCAATCCCGAACTCCTGGCCATCGAGCGGCTGAAAGCCCGTCGCCAGCTCTTGCGCCAGGTTGTTCAGCGTCCTGACGCACCGGGGCGGAAGGACCCTCGTCAGACCGAGATACGAGCTACTCCCGGAGAGAACAGGAATGCGAGGCTTCATCTCTGCGACCAGTCGGGGAGATACTCCTACATACCACATAGAGAAACCGGGAGTGTGATCGACCACGGCGTGGTTCAACTCCGGGGGTACCCACAGCAGACTGCGCGTTTGCAGCGTCAGCCGCTCGCCGCCCACCTCGTAGATGCAGCTTCCCGCCACGATGAGGACGACCTCGAGGGCGTCGTGACTGTGCGTTCGCGTCCTGAGCTTCTCGAAGCCGTCCCGCCGCGGAAACCGCCAGACCACGCCGGTCCTGCCCTCCGGCATCGCTAGCACTCTTCTAGACATGCGGCAAGACTACATTATGATTAAAGGAAGTGCAATATCCGCTCAATATCCGCCTGCGAACCTGGAGATTGCATTATATTGCCGGATCCGGCGGCGCGTCCGCTTGAAGTCAACGTGCTTGAACGATATCGTGCAGATACCGAGTTCTCTCCAGAAAGGTGGAAAGATGCGAAAAGTCGCAGTCGTCGGCGCGGACATGACCCGCTTTGGAAAGTTCCTTGACCGTGGACTGAAAGACCTGGCGAGAGAGGTCGTCGAAGGGGCGCTGGCGACGGCCGGCACGGCGAAATCCTCCCTTCAGGTTGCCGTCGTCGGAAACGCCGCCGCCGGGCTTATCACCGGCCAGGAGATGGTGCGAGCCGAGGTCATGCTGCGCGACATGGGGATCGGCGGCATACCGATGCTCAATGCGGAAAACGCCTGCGCCAGCTCATCGACCGCGTTTCATCTCGCCTGGCTGTATGTCGCTTCCGGAATGTACGATGTAGCGCTCGCCCTGGGAGTCGAGAAGCTTTACCACACCGATAAACAGCGCTCCTTCGACGCTATTGGCTCCGCCGTCGACGTTGAGCTGACGGAACAGATGGTCGCTGAGGCCCAGGCCGACCAGGGAGGCGTTGCGGGCGCCGGCTCCTCGCGCAGCCTGTTCATGGACCTGTACGCCGCCATCGCCCGCGATCACATGCGTCGCTACGGCACAACGAAGGAGCAGTTTGCCCGCGTGGCCGTGAAGAACCACTTCAACGGCAGTCTCAACCCCCATGCCCAGTACCGGGAGCGTTACTCTCTCGAAGAGGTGCTGGCCTCGCCCCTTATCACCGAGCCTCTCACCCGCCTCATGTGCTCGCCCATCGGCGACGGCGCTGCCGCCCTCGTCCTTTGCTCGGAGGAGAAGGCGCGACAGCTCACGACGAAGCCGGTCTGGGTGCGCGCCAGCGTGCTGACGTCGGGCGAGGACCATTCTCCCGGCCAACCGGGGCTCGGCGAGCGCTCCGGCGCTGCCGCTTACGCGATGGCCTCGCTCACGCCCGAGGACGTCGACGTCGCCGAAGTGCACGACGCGACAGCCTCCGCCGAGCTCATCCTCTGCGAAGAGATGGGCTTCTGCCCGCCCGGCGAGGGCGGCCGCCTCATCGACAGCGGCGACACGTCCCTGGGCGGGAAGCTGCCCGTGAACCCGAGCGGCGGCCTCATCTCCAAGGGCCACCCCATAGGTGCAACCGGCGCGGCGCAGATCTACGAGGCGTTTCTTCAGCTGCGCGGCGAAGCGGGCGAGCGACAGGTGGCGGGGGCAAAAGTTGCGCTTACGGAGAACAGCGGCGGCATGATGCGAGGCGAAAACGCTGTCGCCAGCGTCCACATTCTCTCGCTCTGACGCGTTGGATGCCTAGTTGACGCTGTTCAAGCAGTAGAGATTCGGCTTGTTCGTGTGGTCATAGAAGCGCTGCTCGCAGGTCGCCGGTGTGCCGTCGGCCGGCGAATCGACGCCCGCGATCAGCGTGAATTTCTTGCCATCGGACACGTACCAGTAGCCGTTGATAATGACATCGCCGATCGGATCGCTCGGTACCGGGTCCAGGTAGTCGCTGATCTTGCAGAGGGCGGCCAGGTCCTTGTAGCCGCACGCAGATTGAACGTTGTCGTCGGTGCTGGGGAACCCGCCCTTAGCGCTCCGGTATTGATCAAGGGCGACGGCAATCGCGTACAGGTCCGAGATCCGCGTCTGGTCGCGCACCTGCGCCACAACGCCGGGTATAGCGGTTGGACCGGGCGTCGGCGTGTCCGTCGCCGGCGGCACCCACGGCGTCGGCGAAACGGGCGCGGCTTCGACGGTAGAGCGGACCACCTCCGGCGGCTGTGCCTGATTCTGAGGTATAGGATTGCCGGGGCCGCCTAACGCCAGGTCCAGCGCTAGGGCAATCAAGATGACGATGACGACTGCCGCCACAGGTGTATAAGGGAGCCATTTGCGCCATTTTTCTCGCGACACGTCATCCTCCTCCTAACATATTCTCGGTAGCTGCTCTCCGCTCATCACGTCGACGATGCGCTCGCCGCCGATGCGCGTTCGCATGACAACCGTTCCGCCGTGTTCAGCCACCGCCCGCCCGATAACCGCCGCCTCCTTGCCGCAAGCATGCCGCCGCAACACGTCGACCGCCCGTTCTCCCCGGCCCGCCGGCACGAATGCCAGGAAATTGCCCTCATTCGCCACGTACAGCGGGTCGAGCCCGAGGATCTCGCACACGCCCTGCACTCCGGGCCCAACGGCGATGCGCTCCTCCTCGATAACGATGCCGGCGCCGCTCTTCTTCGCGATCTCGTTCAACGCCGACGATACTCCTCCGCGCGTCGGGTCGCGCAGCATGTGGAGGTCGATTCCGTCCTCCGCGAGCGCCTCGACCATCGGGAACAGCGGCGCTGAGTCGCTCTGTATCGCAACGTCGAGGTCGAGCCCTTCACGCAGAGCCATTATAGCGATGCCGTGCCTCCCGAGCGAGCCGCTCAAGACGATCTCGTCGCCAGGGCGGACGCGCTGGGGGCCCACGTCGGCGCCGGCAAGCACGACGCCGATGCCGGCTGTATTGATGAAGACGCCGTCGCCTTTGCCGCGCTCGACCACCTTGCTGTCGCCGGTGACAATCTGCACGCCGGCTTCCTTCGCCGCCTCCTTCAGCGAGACGACGACGCGCCAGAGGTCCGCCATCGCGAAGCCCTCCTCGATAATGAGGCCGCAGCTAAGGAAGAGGGGCCGCGCGCCGCACATCGCCAGGTCGTTTGCCGTCCCGAAGATCGCCAGCCGGCCGATGTCGCCGCCCGGGAAGAACAGTGGCTGCACGACGTAGGAGTCGGTAGAGAGCGCCAGTCGCTGCCCGCCGATCTCGAGCAGCGCGCCGTCGTGCAGCGGCGCCAGGTACGGGTTGTCGAAGGAAGGCAGTAGCACGCGCTCGATGAGGCTCTGCGTCAGCCGGCCGCCGCCGCCGTGCGCCAGAAGGACGCGCGGATATTCATCGAGAGGCAGCGGGCATTCGGGGAAAACGGTCACCGGGGCGCCCCCTGACGCGCGTAGTGATAGTAGGCCGCGCAGGCGCCCTCCGACGAGACCATCGGCGCGCCCAGGCAGTGCTCCGGCGTGCAGTCGATCCCGAAGGCGGGGCAGTCGACGGGCTTCCTGATGCCCTGCAGCACGAGGCCGGCAATGCAAACGCTCTCGGCCTGCCGTGGGGTCGTGGCGGCGATATCGAAGACACGCCCCGCGTCGAAGCGCGCATAGCGCCCCTTCAGCCGCAGGCCGCTTCTGGGGATGACGCCGATGCCGCGCCAGCCGTGGTCGACGACCTCGAACACGCTCTCCATCAGGGCCCGCGCCTGCTCGTTGCCTTCTCGCTTCACCGAGCGCGCGTACTGGTTCTCGACCTCGCAGCGGCCCTCTTCGAGCTGGCGGACGAGCATGTAGGTCGCCTGCAGCAGGTCCAGCGGCTCGAAACCGCTCACAACCATGGGCGTGCGGTACTTTCCCGCCAGGCGCTCGTAGTCGACGTAGCCGGTGACGGTGCAGACGTGGCCGGGCGCCAGGAATCCCTGGACGCGGTTCTCCGGCGAGGACGCTATTGCCTCCAGCGCCGGCGGAACGAGGACATGCGAAGTTAACATAAAGAAGTTGTCGATGCCCTCGCGCTCGGCGACAACGACGGCCATGGCGTTCGCCGGCGCCGTCGTCTCAAAGCCGATAGCGAAGAAGACGACCTTGCGGTCCGGATGCTCGCGCGCCAGCTTGAGGGCGTCGAGCGACGAGTAGACCATGCGCACGTCGCCGCCTTCGGCCTTGACACTGAGCAGGTCCTTGGCGGTGCCCGGCACGCGAAGCATATCGCCGTAGGAGACCAGGGTGACGTCGGGACGCTCCGCCAGCGCGATCGCCTGGTCGATGATCTCGGCCGGCGTGACACAGACGGGACAGCCCGGCCCGTGAATGAGCGTGACCTCGGACGGCAGCATCTGGTCGATGCCGTACTTGAGGAAAGAATGCGTCTGACTGCCGCAGACCTCCATGACGGTCCACGGGCGCGTTGCGGCGGCGGCAATGGCGTCGAGCAGCTTGCGGGAGGCGTCGCCGTCGCGATACTCGTCGAGGTAGCGCACTATGGCCCTCCCAGCGTTCGCAGCATCTCGAAGACGTTTCCCGCCTCGTCGGTGTCGACCTTGCTCAACGCGAAGCCGACGTGCACGATGACGTAATCGCCTACCTGCGCGTCCGGCACGAGGTTCAGGTGAGCGTCGCGCGTTGCGCCGCCGAAGCGCACCTTCGCCGTCCGCAGGTCCGACGCCTCGTCAATTGAAATGATCTCTCCCGGTATTCCTAAGCACATCCCTTTTCCATCCTCGCTGCCGCCACCAGCACCTGGCCCAGCGCGATTCCGCCGTCGTTCGGCGGCACCCGCTGGTGCGTGAACGGCCTGAAGCCTTCGCTCTCTAGGCGGCGATAGGCCCGTTCCGTCAGGTAGCGGTTCTGAAAAACGCCGCCCGTCAGCGCCACTCTCGTCGCGCCGGTGCGCCGCGCCACTTCGACTATCGCCTCCGCCAGCGTGTTGTGGAACCTGGCGCAGATGACGCCGGTCGCGACGCCCTCGTCGCGGTCCCGCATCACGCCGCGCAACAGCGGCTTCCAGTCCAGCACCAGCGGCTCGCCCTCGCGTAAGGGGAAGTCGTACCGGTCATCGACGCCGCGTTCCGCCTGGAACTCCACCATCATCGCCGCCTGCCCTTCGAAGGAGCAGACGGAGCGGAGCCCAAGCAAAGCGGCGACCGCATCAAATAGTCTACCAGCGCTCGTCGTGACGGGCGAGTTGACGCCCTTCGACAGCATTTGCGCCAGCAGCGCTAGCTCGGCGTCGGAAAGCGGCGTCGCATCAGCCGTCGGCCGCAGCAGGCCGAAATCGGAGTTCATCTCGTGCAACAGGCCCAGCGCCGTCCGGCGTGGCTCTTTGATCGCCACCTCGCCGCCGGGCAGCCGGAAGGGGCGCAGCGTCGCGACGCGATGGTAAGCGGACGCATCGCCGAGCAGGAACTCGCCGCCCCATAGCGTGCCGTCGTCGCCAAAGCCGGCGCCGTCCCAGGTGACGCCCAACACCTCTCCCTCCAGATCGCTTTCCGCCAGGCAGGCCGCCATATGCGCGTGATGGTGCTGGACGGCGATGGCGGGATACGGCGCGCCCTTCGCCCACTGCGTCGACAGGTAGTCGGGGTGCATATCATGGACCACGGCCTGCGGCGTCACTTCGTACAACGACAGCAGGTCGGCGATGACCTTGCGGAAAGCGAACAGCGCCTTCGCGGTCTCCAGGTCGCCGATGTGCTGGCTGAGGACGACCTCGCTCCCGCGCGACACCGCGACGACGTTCTTCAAATGGGCGCCCACGGCCAGCAGCGGCGGCAGCGCCCGCTTCACGACGACCGGCAGCGGCG
>Ga0187849_1000811_pt1 | contig 39145 bp, 27 predicted proteins | sample June2016WEW_4_10_2_FD_132412 | JGI IMG/M metagenome (GOLD analysis project Ga0187849, IMG submission 132412) | Peatland microbial communities from SPRUCE experiment site at the Marcell Experimental Forest, Minnesota, USA - June2016WEW_4_100 | ecosystem: Environmental > Terrestrial > Soil >... | reverse complement strand
GACGCCACCGGCAAGCGCGCCGAAACCTCCGCCGCCGTAACAGTCGAGCCCGGAAAGATCATCACCACGCCGGGAAAAGTCAGTGTCAGGCAGAAGTGAGGCCGGCTTAGGGCTCGTGCAAAAACAAATTCCGAGATCTGAATGTTTGGGGTGGAGCGTGAAGCGTGAGAGCGTAGAGCGAGGAAAGTGCTACGATGCCTTCACGCTCTACGCTCCGACGCTCCACGCTCCCGACGCCAGGCAAAGGCAGTTTGTTAGAATTACGCCCAAAGCACCGAAGTTGTTTTTGCACGGGCGCTTAGGCCGGGTGCCCATTTGGTGCAAGGCCGTTCTTTTGACGCTGCTTGTTCTTGCGCCGTTCTGTTCCTCGCCGGCGGCATCTGAAACGGCCGCGCCAAGGGGCCTGCCGGAGGCAGTGTTTACGACCTCGCCGCTCAAGCCGGACGCGATCGAAATGATCGTTCCCCTCGGCAATCTGAATCCGCGCGGCGGGCACGTGTTCCCAACGGATCACATTCATTTGGATTATGGCGGGAAGCCCGGTCTCGAAGTGTTTGCGCCGGGTGACGGGACGGTCTTTGCAATCCGCGCGCAGCTTCATGGCGGTGACAAGATCGAGGTGCGCGTGGACAAGAACCTGACTTACTACCTGGCTCACGTCCACTTGGAGCGCGGCATCCAGGTTGGGACCCGGCTCAAGGCCGGTCAAACCCTCGGACGGGTCGCTCCGGAGAGCAGGCTCGACCTGGGCGCCGGCGACGAGCGCGTGGAGCTTTCCGGGCTCCTCGACCCGGCCCGTTACCCTTCCTCCACGCTCCACGCTATCGCGCCGCTGGAACTCTTTGCCGAGCCGCTGAAGAGCAGGCTCAAAGCAAAGGTCCCGCGTGAGGCTCCGGACAAGAACGGCAAATGTGATTTTGACCAGGCAGGCAAACTCGTGGGCAACTGGTTCCACCAGAGCCTGCCGGCCAGCGAAAGCGCGCTGGCCCGGCCTGAGACCTGGACCAGGCAACTCGCCTTTGCTTACGATGGTCGCCAACCTGAGTCCGTGCGGGTTTCCATAGGAGGCACCGTTGCGCCGCCCGGCCTCTACGCCATCCAAGCCCGCGGGCCTGACCCTGCGACCGTCAGCCCGGGAACCGGTTTGGTCAGATATGAACTCGTGGCCATCGGCCGGCGCGCCTCAACCCCATCCGGGACGGGTCCCGCTCCGCAGGCGCCATCAGGTGTGCTGTGCGTTCAACTGCTGGGCGAAGGCATGCTCAAGGCCCAGTACTTTCCCGGCAAGAGCGCCAAGGATGTCCCCGGATTCACCCCGCTGGCCTGCCTCTATATGCGTTAAAGACTTGCGGCGACCGATCATGGACCCCGCGCTGAAAGCGCACAGCATACCAGCCCAGGGTAACACCCTGGGAAAGCCGGCCCTTTGCTCAGTTCTTGCGCCCTGCAAGGGCGCAAGTCACTCTTCCAGCAGGTCTCGATGACCCGTCAAGAACCCCATTCATCTAAGGGAGGGCTTGCGTGGCTACACGGCTCGCATCCTGAGCGACGTGGATTCGCCCGCCCTGGCCATCAACTTGGGGGCTGACCACGCTCCTGCGCTCCTTAACGTAAGCCTTGGGACTGAAGCAACTCCTCCCGCCCTTTCAGGGCGGGTTGGGGCTGCGCGAGGGCTTTCCCAGGGCGGCTGCCCTGGGCCGGTGTGCCCGCACGCCGTCGGCGTGCAGAATGTCCAAGCTCCGGTGCCTCCCGGACCAGGGTGCCAGAATCGCCCGTTGCAGATCACCAGGCCCCTCAGAATATTCACCGAGGTCCACGGTGACAGGCCGACATCGCGTCGTTGATTCCCCGCAGCAACCCGGCTAAACTCGCGCGCATGGGCACGCTTTACTACGGCGACAACCTCGACATCCTCCGCCGCTATCTCAAAGACGAGACGGTGGACCTCGTTTATCTGGACCCGCCCTTCAACTCCGCCCAAAACTACAACGCCTTCTTCCACGAAAAAGACGGCAGCGACGCCGCCAGCCAAATCCGCGCCTTCGAGGACACCTGGCACTGGAACGTCGAGAGCGAAAAAACCTACCAGGATCTCGTCACCCAGCCAGGCAAGGTCAGCGAAGTCATGCAGGCCTTCCGCACGTTCCTTGGGGCCAACGACATGATGGCCTACCTCGCCATGATGGCCCCCCGCCTGGTCGAACTGCGCCGCGCCCTCAAATCCACCGGTTCCCTCTATCTCCACTGCGACCCTACCGCCTCCGCTTATCTCAAGCTCATCCTGGACGCAGTGTTTGGGCCGACGGCCTTCAAGAACGAAATCATCTGGCCGCGGACCAACGCACACAACATCGCATCGAATCATTTCTCGCGGATTCACGACACCATCTACTTTTACGCGAAAACAGACGATTACCTCTGGAACCACCAGTACGGCGGGTTCTCCCCGCAGCAACTGGGCCGCTACATTCCGGACCCCGAGACTGGGAGGCTCGTGACCGGCCAGGACCTGACGATGACGGGCAACCCCGAGCGCAACTTTGAGTGGAGAGGCACAAGGCCACCGCCTAACCGCGGCTGGGGACTGACATTGGAGGGTTTGGAGGAGCTTTGGGCGAACGGACTCATCCTCAAGAAAAAGGACGGCACGCCGCGGCTCGACGGGCGCAAGGTCTTCCTCGATGAGAAGAGGGGAAAGCCCGTAAGCGATATTTGGTCGGAAATCGAGAGGATCGGCAACACGTCCAGGGAACGCCTGCCCTATCCGACTCAGAAGCCCGTTGCGCTGCTGGAGCGTATTCTGAACGCCAGCAGTAACCCCGGTGATTTGGTTCTCGACCCGTTCTGCGGCTGCGGCACGACGATTGATGCCGCCGAGAAACTGGGCCGTAAATGGATTGGTATCGACATCACCCAACTTGCAACCTCCCTCATCAAAAACCGGCTCCGCGATATCTACGGCGACCAGATCGAAATCATTACCGTTGGCGAACCCGTCACCCCAAACGAAGCCTACATCCTCGCGGAGCAAGACAAATTCCAGTTCCAATGGTGGGCGCTCGGCCTGGTCGGCGCCCGTCCCGTCGAACAGAAGAAAGGCGCTGACCACGGCATAGACGGCAAAATCCTGTTCCGCGACGACCCCCGTGAGGCCAGGCCCGAGCAAATCATAATCCAGGTCAAGGGCGGCAAGACCGGCGTCAAAGACGTCCGCGACCTGCGCGGCGTGCTGGACCGCGAGAAAGCCGCTATGGGGGTCCTCATCTCGCTCCAGGCCCCCACCCGCGACATGATTGCAGAAGCAGTCAGCACCGGCTTTTACGAGCACAAGGCCAACAAGCAGCAATACCCGCGCCTCCAACTCCGCACCGTCAAGGAACTCATGGAAGGCAAACTCATCGAGCGCCCTTCCAACGTCGCCGCCCTGGACGAGACCTTCAAGAAGGCCCCGAAGGCCCCCACTAAAGGCGGCCACCAGCACGAACTCACGCTTTGAGGCCTCATTCAGAGCGGAGTTCGCGGAAAGGGGCCTCTGTGAAAAGTAAGCGCGTGAAAGTAAAGGCCACGTCCAAATCTTTTCACGAATCGAAGCCGATTCTAAAAGCGTTTGGATACGGCCCGAATTTCGCTTTCGACCCCAATTTCGCCGGCTAACATCACCTCTCAAGTATAACGAGCTTGCCCACAAAAGTGGGTTTCTTTTTCCCGGTCAGGTCGGGGACATGCCACACATTGCCCGTGTTAAGGTCCAACAGCAGCGGACCAAAAGACTCCACCGCGCCGGGAGCATTCGGATCAATGCCGGGAGGCGGAACGGATGGCGAAAGCACTAGCACGTTCAATCTGCCGGCGGCAGCTTGTCCGAGCGCTTGTTGAGGCGAACCCAGGCGCAGCAAGAGTGCGGCGAGAAGTGCGGCGATGACGACTGACGTTGGAACGAGTAGTTTTTTCATGTTGAGTTGCCCTTCCTGTGTTTGATGTTTGACGCGCTGAATGGCGTGGCGAAACAAGTAATGGACATCATACTGGACGCAAAGTTTTGCGTGCCGACACAACGATAAACCTCCAAGTGGCTTGTCAATACGATTTTACGGGGAATTTGATGCCTTGTATTGGAAAAGCAAGGGCGTCAGATCTCTGGGACGGGGGCGTTCGGGTGTAGTGTAGTGGTGGCGGCTTACAGGGGTAATGGCGGGTTGGAAGGCGCGCGGCATGGAGGTGAACGCGAGATTCGTACCTGAACCTTTTTACAATTCAACGCCGATTGTAAAAGCGCGCACGTGCGACCCCAATCTTCGTCACGACCCAGATTTTCCTCGGCCACAATTTCCCTTAGCATTTCCCCCGATTTTCCGTGGGAATCTCCGATTTTCACACTAACTACCTCTGCTTGCCTACGGGGAAAGCGAAGACTGACTCAGTCAGTCTCTTGTGGGCTTGCGCGCCGATCGGGGCTTCGCCGCGCCGTCGGTTTCCGAACGATTGACCAGTTGAGCGAGCAGGACGTCGCGGGTCGTCTCAGTGATCAAGGCGCAATTCTCGAGATGATGCGCGAGCGCGTCGGGGCTGACATGGAGGCGCTTGGCGAGCGCCAACAGGCTGCTGAAATCGAGGTCGTCGCCCCGGCCATACAGGTCCCGCTTGAGCAAATCCGGGGGCATTAGCAGGGCTGCCGCGAAGGCATTTGCCCGCTGCTCAAGTTCCTTTGGCGCCCACGGTCCGGAAATCATGGCTAGATTTTGGCCGTGAGCGCGGTCATGCAGGAGATGGCAAAGCTCGTGGGCAAGGAGGAACCGCTTTCCAGAGGGGAACTGACAACGAGGATTACGCGTGTTGGCAAAGATGCGGGGTGCTCCTTGATCGGGATATACAGCCAGTCCTGCAGTGCCGACATCCTCCAGCTCGATATCCGCGACGCCCACACCCAGTCTCTCGAGATGTTCCTCTACATCAACGGACCCGTCTCGCTTGTGGCGAATGCCGGCCCTCTCGGCCCATTCCTGGGCCAGCCGGTAACCATCGCTCCAGGGTGATTCAGCCGCCCGCAGGGGTTGCGGGTCGCGCATCAGCGCCGTCCATTTTGCGGAGGGCCTTTTGCCCGATGACTTCACCAAATGCGTTGCGAGTGCCAGAACGTCGGTGTCCTTCAAAGTGGGAGATGCGGAGCCAAACATGACCGCTGCCTCGCAACTTCCGCTGACACAAAGCGGGTCGTCACCGGCCGGTTCAAACCATTGCTTGATGGCCTCTCTCGACCCAGGCAATTGGGCGTCCAGCGTGCTGCGCAGTTGTTGCCACCGCTCCAGCCAATCCTCCTGTCGCCGACCGAGACCCGCCAGCAACGCGGTTCTGGGCAACTGGCGATCGGCGCCCGCAAGACGTTGAATTTCCTCAAGGAGCCCCTTCAGCCGGCTGGACTGGGCCTGTTCCCTGGCGAGTTCCTGGGCGGCCTGCTTGAGCACCTCGTAGAGCGGACGAGCCACCGCGTCTGGTGTGATCCGCGCCTTGCCCGAGCCATGCAGGAAACGGAACCCATCAGGTGCTCCGGCCGGGGGACTTTCCCCCCACGACAACTCGACCTCGTGCCGCCACCGTCGAATCACTACGTCGGGAAACAGTCCGCCGGATCGAGATGTGCGTAGGCAGTGGTTTGCCGTCCACGCCGCGTTGGCTTGGTCGGCCTCAAAATCCCAACCGTCGAGCCCGTCGAATCGCTCGGGACGATTTGTTCGCGCCAGCGATTGCCAGGCAGTTTCACCGGAATTAGACACCGGCGGGCGTTGCTCGTGCAGCAAGAAGTCCCAGGCTTGGGCAAACCACTCCAGCGTGGGCAGGAGATACCATTCCAGCGCCCTGCGCACCTCGCCGCGGTCCACGTGCTCGCAAAGGTTTCGGCCACCCGCCCAAATCTGAAGACGGCCCCACGAGAGGTCTTCCTCGGGCGTGGCAAAGCCCGGGTCCAGGTTGGGAATGAACTCCACCCGCACGGCGAATTGGTTCGTGTCGCCTGCTTCCAAGGCAGGGTGTTCATGGAGGTTCAGGCTCACCGGATGTCCTCCCAAAACCGTTTGATGTCCCTCGCCGTCACGGCTGCGGCTCCCATCAACTGCTGGCGAACCGCCGCGGGAACGTCTCTCCAGCCGATGGGATAACCATGCCACCGGTTTTTGGCAGCGTCGTGCTGCTGCGCGCAAAAAGCGCGGCCCTTATCCGCTGCGTAGCGCCTCCGGCCTTCCAGGATGCTCGACTGGAGGAGCTGCCGCGCGCCGTCCATGTTGATGTCTGCCGGGCAAAGCGAGCCCTTGCGCCCTGGTTGCCAGGGCGCCTTGTGCTTCGGATTGCCTTCATAGACAGGCTTCATCGCTCATTCATCCTAACCAAACCGATGCCTCTAGCCAAACGAATCCTTTTGTGTCGGCATCTTCGAAAACCGCTCTCGCCAAACCAACGGCCAAGACATATAAGGCTTTCATGGCCTGTGCCGGGAACTGCGGTTGCAAGAGGCTGCGAATGTCCATGAAAGGGCTGTTCCTGTTCAGCGGCGTCGTGCCGCTGCTCGGGTTGTTGGGCCATCCGCCCGACCCGGTGCTGCTGATTTACACGGTGTTCGTTCTGGCCTGCCTTGGCCGCCCGCATCTGGCGGTCCTGGCCGGCAAAATTCCCGGCCCGGCGACGCTGCGCGTCCTTGTGTCCTTCTGGCTGTCGGGCAGCCTCGCTGAAACTTTGGCGTGGCTGAACAACTACCTCAGGGCCGCGCCGGAGCCGGCCCTCTTCCACCCGCAACTGTTGGCGGACCTCCTCATCGGCCTGGGCTTCTACGGCGGCTGGGCGGTGGCGTGGTTGATCGCCTGTCGACGGTTCCGATTCACGCTCGCGGAGACCTTCGTCATCACCGGCCTCCAGGGCATCTTCTTCGAGCAACTTGGCGCGGTGTTTCTTGCGATGATCAAGGTCTTTCCCGCCAACCCGCTGCAAGCTGTCCTGTTCGGGGGCTACGTGTTCCTCGTGCATGGGTCGGCCGTCGGTGTTGCCATGGCGCCGGTCCTCCGCCAAATGGAACGACCGGCAGCGTCGCGGTCCGGGGCGCGTTTCGCCGTGGTGGTTGTGTTGATGGTCGGCTTGGCGTTCCTGGGTTGCTGGCTGATCGGCGCAGCCAGCCTGCTCGTCGGCGGACTGCCGCCCAAACGCTCAATCATCGGCCATCCGCTTTGGTGACGCCCGGGTCTCATTGCTTTGGGCGGGCGAAGCACCAAAGGCTCCGGTCGGTGCGGAGGAAGAGGTCGCCATCCGACGCGGCCAAGGAGGCGTTGGTTGGCTCGTTGACCGAGTTGGTGGCCAGGAGCTCGAACTTGGGGCCGGCGCGCAGGACGAAGACGTCGCCGGATTGATTGGGCACATAGATCTTCCCGTCGGCCAGGAGCATCGAGGACCAGGAACCGCCTTTGGCGCCGGGACCTTTGAGGCGCTCTTCCCACACCTTGTTGCCGGTCGTCAGTTCGAGGCAGGACGCAATGCCGTCCTGACCGATGAGGTAAAGATACCCGTCGTGGATGACCCCTGAACCGATGGAACTCTTTACGCGCTCCAAACGCCAGACGCGGTGGCTCTCGGTCACATCCCCGTTGCCGCCAGGGCGCACGGCGATGGCGCTGCCGCCCATCGGGCCGCTGCTCATCCCCACGACCACTCCGTCGCCTGAGAGGGGCGTCGCGTAAACCGAATCACCAATGCCTTTGCTGAGCCAGAGCTGCTTGCCGGTTTCGGGCTCGTATCCCGCGAGACGATTCGGGAAACTCATCACCAGTTCATCGCGTTGGCTGGCCTTGATGACCAGGGGCGTGCTCCACGCTCCACTCGGACTACCCCCGGGACCTCCGCCCGGCCCACCCGGACCGCGTCCGCCGCCGGGGCCGCCGGGACCGCCAAAGTTGGGCCGGGGCAGCGCTGTGTCCAGACCGGCGCGGAGCTTCCCTTCGTCGAGCGAGCCGCTCTTATCCGAATCCCAATCGGCAAACCACTTCTCGAAGGCGCCTTTGAGTTCGGCGCGCGTCAGCGAGCCGTTCTTGTCCGCATCGGCGGCGGCGAAGAGGCCCGGCCCAATGAATCTGGCCGGGCCGAACTGCGCCGGCCCCCTGCCCGAGCCCGGCTCTTGTCCCGGGGGCGCCGCGCCGCCCGGCGGACCGAACCCGGGGGGCGGCGGGAGCAGCTCGGAGAGTGTTTCCGTAAACTGTTCCTGGCTAACCTGGCCGGTCCCTTTCGAATCCAATTTGTCGAACCAGATGTCGGCCAAGGCGAGGAACTCTTCCCGAGAGATTTTCTGATCTCCGTTCTTGTCCGCTTGGGTCAGCATTTGCGGGGCGACGAACATGCCGGGGCCGAAGCCGCCGCCGCCACCCGGACGGCCCGGTCCGCCAGGGCCGCCGCGCGCCGGTTGCTGTTCGGCGGGATCGACCTTGGGGGGCTGGACTTCCCACACCGTGTGGCCGTCGCGTTTGTCCACCGCGATCAGCCTGGCCTTGGGGTCGGGACCGAAGTTGAAGATGCAAAGGTTGCCGTAGAGCATGGGCGAGGAGGCGTTGCCGAACATATGGTTCATCCTGCCGAAGTCACGATGCCAGAGTTCCTTCCCGCCGAGGTCGTAGCCATAGAGCCCCGCCGAGCCAAACGAGGCGATGACCCGCTCGCCGTCGGTCACCGGCGTGGCCGAGCAATAGGGATTGTTTTCCTGGCTCGGCTCGTTCTCGCCATAGATTACGCCCGCTTGCCAGAGTTGCCTGCCGTCAGCGCGGTCGAAACAGAGCACGGTGCGGCGCTTCTGGCTCTTGATGGTTTGGGCAATGAAGACCCGGTTGCGCCAGGCGATCGGGGAGGAATTGCTGGGACCGGGCAGCGCGACGCGCCAGCGCACGTTCTGGTTGGTGCCCCAGGTTTGGGGCAGATCTTTTTCCAAAGAGACACCGGTGCCCTCGGGTCCGCGCCAACCGGGCCAGTTGCCGGCGGACGCCGTGGCGGCGATGCACAGATGCAGAGCGAGCAGGGTGAGTCGTTTCATATAGTCTTGCAGCTTATCACAGAGAAGCTTAAGGGAACATTAAGAAAGGAATGGGCGGCGCCGACCGGGCGCATCTTGACTGTACCACCGCGCCTGGCGCCCCCAAACATGGAGCGCCGACTTCAGTCGGCTTAGGGCGTGCGTATCCATTGGCAAGCCGGGTGGTACTGAGATCGTCCAAAGCCGACTGAAGTCGGCGCTCCGTTGGTACAGTGAAAATGCGCCCGCGCCGACCCCGAGTCCTTCGCCACCAGTTTTAGCCGTTAGCCTTCGGCCTTCTGCCCTATCGTACTGGGTGGCTCGAGCCCCAAGTCCTTCGCCACGGTCTGCATCGCAGCGATGACGCGGGCGATGTGGTCGTCCAGGGAACAACCCATCAATTCGGCCCCTTTCTCGATATCTTCGCGTTTGACCGCCGCCGCAAAGGACTTTTGCTTCATCTTCTTGCGGACGCTGCTGGCGGCCATGCCCGTCAGCCGTTCCGGGCGCACATAGGCGACCGCCGTGATGAAGCCGCACAGCTCGTCCACCGCAAAGAGCGCCTTGCGCAAGGGGCGGTCCAGCGGATACTCAGTCCAATTCCAAACGGCGTGCGAGAGCACCGCCCCGACGATTTCCTCGTCCACGCCCAGTGCGCGGAGGATGCGCGCCCCCTCGCGCGAGTGCTCGGGAGGGTTGGGCCATCGCTCGTAGTCGAAATCATGGATCAGCCCGGTGACCCCCCACTGTTCGGCGTCTTGGACCAGGAATGCGGCATAGTGCCGCATGGCCGCTTCAACCGCCAGGGCATGTTTGCGGAGCGATTCAGAGACCGTGTATTCGTGCAAAAGGGCCAGGGCCTGGTCGCGTGTCATATATCCAGTCTAACTTACACGTCAACCGGCACGACCCACGGCGGGCGGTAGGCGCGCTTGAGGAAGCGGTTGGCCTCCGGGGCCTCGGGAAAGGACTCGGTCTTGGCATCGAAGGCCAAGGTCCGGTTGCCGGTGCGCCAGGCGATGTTCGCCAGGTGGCACAGCAGGGTCGAATGATGCCCCGTTTCCACGTCCGCATTGGGTTTTTGGCGGGAGCGGACGCAGGCGATGAAATTGTCCTGGTGCAGACGGTCGCCCTGGCGGCCGTAGCGGGAGGCAACCAGCTCGCCTTTGGCGTCGAAGGCCTGCCAGCCGTCGCTGTGTCTTCCGACATACATGAAGCCCTGAGTGCCGAGCAATTCGATGCGCGTGCCGTTGAAGGGCCAGTTCGGGAACCGGTCCTGATCGCGCTGGGCCATCGGCGTCTTGTTGAGATAGGGTGTCCACAGGGCGGCCTCGAAGAGCAGCGTGTAAGCCCCGTAGTCGAATGCCGCCAACTGCGTGTCCGGGGTGTCGCGGCCGTCCTTGAGGGCCAGGATGCCGCCGCTGTGGGAGACCGAGCGGGGCGGCGGCGGGTCGCCCAGGACGTAGCGCGCCAGGTCCAGTTGGTGCACCGCGTCGCCGGGGATCGGGCCGCAACTGTATTCGAAGCGGCTCAGCCAATCGCGCCGCCGGTTGTAAGGCAGCTTGGCGGCCGGACCGCACCACAGCTCGTAATCCAGTTCCGGCGGGGGCGCCTGGTCCGGGCCGGAGGCCGCCAGGTTGTGCGGCATCATGTTGAACACCCGCACCAGGTGCAGGTCGCCCAGCCTCCCGGAGCGAACGTATTCGGCCGCTTCCCGGGCGTCGGTCGCACTGCGGTTTTGCGTGCCGAGTTGGACCACGCGCTGGTACTTGCGCGCCGCCTGGATCATCTTGCGGCCTTCCCACAAGTTGTGAGACAGCGGCTTTTCCACATAGACATCCTTGCCCGCCTGGCAGGCCAGGATCGTTCCCAGGGCATGCCAGTGGTCGGGCGTGGCGTTGATGACCACGTCCACGTTGCGGTCCTCCAGAATGCGGCGGAAGTCCTGCACCGCCCTCGGCTCTTTCTTCTGCGCGGCCGCAACGGCTTTCTGTGCCTGGGCCATGCGGCGTGTGTCGGCGTCGCACACGTAGGCGACCTCGGCGTCGGTCCGCCCGGCAAAGGCGGTGGCCAGATAGCTGCCCCGTCCGCCCGTGCCCATCACGCCAATAATGATCTTCTCGTTGGGGCCGGCGGCTTTGCTGCCGGGCAAAATGGCAAGCGCGGTGGCGGCGGCCATCGAAGTTCTGAGAAATTCCCTGCGGTTGGCTCTCTTCATAAATCGCGGTTCAAAGGGCAGTTGTTGGTTTGCTTGCACGCGGCCATTATCTATGCCTCCAGGCCGGCTTTCAAGCGCAACATGGCTCGGGCCCAGCGCAGGCCCGGTCAGTGCCTCAAGCCGCCGGCCAGGACGAGGAGGCCGAAGAGGAAGGTGCCGATGGCCAGCAGGGCGATGAGGAAGAAAATGATGCGATGGGAGGAGCGCATGGGCCTATCGGTAGGGCAGGCTGGACAAGAAGCCCCAGGCCATGCCCAGGCCGAGTCCCACTGCATGGGCGGTGTTGGCAATGGGACCGAAGACCCGGGTAAAACAGAGCAGGAACCAAACGATCATCATCCAGACGGTCGAAGGATGCAGGTAGAGCCCGGAAGCGGGGTCCAGCTTGCCTCGAATCCAAATATAGCCCAGCAGGCCATAGACGACGCCCGACATGCCGCCGAAAGCCGGTCCGCTCATATAGAATTGCGCGAGGTTGGAGCACACAGCCAACACCAGAACCAGGAGTCCCAGACGCCAGGGGCTTTGGCGCGCCTCGATCATGCTTCCCAAATCCCGGAGCCAGAGCATGTTGAAAAGGATGTGCATCGGGCCGAAATGAATGAATATGGGCGTCAACAGCCGCCAGACTTCCCCGTGGCGCACCTCGGGCAGGCCGGGGACCTGGCCGGGTTCAGTGGCGTAGGACGTGATGAACAAGCCCGAAATCGGCTGAGCATTGTAGCCGAAGTTCGACAGGAAGCAGACTGCGACGCTGATGGCAATGAGTCCGTAAGTCACGACGCCAAAGCGGTAACCGGTCAACGGCCGGAAAAGATGGCGCCGGTCGAGCAAGCGTTTTTGATAGACGGCCTCCTCCTTCGCCCGCTGGGCTCGCAGCCCGGCCGCCGCCTTGGCCTGGACCTGGTACTGAGAGCCTGCCGGGTCTTGCCGAAAGGCCAGCAGGAGTGCCGCCGCGCGCTCGAGCTTGTCCTCATCCCTAATCCAGAGCCCCCATCCGTCGCCCTTCTCGAATTCGATCTGGTTTTCGATGCCCTGCGCGAAGAGATAATCACCAAAGGTGCGCGCGCTCAATTCGTTGTCCAGCCGGCCAATCAATCGCATACCGCCATAACCTACCGGCAAAATCCCCGGAAGGAAATCCGAAATCCGGGGCCCCGAAATCCGAAATCCGGGGCTCCGAAATCCGAAGGCCGAAATCCTCACCTGGCGTAGCCAGAACCAACGCGAGAAGAGAGCAACCGCGGAATACGCTGAATACGCGGAACAGGGTCCCTTATCGTCTTGGGTTTCCGTGTATTCCGCGTATTCCGCGGTTCAAGATTGCAGCCAAATTGGCTGCAATTTTACCAGGACGAAGCGAATTCCGGAGTCCCCATCCGGTGCCTCATTCGGTGCGGTCGCCGCGTGACACGCAAGCGCCTGTGGCCTCAGTATTGAGCGCAGAGCCAGTGCCCGAGAGCTTTGCGATCTCAGCCTTCGGATCTCGGATCTCGGATTTCCTTCGGATTTCGGCCTTCGGGTTTCGGATTTCTTTCGCACTTCGGACCTCGGACTTCGGATTTCAGGGCTGCGGGGTTCGCCCTTCCTCTCGCCCGCGTGACTTTAGAGCAGCCCTGGGTTGCGCCTGCGCCGCCCTGAGCTATATTCAAACCGACTTATGCGCCCTAACGTCGTGCTCTGGGTATATATCGGACTTCTGATCATCGGCGGGCTGATCGGCTACTTCAAGGCCAAGAGCCCTGTCTCGCTGATCATGTCGGTGGCGTTCGGCATCGCGCTGGCGCTGTGCGCCGCCGGAATTATTGCCCGGGTGGCAGTGGCCGATGCGCTCCTGGGTGCGCTGCTGCTGGTGTTCATCATGCGCCTGGCCAAGACCAGGCGGTTCATGCCCGCCGGGCTCATGCTGGCGCTGACGGCGGCCGCGCTGGCGCTGGTGATTACGGGGTAAGGACGGTGGGTTGGCGGGCAGGACGCCCGCGCCACGACCGGAGCCCGCAAGACAGACAGAAACTGACATGGTTACATCGAGCCAAGACATAGCCAAACTTTTGCCCAGCGCGGCCAACGCGGCCTACGTTGAGGGTCTCTACGAAGATTACCTCCGCAACCCGGCGTCGGTGCCCGAGGATTGGCAGGGATATTTTGGGGACCTGGCCCTCAACGAGATGCGTTTTCCCAAGCCGCGATTTGGCCCGTCGTTCCGGCCTTCAAGCATCTTCAACCCTCCGACCGCTCCGCGGGGCCGGGGTTCCAGCCGCCTGGCCGACCCGGAGGTGGCGGCCATGCAGGACCGGGTCTATCTGCTGACTCGTCTCTACCGGGTGCGCGGCCACCGCATCGCGCATGTGGACCCGCTGGGCCTGCCGCAGCCCATTCCGCCCGAGCTCAAGCCGGAGTTCTTCGGCTTCACGGAGGCGGACATGGACATGCCGGTCTATAGCGAGACGTTCCAATACGAAGGGCCGCTGCTGACGCTGGGCCAGTTGCTTGAGCGATTGCGCAACACCTACTGCCGTTCGATCGGCGTGCAGTACATGCACATCGACGACCTGAGCGTGCGCCGCTGGCTGCAGCGCCGGATGGAAACCAGTGAAAACCGCACCCAACTGACGCGCCAGGAGCAGGCGCGCATCCTCACGCGCCTGACCGACGCCGTCGCCTTCGAGGAGTTCATCCGCAAGAAATTCGTCGGCGCCAAGACCTTCTCCCTCGACGGTTCGGAGAGCCTCATCCCGCTGCTGGACCTGGCGATTGAGAAGGCCGGAGAGCAGGGCATCCGCGAGATTGTCCTGGCCATGGCCCACCGTGGGCGGCTCAATGTGCTGGCCAATATCATGGGCAAAAGCGCCCGGCAGATTTTCAGGGAATATGCGGACACGGACTGGAAGACCTCCTCAGGCCGGGGAGACGTGAAGTATCACTTGGGCCACAGCACCGATTGGGTGACGGCCGGGGGCCAGAAGGTCCACCTTTCACTCTGCTTCAACCCCAGCCACCTGGAGTTCGTCAACCCGGTGGTGCTGGGGCGCATCCGCGCCAAGCAAGACCGGGTAGGCGACACCGGCCGCGTGCGCGGGATGGCGCTGTTGATTCATGGCGACGCGGCGTTTGCGGGCGAAGGGATCATCCAGGAAACGCTGAACCTGAGCCAATTGCCGGCCTACAAGGTGGGCGGCACGCTGCACGTCGTGGTCAACAACCAGATCGGTTTCACTACCAGCCCTGCCCAGGCCCGATCCAGCGTGTACGCCACCGACGCGGCCAAGATGCTCCAGATTCCGATTCTCCACGTGAACGGGGAGGACCCGGAGGCTGTGGCCCAAGTGATCAGGCTGGCCATGGATTTTCGGCGCGAGTTCCAACGGGACGTGGTCATCAACATGTACGGCTACCGCCGCCTCGGCCACAACGAAGGCGACGAACCGTCGTTCACGCAGCCCGTGCTTTACCGCGCCATTGCCAAGCGCAAGTCGGTCCGCGAAGGCTACCTCGAGCACCTGCTCAAGCTGGGTGGTTTGACGCGCCAGGAGGCTGACGCCATCGCAGCGCGGCGGCGAGAGCTGCTCGAGACCGAATTGTCCGAGTCCCAATCCTCCAGGCCTGCCGAGGGGGTTGAGCCCGCTCGCGGGGTTTGGTCCGGCTACCAGGGCGGCCCGGAGCCGGCGGGTGCGGAGATTCCCACGGGCGTTGCGCGCCAGCAGCTTGCAGCCTGGCTCGAGGCTCAATCCCGGCTGCCGGACAATTTCCATCCACATCCCAAGATCAAGAAGCTGCTGGAAGGGCGCCAGCAGGTGGCCGCCGGGCAGGGGCCGGTGGACTGGGCGATTGCGGAGTCGCTGGCCTTCGCCAGCCTGGCCTGCGCAGGCTATCGCGTGCGCCTGAGCGGACAGGATAGCGAGCGCGGCACCTTCAGCCAGCGGCATGCGGTCCTGCACGATTCCCAGGATGGCCATACGTGGATGCCGCTCCAGCACCTGGCCCCGGACCAGGCGCCCGTTGAAATCTTCAACAGCCCGCTTTCCGAAACGGGGGTGCTGGGTTTCGAGTACGGCTACAGCCTGGACCGTCCGGACGGGCTGGTCTTGTGGGAAGCGCAGTTCGGTGATTTCTGGAATGTGGCCCAGCCGATTGTGGACCAGTTCATTGCCAGCGCCGAGGAGAAATGGCGGCGGCTCAGCGGACTGGTGCTGCTCCTGCCCCACGGTTTCGAAGGCCAGGGACCGGAGCATTCCAGCGCGCGCCTGGAGCGGTTCCTCATGCTGGGCGTCGAGGACAACCTCCAGATCGTTTATCCCACCACGCCGGCGCAGTATTTCCATTGCCTGCGGCGCCAGGCGCTGCGCACCTGGCGCAAGCCGCTGGTGCTCATGACGCCCAAGAGCCTCCTGCGCCATCCCGGCGCCGTCTCGAGCCTGGACGAACTGGCCGCAGGCAGCTTCCAGAGAATCCTCCCCGACCCTTCGGCCAAGCCCGCCGGTTCAATCCAGCGCGTGCTGCTGTGCACCGGCAAGCTTTATTACGAACTCCAGGCTCGCCGGCAAGAGACCGGGCGCGCCGACATCGCCATCATCCGCGTCGAGCAACTTTATCCCTTGCCCCGCGAGCTGTTCGAGCAGACCCTGGCGCCGTTCCCGGACGGCACTCCTGTCTTCTGGGTGCAGGAGGAGCCTGAGAACATGGGGGCCTGGAATTTCATGCGCATCTGTTTCGGCGCGACCCTCTTCGGGCGCTTTCCGCTGGCGGGCATCACGCGTCCCGCCTCCGCCTCTCCTGCCACCGGCTCACACCGGCGGCACAAACAGGAGCAGGCCGAGATCCTTGCGCGGGCCTTTGGCGAGAAATCATGAACCGCACTACCCTATGTCAATCGAACTCAGAATCCCTGCCCTCGGTGAATCGATCACCGATGTTGAAATCGGCGCCTGGCTCAAGGGCCAGGGCGAACCGGTCCGCAAGGACGAACCGCTGGTGACTTTGGAGAGCGAGAAAGCGACGGTCGAACTGCCCGCGCCCGAGTCGGGAACGCTCTCGCGGATTCTTAAGCAGAAGGGCGAGGTGGCCAAAGTGGGCGAGGTTATCGCCTATTTGGACAAGGGCGGCCAACCGGAGCCGGCCCCAGGGCCGGGAACCGGCGCGGCCAAACCGGCGGCGCCTCCGGTGGAGGAAAGACCTCGGGACGGCCAGCCCATCGTGATGCCGGCGGCCCAGCGCGCCCTGGCAGAGCACGGCTTGCGTCCCCAGGAAGTCACGCCGACGGGGCCCGGCGGCCGCATTCTCAAGGAAGATGTTATCCGCCATCTGGAACAATCTCGCCAGCAACCACCGGCGGTGACCCAAGCGCCCGCCGAGCAGCCCGCTCCGCTGCCTGCAGCGCCGATGAGCCAAGCGGTCGTTCCTTCCCCTGCCTCGGGCGGCGGCGACGCCGCCCCGGGCCGGGAAGAGGAAACGGTGCCGATGAGCCGGTTGCGCCGGACGGTGGCAGAGCGCCTGGTCGAGGCGCAACACACGGCGGCCCTGCTGACAACGTTCAACGAAATCGATATGTCCGGCACCATCGCCCTCCGCAAGGAATACGGCGAGGCCTTTCAACGCAAATACAGCGTGAAGCTGGGTTTCATGTCATTTTTCGTCAAGGCCTGCGTGGACGCCCTGAAGCGGTTTCCCATTCTCAATGCCGAGACGCGCGGAACCAATATTATCTATCACAATTACTATGACATCGGGGTGGCTATCGGCAGCGCCAAGGGACTGGTGGTCCCGGTGTTGCGCAACGCCGAGCGCTTGAGCTTCGCCCAAGTCGAGCTGGCCATTGGCGATTTCGCGCGGCGGGCCCGGGAAAACAAGCTCAAGCTCGACGAGTTGCAGGGCGGCACCTTTACGATCAGCAACGGCGGCGTTTACGGCTCGATGCTCTCGACGCCGATCGTCAATCCGCCCCAGAGCGGAGTGCTGGGCATGCACGCCATCCAGGACCGCCCCGTCGCCCGCGACGGCAATGTCCTCATTCGCCCCATCATGTATGCCGCCCTCACCTACGACCACCGCATCGTCGATGGCCGTGAAGCGGTCTCCTTCCTCAGGCACATCCGCGAGGTCGTCGAGAACCCGGCGCGGATGTTGATGGAGATTTAAGTTATGCCAAAGAAAACAATCGTTAAACCTGCCGGATCGCCCGCCGCCGTTGGACCTTACAACCAGGGGGTGCGAGTCGGGGAGCTGCTCTTCTGCGCCGGCCAAATTCCAATCGATCCCGCCACCGGGAATTTGGCCGGCGGCGACATCAAGCTCCAGACGCAACGCGTGTTGGAAAACGTCAAAACGATCCTGGACGACCAGAAACTGACTTTTGGCAACGTGGTGAAAACCACGGTCTTTCTCGCCAACCTCGCGGATTTTGCGGGGATGAATGAAGTGTACGCGAAGTACTTCACCGCGGATTTCCCCGCCCGCTCGACGATCCAGGTGGCAGCCCTGCCCAAAGGGGCTGGCGTCGAGATCGAAGTAATCGCGCATTATTGATTGAGGGGCCGGCAGGTTTGGCCTGCCGCAGATTGGCCCCGAGCCCCCGGTTTCCATGCCCGCTGCAATTTACCTGCTCGTTGGCCTGCTGATTGGGGCCGCGTTCGGCTTTCTGTGGGGCCTCGTCCAGGGGCGCAGCCGCGCGCCCGTTCCGGATGAGCGGCTGGCCAACGAATTGCGCCAGCAACTGGCGCAGCGCGAGGGGGACCTGAGCAAGTTGCGCGAGCAAATGACCAGCGCGCTCCGCGCGCAAGCCGAGGCGCAAGCGCGCTCGCAGGCCGCCGAGGAGTTGCTGGCCGACCTGAAACGGCTCCACGAGAACGCGCTGCGCGAGGCCCGGGAGGCCCACAACCAAGCCCTGGCGGATCAGCGGGCCGCTTTCCGGAGCCTGAGCCAGGAGACACTCGAGAAGGTGCAGCCGGCGTTCATCGAGCGGATTATCCAGACCGTCGCGACGCTCCAAGAGGCCGCCAAGGGGGATTTGGCCCAGCGGAAACAGGAGATAGCGACGCTCATCGAGCCCCTCAAGCAACATTTGGAGACCTACCAGAAGCGCCTGCAGCAGGCCGAAAGCGCCCAGGCGGCCACGCTGGGCGAGGTCGGAAAGCGGCTCGAGACCCTGGCGCAATCCAGCCAGACGCTGGCCCAGGAAACGCAGCAGTTCCGCATCGTTCTCAAGTCCAACCAGGCGCGCGGGCGCTGGGGTGAGGAGACCTTGCGCCGCGTGATCGAAGCGGCCGGCATGAGCGCCCACTGCGACTTCACCGAGCAGACCCAGGCCGGCGAGGGCAAGCCGGACCTGGTGGTGCATTTGCCCGGCCAACGGGCCATCATCATCGATGCCAAAGTGCCGGATTTGGATTTCCTGACCGCCCTGGAATCGGCCGATCCGGCCAAACGGGCCGAGTGCCTCGAGGCCCACGCCGCCAAATTGCGCGCCACCATCAAGTCGCTGGCCGAGCGCAACTATCCCGGCCAACTGCCCAACGCCCTCGATTACGTCGTGCTCTTCCTGCCGGCCGAATCGCTGTTCAGCGCCGCGCTCGAAGGCGACCGGGATTTGATCATCTGGGCGGCAAAAAGGCGCATCCTGCTGGCCACGCCCGCCTCGCTCCTGGCCTTGTTGGGCTCAGTCAGCCTAAGCTGGCAGCAGCATGCCCAAACCGAGAACGCGCAGAAGATCGCCGAGGCGGCCTGCGAGTTCTACGAGCGCGTGGTGAAATTCACCGAGCACCTGGGCAAGGTCCGCAACGGCCTGGAGCGAGCGAACTTGGCCTTCAACGAGGCAATGGCCAGTTTTCAAGCCCGCGTCCGGCCGGCGGGCGAGCGGTTGGCTGAACTGGGCGGGGGCGCCATGGGCAAGGAGCTGCACGATCTCCAGCCGCTCGACGGGACGCCCCTGTTGCCTGACACCAGCCCGGCAGAAACCCAGGAGCCGGCCGGCAGGGCAGGGGATTAACCCGCCGATTCAGACCACATACTTCATTCCTCTCTCTCCCGATGACTCCGTCTGAATTCCAACAAGCCCTGAACGCCCTGGCTCCCGGCTCCAAGCGGGCCATTGAGGGTGTGTTGGTTGCGTGGCTGTCAGATGCCGCGCTCGCACAGGTAAGCCGGAACGTGGTTGGCGAAACCGCCCTGGCGGTGGCCGACTTCTTGAGCCTCCTGACCGCTTTCGCGACCAAGCTTGCGAATGGGAATCCAGTGCAAGATTCCTGGGTAAGCGCATGCCGCAACCACAAGCTGAAGGGACCGCAGATTCCGAAGAGCCAATGTCCCGCGATGCTCGGCAGAGTGAGGAGCCTTGAGGAGCACGCAAAATCAGTGGCCAAAGCCTCGTCCGGCGGCCTGACGCTGCAGGAGGCGAAGGGACATCTTCTGAAACACTCGGGTTCACTCAATCCAATCGGCTTTGAGGCTTTTCTCAGGGCTGCCGCTTTAGGCAACTACATTGTGTGGGCAACCTTTGATTCGGACGCCCCGCACGCGGATCCGTTTGATCGGCTTCCGAGTACCCGCACGGGGATTTGCACTGCACTGGGCTTGGGCGGCGGGATTCTGAACGAGACCCTGATCCTGCTCGTTTGGAATCATGCTGATTCCGGCTCGCCGCCGCTTCATCGGCCAACCGTCACCGATGCCGGGGACTGTCCGTTCTATCGGCCTTGCGCCGATGCCAACGCCTTGTGGGGTCTTAGGGAGCCGTTGCAGCCCAACCCGGATGGGCTCCGGCCCAAGCCCGAGGTCGTAATGCCCGAAATCCCAAGCCGGGGATTGAGGCTTCCCTTCCGCGTCGTGTAGGGCTAAGCTTCTGAAGGATGAACGCAACAGTTTCCATCAATGATTTGGGCCACGAGGACATCCGCGCCTGGTTGAAGCGGGCGCTGCAGGACCAGGAGGCATTGCCGCGGCTCAGTCCGGACGAATCTCCGTACCTTGGCATACTGCGCCTGGAAAGGGAGTTGAAGCCGGCGGCCCGCGATTCTTTGAGAGACGCCTGCCTCCGACTAGTTCGTGAGTTCTGTGCTGATGGAAGCGGAGAAGCCTCCTACGTGGAAGAACTTCTCGCCCTGACCTCGGCTTTCAAGGATCCCGAAGCGGTGTACATGCTTGCTGAACTGGCCGCCAGGTTTCCGGAGTTGCCGCGCACTTCGGCTCAAGTCCGGCTCGCCGTCCTGGCGACGCTGGTTGACACGCCGCCGCCCCGGGACATGGCGTTCTGGGAGATGATGCTGGGGCAGGACCCGCAGAGGTATGCCGGCATGACCCTGTCCGGCGTGCTCGGGACAAACCCCGAACAGGCGGTCGCGATGCTCCCCCGCTTTCCCGATAGTGAACGCTTGGGGCAGGCTGCGGCTTTGAAGCTCGATCTCACTTGGGACGATCTTCCGCCAAGAGAGCGATTTCTGTTCGTCCAGGACACCCAGGCAATTCTCCCCCGGTGCGGCCGGTGCTTCGGCGGTCCAGTGCAGGCCTGGACCGATTCAAAGAGACGGACCCGTGCGGTCGCTGCGAGCCCAAGTCTGCCGGCCGGGATTACCAGAATCCTCGGCCTAGAATCTTCCGCCAGAACGCTGAATTCAAGACTCTCTCCTTGCCCCGCTGCCTGAGCCATGAGCCAAGAGACAGCCAAAGCGACTTTCATCACGTTCTACTCCTTCAAAGGGGGCGTCGGGCGCAGCATGGCGCTGGTCAACACGGCCGGGATCCTCGCCGGGCGGCGTGGTTTCCGCGTGCTGGTCCTCGACCTCGACCTGGAGGCGCCCGGGCTTTCCTACCTCGACCCGGAATTGCCCGATGCGTCGCCAGCAGAGGCGCAGCGACAACTCCCCCTGCAACCCGGCTTCGTCGATCTGCTGAGCGACGCGAAAGAGCGCGGACAGGAGGCCGACTTGTTCACGCTCCCCGCGGCCGAGATCGAAGCGCGCTACACTCAGAAAATCAAGATCCCGGACAGCCTGCGCCAGTTTCCGGATGGCAGCCTGCGCATCATGCCCGCCGGTCTGTTTGACAGCAATTACGCGCAACGGCTCGATACGTTAAACCTCAGCGCCCTTTACCGCGAAGGACTGGGCGAGCCTCTGATCCGCGCTTTCAAGAAGAGGCTTGCCGAGGCGGGTCTCTACAACTACGTGCTCGTTGACAGCCGAACCGGGATGTCGGAGGGAGCTGGCATCTGCACGCGCGACTTGGCCGACCACCTCATGATTTTAAGCGGCCTCAATCGCCAGAATGTGGAGGGGACCTGCGAATTCCTCAGGGAACTCCGTGCTGCGACGGAAGGCAAAAAGAAATTCCAGATCATCCTCAGTCCTATGCCCAATGGAGAGGACAAGCTGGTGGATGATCGCCGGGCCGTGGCGGAGAAGGCCTTTCGACAGGCGTGGGGCGCGAGAGTGGATCTCTCGTTGGAAATTCCCTACCATCCGCAACTCGCCCTGACGGAGGAACCGCACATCTTTCGCCGCCGCCGAGGATATTTGTTCGAAGCGTATCAGGCCATCGAGGCGAGTATGCTCCTGGGGCTTGGGCATGCTGCGCACGCATTCCGTCAACGAATTTTGGAATCGCTCGATGGCCAGGACTACGACTCGGCGCTCCGGGACTTGCGCCAGATGATTCGGCTGGATGAGGGAGACGATAACCTATCCGGGCTGGCGGAGGAACTCATGCGCCAAGGCGAACTACGGCGAAGGTCGGAAACCGAACCGTCTCAGGAGCCGGTCTCGATCGGCAGACTCCTCAAAGATGAGGGCGGTCGAATTGCGATGGAGTTTATCGTTGACAAGCTTTCTCTGCTTGAAAGGGGTTGGCTCACGATGCGACTGCTCAAGGAGTTGAAGCAAAGTTCTCCCGAGTTGCGAGCTCGGCTCTTGAAACGCATCCTCGAATTCGAGCAAACCAATGCCAACGCATTGGGCAGGTACGCGGTTTCCTTCGAAAGCGAGGGCTACATTGACGACGCAGAAGTGTTTTACAAGCAGGCTATCGAAGCCGACCCCAACCATGCCGAAAACCTTGTCGCCTACGCGCATTTCCTGCGGGAGCGCGGGGACATGGAGACCGCCGGTGCGCTCTACAGGCGAGGGATTGAGGCTGACCCGAAAAACCCTTTCATCCTGGGCAACTACGGGCAGTTGCTCGCAGGACTCGGGCACTTGGCCGAGGCACAGAGGACACTTCTTTCCGCGCTTGAGCATCTTGACACCGCCAGGAGGGGCGATACGACTGAAGTGTGCTTTTCGCTTTGGCTGGTCTCACGGTTGCAGGGGCACGACGCGGAACGCTCGGAAAGATGTTTCAAGTTCTTGATTCAACAAGGTTTCAAGCGGTATCAGTGGAGTTTTGACCTCATGCTCAAACAGGCGGAAAAGAAGCTCTCATCTGAGGAGTTGGAGTACGCGAAGGCCATGGCCATGGCCTTCCTCGACGAGAGCAAAGTCGCGGAGCTTGACCGGTATGAACGCTGGCGCAAGCTGGAGCCATTGAATCCGAAGCCACAGAACCCGTCGGCGGCATCTTGAGGCCCGACGGCATACGTGAGGGGAATGGGTTATAGGCGAGAGTCCGCTAATATGGTTGACTGTGTGGCGTGAGTTTCGACCCCTTACGGCAAAGGACCCGGGCTTGCGCCCGGGTCCTTGAGATGGAGCCGATGCGGCACCATCGGCCAGCACGCGGCCCAGCGGTCAACCTACTTGACCTGGACGCGATAGAACATCTGGGCCGCCGTTGGATTTACCATGTACGGCGAGGTGTTCAGGTTGGTGGTCCAGGGGCCCTTGAGTGTGGGCGCCTCCAAGAGAGTGCCTTGCGGCCACTGCAACTGGAACTGCCCAGCCGCCAGAGGAGTGGAGTGCAAAGTGACGGCAGGCCCCACATACCGGAGTTGGGCGCCATTCAAGCTGCCGTAACCCTTCCCGTCGGTCGGGCCCCAGGTTCCAGCCAGCGTGGTGTTGGCTACGAGCACTTGGCTGAAGACCACATAATTGTTGCTCTCCACAAAACTGGTATCCTGCGTCGGCACCGCCGTGGCGGTCATTCCGTTGATCGTGAACAGGGCCGCCGCGTCGTCGGTCGAGGACTCCGTGCCATTGCAGGAGAATAACACCATGTCGTACATCCCGTTGGGCAGGGAGAAGGTGAAGGGTTGCGTCGCGTATGCGCTGGCGGAGGAATCCAGCAAGGCAATCTTCGGCGTGCTCGACCAGTCCCAACTGCCCCCCGTGGTCAAAGTCCAACTGATGCCGGTGTCGGCGGAGCCGTCGTCGAGGAAGCCGGTGGTACTGGCATAAGTTCCAGGGGCCCAGGCATTTGGGCCAACCACCTGGTTCCAGTCCGCGCCGCTGCCAAAGCCGGGGATGCCGGGGCCGCTGTAAGTGCCCACGTCGTTGCCGCCCTCGGTCGAGTGCCATTGGAAGTTGACCGTGAAGGGCGTCGTGGGAACTTGCCAAACGGCCAACGTGAACACCGAACTGGAGTTCGCACCAAGGGAATTCGTGGCGTTCAGGACGTAGGTGCCGGAGTCCGAGGCCTGGAGATTGGGCAGCACCAGAGAAGCATTGGTTTGGCCGGCAACGTTGACATAACTCGCGCCCTTGTTGACTTGCCATTGATAGAATATCGGCAGTGTGCCATCGAAGGTCGTGGTCACGGTCAGCGAGCCGCCGGAAAACTTGGTGGCGGAGGTCGAACTGATGTCGTTGATGAGGATAGGAGGACTGGGGGGTTGGACGGTCAGCGTGTCCGCGACGGCGGTGGAACCGGCGGCGTTGCCGACTATTACCGCGTAAACGACAGCCTGTCCGCCCAGGGACGCCGTGTTCACTGCCAGCGTCGGGCCGATGGCTGCCGGGATGTTGGTAAGGACCCCGCCGGTGTTGCCGCCGTCGGTTTGCCATTGGTAGGTGAACGGCCCGGTGCCGGCCACACTGGGGCTGATCGTGACCGGTGTGCCCGCATAAACAACGCTTCCAGGCGAGAACGTGAGCGGGGAGAGGACCGGGTGCCCCGGCACGTCGAGGCTCAGCATAAAGGTCCCGTCAAAGCCATGGCTGCTGCCGAAAGTGATGGTCCCGCCGCCCGTGGGGATCAACGCCACTTCGCCGCCGGCGTAGGGATCGCCGCTGACATTGCTGAGGTTCTCCCAACCGGAACCGGAAGAGCTCCTGCCAAGGCTGTAGGCGTATGTGGTATTGGCCGCCAGGGGCACGGTGAAACCCGAAAAGCGCAGCCAATCCATGGTGGTGAAAGTGAAGTGGTCCTGGGACGTAAGAATCGAGTTCAAGATTGCGTTCCCGCCGGATACCTCGTAGAGGCGCAGCAAATAGGCCTGGCCGGCGGCGGGCAATGAGCCGCCGTTGTTGCCCGCCAGCTTGATCGCCACGGAAGTCAAGGTGTAACCATTGGGCTCACTGCCCGTGGTAAAGGTCTGACCGGGCGGAAGGCTGTTGTCGAAGTAGTAGTTCAAGCCGTCCGGAGAGCTGTACGTCGAGGCCGGCGTCAACTGGGCGATGTCATCCCCTTCGGGCACCGGGGCGGCCGAGCCCATGTCCGTGAGCACCGCCGGCGTGATGGCGTAGAGGACCGACAGGGCCACCACCATCGAGGTGGAGGAGCCGAAGCTGTTGGTGACCACAAAATCGTAACTGTAGGTGCCGAACGGCCAGCCGGTCGTGTCCACAACGAGGTTGCTACCGTTGGCCGAAGGGATGTTGGTGAGCGCTCCGCCGCTGCCGCCGTCAGCCTGCCATTGGAAGTGCAAGGAGCCCGAGCCGGTGGCCGCCTGAGAGAGAGTCACTTGCGCGCCGGCAGCCACCGTGCTGGATGGCGCCGGCGAGATCAGTCCCCCAAAGGGCAGCGGGGAGGGACCCACGCCGATCGGCAGCAACCCCAGGTCGAACACGCCATCCGACAGGCCAGACGTGCCGAAAGCAACGGGCCCGCCTTCGGCTGGGATAGTGCATATTTGACCGCCCGGATAGAGGTCGGTGGCGGGCAGGCTGACGGCCAGGCCAGCCCAGCCGGTGCCTGTGGAACTCCGGCCAAAGCCGTAGGCGTAGGTGGTGTTGGGCTGAAGAGTCAGGTTGAATCCACTCCACTGCAGCCAATCTCCATCAGCGAAGGAGAAGCTGCCATTGGTATATTGCGCCATTGGGATGGCGATGTTGCCATCCATAAGGAAGAGGTACAAATCGTAGCCTTGCACGGTGGAGGTGCTGCCGCTGGTGCCGCCGGTCTGAAAGGCGACGGAGGTGAGATAGTAGCCTTTTGAGTTGGTGCCGGTGGTGAAGGTCTGGCCCGCCCAGCCATCATGGTTGGCCCCGTTGTCGTCGTAATAATTCAAGCCGTCGCCAGAGGTGGGATTGCCCCCGCCCACGAACTGGGTGATGTCGTACGGTTGCGGGGAAGGCAATGCGCCCAGGTCCGTCAGGGTGGCGGCGGCCGCGGGAGCCGTAATCCCCAGAATGACGACTGCGCTGGTGACGGACATGGAACCGCTGGTTACCACCACATCATAGCGGTAGAAGCCCGGGGCATAGCCGGTCGTATCGAGCGCCAGGCTCGCGCTGGTCGCGGCAGAGATGTTCGTCCGCGCACCCCCGCTGGCGCCGTCAGTTCGCCACTGATACTGCAACGTGCCGGGGCCTGCGGCCGTTTCGTTCAAGCTCGCCGCGGTCCCGGCGACGACGCCCTGCGGCGTGGCCGTGGGAGCCGACACTATCAGGGTGGTCACCGGGTTCAGCCCCACCACGAACGTCGCGTCATACGAGTCGCTCGAGCCGAGCGTCATCGCGCCACCGGCGACCGGGATGAGGGCGACTTCACCACCGGCGTACAAATCGCCGCCGACATTGGAGAGATTTTCCCAACCCGCGCCAGATGAGATCCTGCCAAAGGAGTACGCATATTGCGCATTGGGCGCCATCACCGTGTTGAGGCCGGTCCATTGCAGCCAATCGTTGTCGATGAAAGTAAAGTTGTTGGTCGAAACATAGGTGGCCATCAAAGTAGCCGTGGTGCCGGACACAGAGTAGATGCGCAGGTAATAGGCTTGGCCTCCCGCGGGAAGTTGCCCGCTGTTGTCCGCCGTGAGTATGGACAGTGAGCCAAGAGTGTAGCCGCTGGCATTGCTCCCGGTCGTGAAGGTTTGCCCGGGCGGAACGCTGTTGTCGAAGTAATAGTTCAAGCCGTCCGGAGAGTTGGCCCCCGAGGCCGCCACCAACTGAGCGATGTCGTTGGGGCCGGGCGTGGGGGCCGTGGTACCATAGTCAGCCAGTGTCGCGAAAGTTTGGGCGCGGGCCGAAACGGCCAGCGCCATTGCGCTCCCGAGGGCGAGGGAGAGGGTCAGTATTCTTTTCATACTCTTTGCCTGTTCAGGGTTTGGTTTCACGTGGATGGATCATTATCGGGCAGTGTATCAGCCATGCCATGGGATGCAAGCCTTATTCCGCACCCTTTTAGGCACTCCTGGATAACCCGGGGCGGGAGTTCGAGGGCCTCAAGCTGGCGGGGCTCGACCTTGATGGCGCCGTCGCCGTAGGACTTGCCGACATAGAGGAGGTTGGCGAGGGTGGCAGGATGGTTCAAGGCTCGCCAAAGGCGGCGAATGTGTTCGGGGTCGTGGTCCCTGGGATAGACGCACAGAAAACCAGTGAGCGGGACGACGCCGGCTTCATTGAGCACGAAACGGCAATCCCGCCTTCCCAAATAGGCAAACAGGAGGGCGGGAGCAGCGCGGTGTTCCATCCGGTACCACGGTCTGCGGGTCGCAATCAGGGGGCGGGCAGCAAGGCCGGCCTGCTCTCCCTTTTTCAGATAGGCGCGCAAGGCTGCGGGCAGGCGAGCTTTGGGCGGGTCGTCCAAGCTCAGGAGCCAGGTCGGGCGTCCGGCATGATCGAGGGCCGCCAGATCCTGCGCCCTCAGCACTACGCCCGGACAGTCCCGGGTCCTGCCCACCGCCCGCCGGAAGAACCGTTTCTCCAGGCCATGCGGCCGGAGTTGGGCGGAGGTGAGAAAGAAGAATTCGTTGGCGCCGGTGGCAACGCCGCGCATGACTTTGGCAAAGGCCAACAGCGGCACACCTCGGGCCGTGTCAGCGCGCGGCGGGCGCGATAGGCCGGTCGAAACCAATTCCCCCAAATCTCGCTCGCAGGCGAGCACGGCAGGTCCCTGAGAGTGCGGAGTGCGGAGTGCGGGGTGCGGAGTGCGGAGTGCGGAGTGCGGAGTGCGGAGTGCGGAGTGCGGAGTGCGGAGTGCGGAGTGCGGCCTGCGAGGGCCGATGAGATGGCATCGGCATCAGGCCGCAGCACGCGCAGCCAGGGAATGCTCCGGTGTGGCGGCCGGTTCGAGAGCAGAAACACCAGGGCGTTGGTGTCCAGGCCCGGGAACGGGGCGGCCTCTTTGGAAAAGGTGACGACCGCATCGAACCGAAACCGCTCGCTGAGCCGCCTCCATAAGCGCGTGGAGGAAAGACCCTCGCAAACGTCGGCCGGGAGCAGGAAGGCCAACCGGCCGCCGGGGGAGAGGGACTCGAGGCCTTTCAAGAGAAAATAGACATGCAATCCCACGCGGCCATCGAGCGTGAAACCGAGCCAATGGGCCGCCCGGGCTTGGAGCGAGCGTTTTCGTCTCTGGTCAAGGCGGTGATGACGGATGTAGGGAGGATTGGAGATGATAGCCGGATAAGTTGGCCGGAGGGGGCTGTCCAGGAAATCACCGATCGTGATGCGCTCAAGTTCGCCCGGCCCAAGGCCCGATTCCGAAGCCCGAGCCAGGACCGCTCCGTCCAGCTCAAAGCCCGCGAAGCTCCCCTGGAATCCAAGGCCCCTGGCGGCAGCGAAAAAAGTCCCCGGCCCCGCCGCCGGGTCAAAAAGCACCGGCGGTCGATCGGTCAAGACCCAGGCCGCCATGGTCCTGGCCAACCAGGCCGGGGTCCAAAACTGCCCCTTGGTCCGCAAGGTCTCCCGCGCGCGGCGGGTCGAAGGAATGGACTGGGGATTCAGAACTCACTCCGTCGCCTGTTGCTGTTTGGCTTTCTTGCTGTCCTCGATGACCTTGGCTTCGGCCTCGCGGGGCATTTCTTCGTAATGGCTGAACGCTTCGGAATGGATGCCCCGCCCGCCGGTGAGCGAGCGGAGGGTGCTGGAGTAGCGGTAGAGTTCCTTGCCGGGCACATGCGCTTTGATAACCTGAATGCCCCCGTCCATGTCCATGCCTTGGATTTTGCCTCGGCGGCTGGAGAGGTCCCCCATGACCTTGCCCATGCAATCCTCGGGGATGCGGATCTCGACCAGGAGGATCGGTTCGAGCAGGCACGGTCGGGCCGTGGTAAAGGCCTCTTTGAATCCGAAATAGCCGGCGATCTGGAAGGCGATATCTTTGGAGTCGACCGGGTGCATCTTGCCATCGTAGAAATCGATTTTCACGTCCACCACGCGGTAGCCGGCGACGATGCCTTCCTCGCAGGCCTTCATGACCCCCTTCTCGACCGAAGGCACGTACACGCGGTCCACGTTCTGGCCGGAAAGAGAGTGTGTGAACTCGACCCCGGTATCGCGCGGCCTGGGCTCGATGCGCATCCAGACTTCCGCAAACTGCCCCGCGCCGCCGGTCTGTTTCTTGTGGCGGTACTTGGATTCGCCCCGGCCCTTGATCGTCTCACGGTAGCGGACCCGCGGTTCACTCAACTCGACATGCACGTTGTAGCGCCGGCGCAAGTGGTCGGCGATGACTTCCAGGTGCAGCTCTCCCTGGGCGGAGACGATGGTCTGCCGCAACTCGGAATCCACCATGTGCAGGAAGGTCGGGTCTTCGTGGTGGAGGGCGGCCAGGCCCGAGGCGATTTTGTCTTCTTCGCCTTTGACGCCGCTCTTGAGGGAGGCATGGATGTTCGGTTTGGGGTATTCGACTTTCGGCAGAGACAGCGGTTTCTTCGGGGGGGAAAGCGTGTTGCCGGTCTGCGTGTCCTTGAGCTTCACCACGGCGCCGATGTCCCCGGCGGCCAGTGTGGGGACGCTGGTGCGCGTTCTGCCGTTGAGAATGTAGATCTGACCGATCTTCTCGGTGCTGCGGCGGTCGGCATTGTAGAGTTCGCTGCCGAACTTGATGGAACCTGAATAGACGCGGAAGAAGGAGAGTTCCCCAAACTGAGCTTCGCTCATGGTTTTGAACACGAAGAGAACGGGATCGGGGTCGCGCAAGGCGACTTCGACCTGCTGGCCTTCGGCATCGGTGGCCTTGGCCGTGGGCCGGTCCGCCGGGGAGGGACCGTATTTGGCGATGAAATCCAGGAGGCGGGCAACCCCGACGTTGTTCTCCGCCGAGGTGACGAAGAGGGGAGTGAAGACCTGTTTTTGAAGCGCGGCGTGGAGCCCGGCCCGCATTTCCTCCTCCGATAATCCGCCCTGGGCGAAGAACTTCTCCATCAGGCCGTCGTCGGACTCGGCGATGAATTCGATGAGCTGGCCGTGCAACCCCGAGGCCCGCTCGGCCAGCGGCCCGGCGGCGGGGGCCTCGGTGAACTTGCCGCTTTTGTCGCCGGCGTACGTAAGGACGGCATTGCGCTGGACATCGAGCACCTGGTTGAACCCTGGCCCCGGGTTGACGGGCGCCGCCAGCGGGAAAACCCGCCCGCCATAGTGCTCTCGGAGTTGGGCCAGCGTCTTCTCGAAATCGGTTTCTTCCTTGTCGAACCCATTGACCACGATCACCTTCGGGATGCCCAGTTCGGTGGCATACTTCCACATCGCGTCGGTCCCCACGCCGACCCCGTGATTGGCATGGACCACCACTACCGCCAGGTCGCTCACGCGCAACGCTCCCAAACCCTCGCTGATAAAATCCGCATAGCCCGGGCAATCCAGCACATTGACCTTCCTGCCCTGCCATTCAAAGTGCATCAGTGTGGCCGATACCGAGATCTGGCGGTGCTGTTCGCTCTCATGATAGTCCGATACGGTCGAACCTGCGGGAATGCTGCCCAGCCGGTTGATGACGCCCGCGGCTGCCAGCATCGACTCGCTGAGCATGGTCTTTCCGGACGAGGCATGGCCTACGAGGGCAACGTTGCGAATTTCACTAGGTTGATTCTCTTTCATAACAGGTCACTAACGATTGGGCCAGGTCAGTTGTCCATTCGAGCCGGCGCTCTCACACCAAAAGAGAATGTAGTGAATGCCGGGCCTTCGCAAGCGAAGAATGCGGCCCAGCTCAAGAATGGCCGCATCCGGGCTTTGTCGGCCTCCCCCCAAATCTCATTGACACCCTGCTTCAGCGGGGTGTTACGTGCCGAACGAACGCATGCCAAGCGTTTTAACGGTTTTCGCCCTGCGGCATCTGCCGCCCTCGACAAGGCCGGGATGCGCCCTCTGTCGTGCGCCCCGCCACAAATGCATCGCTTTTTCGGGGGCGTCACACTAGGCTCCGCGCCATGAAAATCATTGGGCTGCTCATGCTGTTGCTTTTGAGCGAAATCCACGCCCGAGCCCAGGATGAATCCATCACGCTGGACGACCTCATGCAGTCCGCCGGGGAATGGGCCCGGCAGAATCTGGACGAGGACGTCCTGCGGGCCCTGCAAAACCAGGACCAGGCGAAGGTTAAGCAGCTATTCGATGAACTCCAAAAGCAACTCCAGGGCGAGTATGTCATCGACCTGGCCGCGTTCAGGGGCACCGCCTCAGCGATTCTGCCCATCCTCCAGCGCCATGAGGAAACGCTTCCCTACGCCCTCTGGCTCAAAACCCAACTGGATTACCTCGAAGTCGCCGACCAGCTCCGCCTCATCATCAAGCCCCCCAAACCCGCTCCCGGTCAGCCTCCCCAACTCCCTCCCAACCCCAGTCCGCAACAGGAACGGGAAATCTGGATACAAAAGCTTGCCCAGCGCCCTTGGCCGGACAGCGCCAAGACCTACGTGCCGCGGCTCAAGGAGGTTTTCACCGCTCAGAAGGTCCCCCCGGAATTGGTGTGGATTGCGGAAGTGGAATCCTCCTTTGACCCCAGGGCGCGCAGTCCGGCCGTAGCCGCGGGCCTGTTCCAACTCATGCCCGCCACCGCCAAACGCTTCGGCCTGAGGTGCTGGCCCTTGGATCAGCGCCTAACACCCGAGAAAAGCGCCGGCGCCACGGCCAAATACTTGCGCTACCTGCACGGCCATTTCAATGATTGGCGGCTGGCCCTGGCCGCCTACAACGCGGGCCAAGGCGCCGTCGATAGGCTCCTGCAAGAGCGCAAAGCCGCCACCTTCGACGCCATCGCTCCTCATCTCCCTGCCGAGACCCAAATGTACGTCCCGCGAATCGAAGCCACCCTCCTGCACCGCGAAGGCGTCAGACTCAGCCAACTCTAACCCGCGCGCCTGCCCCGCAACGGACCTTACAGACTCGACTTGCCCGCCCTCCTGGCTCTGGCCCATCTGGCCTTCATCGCTTCTGAGAGTGCCCTGCTCCAGGCCGCGCTTCTCTTCCTCCGTGGCCTTCCCGCTTCAGTTGCCGGGATCGTTTCGGCTGGACTTTTGCCCCTCCGTGCCGCCCATCTTGCCTTCGCCGCCGCACTGATGTTCGCACGGCCTTCGGCACTGACCTTCTTTCTCCGCTTTCTCCTCCCATTCCTCGGCCCTGCAGGGGCTTCAATGGCAACCCGGACAGGAGCGGGGATTTCACCACCCAGAAGTTCAGTCAATTCTTCTTGCAGCGCGTCAATTCTCTCTTTGAGGTCGGCCGCATTCCGGAGTTGTTCCGCAGACAAGTTGGTAATGTTCATAGGTGAGGCCTCGAGTTACTTGGTGCCCAGAATCGCATCCTTGGCTGCTTTGGCAACACGGAACTTCACCACCCGCTTGGCCGCAATCTTGATGGCCTGTCCCGTGGCTGGATTCCGGCCCATGCGAGCCTTGCGATTCACCAGCACCAGCTTGCCTAAACCGGGGATGGTAAACTTGTTCTTGGCGTTCTTGTATGCCAGGGCCGCCAGCGCTTCCAGCGCCTGGGTGGCTTGTTTTTTGGTGACTCCGACTGTTTCAGCCAGAGCTACTGCAATGTCAGATTTGGTTAATGGTTTTGCCATACGGGTGCAATGGGTAATGGCAAATGCCAAGTGACACAAGGAAAAAAGAGCGGCCCCGGAGTTGGGCCGCATGAAACATCAGAGGCTGGAGTCAGGCAGAATTCGTTGTTGGCCCGATCCCGCTTCGTACGGCACGCGGCTGCTATATACTACCCCGTCGTCAGGTTGGCCTACAGTATGTGGCGGCCAACCATGCTCCCTCTCCCCATCCGATGGGGAGAGGGCCGTGAGGGGCCGTCCCTCTGTAGTGTTGTCACTGGGCCTTTATGGAGGAGAAGGTGACCGTGCCTTTGAAGATGGCCTGGTTGGCGCCAACCGTGCCGGCGCCGAAGCCGGAGGCAGTGAGCGCTCCTGTGCCGAGCGTCTGGGTGCCATAGCTGTAGAGCGACATCTCGAGGCTCGGCGTCTGAACCTCCAGCGTGCCAACCTCGTATTCAGAGCCGGTGGTTGCGTTGCCCTTGGAAGTCGTGGTTTGTGTGACCGCGCCCAGCGTGTTCATCGAGAAACTGTCGTTCACGAGGGTATCCACGTTCGTTTTGCCCACGGCATCCCGAACATAGAACATGAGACTACCGGTCGAACCGCCGAGGAGCACCAACTGGGCCTTGGAAGAGAAGGCCTTATTGCGCGCCTTGCCCAGCGCGGCAATCACGTCCTTGGTCGCGAGCGAAGCGGTAGTGCAAGTGGACCCGGCAGCGGTGGAGGGACCCTGCACGGTGGCCGTTAGCGTAAAGTTGACCGTTTGCACCTGGGTCGCGTTCGTTGCCCCATGGGCCAAGCCGGCGGCCAGCAACACCGCCAGGACCGCGATTCTGAGATTCTCTTTCACATCCATTTTTACATCGGCCCCTCTGCAAGGGATGTCCGGCATGATACCTTGGCGGCGGTGGTGAGTCAAGGCGCAGGAGTTGACCGGGTGCGATCAAAACCGTCGGTCAGCTCACGGCGCCTCTTTGCCCCGGAGGGGCTTCCGAGAATAGCCCGGCGTTTCAACGCCGGGTCGGCGAACCGAAAGAGAAGTCCGTCCCGAAGGGACGGGTGAGGGCAACGAGTATTCTCAGTCGTCCCTTCGGGACGAGGGTCTCTGTTCTGGCCTTCCCGGCGTTGAAACGCCGGACTATTGCCAGATGTCCCTCCGGGGCAAAACCCCCGCGGCCCATGCCCGACGCTTTTAATCACACCCACGTTGACCTGCTGCGAGTGACAAAGTGGGGCCGTCTCGGGCAGGCCGCTTTGCCGTGCGGTGGCAAGCGGAGCGCGACACCGCTTTGGCTCGGGCAGCGTCTGGCGTTCTGGGAGGTCCCGGGCCGCCGCGAGCGCCGTCGCCGCTTTGCTCTGCCGGCGCACTCCAGAAGACGACGTTGTCAACGGCCCTGCCCTCGACACTCGCCCCTGGCCGCCGCTACTCAGAGCGAGAGCAAGTAAGCGGCCAAATCGTCCACCTGCCCCGGATTCAGATGGGAGGTTTTGCCGTGCTGGTCCTTGGGATTGCGGGTGATGAAGACGTCGCGCATTGCGGGGGCGGAGCCGTCATGGAGGTAGGGAGCAGTGCGCCAGAGTTCGCGGAGGGTGGGGGTGTCGAAATCCCTGGCCTCTTTGTCGAAGGGATTTTGCGTCCCGACATCGTAGGAGCGCAGATCGGTGAAGAGCGGCGGTTCGTGGCAGTTGGCGCATCCCACTTCCGGGCTTTTGAAGAGAATCTCGCCACGCCGGGCGGCCTCGGAAGGCCGGCCGTTGACCAGGTATGGGCTGGGGGCAGGCTCGAGGGATTTGAGCCACTCGTCCATGGCCTGGGGCACTTCCTCCGGTTGGATGCTGCCCAGGGAGTTTTGGATGCCGTTGCGGACGGCGATGCTGGCGTTGGCCCTGACGCCCAGGCTCATCGAGGGCGGGGTCCGGTGGGCCCAGACCAGGCTCTTGGTGTCCTTGGGATTGCCGATGCCGTCGTTCATGAGGTCCCAGTGGAGGGCGTCGACCCGCCCGTCATCGTCGTGACAACTGGCGCAGCTTTGCCACCCCTGGAAACAGAGGGTCGCGTCGTTGAAATACATTTCACCCCGCCGGAGGCTCGTCAGCGGGTGGCCGGGATTGAGCTGGATGCCCTCAGCGGCAGGTGTTCGGGCGGAAAGCTCCACCACGTCCAGGCTGTCGGAAAAGTAACTGGCGACGAAGGCGCGAGGGCCGGCCAGGACCAGCCCGCGGGGACCGTTGCCGTTGAGCTTGATTCGGCGGCGCAGGCCATGGAGGAATGAGAGGTCGTTCGGCACATCGGCGGCGCAACGCGAAGCGGCGTCGCGGTTCGCCATGGCTGGGGGAGGCGTGGCGGGCAGTGCGTCGAGCTTTCTCAAGAGGGCGGGAAAATCGATGATGCTCAGCTCGTGGGTGCCGGCGTGGGTGACGCAGAGCAGCCGCCCCTCTGCCGACCAGGCTGCCCCCCAGGGGTTGGCGGCGCCGCAGTCCACGTCGTCCAGGACCACGCTGTTGAGCACTTCCATTTTGGCCACGTCGATGAGCGTCAGGACGCTCGTGTTGACCCAGCCCCGCGAGAGCTGCGTGACCGGGACCTGGAACCGGCCGACGGTTTGCGCCAGGCAGGCATACTTGCCGTCCGGCGAGACGCGGAGGTCCCGCAGGTTGATGCTTCCATTGGGCAGGCGGAGCTCCTTTACCACCTTGCGCCGGCCAACATCGATGACGCTTACCGTTGCAGCCACGTAGCTCAGGTCATTGCGCCCCTTGGGCAGATGATTGGCCACGAGCAAAAACCGGCCATCGCGCGTGAGCGCCGCCGAAAACGGCTCGCGGGCCACGCCGATTCGCGCCACCTCCTTGTCCTGCCTCAGGTCGAACACCGATACCGCGTCGTTGAACCGGTTGCAGACGAAAAGCGCCTGGCCGTCCGAACTGAGCACCGGGCTCAGCGCCGTGTGGCCGGCGGCCAGCGTCTTGAGCACTTTGCCGCTGGGCAGCTCGACGAGGCAAACCACGCTTGCCGGGGCCGCACAGGTCACGAAGAGCCCCTTGCCATCAGCCGAGAGGACCAGCCCCGAAGGCGAGCCTGGGACTGTCAAACGACGGGTGACTGCGCGCCGTGAGCTGATGAAGACCAACACCTGGTTGGCCGAGGCGCAGGCAACGTAAAGGGATTCCCCATCCGGGGAAATCGCCAGGGCGCCGGGTGAGAGATCTCCGGACAGGGCAGGGGACCCCTGCGCGGCGGAGGCCGCTGACAACAGGCTGATGAGTCCGGCGTGGAGGCCAAGGGCGCCGACGGCGGCCTGCGCGCGCAATCGAGACAGGCTGCTCCAATTCATGATGCTCCGGGCGGCGATCACACCGAATCGGACCACCCCGTGCCCGCAGTGTCAATGATGAAACCGGATCGGTCCAACCGCGAATGGACCGTCATCAACCTGACGCAAGGAACCACTTGCACCATAACCGTCGAGGCCCTTGACATCGATAACCAGAGATCGCCGCTGAGCAACCCGATTACGGCAATGTTTCGCAGCCGAGCAATGTCCTCACTGTGCAAAGCCAAGTCCCGAAGGGACGACATGATAGTAGCCCAGGGCTATTATCTCGTTGCCCCTTCGGGGCGCCGGAGATCGGCGGAGTTTTCTCTATTAGCACCAGAGCCGCACAGCCGAAAACCCACAGATGATCTGATAAACCACTTCGGATGGCCACACCGTGCCGGGTCGATGGATAAAGTCCAGCGCACATACAACCTGTTGGGTCGGCGGCCTATTCCGGGAACCAATGAGGCGCTCATTCCTCTTAAATCTCATGAACGAGGCCCCGAACATTGTCCTGTTCCTAGGAAGATTCCATCCCCTGCTGGTTCACCTGCCCATTGGCTTCCTGGTTCTCCTGGTTGCCTTGGAGAGCCTTGCCTGCTTCCGCCGGTTTCGCGGCGCGAACGCCTGCGCCGTTTACGTGTTGGCGTTGCTGGTTCCGTCGGCCCTTGTCAGCGCCGCGTGTGGCTGGTTGCTTTCACAATCGGGCGAGTACGACGGCGGCATCCTGCGAGTGCACCGCTTCTTAGGCTTCGCCACCGCTTTGCTTTGCGCGCTGGTGGCCCTGTGCCACTGGCGGGGGTGGACGCGGGCGTATGTTGTCTTCCTTTATTCGAGCGCCGCAGCCCTTGCGCTCACCGGCCACTTCGGCGGCTCCCTGACGCACGGGAGCGATTACCTCACGCGCTACGCTCTGCCCTCAATCAAAGCCCTGCTCGGGCGACAGAGCGCTGACGTTCCTCGGGGAGCGCCACATTGGGGAGCCGGGGTATTCGCATCCGAAGTCCAGCCTGTTCTGCAAGCCCGCTGTGGCGCCTGCCACAATGCCCAAAAGCGCAAGGGGGGCCTGCGCGTGGATTCGATCGACTCCTTGCTCCGAGGCGGAGAGGACGGGCCGGCAATCGTCGCCGGGAACGCCGCGGCAAGCCTCATCATCAAACGCCTTCTCCTGCCTCTTGAGGACGAAGGCCACATGCCGCCGAAGGGCAAGCCACAACCCAAGCCGGCCGAAATCGCCGTGCTGGGCCGCTGGATTGATGCGGGCGCCCGCTCCAATGCCGTGGCGGATGCGCCCTCGAGGCCGTGAGACGGAGATCCCCGCCCGCTAAACCAAGCGGCCTCCAGGTGCGACCGTGTATGACACGCCTTCACTACGGAGTCGTGGCGGAGCTGTGCTGGAGCGCCCAGGGGAGGTCATTCTTCCCGCCGGCATGGTTTCCGCCGTAGGTCACCTTCGTCACGGGCATGAGGGTGCCGGGGTCGTGCCATTTGTGTATTTCACTATGCCCGTCGGCGAAAGCAAAGCCGCAGGCTCCATTATGATACGAGGCCGGCATGTCGCTCCACTGACCGCCCATCGCCCAACTTACAATCAACCAGCCGTCATTAATGCTGTCGGGATGCTCATCGACGAAAACCCAAAGATTGGAAGGCTTCGGGTTGGTGATGTCGGTCATTTTACGGTACATGTTCCAACCGGTGACCGGCGTCGTGTCCGGCAGATAGCCGTTAACGTAGCAATTCATGGAGCAACTGCGCACGCGCAGCATTTGCTGGCCAAATTCAGTGCAGGTGTAAACATCGGCGGGGCAGTGGTAAACGCTGACGTTCTTTACATAGGGGCCCATCTGGGATCGCATCAACTCGGAGCGGTTGGTATTGTCGGGCGAGTTGGGGGTCCAGTCGAGGATGCCCAGAACCCAACTGTTGATGGTTTGGTCACCCTCATTGCAGTTGCGTGGGAAGATGCCGTTGCTGTCATCCGCATACAAGTACCAACCAAGGGTCATTTGCTTGGTATTGCTGAGGCACTGGACGCCTTGGGCCTTTGCTCTGGACTTGGCCAAGGCGGGCAGCAGCATCGCTGCCAGAATCGCGATGATGGCGATCACCACCAACAGCTCGATGAGGGTGAAACCGAGGCGGGCATTGCCGGCCATCGGGCCGCTGCCTGGAGAGGCTCGGCCCCGAAGGTGGCGGGTCCCGCGCCTTCCGCTCATTGTCATTGCACTCATTGTCATTGTTTTGTCATGGTTGTCATCGGAGGGCTTCGCCGTTATGCGGTTCTGAACTCATTGGGCATGCAGCCTAATATAAATGAGTCCCTGGTGCTCGGCTAGATCAAAAAGCGGTTTTTTTGTGGCAATTCCGTAAGGGCCCAGAGGCGCGAAAGACCGGGCAAAAAGAACCCCCCGCCCTTGGCCGGCCAGAACGGCGTTGGCGCCGCCTATGCTGTTCGAATCCATCCGAAAGAGGCGCCTTGAGTGTTGCGCGGAGAAGCTGCGGACTGGGGAGATGAATGTGGACGAAATGGCCCGTTCATGTGGTTTTTCGAGCCGCTCTTGTTTTTCGCGGCTCTTTAAGAGGATTACCGGAACGACCCCGGGGCGGTTGCGCCGGGGAACCGCCGTGGGCGGGGGTCAGCCATTACGGCACGGATCAAGTAAAGAAAAAGCGTCGTAGGTGCTGTCTTTCATGAAACGCCTGCTCTTGCCGCTTGGCGACCAAGGCCACATGCCGCCGGAGGGTAAGCCGCAACCCAAGCCAGCCGAAATCGCTGTCCTGAGCCGGTGGATCGATGCGGGCGCCCGATCCAATGCCGTGGTGGATAGACACTTGATGCCGTGAAACGGAGTTCGGCGAGCGGGCCCCCAGTCCACCGCCAACGTCCCGGCAAAAAAAACGCCCGTCTGCCGGGAACCTTTCTTTGCCTGGTTCCTCTAATGGTAATGAGTAAGTTAAGTTTTAAGCCAAAAAACCAATCCGAGAGCATCATGAAAACGACCTTGATCACTACGCCTTCACAAAACCGCGCCTCCGTGGAAACGGCCCCGGCATACAAGCGGCATTCCGTCCGGGCGATGGCCTTCGCTTTGGGCCTCGAGGCTCTTTGCCTGCTGGCCCTGCCAGCACAGGCCCAAAATGCCTTTATTCAGCATAACCTGGTTTCCAACCTCCCGGGACTCGCCGATGTCACCGACACGAACCTCGTCAATCCGTGGGGGATTTCCTTCAGCGCCACCAGCCCGTTCTGGATTGCGGACAACGGCTCGGGCCTGTCCACCGTTTACAACGGCACTGGGGCAATCCAGACCCGGGTCGTCACCATCCCACCTCCCACCGGACAACCCGGCCCGGCGGCTCCCACCGGAACCATCGCCAATTCGGTCGCGGGCTTTCTGGGGAGCAGCAACGCCACGGCGCATTTCCTGTTCTCCGCCGAGGACGGCACGATTTCCGCCTGGAACAGCGGCAGCACCGCGGTGCTGAAGGTGGACTACTCGGCCT
>Ga0187849_1000809_pt1 | contig 39201 bp, 37 predicted proteins | sample June2016WEW_4_10_2_FD_132412 | JGI IMG/M metagenome (GOLD analysis project Ga0187849, IMG submission 132412) | Peatland microbial communities from SPRUCE experiment site at the Marcell Experimental Forest, Minnesota, USA - June2016WEW_4_100 | ecosystem: Environmental > Terrestrial > Soil >... | reverse complement strand
GACCGAGATATGATCGCTTTATGCCTGACATACTTCTCATACAGCCCCCAATCCGGGATTTCTATTTAACGGCAAAAAGAACCAGCCCTTACGGGCTTGCCTGTATCGCCTCGCAGCTCTTACGAGAAGGCTACTCGGTCGAAATCCTGGACGCACTTGCTTCAACCAGGTCAAAAAAGGTGGAGCTTCCGCCCGAAATGTTGTACCTGCGAGATTTTTATTCAGGGCCGGATATTTCCCCTTTGGCCATGTTTCGTGATTTCAGGCGCTTCGGACTTAGTCAGGAGCTTATCGGTGAGAGGGTCCAAGGCTCCGGCGCATTCCTTGTGGGAATATCGTCTCTTTTTACTGCATACAGCGCTGAGGCGGTACGGACCGCACAAGTGGTGAAACAACTGCACCCGGAGGCTGTGACCGTGCTTGGCGGCCATCATCCGACCGAGATGCCCGAAGAGGCGTTGAGGTGGCACGATTGTGTAGATTTCATTATCCGAGGCGAGGGTGAGGCTGCCATGGCTCTTCTCGCCAAGGCAATTCACGGTGAGACCTCGGTCGAATCTGTCCCTGGGATAGGGTTTCGAACCACTGGTGGAAAGCTTTTCATAAGTCCGCCCGCTGTTTTGGCGGACCTTGACGATGTTCCCCTTCCGGCAATTGATCTGATCGACAATAACTTCTACCGGCGCAGAAAAAGGCCAAGTGCGGTGATTACAGCCAGCAGAGGCTGTCCGCTCGGTTGCAGCTACTGCTCAATCGGATGCTCCTCGTGGTGCGGTTTCCGCATGAAGAGCGTGTCCCGGGTCATCGAAGAAATGAAACGTGCGGTCTTCGGCATTGGAGCGCGCTTCATAGATTTCGAAGATGAAAACATTTCGTACGTGCGGGAATGGTTTCTCGATCTGCTTAATGAAATAGAGTCGCAGTTTAGGGGTTGCGCTCTGGAGTTGAGGGCCATGAACGGCCTTTTTCCTCCCACCCTGGATGAGGAAGTGGTTTGCGCGATGAAGGCCGCCGGTTTTACCGCTCTTAATCTTTCGCTTTGTACGACCTGCCGCGAACAACTAAAGAAATTCAGACGCCCCGACGTGCGCCAGGAGTTTGAAAGATCCCTGCTGCACGCCGAAAAATATGGGCTTGAGACTGTTGCATACATCATTGTGGGCGCGCCGGGGCAAGACCCGCGAGACTCTGTGGCAGACCTGGTCTACCTGGCAGGCAAGACTGCGATTGCAGGGGTATCCGTTTTCTATCCGGCCCCCGGTAGCGCCGATTTCGAAAAATGCGAAGCCCAGAATCTGCTCCCTGCCGCGCTCTCTCAATTGCGCTCAACGGCCCTCCCAATTTCCGGGGCGACTACCAGGAAGGATTCTATCACACTGCTGAGACTGGCGCGGATCCTCAATTTTTTTAAATCGCTTGACTCAGCGGACAAACAGGAGGTTCTGAATTTTGCCAAAAAGCACGCGACGCAAACGGTTCCGGCCCAAATAGCGGCGCCGAAGGCGCCATGCAGCGTTGAGAATCGTGCCGCCGGAAGGCGTGCGATCGGCAAAACACTGCTGGGTATTTTCCTGCGGGATGGAGTAATCTACGGTGTAAGCCCGGAAGGGCATCTATTTCGCCACAGGACATCCGATTCACTTTGCCTGGAATTCAGAAGCGGCCTGCTGAGGCTTTTTTCGTAGAGTATTAGCCTTGGGGGATGCCGAATAGGGCGAACCCGCTCTCGACCCGATCAAGAGGGACCGTTTTGCGCTATAGCAGGGTGATGAAAAAGTGTCCTCTGGTGGGAGAAACTCCTGAAAATTGCTAATGATTTCGTCATTCCGGCGGAAGAGGCTGTGCCGCAAACGTAATCTTTTTCGTGTCCCCCTCCTTTTCTAAAGGAGGGCAGGGGGGATTGTGATTCTCTGGTACTACATAGGCACTCGAAATCCCCCTCGATCCCCTTTACAAAAGGGGGCAGCAAAACCTGGTCCAGTGGGATTTTGCCCGGGCATTACTGAATTGCGACACAGCCTCGGAAGCCGGAATCCAGGCTTTTTCTGAACTAATTGATTTTAAAGCAAAAGACACTGGACCACGGCTTTCACCGGGGTGACGTCTACAGGGTCTTTCGCCCTCATATGGGAATTCCAATCCTTTTTCATCACCCTGCTAGACGGCTATCGCCACAACCTTGTCCTTAATAGGGAAAACCCCTTTGTATTATTGCATAAATGACTCCATCGCTTCAATTGCCTGGCTTGGACATTCTTCCTGTGGGATATGGCCACAGTTTGGAATAACGACTAGCTTTGAATTAGGAATGTTTGCAGCGAGTTTTCTACCAACTTCTAATGGTATGATGGTATCCTTTTCGCCCCATATTATAAGCACCGGTATTGTGATGCTCTTGTATCTCTCTGTAACCTCATCAATATTAGATGGAACTATTTGTTGTGCTGTTTTTGTTAGAGCGTAAGATGAACCTGGAAGGGATAGGTATGATGCATATGATGCTACCATGTCCTCTGTGATTCCGGTACGGTCAAAGAAGGCTTCTTGTAGAACATTTCTAGCTCTAAATTTAGTGCTGGTAAGACAAGGCAAAAGCACATTTATTATTGGTATTCTAAGGACAGATATAAATACAGGAAGACGTTGCCTATAGCTGGCCGAATCGATAAGTACCAGCTTTGAGATATAGTTAGTACCATGATCACACTGCATTAGATATGTCGTAATAGAAACTGCACCTCCCATGGAGTTTCCAACCAGAGTTACATTATCTAAGCTATGTTCTTTGATAAACTCATAAATAATATCACCTTGGTCAGCCACGGAATAGTTATTGTCCCTTGGCTTATCGGATAAGCCATGCCCTTTTAAGTCAATAGCTATTACTCGATATGCTTTGGAAAAGTGAGTCAAAATATGCCTCCACGTGTAGGTTCCGGCGCCGAACCCATGCAGAAGGATGATAGGTTGACCCTGGCCTTGATCTTCATAGTTGATTGAAAAACCTTTATACTCAAAAGTTGATTGTCTTGACTTCATGCTGGTTTCTCCTCTGTAATCAATGTTATGTAATTCGCATCCGTATATCAAAACTACAGCAATAAACAAACTTACATAAACTAACTTTGTCATAGGGCCAACCTCCCAACATAATAGACACTACTTACTTTCTGAATTTGCCTATGTTTAAGCATGTGCCAGAACATCTTCATATCTATAGCCTATTGGGAAAAGTGGCAAAGCAGGTGTTGGCACCCCAAGTATGTTACTCTCATATTCGGATTTCGCAAGAATATTTTTGTATACTGGATCAAGGCGCAAATTGTCATGTTGTTGATCCTGAATGGTAACTCATAACAGGGCGCCTACATGTCAGGGTCAACTCACGAAACAGGAAAAATCGTACTTTTGATTGTCTAACTGGAGGGGCATTTGCGATTTACACAAACGGGGGCCTCTCGTTAGTGGGCCACTTTTATGAGTTCATCGACAACCATGCCTTCCGGGGGAAACGCATTGGAATTGAGAACCATATCCATATGTCCGGTTTGCGGTACAACCACGACAAGGATCTTGGGATTGACAGACGCGATTTCCGGATCGTAGGCGGCAGCATTGAAGAGTTCGTCCGTTTCACCGATCATGATCACGGTTGGTTTGTCAATCCTTGCCACGACCGGTTCCCAGGACCTTGGCAGGGATAGGGATGCGAACAACGCATGGCTATAAATAGTGGCGCGGTTCCCTTTGGGATTTGCTACTGTCGCAAAAGCAATGGTCGGCAGATGATCCAGAATGTGTACTCCAAAGCGATTGAGAATCGACAAGGCTATGATGCGTGGTACGGCAGTGTGGGCCCAACCACCTGCATGGGGTTTGCTCGCGATTTTTGAGACGCCCAAGGGCGGAGACAGGGCTACAAAGCCATCAAATTTCCGGCTCAAAGAACTTGCCGCAACTTTCAAGACAAAGGCCCCGCCAAGAGAATGGCCAAGCAGGATTTTCTTTTCCGATGCCTGGGCGCCGCCGTCGATCTTATGAAGCAGATCAGCCAAATCATCCAGCGGCTGATCGATGTAGCTTACATCACCCAGTTTTCCGCTTTCGCCGTGGCCGCGCAGATCTATGGCATAGACGGTCTGTCCGCGCGCCTGCAAAGCTGCGGCTATCGCGTGCATGGCGATGGAAGACCCGGTTGAACCATGAACGGCAATGACCACGCCACGATCTGGCTGGCCTTCATAGAGCCGATAGGCCAGCTTTTGCCCATCGCGGGCCTGATAAAACTCAAGCGAGGGCAGGCTTTGATAAAAGCTGGCGATCATCGCGTCATTCTTCTCGATAGCTTCAAGTGGCGGCGGGGTTTCAGGGTGGCTGAAAACTATCATGCCGCCTAGAATAATAACGGGCGCCAAAAAAATGGCAGGGATAAGATAAACGAGCTTTTTCATAAGTTTCTTCCGGAATAATGCATCAAGTTGTGTGCTATGCATCCGAAACACACTTTCGGGTCAGTTCTGCCCGAAAAAACTTCTGGAACAACCCTAAAGCCGACAAAAGCATACAATTTCGCAATCGAAGACGCAAGTGAGCGGTCAAAGAGACTGGTTTTTGCAATTTCAGGACACACCTCCTCCCCGCAGTTGACAGCCTTGTTTCCCGCTGACAAGGAGGAGAGATAATATCCAGAACGCCATCGGCTGAATGCGCGTTTTCTCGTCTTCGCCTGGCGCTCAAAAGATCCCCGCCCCGAATCCGTACATCGTTGTTTAGCGCACTTATCCCGGTTTGCAGCCAGAAGAATTTCGATACAAGGCTGGAACAAGCCGCCTTGGATTTCTCTTCTTTTCTGCAGCCACAAGATTCCCCGGCGGTATTGGAATGATGGACTAAGGCAGCAACAGGTATTTTTGAAATACTATCATTTCTCCAGCCCCAGGTCCTTTACACAAAGGTTGAACTAAAGCATTTGAGTCCATTAGCCGATATCAGGTCTTATGCCGAAAAGTGGTGGACCTTCTTTTCTGAGTGTCAAGATGCACACAGGTTTTTCCGCCACCTGGACGGATCCTCGAAACACAACCTTAATGAATAACGCGCCTATATGCCAGATCGGAATCCTTCTTATCCAGGCAGTGTTCCGAGGCAGATTGCGTTGGGCCGGCGGCGCACCCCAGCATCTGAATCGCCTTTGATAAGTCTTCCGGCAACCTATTGTTTCCCGCAAGCCCTCGTGATATAAGCATTTGCAAAAACGGGCTGGCGTAGCTCAATGGCAGAGCAGCTGATTTGTAATCAGCAGGTTGGGGGTTCGACTCCCTTCGCCAGCTTCAGCAGTTTAACCGAGTTATAGAGAACAAGAGAAGTATTGTTGCGAAATTGCAGCGACGGTTTCCCTGGCTTTGCAGGCGTGTGCTGCGCATTTGCCTGGCAACCTGCGCAGCTCCCCAAAAGATAATCTATTGTGGTTTCATCCGTACAGATACCGACAAATGGCAACAGCCGCTATCACCGCAACGAGTTCAGCCGTTAGACCGGCAACAAGAGCGTGGCGTATCCGTCTGACCTGTACTGCACCGAAATAGACGGCTAAAACGTAAAAAGTGGTCTCGCTTGAACCCTGGAGTGTGGAAACAAGATAGCCAGTATAGCTGTCGGGGCCGATTACGGGGTTTTTGATTATGGAAGCCACAACTCCGTATGCGCCGGAACCTGAAAGGGGCCGCATTATTGCCATTAGAACACCTTCGGGCGGAAGCCCTACAGATGTAGTCCAGGCACCCAACGTTTTGACGATTGCCTCGATTGCGCCACTTGCTCTGAACATGCCAATGGACACCAGAATAGCAACGAGATAAGGGATGATCTTGACTGCAACCTCAAAGCCTTCCTTTGCTCCCTCGACGAAGACTTCGTATATCCGCACCCTTTTTGCAACCCCGAAGGCAAGAAAAGCCACAGTGATGCTGGGGATGACCCAGGGCGAGATGACCCGGCCGTAGACGACCGTCAAAGGGACAATCCCGATGAAAAATCCAAAAGCCAGGCAACTGACCCATAGCGGATAGGGTTCAGGCGCTTCGCTGGAATGCTCGAATTTGAATTCTTCCTTGTCACTGCTGATATTGTTTTCGATTCCCGTCTGTTGGCTGGTTCTATCCGGAAAAGGGAAAAATCTCTGGTATGCCCTTGTGGCGAATAACACGAAAAGGGTGGCGCAAAAGCTTGCAAAAAGGGTCGTGGGGAGGATGCCTGCAGGGTTTGCCGACCCCGCTGCTGCCCGAAGTGCGATGACCGAAGCAGGGAGTACAGTTATACCGGCAGTATTGATCGCCACAAAAAGAACCATTGCGTTTGTGGCTGTGCCGGGGCAAGGGTTTAGCTTCTCAAGTTCCTGCATGGCCCGGATGCCGAATGGCGTGGCTGCATTGCCAAGACCCATGAGGTTGGCGGAAAAATTCAGGATCATCGCGCCGGTTGCCGGGTGGTTTGGGGGCACCTCTGGAAAGAGCCATACCATCAGTGGACGGATAAGACGAGCGATAATGACGAGGATGCCCCCCGCCTCGGCCACTTTCACCAACCCCAGGAAAAGGGTCATTATCCCAATGAGGCTCAGTGCCAGTTCAACTGAACTTCCAGCTGCGTCAACAATGGCTTTCGACAACTTTTCCATCGGAGCAATAGCATCGAAAGCGGGGACCCACATGAGTTGCCGCCACCCAACCGTGATGAATCCAGTAAGCACCAGGGCTAAAAAAATGAAATTCATGACAATGGAGCCCGCCTAAATCATGCGTCGCTATCGAGGGATCCCTTAGTTTCTCTTCCGCCGGGCATTCGACCGTCAAATTATTACGCCTCGCAGATTTCTGCAAATCAATTCATTTTTTCACATTAAATCAGAATCGCAGATCTGCTCGCCCGGATAGCAACCCAGGCGTACTCATTCGCTATGGGGCGCGTGCCTCACTGCTTTACACTTTGTAAAAAAGACTGACACTTTACCCGATGATTCTGAATTCAGCCGAAAGCAATGCTCCATAATTATCTAAGTAAATTAAACCGTTACTCAATCGATCCATCAGGACGGTCTATGGCATGCAAGTTGCCAATCTCTCGTATGATAGACTTATAAATACCCTGCTCAAAAAAAAGAACCGGCTCTTTCCGCGCAGCCATGCAGACAGTGCAGACAGAAAGTGTGGTGCGTTTGGAGACAAGCCAAACGTCAAGCGCTTCACAAAGTGAAGCGAAAATGGTGTGCTAATTACGCTACGCGAGCTTCGCACTGCTTCACTTTGTGAAGTCTGCTTGCTGGCCTTCCTTCACGGCGTGTGAGCGCGTAGCGCGAAGTCCGACCGCTCATTCTCGACAGCCCGCCCACCCACCCGCGAGACGGGGCGGAAGCGGGAGGCCTTCGAAGGCCAAATTTCGCTCTGTGCGGTCGCTTCGGCTTCGCGACGCATCTGCAATCGATCAAAAGGAGGTTTCCCCCAATGAGTGGTCCAAGGCAGGTTTACGAGTTCCTCAAGGCTTCATCCATAGCACATGCGCGATGGGATTATGAAGTGTCCATGTCCATCATTAAAAACCGTAAGAAACTTTTGGTTTTGCTTCTGCTGCTCGCGCCGATTCTGCTTGTGTCTCTTCTTGAAGCAGCTCCTTTGCTGGGCGGCAAAGAGGCTTATGCCCCCGCTTTCTATTCGCCAACCATCTTTCTGGTTTCGATGGCCATCGGCCTTGCTGCCGGACTGATCACCGGGTGTATCGGAGCAGGCGGCGGGTTCATCATCACTCCGGCTCTCATGGCTGCGGGCGTAAAGGGAATTCTGGCGGTCGGGACCGACCTTTTTCACATTTTTGCCAAGGCCATCATGGGCACCACCGTACACAAGAAGCTCGGCAATGTCTCCGTAAGACTGGCGGTAGCATTTCTGATCGGTTCCGGGGCAGGAACATTCGTCGGAGGGGCAATCAACAGAATGCTCTATAATATCGATCCCCTGTTGAGCGACGGTTTCATCAGCCTTATTTATGCCGTTTTACTGGGTTTTCTGGGTTTTTACGCGCTCTTCGATTTTCTGAAATCCAGAAAAGGCCCCGCAGCAGCCAGTGGCGGCGCTCACGGTTCCGCTCATTCCGGCACCCCAAATTTCGCGGTAAAACTTCAGTCGGTAAACATTCCACCGATGATTCCCTTCGATGAGGATTTCGTACCCGGCGGCAAAAGAATTTCCTGGGTGGTCATTGCAGCGGGCGGCGCCGTTGTGGGGATTCTTGCCTCCATCATGGGTGTAGGTGGCGGTTTCGTAACGTTCCCCATGTTTGTTTATGTCTTCGGCGTTTCTTCCATGACGACCGTGGGCACCGACATTCTTCAGATCATCTTTACGGCAGGTCTGGCGTCTATCGTTCAATACGCCATTTACGGATACGTATTCTACTCCCTGGCGATGGGAATGCTGGTCGGCTCCCTGTTGGGCATTCAGGTCGGCGCGCTCACCACCAAGGTGGTTAAAGGCATTTACATCCGCGGCTTCTACGCGGTCTCGATTCTCGCCGGGTTTATAAACCGGGCTGCAACTCTGCCCCGAAAAATGGCTGAACTCGAACTGCTCAGCATCCCTAAATCTATAACCGCCAACGTCGAGTTTGTGGGCAACATTATTTTCTGGGTTGTGGTAGCCGTTTTTGGGATTTGGCTGTTTTCCATGTTCTTCGGCAATATAGGGGTCCTGAGAGAAGAGACAAGTGTTCCTAAAATGTCCGTAAAACCGGCTGCTTAGATCAAGCGGACAGAGGCCTCCCGCTCCGGCCCAGTCTCTGGTCATAGACAGTTCAGGGAAAGCGTCGAGAATGAGCGGTCGGCCTCCGCGCCACGCACTCACACATCGAGCAGGGTATTATATAAGTTTATCATACGAGGAGAAAAACAAATGCTGATCAGACATCAAAAGACAATGAATATTGGTCTGTTGCTTGGGGTAACTTTCTTTGGAATTCTGGCCCTCATTTTTTCTCCCATATTCGGAGGGGGAAAGAACGGCCTGGAGTACTCGGATGCCCTTTTCAACAAGCTGGCTAAAGGCTCCTCTTACTTTGTTCCGAAACTCACCGGCGACCTTAAGGGGGTTGAAGAACAGGAACTGGCAGTCAGCGTCAAAATGGAAGATGCGGACCAGGCAGCCAGGGCGGCAAAGATTTTTGCAAGGGTCGCCCCGGATACCGTCTCACAGGGTGTTCAACTCAGTATCAGAGGGAATCTTTCAAAACTGCTCGGAGCTGTTCTGGAAGACTCCAACTCAATGTATTTCAACAAAGGCGATGAAGTCAGGGAAAAGTACGGAATCGACGAAAAAGAAGTGATGACGACCTGGTGGGCTGCGCTGAACCGGGCGGTCAAAGAACTCCAGAAGAGCAGGAAAACTGAACAGTCCAACATCATTCTGGAGGTCATGAAGAAGGGCATCGAACCGGCCTACAACTTTTACAAGATCGAGCCCCAGAGTATTTCAGAAAAAGCCTTCACGGCAACGGGTCTTTTGGTCTTTTACGTACTCTATACCTTGTGGTGGGGTTTTGCGATTTTCTACCTGTTCGACGGTCTAGGCCTCAGCATGAAAAAGGCCAGGGTTAAGCGGGAAGTATAGGACCATTAAAGTCCTGCGCGATTGTCAGGATTGCTACCCGTTGGGGAGTTCTGGAGGATAGAATGAAAATACTGGTGCCGGTCGATGGTTCTGCGCATTCTCTAAAGGCCCTGGAAATAGCCGCCGATTTTGCAAAAACCCGGCAGGCTGAAATTTATGTGATCAGTGTGACGCCCTCTATTGGCGGTATGGAAGACCATGAAATTTCGCCGCACAGACGTGAGCGTCATGAGGAAATTCTTCAAAAGCGCGCTGATGAGGCAATCGAAACCGCCCACGAAGTCCTTAGAACACAGCAAGTCAGCGTTAAATTCTCCCAAACTGTGTCAACAACGGTTTCTGTTGCTGACGCCATAATTGATTTCACGGAGACCGAAAAAATCGATCTTATCATTCTTGGGAACCGTGGGCTGGGTGCTTTGTCCATATTAAGGGGAGGCAGCATCGCAAACCAGGTAGTTAAATACAGTCCCTGTTCCGTGTACGTGGTGAAGATTCCGGCGGCTCAGGGCTGATTTTGGTTCCAGCGGGACAGGGCCGCCCGACTTGGAGCGCTGTCCCTGGGACACGGGCATAGGTGCGCCTGTTATTTAGCCGGACCAGCGCGTATGGTGCTGATGAAAAAGTAACCTGGCGGCGGCAGGTGAAACGCCGGCTGGGTCCGGAAGCGCTTGATGGCAGAGGCCAATAGTGCGGCGATCACGCACATGGGAAAACTGCTGTCAAACAATCAGTCTGCAGGGGTGCGCCATGAGCGCAATTCGCTATCAGGAATAAAATATATAGGGATAAAGAGAGCGTGCGCTGGCGAGCGCCACCGAAACCCCGGGGGGTTGCGGGGATCTTTACAGTGAAAAATCATTCCCCCACCCCGCTGAGCGTGGAGCTTGGGAGCGCCTTGGTGAGCCCCTTTTAACTGAACTGCATTACCGGATGCCAAGGGCCCGTAAAGATGAAGAAGACATTCACAATATTGGTCGCAGACAGGAACAGGAACATACGCGATTTTCTTCGTCGCGAACTCTCGGCAGAGGGTTACGAAGTCGCGGTCGCCGGGGATGGCGGCCAGATTCTTGCCGAAATAGAGCGCGAGAATGGGGTGGATCTGCTTGTGTTTGACCTTGAAATTCCGGACGCCGACAGCTCGAAGATTTTTGAAAAAATCCAGAGACGCCAGCCACCTTTGCCGGTTGTAATCCATACTTTTCTGACCGAAGAATCCGAGCGGGATTTTAGCTTAAACAAAGGGGAAATCTACATCGAAAAAAGCGGCAATATCGACCTCCTTAAGACAGCCATCGCCGATATGCTTAAAAGATTTTACCCGGACCATCCCCTTAATACCGGACCAGCCGACCTGGCCCGATAGCTGGTGTCCATCGGGTTCAGGACAAATGCTCGGCGGTGAGCGCTTACTCGCCTTTCGTGGGAAGCCCCATGCGTGCGATAAACTCCAGGCATAGGGCGGACCGGTTCGGATTTGCCGAGTCAAAAGCCCGATGGTGAACTGTTCAAGAAATTTCTTTATTAATGCCTGCTTATTGGCAATAATAACCTCTGGGCGGAGCGCCGATGAAATCTCGACGCTCCGCGAGGCGTGCGGCGCCGCCTCTGCTAATCTTTGAACAGGATCGAGTGTGCCGCTGGGTCTTTGGAGGCTGTGCAGGTGGATACTTTAAGCGTTCTGATTGTGGATGATGAAGTCGAGTTCCTTGAGACTCTGGTCAAAAGGCTCAGGAAAAGAAAACTGGCCGTAAATGGCGTAACGAGCGGGGAAGCGGCTCTGGAGCAATTGAAGCAAACCCCCGTCGATATCGTCGTCCTGGACGTAAAGATGCCCGGTATGAGCGGTCTTGACACCTTGCGCGAAATAAAGAAAAGATACAATCTGCTGGAAGTGATAATGCTCACGGGTCATGCGAGTATGGAAGTGGCCATCGAAGGGATGGATGTCGGCGCTTTTGACTATCTTATGAAACCCATTGAAATCGACGAACTGGTATATAAAATTCAGGACGCCTGTAAAAGAAAAAGGCTGAATGAAAAAGCCGAGCTCGTGGAAACGCGGGGCGCATCCGGTTGAGGAACCGTTCAATGTTCCCGGCCCACGGATTTGGTGTGTGAAAATTGGTGGGCACGACCAATGTAAGTTGTGTTTGAATTTAATAAGTCAAGGAGCCTGTTTACAAGAATTTCCCCCTCCTCCCTTAAGAAAAGGGGGGCAAATTTGGCCGCGCGCTGCCGTATGTCTTTAATAAAACAATGCCTGCAAAAACTTGGAATAGGCAAAAGGGACAAGACGCTCACACTGTTGGACGCCGAAGCTCTGCGCACCGCCTTCCAGACCAGGTACCATAATTTCAAGCTGCTCCTTAGCGCCAATAACAAAGCCCTGCAGATCATGTCTGAGCTTGAGGAGGCCCGCAAAGGCGACACGCCGTTCGGAATGTCCTTTATTCGGGCTAACTGTACGGCTGTCTCCGTCAATGTCTTTCGCATGATAAGGTGTATGGATCAACTGGCGCCCCGCAAATATATTGACCTATACGACAGTTTCAGGTCGATCCAGGGCAGGATTACTGAAATCCTGTCTGAAAAAAAAGAAACGAGTGCCGGTCCGCTGATAATTTCTCTCCAGGACGTAGATAAAACAAGGTCGGATGAGGCCGGCAACAAGATGGCAAACCTCGGGGAAATCCGCAATCACCTCGGTCTAAAGGTCCCCAATGGTTTTGTAATTTCCTCGAGGGCGTTTCGCGAATTCATAGACTCCGGTGACCTTCAGGCTGAGATAGACCGCCTTATGCAGTCATCTCCGGCCGAAGAAATTGACCAACTGTTCGCCCTTAGCGCACAAATCCAGCAGCAGATCATCCGGACCGGTATGCCCGCCGAGCTGGAAAGAGCTATTTTAAGCGCCTATGCCGAACTTGAAAGAAAAGAAGGGCAGGGGGTGAAAGTCTCGCTTCGCAGCAGCGCCCTTGGCGAAGATTCCGGGCAAAGCTCCTTTGCCGGGCTGTACCGCTCCGAATTGAATGTCAGCGCCGACAACCTCATCCACGCTTACAAGGAAATAGCGGCCAGCAAGTACAGCCTCCAGGCGATCATCTACCGGTTGAACAGGGGAATCCGCGACGAAGACGTCGACATGTGCGTGGGGTGCATGTCCATGGTAAACCCCGTGGCGGGTGGTGTTATTTATTCGAGAAACCCTCTTGATGCGCGCGATATGCGGATTTTTATTCATTCAGTCTTCGGCTTGCCTAAATCGGTGGTGGACGGCAGCGTTGCGGCTGATCTTTTTGTAGTCTCCAGGCATCATCCGCCTCAGATCGTGAAAAGACACATCGCGGAAAAGCGGCTCAAATTTGTCTGCTACCCGGACGAAGGTGTCTGCAGGCTTGAAATTGTCGGCGATGAGGGTTCCCAGGCTTCCATTTCCGATCATAGTGCGCTGGAGTTGGCGCGCATCGCCCTCCGGATAGAAGATCATTACGGGGTTGCCCAGGATATCGAATGGGCGTTGGATGACAAAGGGGAAATAATAATGCTTCAGTGCCGCCCTCTCAGGCAGAGGAACACGATCACGGAACGGGAGCAGGGTGGCTGCGACATCCCGGCTTGTGAAGTGATCGTTTCGGGCGGTCTTACTGCAAGCCCCGGAGCCGGGTTTGGGCCGGTTTTCGTGGTCAGGAATGAAAGCGAAGTCCTTCTTTTTCCCAAGGGAGCAGTCCTCGTTGTAAAGCAGGCGCTGCCCAGGTGGGCCGCTTTGCTCGACCGGGCCTCGGCCCTTGTCGCCGAACAGGGGACGGCGGCCGGACACCTCGCAAATGTGGCCAGAGAATTCGGCGTGCCGGCAATTCTGGGACTGGAAGGCGCAACCGATTTGCTCGAAAACGCTCAGCCCGTTACGGTCGATGCGGACGGTCTCAGAGTGTGCAGAGGGAAAATCGAAACCTTGCTCCGAGATAAGGAAACATCCAAAGGTCTTATGGATGGCTCTCCAGTTTTGGACATCCTCAAGAGGATATCCGAAAATATAATCCCTCTGCATCTGCTCGATCCGGGGGCATCGGATTTCAAACCTTCCCAGTGCCGGAGCTTTCACGATATAACCAGATTCTGCCACGAGAAATCTGTCATGGAGATGTTCAGTTTCGGAAAAGATCACCATTTCTCGGAAAGGGCGAGTAAGCAGTTGGTGTGTCGGATTCCAATGCAGTGGTGGGTGCTAAACCTTGATGACGGGTTCAGAGCGGATGTGCCGGGCAAGTTCGTGGACCTGGACAATATCGTCTCGATCCCCATGCTTGCACTTTGGGAAGGAATTGTCGCCGTGCCGTGGGAAGGACCTCCGCCAATGGACTCCAAGGGTTTCATGTCTATCCTCATGGAAGCCACCTCTAATCCGGCGCTCGATCCTTCCATGCCTTCCGTCTATGCGAACCGTAATTATTTTATGATATCGAAGAATTTTTGCAGCCTCAGTTCCCGGTTCGGTTTTCATTTCTTAAACATCGAGGTCCTTGTCGGTGAAAGGGCCAGCGAGAACTACATCAGTTTCGCTTTTAAGGGCGGCGCCGCCGACCATGGCAGGCGCGTGCGCCGCGCACGCTTTGTGGGCGCTATTCTCGAAGAGTTCGAATTCAGGAGTGAAATCGAAGACGACGGCGTGACGGCGCGTATGGAAGGCTACGATGAAGAGGTTATGAAGGAAAAGCTCAATATCCTGGGATACCTGCTCATTCACACTCGCCAGCTTGATATGATCATGTTTAATGACGCCTCATGTATGCAACTCAAGAGCAAAATACTTTTGGATATTTCCTCCGTCATACTCTCGAAGTCCTCAAGCGCCGCCGTTCGAAATTGAATCGCCAGCGCACAGCCGCAATTGCGGCGTTTTTTAACCTCGTATGATAGACTTATATAATCGCCCTCCCTTGGCGACACTTGAGCGCGCAGCGCGAAGGCCGACCGTTCATTCTCGACGCTTTCCCTGACCTGTCTATGACCAGAGACGGGGCGGGAGCGGGAGGCCTTAAATAACTCGAGCCATAAAAAGGATGCCAGATGAACGGTGCAGTGCGGGACAGAATACTGGTTGCTAACGATGGGTCCGAACAGTCCCTGGAGACGGTCCGCTATGTCTCTTCCTTCCTGGATCTGAATCGGTTCGAGTTGGTCCTGTTTCATGTTGTCACCAAGTATCCCGAATCATTCATCGACCTCGAAAAGAGAATTCCTGCGTACCAGTACAGGATAGTGAGCGTAGAACCCTGGGAGAAACAGCAGCAAAAGGCCGTCCGTGAGTGCATGGAAAAAGCTGAGGCCATTCTGATGGACGCCGGATGCCCAAATGAGGCGATAACGCTAAAAATTGAGGACAGAAAAATCGGGATCGCTCAAGATATAGCCGCTGAATCCCGAAACGGCTATAAGGCGCTGGTGGTCGGGCGAAGGGGGTTTAGCAATTTCAAGGACTTTATGCTCGGCTCCGTGGCCGAGCACATCCTCGGGCTTGTACCAATCCCCATGTGGATTGTGACCGGAGGCAGCCGGCCAATAAAGGCTCTCGCGTGTCTCGATGGCTCCGAAGGGTCAATGCTTGCCTTAACCCACATTGCCGATGTCCTGGACACCTCGAAAAATTTCGAAATCACGCTGTTCCACGCTGTTCCCGGCTTTCACGGTTTCAGGAATTTAGTTCGCGAAGTTTTTTCTTCGGAGAACGATAAAACAGCCATAGAACAAATCGACAGAGAACTGGACAAAGCGGCTGCGCTGCTGGAACCATCATTTGATAAGGCGAGGGCCACTTTGATCTCCCGTGGAGTGGACCCAGTTAGAATTCATCAGAAGATCGCACGAGGCGCGGGGAGTTCGGCGCACGCCATAGTAGAAGAAGCCGAAAAAGGTGAATATGATACCATCCTTGTCGGGAGAAGGGGCCTTTCCAAAGCCGAGGAATTCGTAATGGGGCGAGTCAGCCGCAGGGTGATCCATATGGCAAAGGACAAGACTGTCTGGGTTGTCTGCTAGCTGGTTTCCGGCCGGAGGCTTGGGAACCGGGACCGCCAGCCAGGATCTCGACAGCCCACCCACCCGCGAGGCGGGTACTCCTTCCGCCTGAAGGCGGTAAAAGGAATGACCAGATTCTTCCACCTAAAGGCGGTAAGAGGAATGACCAGATTATGACCAGATTCTGTAAGCCTCAGCGCTAAAATCCCCCCTGCCCCTTTAGAAAAGGGGGGAGTTCAATTTCCCTGCCGGAACAAAAAATCCTTCCTTTAGGTCAAGAAACTTTTAGGTCAAGAAACTTTCAGGTCAAAAAACTTTTGGTTCGAAAAATCCGAATCGGAAACCCCGGATCGGGTCCCCCGGATCAGAGTCTGTCCCGGACCCCATTGGCAGGCTCTCGCGGGGCGTGGAATTCTCACCCGGTGTTTCAAGATGAATACTGATTATATTAAGAACATAAATGCGTTAAAGCCCGTTTGGCCGCCCCGAAAAGATCGACAAAAAAAGTCAGCGGCTTTGCGTTAATTGGTTTCCCCCCGAGTTTTTTCGGGCGTGAGGAGACAAGAAAATGCAGGATCGTAAGAAATTAGAAAATTTAGAGAAAATAAGCAAACTGATCCGTTATTACTCTCTTGCCATGTCCACCGCAGCAGGTTCGGGGCATCCGACCTCTTCGCTTTCCGCAACCGAACTTATGGCCGGGCTCCTATTTGGCGGAACCTTCAGATACGAGCTGGAACATCCCGAAAACGCGAACAATGACCGGCTAATTTTCAGCAAAGGCCATGCCTCTCCGCTGTTCTATTCCCTCTGGGCTGCCGCCGGAGCGCTGAGTGAAAAAGAGCTCATGAGCTTCCGCGAATTTGGGAGTCCCATCGAGGGCCACCCGACGGTTGCATTCCGCTATACCGAGACAGCGACCGGATCTTTGGGGCAGGGGCTTTCCATGGGTGTGGGAATGGCCCTGAATGCCAAATACCTCGATAAGCTCCCCTACCGGACCTACGTGCTCCTGGGGGATAGCGAGATGGCGGAGGGTTCGCAATGGGAGTCCATCCAGATTGCGGCCCACTACAATTTGAACAATCTGGTGGGCATAATTGACGTAAACCGGCTGGGCCAGCGCGGCGAGACCATGTATGGTTCTAAGGTCGAGGCTTATGCGCAGAGTGTTGGGTCTTTCGGCTGGGAAACCATTGTAATCGACGGACATTCCTATTCCGAGGTCCTCGATGCCTACGAAAAAGCCTGCCGCTCCGAAAAGCCCGTGATGATCGTCGCCAAAACGATCAAGGGCAAAGGTGTCTCGTTTCTGGAAGATAAAAACGGATGGCACGGGGTCGCCCTGAAAAAGGACGAATTAGATAGGGCCGTAAAGGAACTTGGCGAAATCGACTTTTCGGCGCGAGGAGAAATTGCCCGGCCCGAGGATCTAAAACCGGAGTCCGCAGAGCCTCAGCCGACCGGCGCTATAACCTATCCGATGGATAAGCCCGTGGCCACCAGAAAAGCGTACGGAAGGACACTGGTGCGCATCTACCCTCAGTTTCCCGCTATGGTGAGCCTGGATGCGGAGGTGAGCAACTCGACCGAGGCTGAAATATTCAAGGATGCCTATCCCAACCGCTTTTTCGAAATGTTCATCGCCGAGCAGAACATGGTTGGAGCAGCAGTCGGCCTTGCCCGACGTGGAAAGATCCCTTTCGTTTCAACCTTTGCGGCGTTTCTCAGTCGCGCATTCGACCAGATCCGAATGAGCGTTTATTCGAATGCGAACATAAAATTCGTCGGCTCTCACGCCGGGGTGTCGATCGGACAGGACGGACCCTCACAGATGGGCCTCGAAGATATCGCCATGTTTCGGGCCATTCTAAACAGCGTCGTGCTCTATCCCTGCGATGCTGTTTCAGCCGACCGCCTGGTCGAAGAGGCCGCCAAACACAAGGGGATGGTCTACATTCGGACCACGAGGATGGCGACCCCGATCGTTTACGGCGTTGAGGAATCTTTCGCCATCGGCGGGAGCAAAGTTCTGCGTAAAAGCGACCGCGATGTTGCTACGGTGGCCGCCGCGGGGATCACTCTTCACGAGGCCCTCAAAGCCCACGATGAACTGAAGGAGCAGGGAATCATGATCCGCGTAATCGACCTCTACAGCGTAAAACCGCTGGACGATGCGACACTTCGCGAAGCGTCAGACAGCACGGATTTCATAATCACCGTCGAAGACCATTATCCCGCTGGGGGAATAGGTGAAGCTGTGAGGAGTGCACTCACGCCCTTGAGTGTGCCGGTATATTCCCTGGCCGTTCAAAAAAGGCCGAAAAGCGGAATGCCGGCAGAGCTTCTCGATTACGAGGAAATTTCTCAACAAGCCATCGTATCGAAAGTCAAAGAAATCCTGTGGAGGAAAGAGCGGCAGGCTTCAACCAGGTAGCGTACTGGGCGCGGCTGGTTGCGGGCCGAGAAAGGCAAAACGGAATGCGTCTGGGCATCGCTGCCGATCATGGCGGTTTTGAGCTCAAAAAAAGACTCGTGTCCGACCTGAAAGGCATGGGGCACGATGTGGTGGATTTCGGCGCCCACGAACTCGATTCGATGGACGACTACCCGGATTACGTCGTGCCGCTGGCGCTCGGGGTATCAAGAGGCGAGGTCGAAAGAGGTGTGGCCGTCTGCGGGAGCGGTGTCGGCGCCTGCATTGCGGCAAACAAGGTTCCCGGTGTTCGTGCTGGTCTGATCGTGGACATGTTTTCGGCCCATCAGGGCGTTGAGGACGACGACATGAACCTCGTGTGCCTGGGCGGCAGGGTGGTCGGCTATGAACTGGCGCTAGATCTGGTTCACGAATTTCTGAAAGCACGATTCAAAGGCGATGAGCGTTTCCGGCGGCGCCTGCAGAAAGTGAAAAACCTGGAAGTACGGGAGGAAGAACATTGAAAGAAAATACTTTACGAAAATTGGAGTCCTACAGCCAGAGTATCTGGCTTGACTATATTCAGCGTCATCTAATCGAGTCCGGCGGGTTGCAGCGGTTGATCGACGAGGACGGGCTTGGAGGGGTTACATCCAATCCCAGCATCTTCGATAAGGCGATCGAGGGCAGCGATGATTATGATGACGCCATCAGGACTCTCGCCCATCAAGGAAAGAGTGTCGATGAAATTTATCAGGCGCTCACGACGGAAGACGTCGGACGGGCCGCCGATATTTTCAAACCGACCTATGACAGACTGCAGGGCAGTGACGGCTTCGTGAGTATCGAAGTGAATCCTCACCTCGCCCACGACGTGCAGGGAACCAATGATGCAGCCCGACAACTGTGGAAAATACTCAGCCGCCCAAATGTTTTAGTAAAGGTCCCGGCTACCATGGAAGGATTGCAGTGTATTCGGCAGCTTATAAGTGAGGGCATCAACATCAATGTCACTCTGCTTTTTGGGTTGCCGCGCTATCGGATGGTTGCCGAGGCTTACGTCTCCGGGCTGGAAGATCGCGCCGCCAAAGGGCTGCCTATCGAAAATATTGCTTCGGTGGCCAGCTTTTTTTTGAGCCGCATTGACATTCTTGTGGATCACATACTCGAAAAATTCAGTGTTGACGATGCCAAGCGCCTGCGCGGTCAGATGGCCATATCAAGTGCAAGGATTGCCTACCAAACGTACAAGAGGATTTTTGGCAGCGAGCGGTTTAGAAAACTAGCCTACCTCGGCGCCCGGACTCAACGTGTTCTTTGGGCCAGCACCAGCACGAAAAACCCTGAATACCCCGACACAAAGTATGTCGAGGCCCTGATCGGCTCAGACACGATCAACACCTTGCCGCCGGAGACCCTGGAGGCTTACCGCGATCACGGCAATCCGGCCCCCCGCCTGGAAGACAACCTGGAGGAGGCTTACACGAACCTCGATCGCCTTGCCGGACTGGGAATAGACATCGACAAGATAACTCAGCAGCTTGAAGACGAGGGGATAGAAAAATTCAACAAGCCCTATGACAGCCTGATGTCGAATCTCGAAGAGAAGCGCAACAGTACCTGCCTTGCCGAGGCGGGCTGATGAACCGGTAAAAGGTGACCACTCTGTTCAAGGCTAAGCCTTGAAGAGTACTTGAACGGGAGTCGGCATGACAGATAAGAAATGCGACATAGGAATAGCGGGTGTCGGGACGATGGGGGGTAATTTGGCTCTCAATATGGCCGACCATGGGTTTTCGGTTGCCGTCTACGATGCGGTTGCAGCAAAAGCTCGGGATCTCGCTCAAGGAAAAGAAAGCGGAGGCAGGATCCTGGCGGGGGACACTGTGCAGGAACTGGCGGCCATGCTGCACCGCCCGCGGGCCGTCCTGCTGCTGGTTCCTGCCGGAAAGCCCGTGGACGACGCAATTAGTGCGCTGATTGCTAATTTTGACAAGTCGGACCTCATCATCGACGGCGGCAACTCCCACTTCACAGACACTAACCGCAGGGAAAAGCTGATAGCTCAAAGCGATATGCTCTTCATGGGCATGGGCATTTCAGGAGGCGAATCTGGGGCTCGGCACGGCCCAAGCATCATGCCCGGCGGTCCTTCCCATGCCTACGAGCGGGTCAGAAAAATCCTGGAGGCTTCCGCAGCCCACGTGAATGGCGACCCCTGCGTCGCTTACCTGGGGGCCGGTTCGGCCGGCCATTACGTAAAGATGGTCCATAACGGGATCGAGTACGGCCTGATGCAGCTCATTTCCGAAACTTACGACATCATGAAGCGCGGCCTGGGAATGGGCGCCGGCGAACTGGCCGAAATCTACTCGAAATGGAATGGCGAAGAACTCAATTCGTACCTCATCGAGATTACCGCAGACATATTCCATTACAAGGACGAAAAGAACCCAGGGTTTGTGCTGATCGATTTAATTCTCGATAAGGCAAGACAGAAAGGCACCGGTAAATGGACCTCGTGGGATGCGATGGACCTCGAGGTGCCGACGCCCAATGTGGACGCGGCCGTAATAATGCGAAATCTTTCGGGCTGTCTTGATGAGCGAAAAAAGGCTTCTGAGGTGCTGCACGGCCCCGAATATCGGTTTCAGGGCGACCGGGTTGGGCTGATCGAACACCTTCGAAATGCATGCTATGCCGGAATGGTCATGACCTATGCACAAGGGTTTGCCCTGCTCAAAGAGGCTTCAAGAAGCTATGAGTACGGACTGGACCTGGAGACGGTGGCAAGGATCTGGCGTGGAGGATGCATTATCCGTGCTGGCGTGCTCGAGCCCATCCGCACCGCGTTCCTCAGGCGGCCCAATCTCGCGAACCTTTTGATGGATGAGCATTTCACCCAAGAAGTCAATGCCCGGCAAAAATCCCTGCGGACGGTGGTCGCCACGGCGGCAGAATTGGGAGTGCCCGCGCCCGGATTTTCAGCCTCTCTTGCCTACCTCGACGCATACCGAAGCGCATGGCTCCCGGCGAACCTGATCCAGGCGCAGCGCGACTATTTCGGCGCGCACACTTACGAACGCAAAGACATGCCGGGAAAATTTCTGCATACGGTCTGGAGGCCTCCCGCTCCCGCCCCGTCTCTGGTCATAGACAGGTCAGGGAAAGCGTCGTAAATGAGCGGTCGGCCTCCGCGCTACGCGCTCACACATCGAGCAGGGAGACCGGCAAGCACGCTTCACAAAGTGAAGCAGTGCGAAGCTCGCGGAGCGTGATCTTGACACCATTTTCACTTCACGTTTCGATGCGCTGTACATTTGGCTTGCCTCCAAACGCACCACGTCGAATGTCTGTGCGTTCTGCATGGCTGCGCGCACGGTCGCGGTTCTTATTGATGTCAGGCGCATTTTTTTCGAGCAGGGTATTGTATAGATTTATCATACGAGGAAGCAGGAGGAAAATACCTGATGCAGGGCGACAAGATTAGCGGCGCGACCGTATTCGTCATCTTCGGAGGAGGAGGCGACCTCACTTGGCGCAAGTTGGCGCCGGCCCTCTATAGTCTTTTTCTGGACGGGTATATGCCGGAGCGATTCGCGGTTCTGGGAGTCGGCCGCAAGCAGTTTACCGATGATTCCTACCGCCAACGCCTGCGCGAAGGCGTGGATAAGTTTTCGATCAGCGGGAAAACCGATGAAAAGAGCTGGGCCGATTTTGCCGGTCATATTGCCTTTTCGAAAGCCGATCTGAACGATCCGCAGGCATTCGGGGGGATCGCAAAGGAGCTTTCGGCCTACGATGAAACGTGGGGCGCAAGAGCGACCCGGATTTATTATATGGCCTTGCCCCCGAGCATGATTAAGCCCATAGCTGAAGGGCTTGCGGGCGCAAAACTGAACCTGGACCGCGAGCATGCCCGAATCGTTGTGGAAAAACCGTTTGGCCATGACCTCAATTCGGCCCGGGAATTGAACCGGCTCCTCACCCAATATTTCCACGAATCCCAAGTCTTCCGGATAGACCATTACCTCGGAAAGGAGACCGTTCAAAACATCCTCGCCTTCCGGTTCGCCAACACTCTCTTTGAGCCGATTTGGAACCGCCGCTACATCGACCACGTGCAGATCGCCGTGGCGGAAAACGATGGGGTCGGGAGCCGGAGCGGCTATTATGAGCGCGCCGGGGCGCTCCGGGACATGGTTCAAAACCACCTCCTCCAAGTGCTCTGCCTCATTGCCATGGAGGCCCCGGTCTCATTCGACAGCGATGAAGTCCGGCAAAAGAAAGTCGATGTTCTCCGCGCTATTCGGGTCATTCGCCCGGAGCAGGTCCATCAGAGTGCTGTCCGGGGCCAGTATGGCGGAGGCTGGCTCGAGGGCGGCCGCGTCCGTGGATACCGTTCCGAACCCGGGGTGGCCGCTGATTCGGCTACGGAAACGTTTGCGGCGGTCAAGCTCTACGTGGACAACTGGCGATGGCAGGAAGTGCCGTTTTACCTGCGCACCGGCAAACGGCTGCCCGCCAGAAACTCAGAGGTTGCCATTCATTTTCGGCCCGTACCGCATCAGACTTTCCCGGTTTCGGCGCTTCAGGACTCCCGGCCAAACCGGCTGTTGATCGCCATGCAGCCCGAGGAAGGCATTCTGCTGCGATTCGAGGTCAAACACCCTGGCCAGAGTATGGCGCTTGCCCCGGTAATGATGCAGTTCTATTACCGCGAGGCATTCCAGGTCCGCTCGCCCGAAGCCTACGAGACCTTGCTGCTGGACATCATGAAGGGGGATTCCACACTATTCATGCGCGCCGATCAAACCGAGGCCGCCTGGGGGGTGATTACCCCGATTCTGGACATGTGGCAGTCGGTGAGGCCGACCGATTTTCCTAATTATCAGGCCGGAAGCTGGGGGCCGGAAGCAGCCGACATCCTCATTGCCCAGGACGGACGCAGTTGGACGTTGCCCACCTTTTTGCAGTGCCGGGAGGACCTTGCAATATGCCGAGTTACAAAAGAGCCTCCGGAGTAGTCTGCGTTTATGCCGATTATGAAGCCGTGAGCCGGGCCGCCGCGGAACTTTTCCTACGGCAGGCAAACGAGGCGATAAAGGACCGCGGCCGGTTCAGCGTCGCGCTTTCGGGAGGGCACACCCCACAGCGCGCCTACGAGCTTCTGGCCGGTCCTCCGTTCAACAGACTGGTGGACTGGGGCCGGGTGCATGTCTTTTGGGGTGATGAGCGGTGCGTGCCGCCCGACGATCCCCGGAGCAATGCCCGGATGGCCCGGGAAAAACTCCTCGACCATGTTCCCGTGCCTCCCGGCCAAGTCCACCCCATTGCTTGCGCCAATTCGGCAAAGGATGGCGCCCAGAGCTACGAATCCCTGCTGCAGTCTTTCTTTGACGGCGGCCCGAAACGCTTTGATCTGGTCTTTTTGGGCCTTGGGACCGACGGCCATACGGCCTCGCTTTTCCCCGGAACGCCTGCGGTACTGGAGAAGGATCGTTGGGTTACAGAGGTATACAGCGAGAAGGATGAAATTTACCGGGTCACATTGACCGCTCCAATTCTCAATCAGGCATTAGTTTTGGCCTTTATCGCATCGGGCGCTTCCAAGGCGGAGGTGCTCAGAGAGGTCCTTACTCAGCGGCCCGAATCCGAGCGTTTTCCCGCCCGGCTGATTGAACCCGATTGTCATGGAGGCAAACTCTACTGGCTGGTAGACAGAAACGCCGCATCGCTGCTGGAAACCTGAGCTGAAATCATGAAACCAAAATCGACACGCAGGGCTGTCAATCTCAAGGAAATTGAATGAAAATCAGAGAGATAATTGATATTCTGCGTCGGGATGGATGGTTTCTCGTGAATCAAAAAGGAAGCCACCGGCAATATAAGCACCAGGCGAAGAAGGGCAGGGTGACAGTGGCCGGAGCTTTAAACGACGACGTAAACCCGAAGACCCTGAAGAGCATTTTCAGACAGGCAGGATTGGAGAGGTAAACAGATGCGGTACTCGGTTGTCATCGAAAAAGGGGAGAAGAATTACTCGGCATATCTTCCGGATGTGCCGGGATGTATCGCTACAGGGGGCACCCCGGAAATCACCATCAAAAGGCTTGCAAAGGCACTTGAAATGCACCTGGCGGGGTTGAGGGAGGATGGCCTGCCGATTCCGGAGCCAAATACCGTAGTTGACTATATCACACTTGAGCAAGCCAGTTAACGCATAGAGCCATGAATTCATCTTCCGGGGATAGGGCGGGCGTCATGAACTTGCTCGACGAGGCCGGTATCCTGGCCGGTTTTCCCTGGACCACACCAGAGCGCTTACAGGAGAGCGTGAACCATGAAATTCCCCGAATGGGCGCCTAAAGAACTCTGTGAACTGTATTTGAAATACGAAAAAGACGGCTGGCACATGCCCGAAGAGGGCGAAGACGGGGACTATGAAGGACTCGCTGGTGTCGATGGGGGCGAATTAAAGGAACTGCTGGAACGCATGTTGACGGACGAAGATATGGAACCGGTATGGCGGGCTTGGAGCGACCTTTACCCGGAAGGGATGGATTCAGGCATGGAAGGGACGGTTCTAAGCAGCCTTTTCCTTTTTGATTGTGTGCTTCAGGTTTTAATGAATCCCCATAGTCTTGTGACCCGCAAGGAAGAGATTCAAAAACTAGAAGAGATAGCTAAACTCGCCAAGAGGTTATCACTCGCCATTAAACAAGATTCCATGTTTAGCGTGACGTGTTTGTTTGGGCTTTTTGTTCGTGACAAAATGTCAAAAATCAAAACAATGACAAAAATCGCTGAAGAATTAAACGCTGCATTGGGGCCTGACTATATCTTGAAACGCATGGCGAAAGAGGCGCTGTTTTACGCAGAGGCAATAAAGAAGAATGATTTCGAAGATGATCACTTATACAGGTATGTGTCTCGTCAGAGAGCCGATAAAGCTCCTGCTAATCACTTTATCCGGGCTATGAGTGAGGTTTTTGAAAGGCATTTCGACAGCACACGGCCGCGCCTACTTGCGAGACTTACCCGTGTAGTTCTGGACGACCCTGGAATTGATGAAACCTTCGTTAAGACCAGCCTGCAAGAATGGCGTAAAAGTAAGGCTTATCAGTCATAAAGATCAAGGCAAGCACACCCTGCAAAAGCTTGGTTTTCCTGCATTTTTCATAAAAACCCCACCCTTGTTTTTCACGAAAAATCTTAAAAACCTTCTCCGCGCGACCATCTATTTTCCGGCAAAATCTTCATAAATTGTCCGACAAAATAATAACGACCAATAAACAGCAAGGCAAGAGAAAGGACCATGACAAATCTTCTACGAGTTTCCAGAGTCAATGACAGGCCAGATTTCCCTTTGAGGGCGAGCACGCTTTACAATTGGCTTCACGTCCGGAAACACCCCGAGCTTTTCGTGCAGCTAGGCGGCCCTGTCTATGTAAACCTCGACAAGCCCGACACACTCGTTGCGAAGGACGGCACTGTGAGGAAGGGCCAGCGATGAACACACTGCTACAGGCGATCAGAAGCCATTGTCTTTCGTGCTGCGCCGACCAGCCGCGCGTCGGCCTACCAATTGCCCAGACGATCGGGGGATTGGCCGCAACTCATCCAAGAAGTTTTGGCGGTGAAGCGGCAGCCAAACTCTTGACTAGCTCATTTTATCAACTCTCGCATGATTTAGAAACCACACGGCAGGAACTCCAGAGAACCCAGCTAGATCGGAAGCAGGCATGTGATAAATTGTCTGATCTTAAAACCGAGGTGGCAGTGCTCCGAGAGCATGTTCGTGGTCATCCCAGGGAAAACATAATCAGGAACCTGTGCAGCACAGTAGGCACTGGTCTTATTGGAATAGGGGTTACGCTTCATGACAAGAATGTAGAAGGCATCGGCTACCTGACCGGTCTTTTGGGGATAGGTTTGCTAGCGTTCGCCTGGTTATATCTGTACCAGAGGACGGCTAAATGATTCTTAGTCTCCTCACCGAGATAAACATGAGATTGATGCACAGGACGTGTACAAGCAGCACTAAGTACGCTATCCTGAAAAACTGATGTTTGGTAAGTTGGCGGAAGCGCATGGGAATCGAACCCACCTGGGAACGCCTTCACGCCCCCACACCGGATTTGAAGTCCGGTAACTATACTTTTCCTCATTTTTCACACCTTAAGATAATCCTTGACACAATAACGGTTTTATGGCATTCATGGTGTCACATGATGGGACACTTTTTGACGGTTTAGGAAATTATGAGGTACGTAACGAGTACGTAAGAATCGGAGGTTCCGGGATGGCTATCCAAATCTATTGTGATGAGTGCCGGACATCGAACAAGCTGGACGCCAAGAAATGCCGGAAATGCGGCGGGGCTTTCGTCAGGGAAAAAACCTTCCGTGTTGACGTTTCACTCAAAGGCAAGCGCATAACCCGGCAGGCACCAAACCTGACGCTGGCGCGGGAAATCGAATCCAACCTGAAAACAGAACTGCTCAGAGAAGAATTCGATATAACGGCGCACAAGACAAAGAAGGCCGTCACCCTAGCCGATGTTTGGGCTAAGTATCTTCCCTGGGCCAAAGAGCATAAGAAATCATGGAAGGATGACGAGTGGAATTATAACCGGCACCTTCAGCCCCGTTTCGGCGCAAAGCCCCTTGAAAACATTTCTGCCCTGGATATTGAGCGCATGAAGCTGGAATTGAAAAAGGGGACCAATAAGAACGGCAACCCCTTCACGCCTGCCACAATTAAACATCAGATCGTACTTTTGCGGCGGCTTTTCAATATGGCCGCTAAATGGCGGATTTACAACGGGCCGAACCCGGTTAGTTCTGTTGAACTGCCAAAGCTCGACAACATGAAAACCGAATACCTGTCCGATGACGAAATAGAGCGGTTGCGGAATGTGGTCGATTCATGGCCATGCCGGGTAACGGCTTCCCTGGTCAAATTCGGTATGCTGACGGGACTCAGACGTGGAGAGCTATTTCGGCTGGAATGGCCAGATATTGATTTTGAGCACCGGCTTATCACTCTCAGAACCCCTAAAGGCGGCAAAACCCAGACAATCCCTGTGAGCGGGGAAGCCATTATGGTTCTTGAACAGACAGGCCGGATTGCGCTCCAAAAGGAAGCGCATAGCCCGGAAGAGGTAGCGGAGATATCGGAGTTTGTATTCCCGAATATTGATGGAAGTCCAAGAAAGTCTATCCGTGACCCCTGGGAGAGTATCAAGTCTAAGGCAGGGTTGCCCTCCGATTTCCGCTTTCATGGTTTGCGGCATTCATGGGCTTCCAGAATGGTTTCGAGCGGGGTTGACCTGGCTGTAGTCCAAACTCTTATGACCCATAAGCACGCCTCAACTACTGAGCGATACGCGCACCTGATGCCTAATGCTCTGAAACGGGCGGCTGAGGCAAGCGCCGACATCATGAAGTCAAAATCGACAGGCAAGGTCGTCAATCTCAGGGAAATTGAATGAAAATCAGGGAGATAATTGATATTCTGCGTCGTGATGGATGGTTTCTCGTTAATCAGAAAGGAAGCCACCGGCAATATAAGCACCAGGCGAAGAAGGGCAGGGTGACAGTGGCCGGAGCTTTAAACGACGACGTAAACCCGAAGACACTGAAGAGTATTTTCAGACAGGCAGGATTGGAGAGGTAGACGGATGCGATATTCGGTTGTTATTGAAAAAGGGGAGAAGAACTATTCGGCATATCTTCCCGATGTGCCGGGCTGTGTTGCTACGGGGCGCACCCCGGAAATCACCATCAAGAGGCTTGCAAAGGCGCTTGAAATGCACTTGGCGGGATTAAGGGAGGACGGCCTTCCGATTCCGGAACCAAATACCGAAGTTGACTATATCACGCTTGAGAAAGCCAGTTAACGCATATAGCCATGAATTCATTTCTAGGGATAGAGCGGGATTAGCTACCCCGCTCGAAAAGTCCGTTTCCTGGCGGACCTTCCCTGGACCTCACCAGGAAGCGTCAATCAGGAGGCGCTACGATATGTCCAGCCAAAAACGGTTTTTCACGGGGCAGGAATTAACTGAGCGATGGGGTATTCACCCATCTTATTTGTCGCATTGCTTGATTTTAGGACTTCCGGCTTTCTCAGCAGACGATAATGACGTTGTCGCACCGCTTGGGCACGAAGTTACTGAGACTATCAGACGTGAATCAAGGTTGGAATTGATGGGCCTGTCTGGAAGGAATCCGAGTGCGCCATGCCCTGAATATTTCCACAGCAAAGGTACTACGAGAGGGTCGCTTGCTTTTATACCCTTCAGGTTGCTCAATACAGAAATACGAAGAAAGAAAGAAACAATGGAAATGCATTTGAAACTTCTCTTCCGGACCTACGATGTTTTGGATTTTGAAAAACAGTATGGGCTATACGGTTTTAATGACCACTCAGACCTGTCTTCTGGTGATATTAAGGGCAATGATGAGAAAATCGAGAATCTTCCCATGGTCCCACCAGGGCGCTTACAGGAGAGCGCTGGAATGAAGACTTTTGTATCGGGACGCAAACTGTTAGAATCCCTCAAAACTTCCGGTTACGAAATCCTTAAATTTGTCGTTGCCAACAAAAAGTGTCCGTTTGATCCGATAACCGAGACGCCAATATTGCCACCTGAAGCGGCGGGACGGTTGGACGATATCAGCCTGAATATTGCCTATTTCTTGAAGAGACATGAGGCCGAGAACGCGGAGAAAGAGCGAGGGCGATTAGAAAAAGAATGCCTCAAACAATGGGCGATCTTTGCATCACATTACGAGTGCCACGACAATATGCTTATGAACTGCCCGGAACTTGATGAAGAGTTGAAAAAAGAAGCCATAGAGAGGCTACTGAGCGCCGCTTATTTGGTGGATGTTGCCGATGTACCAGTACAGGATTCGCCCAAGCCGAAAGAAATCGGATTCAAACCGGAACAGCTCACAAGGAAAACCGATTACCGAACGGAGCAGTGGGAAAAGGCAATCCCTATAGCGAAGCTGCTATTCAAAAAGAACCCGGCGATAACGCTGGAAGAGATAAAGAGCGACCCTGCCTTTCAAGCCTGCTTTGTCAACGGAATGCCATTAGATGATACAATCCGGGACAGATTAAACAAGGCTGGCATCAAGTTGGCCCCTGGCAAAAGACGCACTGGCAATTACTAAGACTCGGCATTCTTATTAAAACTCCGTGTTCTTGTGCCTTATGCAATTTTTTTTGCATAGGGCTTTTTCTTTTTATCCCAACGGCTTGAGAGAAAATAAATATAGGCATTCTTCCAGCCAATATAGGCATTCTTAAAATACCTAATTTACAAGTAAAATCAAGCCTTTATAATCGAAGCTAATCAACAACAACCTTAGATATGGAAAGGAAAATTTATGATTAACCTTCTGAGAGTTTCCAAAGTAAACGACAGGCCGGATTTCCCTTTGAGAGCGTCCACGCTTTATAAGTGGATTCATACTCGGAAGCACCTGGAACTCTTTGTTCGGCTTGGCGGCGGCGTTTACGTGAACCTTGACAAGCTCGACGCGATTATTGCTAAGGGCGGGACAAAGTGACCGGGCGGCAGGGCAAAAAACCGCGCGGGGGCGCGGCATGGGATGGTAGAACCAATCCAAGGATTAACTCATTATGACTGTAACCAATGAAAATTTCAAGCAGAATCCAATCTCTGATGCTATCCGGCGCACTCTGACCTTTTATCATCCCGATGGGACCACCTTCGAGCTTTGTGGAATAGGGACAGACCGTTACCCGAAAGCCGTAGATGGCGGATTCTTCGATGACCACGAGAAGGCCATTGAAACAGCGTGCAAGCTGACCATGGACCACCATGCCGTTTACCTTACCATAAACCCGGCGGACCCGGCGCTTTTATCCCGTGCGAACAATCGAATCAAACCGGGCCTGGCGCGGACACAAGACCGCGAAGTCCTTAAGCTACAGAGGCTTTTTATTGACGCTGACCCGGTTAGACCTGCGGGCACCAATAGCACGGACAGCGAGCATGACACGGCTCTCGATTTATCCGCCCAAATCAAGGCGGACCAGGGCGCGCTTGGCTGGCCGGAACCGCTTGTGGGCGATTCGGGGAACGGCGGACACTTGATTTATCGCCTTCCCGATTTGCCGAACACCACGGAGAACATAGAATTACTTAAGGCGTGTTTGCAGGCTCTCGCGCAGCGTTATAACACGGACACCCACCATATTGACGAAACCACCTTTAATCCTTCACGGCTGAGTAAGCTGTATGGGACCTGGGCGCGGAAAGGCGACAGCACACCCGACAGACCGCAAAGACTCGCGCGGATTATTTCAGTTCCCGATCACCCAGAACCCGTACCGCTCGAACGGCTCAACGCTTTGGCTAAGAGCGCCACCTTTGGCAGAGCGGCGGACCCGCAACCGAAGAGCGCACCGGGAACGGGAAGCGGGAAATTTGACTTACCGGCCTACCTGGAACGATACAGCGTCCACGTCAAGCAGGTTAAACCGCATGGCGATAGTACCCTTCACGTTCTTGAATGTTGTCTTTTCGATGAAACACACACCGGCGGCGAAGCGGCCGTAGGGCAGAAAGCGGATGGACCACTTTTTTACTTCTGCTATCACAATTCTTGTAAGGGCCGCACCTGGGCGGATGCCCGGCAAAAGATTAGCGGTGATGCGAAATTAGCAAAGCCGGGCGAATCCGGAAAAGAGACGAAGGAAACTCAGGCGCAATGGCTTATCCAATTGGCGGCGGATGCTGAGTTGTTCCACAGTCCCGAAAGCGGCCACTATGCTATTGTCCTCCAAAACGGGCACCGGGAAGTTTGGTCAATACGAACCAAGGGATTCAAGAACTGGCTGGACCATCGGTTTTACCGGGACCAAGGCAAACCACCAGGTACGCAAGGTTTGCAGGATGCAATCCGGCTGCTCGAAGCAAAAGCGGTTTTCGATGGCGAAGAACACCGGGTATTCGTCCGCGTGGGCGGGCATGGCGGCAATGTCTATCTGGACCTTTGTAATTCGTCCTGGGAAGTGGTTGAAATCACACCGTCAGGATGGCGCGTCTTATCGGACCCGCCTGTCAGATTTCGGCGCGCAAAGGGAATGTTGGCGCTGCCTAATCCCGTCCCTGGCGGAAGTCTCAATCAGCTTAGGCCGTTTCTGAATCTCCCCGATGATGACGCATTCTGCCTTGATTGCGGTTTCTTGGTTCAGGCGCTCAATCCTTCGGGACCATATCCTATTCTCACCCTGGAGGGCGAGCAAGGTGCAGCAAAGAGCAGCAAGGCGCGAACATTGCGCTCATTGGTGGACCCGTCAACGGCCATGCTGAGGACAGCGCCACGAGATGACCGCGACCTGATGATTGCGGCGACAAATTCCTGGCTACTGGCCTTCGATAATCTTTCAGGCGTCGAAAACTGGTTGTCTGATGCTCTATGCAGGATTTCAACGGGCGGCGGTCTTTCCACCAGGGAACTTTATTCGGATTCTGAGGAAATAATTTTTGAGGCAATGAGGCCACAAATCCTGAACGGGATTGACCGCATTGCTTCGCGTCACGACTTGTTGGACCGCTCAATCTGCATAACCCTGCCCGTGATTCCCGACGATAAACGCAAAGAGGAAAAAGAATTCTGGCGTGACTTTGAGGCGGCAAGACCTTTTATCCTGGGCGCTCTGTGCGATGCGGTAAGCTGCGCTCTCAGAAATATCAGCACAACCAAACTCGACCGCCTCCCACGCATGGCCGATTTCGCAAAATGGGTTACTGCGGCTGAACCGGCGCTTCCCTGGAAACCTGGCGAATTCATGAAAGCTTACACCGGCAACCGGGCAAATGCCGTAAAGCTTGCTCTCGATGTCGATATCGTGGCCTGTTGGATTCGGCAATTCATGGGCGATAAAAGTCAATGGGAGGGGACAGCGACCGACTTACTTTCAGCGCTGGGCGACCTTGTTCCAGATGACACGCGGAAGCTCAGGGAATGGCCAAAGGCACCGAACAGCTTGGGCCACCGGCTGCGACGGGCGGCAACATTTCTGAGGGCGGAAAGCATAGAAATTACTCTTCCAAGTTCGGAATCATGGCGGCGCTATATCACCATTAGAAAGAGCCTGCAAAAGATCGTTGATACCGTTGAAACCGTTGAAACTGGCAATGGTGGCGGTTCTACTATCAACGATACGATCAACGATATTGTTGACGCTGAAAAGACCGTTGGAATACCGTTGATGGATAAACCAGCACCCGATAAGGCTTTCCACGATGTCAACGATTTCAACGATAAAAAACACACCTTTTCTAAAGAGGTTATCGAACTATGACCGCACTTGAAATCCTTACCGACCTGAGAAGAGCAGGCGCACTCGTTACTATTGCAGGGGATAAGCTGCGCCTGGAGGCACCGAAGGGTATTCTGACCGAAGGCCTTAAACAGCAGCTTGCTGCTCAAAAATCCGAGATAATCAGATTGCTACAAGCCGAAACCACCACGAACGGAAGCGGTAGGCCGCGCTGTTACCACTGCTCGAAGTTCGGGCCGGTAGGACGCGAGGGCGGATGCTCGAAACCAGGAGACGGAAACATGAACATGGCGGCGCTTCTCGAATGTCCCGATTTTGTCACACGGACAGTCCATTGAGGGTGATAAAGGATTGAGCACGTTTGTAAACCATAGCAATTGGAGGTAATTTAAATGACTGACGCTGAAAAAAAGCTGATTAGGCAGCGAGGAAGGCCGTTCCAGAAAGGCCAAAGCGGTAATCCGAAGGGAAGGCCGGAGGGAGGCCGAAACCAAGCCACTATATTTGCCCAAGCACTCTTCGACGGCCAAGCTGAAACACTTACCCGCAAGGTAATCGAGCAGGCCCTTGAGGGCGATTCCACATGCTTGCGGCTTTGTCTGGAACGCCTTATCCCCCCACGGAAGGATGTTCCCGTTTCCATCACACTGCCGAAGATTGAGGGCGCGGCGGACATACCCAAGCTCATTTCAACCATTATGGCGGGACTTAGTTCGGGGGCGCTGACACCGGGTGAGGCAAAGGCCGTTAGTGACTTGGTAGAGGTCTTCAGAAAGGCTTTGGAGACGGCGGAACTGGAACCCCGAATCCGAGCACTAGAAGAGCAATCAAAAGCACAAAAGAGGTAATCCCGATGGCGGCATCAATTGAAAAACGCATCGAGCGCCTGGAAGAGCAACAGCAAAGGGAAGCGAGCGAAGAACAAGAACGGAAGGAACTGAGCAATCGGTCTAGCCAGGATTTTATAAACAAGTTTTTGAAAATGGTGGACTATTGGCTGGAAAATCCAGACGACGACACTTCCCTGGAGGATGAATCCTTTGTTTCCTTATTTGCAAGAAAAGCGGCACTGAAGTGGGCAAGTGCACCGACTCCAGAAGAAGGATGGGCGAGGATTCGGGAAGTGCTCGAAGAGATAGGGCAAGCAGTCAAAGAACAACCTCGATTGGGTGGTCCTGGCGGCCACAGACAATGGTGCATCGAACACGGTTTGCTATTATCCTCTGAAGAGAAGGGAAATGTTGAATGAAGTCGCTCGCTCAAAGGATACAAAACTTGGAAAAAACGACGACCAGCACCAAAAAGAGCATTCTCGAACACATACTTGAAGAGATTAACGGGGCCACCAGGGGGCTACCGGACGATAATGGCGGGAGTTCTTCAGAAACAATCTGTGAAGAGCGGATAAATGAACTTTTGGGATGGGCAGCGAATACTCCGTCGATCAATGAGGAACAAATCGAATGACGTGTTAATGAGTGTAGCACTGCATCGGAATATCGAAGGCGATTTTTTCTATGCCATTTAAAGATTTAGAAAAGAAAAGAGAATATCACCGGGACTATATGCGGGAACGGCGCCGCAAGGGTTTAACAGGTGAATTGTTAAACCCGGAATCCGAAACCGCCCGGTTCAATCCGTCTCTCCCGCATAAGCTCACCATGACCAAGATTGGCGGTGTGTGGCGTCGGACCTTAATTCAGGATGGCCGGATTTACGACAGGGACACCGGCGAGTTGCTGCACATAGAATAAGCTCGGTAGTTTTCAGAGCAACCTAACAAGTGTGCACTGTTGCATTATGTGACTGTGGCTCACCCACTCTGTTTTGGAGCAAACCCCGAAAATACCCACATGAAGCCAATACCAAGAATTAGAACTGCGATAGGGGGGGAAAGAGTAATCCCAAAGAAGAACAAGAGTTCTTGTTTGCCGTTTTTTCGAGATTCCATGCTCTTTTTCAACTCTCCCATTCTCTGTAACTTGGAGAGGAGAGCAGACTCACTATCAGACAACTTCTCATGTCTGGAGGGGACTGCCCAGATGGGCTGAAATTCGTCCAGGGGAATACCGGCCTTTTTTGCAAGTTCCTCATCAGTCATCGAAGACAAATCTTCACCGTGTTTTCTTGGCATAGATGACTTATCCCAAATTATTTCTTGCTGCCCGAGCGAAAGCCTAAATACCTCATCAAACAAACTTGTTTCACTTGGCGGCGGTTCGGCCTGATACCAATCAAAGACAACGGTAACACCTGTATGTGATTCCTGCACTTTGTAGCTCTTCCCTCTCGGTCGTGGAGTAAAGTAATGAGCATTAAAATAGCTTATAACCTTTGTCTGCTCGGCTTCCGGCAACCCGGCAAAGTCGGGGGACACCCGGCTAAGGACTTTTTTAAGCGCCTGCATCTGATCGTCGGTCAGACCCTTTAGCGCGGGTCTCCCCGATGGCTGTGATTTGCCGAAGCTATCGCCATTTGGTTTTTCCCCCGGTTCCTCAAGGAATTTATAGTTGATAGACGCTCGCAAAGATTGAAGTTCATGCGAGGCTTTCACCCTTTCGATGTATCTCGACATGGCGGGGTATAGACCGAAAGTACCTATGGCGACCACCCAAAGCACGGAAAGCAAGAGCCATAATCGGAAAAGACCCTTACGCCAGTTTAAACCCTTTAGAGTCATTGGCTTTCCCCCAGCCTTACTTGTTTTGTTTCGGAACAAAACCTGAGAATACCCACATGACGCCTATGCCAAGAACCAAGGCTATGACGGGAGGCAAGAAGGTCATACCTGAACAGACTAAAAGGTCCTTTTTCCTGCTTTCTTTGGATTTTGCAATTCTATTCACCTCATACCATTTTTCTGTCGTAACATACTCTATTTGGTCCTTTTCCTTTTTCTTGTCCAAGAATTCGTCAGCCGTTAACTTGTTCCCTGTGATTTTATCAACCGGAATGAAGCCTGACATTTTCAGCAGTTCTTCATTCGTGTATTGAGACAAATCGGGTTCCGCATTTTTATCTTTGCCCCGATTGCGTAGCTCCGCCTCTGCGATTTTCGTCAGTTCCCCGACCGTGTATCCGGATATATGTTTGACCGATTCGGGTACCCCTTTCCCTGCTGCTTTATATATTTCTTCGATTGTATAGCCGGAAATGTCGGGCTGCTGCTGTTCTTTCGGAGGAGTAATTTCCGCGCCCGAGTCGGGCACAATCTCCCCATTGGGGAGTATGATCGGTACGCCTTTGCCGGGCATGATCTCAGCTTCGGTCGGCACAACCTGCCCGCTTGCATCGGCCTCCGCTTTGGTCTGCCCTGTCCATTGTAGTTTCGCAGGATCAATCTCAATCTTGGCTTTGTCCTTAGAGTGATCGAACTCTTGAACTGCATTCAGGCTCTCAATGTATCTAATAGCGGACGGATAGACCACAACCATTCCAAAAACGATCACCCAAATGGAAGAGGCCAGTAGCCACAATCGGAAAAAGCCTTTGCGCCAGTTTAAATCACGGAGAGACATTATTTCCCCCCTGAATGAGAGGCGATGCAGAGCAGAAGTACGTCTTTGAGCTATGATTGAGATTACAGCAGAGTTTAGGCTCTGTCCACATTGAAGATTTAGCTTGATTCTTCCGGGCGGAAAAAGGCACGGGCCAGGGCGGGAAAATCGATCCTGCGGCATTATTGCCTATTGACACGAGGCGATACATCCGATTATCTTTGTTGTGAGCGGTGAGTCCTATATAAGTCCCTGAGGCATGGTCCTTCCATCGGCTGGTCAAACCTTGGGATTATGGCTTATAAGGCACGCTCTCTTTTTTTGGCGGCAGGTAGATGTCCTCATACCGAACTTTCCCTTTGAAAATATCATACCAGATTGAATCCCCGCTTTCGTATTTTTTATAGATTCCATGGCAAAAGAGGTCAACTGCTTGGAGGCAGGGATTTGCCTTCGAATCCTCATGGGTAATTCTGAGAAGGACATTCAGCGCAAGCTTGTGCCTCAGAGCTCTTTCCACATACTGGTTAAATTCGCGGATGAGCGGCTTGCTCTTCCTTTTATCCAGGACCAAGTGCACTGAAATATCAGCATTTTCAAAGGGAAGCTGTTCAAGCAACAACCTTGAGAGATAGTTATAGACCACCTCCTTATTCTCTTGGAGATGGGGGAAAAGGCGTTCCTTATTCAGAGTCAAGGCGTAAATTCCAAAATGTATGCCCGTTACCATTCTAAAGAAATACTCCTTTACTCCGATGACAGTTCTACTACCCTTGATTTCTTGAACGATCCTCCCCCTTTTCGTCTTTGGGTTTAATTTTCGCGCAATGGTCTTTCTGATGGCATGAGCAATATTGCGATGGTTTGTATCTGTCCTTATTGCCAGGATGCAGATGGTAAAGTGCTTTGAGCGTCCGGGTTTGTCACTACCGAAACCCAAATCACCGCTTTCGTCTAAGAATAAATACCAAGGCCCTCTCATGTGAGCGATGATGTCATAATGAATCGACGGAATCAAGCCACATTGAACCCGGCAGCAGCGCGAAGTATGGAAAGAAGCCGCCAGTGACAAATTTTGTCACTCATGATTTAGGCTGGTGAAATCCGGACGTGTCTGACATGGGTCGAGCCGAGAAAATGGATTGTAGGCCGTTTTAGAAGGTTCCTGCTATGCTTTGCCGCGCGAAAACGGCGGGTCCACTGACGGCGCAGCCCCCCTATGAAAATTCACTCACAATTTTTCTGAGGGGGGGGGTGGCATAGTATGGGACCCGAAAAGGCAATCTCCCCCCCCCGACCTTGTTCCCTGGCGAGAAGATACCCGGATGATGTTTCGACGGCAGGCAGTGGGAAAACGGATTCCAAGCCTATCCTGACTCTTCCTGTGGGAGCGACACGAGCAAAACCGGGGGAGCAAGCCGGTTTCAGGGAATCAGGCTTTTCACTTTTGAAAAGTCGAAAGTCAGGGGCCTGGCAGAAGCCAAGCGCTGCCTGGTATTTTGCGCCAACTGCCATCGGGAAATTCATGCAGGATTCTACCCAGAGTATCTCAATAAAGAGATGCCCGCTCCCGAACCACCACCTCCTATCATCGCCGCAATAAATTCAATAAAGAGGCTTTAAGAGAGACCGAGGACTAATTACAGATTAACAGGTACTTAGGGCGATTTAAGGGGTGTATGGGGGTGCTTTGGGGGGCCTATTTCGAGATTTTCTTCGAGACCTTCTTCTTTGACTTCCTCTTTGGAGTCGAGGCAGCGGCCGGCCGGTCGGTCCTGGTTCGGTCCTTCGATTTGAATTCCTTCGAGGTTGAGGTTGATGGTTTCGATTCCATCGAGGTCGTCGAGGTCCTGGCTGCTTCGTCGGTCGGTGGACTTGAGGACACTGGTTGACGGTCGTTTGGATCGGTGTAAGTATCGGTATTCGTTACGTCTATGACCTGTTGAGAGGCTTCCGGCGGCTGCAATAGAGGAATAACATATTCATTTATGAGGGCGGCAAGTTTGGCTTCGAGCACTTCGGTCGGCTCGTCACGATACAGGTTGATCGTTTACGGTGCATCGGAATAGAGCTTACGGTACTTCGAGAGCATTTCGAGTGTCTTGGTCTTGTCCCACAACTTCAGTTTCGTGACGGTTTCCCCTTCCTGGGTCGTCGTGACCTGGATGCTGGAGATTGCGGCTCGAACCTCGGGCGGAATTTCGTGGATTGGTTTCAACTTCCCATTTTCGTCGAAGAGTTCGGCAGGGTCCAGGTACAAAATCCGGGCGAGTTCGAGAACGATCCGTTCCGTGGTAGCCTCGAATTTTTCCGCGAGACGCAAACGGGCAGAAGCAAGATGTCTTTTTATCGCAGAATTACGAAGAAGTTGGGTCGAATAGTCCGGATTATAGCCTGCTTTCCGAGCGGCTACAGTTGCGATATTACAGGCTAAATAGTGCTTTATGAAAAGCTCTTGTTGTGGGAGCAATCTTTCGCGGGCCATATTGAACCTCCCTCGTGCGCGAGTAATTGATTTTGATTATCCATTAAGGGGTCGGAGGGCGTCAAGGTTTTGTTTGCGGGGGCCGTTTAAGGATTGGCAATAGCGAAAAATAGCGTGACGGCAGGGGGTCCCGTCACTGTTTTGATAATGCCACTACGCGCGAGAGGGACAAGCGGAATCTCCGCGACGGCAGGGGGTCCCGTCACGTTTTTGATTCTAGGACTATCCTGGCGCGTCCGGCTTGCCATCTCCACGGCGCTTGCCTTCTGCGGTGGCCCTGGTTGGAACATCCGGCTGAGACGATAGCTTACTGGTACTGCCTGGAATGCGACCGGGCCGGAAGGGGACTCTATACTCAGGTCTTCGAGCAGGACCGCCTTGAACCATGCGCCGACCGAACGGACGTGTGGTTCAGTATGGGCTAACCTGAGATCGTGGCTTTAAAGGCCGTTCTCGCAAGCGTAGTCTCAACAAACCGCGCAGGAAAAGGTTTCCTTGCCGGGAAAGGCGAGGTGAGCAATCAAGGAATCTTATGCAGGCGAAAAGTAATGAGAGAGCGCAGAGTATCCATACCGGAACCAGAAGGGCCGATTTGGACGGCGTACCGTGCTTCAAGAAAAATTGCGGTACGCAATAGGTACGTAAAGGGCAGGGGGGAGATTGTGAAAAAGACGATTAGTTGTAAGTTGGCGGAAGCGCATGGGAATCGAACCCACCTGGGAACGCCTTCACGCCCCCACACCGGATTTGAAGTCCGGGAGCCCCACCAGTGAGCTTGGCGCTTCCAAAATTTTG
>Ga0187849_1000805_pt1 | contig 39277 bp, 41 predicted proteins | sample June2016WEW_4_10_2_FD_132412 | JGI IMG/M metagenome (GOLD analysis project Ga0187849, IMG submission 132412) | Peatland microbial communities from SPRUCE experiment site at the Marcell Experimental Forest, Minnesota, USA - June2016WEW_4_100 | ecosystem: Environmental > Terrestrial > Soil >... | reverse complement strand
TCTCCGCCGGCCTTCATTCCTTGCACCAACACCCCGAGGTCGTCCGCTCGATGACCTGCTTTGATTGGTTCAAAACTCTATCTTTGACGGTGAATTAGTATCAAACGTGCACTCCATGAGGACGGTGTTCAACTCAAACTTTTCGCCCGGTGTGTTTTGCGGGGCGGGCGGATTCTGCGCCGACGCATTTATGGGCAAAAGGGTGACACTAAGCAGGATGACTATCATTGCCGCAGTAGGTTTTCTCATGCGGTGCACTCCTTGCTTCATTCTTCGGTCTAAGTGAAACTATATCACATGGCGAATACAAAGCGAAGGAATCTTCACTTACGAAGGGTTCGTAATCGTGCGTGTGCAGGGTTACAAGTACGAAACAGAGAGGGATCAGTGCAAAAAGGAGGGAGAGACGGGCGAGACTTCGGTGCAAAGAGTGCGTTGGGACACCCCGACCATTGAGGACTTCCGTATAGGCCATCAGACCGGGGGGTGGTGGAAGCCCGAGCCGTTCCTGCTTACTGCATAGCGGCGTGATGTTGGACTGGAACGAGGTCTCCGAGTGTCGCTTTACTGCTGGCCTCGTGGAGCAAAGCTGTGTCCCGAAGCTCCCTAAAGAGGGGGAGTTCCCGCCGGTTTGCCTCCGACTAACAGAGCATCCAGTAACTCCCCCGCTCGATGCTTCCAGCCCCGTCTGGGTCGGTCATTGGCTGTTTACGTGCTTTGGTGGATTTTCCCTCAGAATCTCCCAAATCTCGTCACGAGTCAGTTGGGTGGTTTCTGAACCTTTTGAAACTACCAGCCCACTAAAATCATCCAGGTTTAACTCCAACATGGGAGGGGGCAATCGTTTGTTGCTGAAAGTTCCTGTCATCGAGCACGGAACGGATTGGGTGGCTCCCTTTCCGTCCTTATATTCGCCGCAAATGCCATCATCGACTGCCCCCTGGCCTGAGGTTCTTCTGAATGGACGCAGAAAACCCGCGATCCCAATCAGCAGTGCAATCACTGTTCTTCGTTTCATTTTCCTTCCCTCTATTCGGATAGAATCCACAGCTATCTCTTGGGTTAATACAGGATGCAGAAGCTCCCGGGTTCGATAATCGTGTTGTACGACCCGCTGCTTTCAACCTGAATGGTCAGCGAGCCGGCGGTAGTGCCGTTTTGGAGCATTCCGTTGAGACTGTTAATTAATGTTGAACCAGTGGTCGTCGTGGCGGTCGGCGACGGCATGGTTGTGCCGCAAGCCGCGTTCGCCTGCGCGGTGCTTGTCGCCGAAGGTGCGTAGACAAACCCAAACTGCGATGCGGTGGGGCTGGTCGGACAGGTCACCAGCATGGTGGGCGTATTGCTCGTACTACTGCTCTGGATGAAAAGCTGGCACATCAAGCAGTAGGTCTTGCTGGCAGCGACCGCGAACGTGCCGACCGTCTGCGCCGTCGTGCTGGTGGCCGTAACGGCGGTGGTAATGGTAAAGCGCCGCGGGACACTGGAAACGACGCTGGAGTTGGTTTCCGCGTCCTTGACGTACATCCTGTCGCCGTCGTACCAGTGGTCGCCGGCAGCGGGAGTGGTGGGCGCGGTACCAGCAGGCGTGTTGATGCTCGCCGCGCCGCCGGTGGACGCTCCAAAAGTCTGCTTGTTCCCGCTCGAATAAGTGTTTGTTTGCCCCGTATAGACCAACGTCGACGGCAGGTTGCCGGAGGACACTGTTCCCGTCACAATGGAAGAACCCCCCCCGAGGTTAAGCGCGGAAAATGTTGGATTGGACGACGAACCTTGCGAAACCAGTGGTACGCCCGAGGTAGAGCTTGGCGCAAGCAGCGTGACTGCCGACGTGCCGTTGCCGATAAGCAAATCATGCGACGTCAAAGTCGTCAGCCCCGTACCACCACCCGCGACCACCACGGTTCCGTAAGCCGGGTTGGAAGACGAGCCCTGTGAGACAAGAGGCACTCCCGATGTGGAACTCGGTGCGAGTAATGTCGGTGCGGATGTGCCGTTCCCGATGATGAGGTCGTAGGCCGTGATACTTGTTAAGTTCAAGCCGCCATTTCCGACGGGCAACGTTCCGGTGACGAGGGAGCTACCGCCAGCGAGATTCAAAGCGCCAAATACCGGATTGGCGGAAGAGCCTTGAGAGATTAGAGGCACACCGCTGGTTGAGCTTGGAGCCAGCAGGGTTGGCGCTGACGCGCCGTTTCCGATTAACAAATTGTAAGTCGTCAGGCTCGACAGGCCCGTGCCGCCCATACTGACGGGCATCGCTGTGGTGTTGAAGGAAGGGTTTGCCGAACTGCCCGTGGCGTTCCCAAACCAGCTATACGCCGATTGAGACCCGAATCCTGCCCCGGTTAAAGAGCCCCAAGAAGGGTCGGTGCCGTTCGAGGTCAGGAAAGTGTTCGCGCCGCCGATCGCCAAGCGTGTGTTGGAAGAAGAATGGTAGTAGGAGAGATCGCCTTCGTTGGTCAGAGGAGAAAGCGCGTTGAAGGCGGCTGCCGCGGTAGACTGTCCAGTACCCCCACGCGCAATGCTCAACTGGCCCGTCCATCCCAAGGTCAGATTCTGCGCCGTGATCGAGCCCGTCACATTAGTATCGTTGCTGATCGAATTGACGGTGGTGTTGGGCTCACGCGCGGTGGTGAAGACACCGGAAGTGATATTGGCGGCGTTGGTGGTATCGGTGGTTGCCGAGGCAACAAAGGAAGTCCCATTGGTCTTTGTGCAGGTGACGGCGTTGGAGCCGGAGGTTGTGCAGTCGCCCGACAATTCCGCGGACGCCACGGTTTGGCCCCCGCTGGCGGTGCGCGCGATGCCGGTCGCGGGGCTGTGGTATGTCAATATATCACTAGGGGTGACGCTCGTTCCGCACAGGCTAAGCGTGCCCAGGGTCAAAGCTACGGTAAGCGTGCAACTGCCAGAAGTCCCACCATTAAGCGTCACCGCGCCCGAGGTTCCAGTCGTTCCCGCCATCGTCAAGCTGCCCGCTGCCGTGCCTTGATTGCCGAGTGTGGGCGTTGATGTCCACGATGATGCTGACGAACTCGTAGCATTGGGAATTGTGCCAGCAGCCGCGCTCGTGGCGTTCGTGCCGCCGCCCGTAATCGGGATTGTCGGCAGGTCCGCCGTTGCGATTGCCCCGAATCCTGGTGAACCCCCGGCGTGAAGCACATGATTGGTGTTAGCGTCAGCGGCAATATATGCAGCGTTCAGGCTTGCATCAGAGGTTACAAGCTGCCCTTGAACGGTAAAGGGATTCATCATCACGGGGTTGCCAGCTACCTTCAGCGTGACCGCTCCGGTGCTGGCGCCTGTGTGCCCAAGGTTAAAGGTGATGGGAGCGTTCGCCCCGTTCCCAGGAAGTTCCGAGAGGGTCATACAGTCTTCGGTATCCGTGGTGGTATATGCTCGTCCGCAATAAGCCCCGAAGGGTGAGCCTTGGCTGAGGCTGCTAGTTGCCGCCGTGGTGTTTTTCCACGCGAACATCTGCGCTTCAGCGGTTGTGGTACTGAAGGTTGAAGTGTAAGCCCCCATTGTGAGCGACAGGCTGCTGGCAGGGTTGGTCAAGCTCGACCAGGGCAGCGAGGTCGTCGTCGGGCAAGTCTGGAAGCTCGGTATCGTCGTGCCATAGTTGCTGGCCCCCGACATAAGGCATTGGCCGTTGGCGGTCGGCGTAATCCATGAACCAACACCATTCCCCGAGCCGTAAACGCTGTAATTCGTGTATGTCGCCAGAGCCGAGGCCGTAGCCGCGTTTCCTGTGTACGAACCGCCCGTAACCTCGAACTTCTCAATCCCCCCCGAAGGATTGACGGGCGTAACGGTGAGCCCTACCGCATTCGTGGTCGAGGTCTCCATATTCAGCACGGTTTGCGAGGAGTTGTTTGTGCTGTTGGTTTGAGTGGCCCAGCAGCCCGTCGAGAGATACCCACTCGCGTCGAAGCAGGCCGCTGTCGAGCCATCGGTGGGCGGAGTCCCGATTTTCAGGTATCCCGCTATGCTCGCGTCGCCCGAACTATTGCGGGACGGTGTGTAATCAGCCGGGGAGTTATTCGCGTCCTGAAAGACGCCATTGAGGGGCCGAACCCCAGTCGCCACGGAATGGTATATGTCGCCGCGCAGGATGTCCCAAGCGCAATCCCCCGCATAGAATTGGGCACTATAGTTGACGAAGTTCATCAGCGTAGGCAGCGTCACATTGACGTAGTTGACGCCTGGGGTCAGGCTGCTAGGACCGCTCACCGTGTTAGACGGAATGGGGGAAAAACCCGTTACCCCTCCACGAGTATGACATGCGACATAGTACGGGCCGTAGGTTGTACCGCTCCCGCTTCCCACAAAGGCGGCGGATGGCTGTGTAGGCGACATAATATCAGTAATGAGCCCGCCACTTAAAAGTTGACCGTTGCTGCTAATGTGAAAACCGTCTAGGTTCCATGAAAGTCCACAGAAACCATAAGTCCCGCAATGGCGGCCAGCCCACTTCGCATACAACGGAGTCAGGTCGCCATCGGCGTCTATCGAAATAAAATTGTTTGGGCTGGTCCCCAGGGACTTCCCAACGGTGAACTGGCGCGCGGTGAAGTTGAACGGCACAAGCCCATCAAGCCCCGATAGAGTCGGCGGCAGAAGCTGGTAGTTTAGTGTGGAGTCGCCTGAATAATCCTCAATTGGTGTGGTTGGCCCGAAAGCTCCGTCTACGACATTGCCCTTGGCGTTGGAGGTTCCGTAGACCACCTGCGCGTATTGCAGGGTTCTCCAAACCGCCCCACCATCCGTCGTCGTCCCGCCATAGGTGGCGTTCCAGGATGGCACGCTGCTGCCGCTGGTGCCTGCCTGAATGCAAACCTGGGTGTGGCCATTGCTATCCAGGACAGTGGCCCCCTGAATGTACGGCCAGCTTGCTTGCCAAACGGCATAGATGGGGTCATAGTCGCGCGCACCTATTTCCTCCATATAGAAATCTTGAAAATGGTTGTTGGCGCCTGCATTGATAACGATTCCCGCCCCTGCGCCCTCTATGTCTCCGCCGTAAAAACTAACCCACCCCCCTGTCGATTGGGCATAGATGGAAGTTCCCCAATTGACAAACTTCGTGGCAAAGAAGTCATTGCTGTTGGGGAACCCCCCAAGCATAACGGCTACGCCGTTGGGGCTAAGGGACGCAAAAAGGTCATTATGAAACACATGGTAGTAAGACGGATCATAGGCAGAATCACTCAGTTTGAGGGATACCTGACAGATAGCAAGCACACGGTCAATCTCCAAATATATGGCATTACTCAGATCGAAACAGGTTCCCGTTGACCAAGTCGCAGTTTGCGGGTTTCCAGAGGCGTCCTTAATGCTGAAGTCCCCCGCGTTATAAATCTTCAGGTCCGAAACCAGCACGTTCTGAAGCGTTCCACCCGAGGCATTGGCAAAGACCGTCGAGGTGTCACCACTGGTATTTTGGATTATCGTTGCGTTCCCATTAACACCCCCTTGGCCGATGACGCGATCACCATCATAAACCTCGAACACCGCGCCATTCGCCCGCGTAATCGTGGCCGCCGGGAGCAAAAGCGTGATGGGCCCCGGTCCAAGGACGCAGTTGGTGTTCATGTTCTGGTTGCCGCCCAGGCCCCGGGCATCGACGGTGCCGCCCGTGGAGGGCAATGCGGCGATCGCCGCATTCACCTTTGAGCCAAAGTCGGTGCCCGCCTGCAAGCTGGCATCGATAACCGTGGTTCCGTTGCCCAGGCCCGAGGAACTTCCGCCTCCACTGGGAGTGGCACACGCGGGCACCCCCCCGGTGGAAATCTGGTTTAAGAACTGGCCACCCGTGCAACTCACGGATTCAACCCCGCCCAACGTACTGGCGGAAGGAGCGGGGAGGTCGGCTCCCACCAAGGAGCGGAAGGTGGGCGCGGCGGCATTGCCAGTAGCGGGACCGGCCATAATGAGGTTAGCGCTTTGAGTCGCTAACGCCGCTGTCAACGTGCCGGATCCGGTCACCGGTGAACCGGAGACCGAGAACATGGAAGGCATCGACAGTCCGACGCTGGTAACGGTTCCGCTCCCGGTACTGCACGAGCCCCAGACGGGATCTGTGCCATTCGAGGTCAGACATTGGCCGTTGCTGCCCCGGGCCAGGCGGGCGTTCGCGGAAGAATGGTAGTAAAGAAGGTCGCCTTCCGCCGTGAGGGGTGAAAGGGCGTTGAACCCGGCATTCGCGGTGGTCTGCCCAGTACCGCCCCCAGCTATTCCCAGTGTAGCAAATGCCGGAGCAGCGCTTGATCCTTGGCCCAACAAGGGAAGCCCGCTCGTTCCTGCCGCAGTCGATATTACGGGGGAGGACGATCCCCCGCCGTACAACACGCCGTATTGGGTAGTGCTGGTTTCCGTCAAATTCGGAACGCTGAGCGTCGCGGCTCCGCTTGAACCGGTATGAGCTAAAGTGAGAGTCGAGTTCCCATTCGTCCCGCTCGCCACAACGTCCTGAAGCGACCAACTATCGGTTGCGGAAGCCGAACCGTTCCAGTACGTGCCCGAGAGATTAAGCAATGGACTTGACTGCGCCGCGCCGGAGGTCGCTGCGGTGGTGTTCGCCCAAGTCCAGTTGGCGGCCGAAGTATGGTTGAAGGTCGTCGCGTAGGTGGACATGGAGAGAGTGAGATTGGCCGCCGGATTGACCAAAGAACTCCAAGCAAGACTGCTGCCGCCGCACGAGCCCCACACGGGGTCGGTGCCATTGGAGGTCAGGCATTGGCCATTGCCGCCGATACCCAAACGCGCGTTCGAGCTGGAGTGGTAATAGTGCAAGTCGCCTTCCGTCGTGAGCGGCGAAAGAGCATTGAACGCGGCTGATGCGGTGGTCTGTCCGGTACCGCCGCCTGAGATGGCAATCGTGGGAAGGTCGGAAGCGGCCAGAGCGCGGAAAGCCGGGGCACCCGAACTGCCATTCGGCGCGGCATAAACAGCGTTGGCGGTTTGACTCCCAATGCAGTTGGCGTTTCCGCTGGCCGCGATACCCAGGGCGAAGGCCGAGCCCGTGCACTGAGACGGCGCTGTGGCCAAGGCCGTGGCCGTGGCAGCATTGCCCGAGGTGTTGCTGGTAATGGAAGCGGGCAGGTCCGCCGCGACCAAACCGCGGAAAGAAGGATTTCCGCTCGAGCCGTTGGGCGCCGCCAAAAAGTTATTCGCGGTCTGGCTGCCAAATCCCGCTCCGGTTAAAGAACCCCAGGAGGGATCGGTGCCGTTTGAGGTCAGGAAGGTATTTGCGCCGCCGATCGCCATGCGCGTATTGGAAGAGGAATGGTAATAGTGCAGATCGCCCTCGGTGGTCAGAGGAGAAAGCGCGTTGAAGGCGGCCGCCGCACTGGTCTGTCCGGTGCCACCCTGTGAAACTGCCGCGGTTCCGCTGAGGTTACTGAAAGTCGGCTGAATCCAAGCGGGCAGTCCGCCGCTGATCCCCAGAAACTGGTTGGTTCCGCCGATGGGCAAGCGGGCCAGAGCCGGCGTCGAGTTAGTGAAAAGAAAATCCCCTGCCGTGGTGAGGGGAGTCTGCCCAAGCGCCAGCGAACCCGCAAGGTTGCTGAACCCCGGCTGCAAGCAGTTGGCATTTCCGCTGGTGGAAATACCCGTGGCCCAGTTGTTGCTACCGCATTGAGTGGGGCTGGAAGCCAGGGCGGTCGCCGTGGCAGCAGTGCCGGAGGTGTTGCTGGCTATAGAAGCAGGGAGATCTGCCGCCGCCAATGCCCGGAAGGAAGGATTCCCGCTCGAGCCGTTGGGCGCCGCATAGACAGAGTTACCTGCCTGACTGCCAATGCAGTTGGCGCTTCCATTCGCGGTGATGCCCTGAGCCAGAACTGAACCCGCGCACTGAGTGGGGGTAGCCGCCAGGGCGGTGGCGGTTGCCGCGTTGCCCGTCGTGTTACTGGAAATCGTTGCGGGGAGGTCCGCCGGCGCCAGGGCGCGAAAAGTCGGTGTGGCCGCTGGTCCCGAGCCGGGCCCCGCCAAAACCGTGTTCGGCGTCTGGGTGAGGAGTTGCGGCGCGAGCGTTCCACTCGAGGTGATCGGAGAGCCGGAAACGGTCGGGCTGAAAATGATGCCGTCGCCGGTTATTCCCACGCTGGTCACGGTTCCAGGGTTGGTCACGCCGCTGGAAACAAACAGGGTCCGCACGTCGGTGATCGAGGAAATCGCCGTGCTGGTGGTGACCACCCTCGCGATCGGGATGCTCGCCGTAGTGAAGCCCGTCGTGTTCGACGCCGGCGCGCAATTTTGCGATGGGTCGAGGTAAACGTAGTTCGTCGCACTGGGCGCAAGGGTCAGTGTGCCACCGGCGTAGGTCCGAACGGTATTGCTGCAAACGGCCGTCCCGGGGGCAAGATTCAAGGTCAGGTTTGATCCCGCTGTCGGCCAGTACCCGGGCCCAAATCCTTGCACGAATTTCGCGTTGACGGGGAAGATCTCCTGGCCCGCCTGCGCCTGGGGTTGCTGAGGAAATGCAGAATTATGAATTATGAATTGAGAAAAGAGGAAGAGGAGTAGGAACCGAAAGAAAGGCGTCCGTGGTCCGTAGTCCTTGGTCCGTTGCCACAACCGGCGACTAGCAACGGACAACGGACGGCGGGCAAAGGGCCACCAATTTATAATTCCGAATTCATAATTTTGACTTTTTACCATACCTGCACCTTTGCGGTTACCCCAGCGTCTGAGGCAACGAGATAGAGATTTACGTCGTCCACATCCGTCGGTGATTGCCACCAGATGGCTCCCGGGCTGGTCATGCGGATTTGCGCACCGATGGGTGTGCGCCCTAACAGATGCGGCACCGTAAAATTGCCGGGCCCTGAGGGCGCCACCGGGATCTGGCCAAAGAGGCTCGTCGCTTGGGTCACGTTCGTGACCTGGGTCCCACTGGTAACGATGACCCCAATGAAGGCGTCACCGGGATTCAGGGCGGCAAGAGCGGACCGGTAGTAGTAGCTGCTGGGCCAATTCTCCTGTTGATAGAAGAGATAAGAGGTGGCATTCACGGGGGCCGCGTCGAGAGCGGGGTCGGTGGGTGCGTAACGCGAACCGTTCGCGTAAAGGATTCCGTTCGTCACGCTGGGATAAAGGGAATTGGAGGTGGCGAGCTGAAAGCCGCTGACCACGCCGTTTAAACCCAGGTCGCCCACCAGAGTGTCCACCACCGACGCGAGATCGCTCAGGAAGGCCACGTTGGCGTCGAGCAGGGACATGTTGCCGTCCATGTCCGATTCGTATTGAGTGATCCCATGCTGCGGCTGGACAAAGCCTTTGCGGGGCAGTACCGTTCTGACGATAGCCATAAGAACCTCACGGCAGTGGGCAGGTGGGCAGTGGGCAGTAGATGTTCCCCTACCTGCCTAGCTGCCCATCTGCCCGTCTTTTAGTCTCCAGACACGCCCGCGGGCAGATTCACGCTCAGCCGCTGGCAAATCGCCATGACCTTCACCGTGCCTTGATTTTCCGCGCCACTCGTCGACCAATAGGTTTGGATCACGACCTTGCCATTGGCGTCGTTCACGTCGAGTTGATAGGGGCAGATAGCCAGACTGCCCTGGCCGGGATCGCTATTGGCAAGCGCCGGCGGTGTGGCTTGCCCCGGGACATAGCCCGCCGCCGGCGAGCGGGAGGAATAGAGAATGGGAATAAAAAGGCATTCCGCGTAGCTGTAGCCGTAGCCATCCACGGGAGAGACGGGGGGCGAAACGGTGTCACCCGGCCCGTAAAAACCCATATAAATAACCTCGCAGCGCACCGCCCCAAACTTGGCATTGTGCGAGATCTTCGCCAGTGCGTAATCCGTCAGCGGCTGGCCGCCGGCAATCGTGCTGTCGGCCAAATCGAAAAACCCAGGAATGGAAGACATCAACATTTGACTCATAACATTTCCGATTTCTGATTGGTGATTGGTGATTGAAAAATCACAAATCACAAATCGCCAATCACCAATCAAAAGATTGTGCTCAACGCCTCCGTGTACACACCATTCGTGGAGGGCGTGATGAAAAAGTACGTCTCCTGCTCCTCCTCCGTCGCTTGCGAATACGGCGGCAGCACCATGGATGCCGAAGGCACGATTTCATACGGCGCGGTGGTGCTGGCCCGGCGCATATCCAGGAGCGTGAAGCGCACTTGGCCGTTGGCATAATCGGGCGAGCGGCCGATAATTTCGCAGGGGATATTGGTAACGCCGCGCCCGCCGCCGATATAGTCCGGAACCAACGGGTGGGTGAGCGAGACCCAATCTTTCAATTCGGGCTGAAGCGCCCCGAGCTGCGTCACAATTTGATACACCGGCGTGGCAAAGCCGTAGCGCCGGAAAAGCTGGTCACCCAGCAGGAAGGCGCGCAGCGTGCCCCCGCGTCCGGTGCGAAGGCCGGCAGCTTCCACTTGGTGGTTATAGAGGTAGCGGAAAAGGTTGTAGCTCGCCTGCTGAAGCATGGTAACGGTGGTGTTGTAAGTGCGCGCGCTGGTATTGGTGGCGGTGTCGTCCGCATCCAGGCGATAGGCCAGAGCGTTAATGACGGGCGCCAGCCGGACTTCCGGAATGCCGATGATGCCGCGCTGCGTGAAGCCGAGCACCGGCGTCTGGTTCGCCGGGTTCTTCATCGCTTTCAAGGTGAGCTGGCCGGATGCGGTGACCACCATGACCAGACCCAGGGGTTTGAGAATCTGATCTTCCAGCCAACTGCGCGCCTGCTGCGGCGAGGTGATCTTGAATTCAAACCAGTCTCCCGAAAACATGGCATCGCGCAGCGCCGTGATGCCGGCCACGTCGAGATACGAGTTGGGGTTGATGAGTGTGGCCGGGTCGCCGGACACCGGCGCAATTCCGGATTGCGAATTCCCAATTCCAGAAGCAGGAACGTACTTGGCCCAAAACGGATTCGCTGCCGCCACTAATTCGCCCGTGCCGCCTGCTTTCACTACCGCGCTGAGCGCCTGGTCCTGGCCCACGCCCAGCTCGTTTTGCATGGCCGCCAGAAAAATGTCGAGCGGGTTACCGCTGACCCAGCGCGGGTTGTCATTCGACACCGGATAGCTGTTGGCCAGCCACTGCGCGCCGTCGGCTTGCCAGATATTTTTTTGTCCCGGCAAGTACTCTTCGGGTCCGCCGTTGGCCCAGAGGAAAGCGCCCTGCGCGAAGCGTTTCAGGTCTTCCGCCTTGAGGATGACGCGGCCATCGGCGTCGAAACCGATTTCGGAAATCTGCAAAACGTGCAGCGGAACGAAGTCACCCATCGAACTGCCCGGAAAACCCATGCTGAACGTCACGACCTGCCCGATCAATTCTTCCTGCGCCGCCAGGGTGTGGAGCAAACCGCCGGGATCAATGCAACGAATCTCCATCTGGCCAACGGAGCTGGACCCATTCTTGTCATCGATGGATTGTTCCGCGCCGGCAGGGACGTACATATAGGGCAGCAACTGCGGCAGGCCCGCGACGGTGAGCAGCAGGCTGGGATTGGTCGCCACCAGCCACATCCACGCGGTCGGGGCGAGGGCGGGCCATATTTCAAATTCATAAGGCAGCGCACGCGCCGCCAACTGGTAGGCCAACAGCGAACCATTGCCCGTAGCCTGCAAAACGGTGGCTTGCCCCGCGATCAGCGTGGTGAGCACCGCGTCGATCGTCGTGCCGACGCCCGTGAAAAAGTTGGCGAGACCCGGAATGGAATAGAGGTCAAGGAGCATTAAGATCATGCCCCAGGTGCCCTCTTGCCAGACCGACCCCGGCGAGCCGGAATACCCGCCGGGGGAATCGTTGTAAGGCTTCATGCCGCTGAACGGCGTGGTGACCTGATAGGCTTCATTGTAGGAATTCGCCTGGTTGGAAAGGGCGACCGTCTGGTTCGTTACCAGGAAGGTTGTGTAGGCGAACTCCGCGCATTCGAGGGCGATGTCGTCGCGCCCGGTGGCGTGGGCCCACAGTGCCGCCCAATGGCCGGAAGCGTCGAGCGCCTGGCTGGTGTCGAGGGTGTTTCCTGTTGCGCCCTGGGCGAAGTGCCCCGGCGTCGAGGCCGTAGCGCCGGCTTCTAGCCGGCCCTGCCGCCAGGATGGCGGCGCTACGGGCGTTGACAGCTCACAGCTTCCGGAGGGCGCAATGTAGAGGTTCGCAAGCAGGTTGGTGTCGATGCTGGCGGCGGCGGCGCTGGCAGCCGCCGCAGTGGCAAGGAGCGAATTCGCCTGCGCGGAAGTAATTTGCCCTGTCTTGGTCAGATTGGTGGCGGCCACCGGCAGGGCGTTAGCTGCCCGCTGAAAGGCAAACCACAAGTCGATTTGATGTTCGGTGGAAACGCTGGGAACCAATCCCGGTATGAACTGGTAACCCGGATCCTGGTAGCGCCCATACCCTTCGTAAAACAGGCCCTGCGTAAGGTCCGCCGCGGTGCTCTGCAAGGTGAGCAGGAAGTTAATCATTCCTTCGAGGGCGAACGCGGGACTGAAGTCCTGCGCAAGCCGCATGTAGACGCAGTAGGCATAAACCACCCAGGCCATCGAGCCGGCGCGGATGTAGGCCTGGTCCACTTGGCCGTTATAGGTGTCGTAGCTGAAGCTCAGGGAATTCGCCGGCTGGAGGGTTCCGACGCTCAGGTTATCGAAGTAAAGGTCCGTGTTCGCCGCCGTAAGCGTGAGCTCGAAGCCGGTAATCTTGACCAGCGTGTCGCCGGTTAGATTTGAAATTTGAGATTTGAGATCTAAAAGGGTCGTACGCCACGCGCCGGCGCCTGGACCGATGGGCAATGTGATGACCGTCCCCGCCAGCGTCGCCGGGCCTGCTGTCCCGCTGGTGACCTGAATATCGGTCACCAGGCCCTGTGCCGTCACAACGCTGATGTCGAAAACAAAGCCTACCCCCGGACCTTCCATATGCTCGAAGCTCAGTTGGTTGTCCGTGGTATCGGGGAAGCCGCTGCCGGTGTAAGTAAAGACCGCACTCGCGGAGCCGGAGTGAAAATCCAGAATGTTGCCCGTGCCGTAAGGCGGCTCGGGAGGGGATATCGAGTTGGCCGCAACATTGTTAATGGCCGCGCCCGCGCCGCTTTTCGACCACCGCGCCGTGGATCCGTCTTCGGCGTTTTCGAGCACCGTGGAAGCCAGGTAACCCGGTGTGGCGAGAAAGGCATTCAGTTGATTAATGACCTTTTCGGCCGCGGTGAAATTCCCTGCGGACGTATAGGCAAGGATGGCCAGGGCGCAATCGTAGATGTAGCCGCGATTCTGGATGGCCGGCAGGTCCGTCGAGCCGGGATTGGGAACGAAAAGCGGATCGCTGGTGGGAACGTCGAACGAGCGCGGCAGGTCCGAATACTCCAGCTCGGACCCCAGGGAATCGAAAACTTCCGTCCATCCCGCCACCGGGTCGTTGTAGAGGATATGGACAGTCGGGATTCCGGATTCCGGATTCAAAATTACCGAAGAGCCGGCGCGGGCGTGGAAGCCGTCGCTCTGCACGATGATGGGGACGTTGTCTTCCTGTAAGTACTCGAGGTCGGTCTTGATGTAAATCTGCGCTTGGTAATTCGTCAGCTTGCCGCCCAGCGTGGTTCCAGCCTGCGGCGTCTGGCAAACGCCCGTGTTGGTGTGCGCCACCCAACCGGCCGGAATCGCGGAACCGTACCAACCACTCGCCGGCTGCGCAACACTGGTGGGATAGAGCGCCGCGAGCAGCAGGCCGGAGCGTACGCCCGCCAGGCTCCAGGTATAACCTCCGGAATAAGCGCCGCCCCCGGCGGGAACCGTGGTGTACAGCGTCGAGCTGCCTTGGAAGTACCAAACATCGGTGTGGACAAACACATCGACCCGGTACGAACTCGGCGCGTTGAGCAAATTGAAAACGTAGCCCGTCGCCACCCAGTAGGCGTTCTGATAGCCGAGGGCAATCAGTTTCCAGACCTGCGTGTTGTCACCGGTCAGGGCGCCGAGCGTCGTCGGCCAATTGGGAGGATTGCTGGTGTTGGCCGTAATGCCACTGTAGAGCGCCATCTGGACGTTATTATTCGAGTCTACGATCAGTGAACCGAAAGGATAATGGGCGTTGGCCGTCCATTTGGCGATGACGCCCGGCGTCTGCGGCAGCCCCGGCGTAATCTGGCTGGAATTGGCGTTATAGAGCAGCGCGCCGACAGATTGCTGCATCGCCGAGGTCACTTCGTAGCCGTTCACCAGCAGGTTGCCCCAGGCGAGCGCCACGCCCGATTCATTCACCGGGTAACCGTCCGGGCCCAGTTGATTGTCCGCCCACAGGCCGGGCGGCAGCGCCGCCACGATCGATTCAATGGGCGACATCGCGAAGGGAGCTTCTTGCGCGCCGCTCACGGTCAGGCCGGTTAAAAAGTTAATCAGCGAGCTGAGGCCGCACTCCACCAGACCCGCTGCGGGCTCTTCGGTTACCGCCGAGCTCGTGGCCCCCTGCGTCAGGAGGGCGTTGCCCAGCCAGTCGCCGGCGGGGCTCGATTGCCGCCCGTAAAGCCACGCGAGCGATCGGTTCATCGCTTGCCAGAAATTGCCCGGCCAGTATGTGGAAACAGTAGGCATTGCCTTTAACCTAGAGGTAGGTGGCAGGTAGTAGGTGGTAGATGGGGTTTTTCCCCACCTACCATCTACCCTCTACCACCTACCGCCCTTCACGTTCCCCACCCGCCAATCCCCCAGGTCATCGCCCCGTACCCGCACTGGGCGAGAGATTGGATTTGCGCCTGCGTGAAGCTGGCCAGCACGATCCCGAACTGCGGGATCTGCAAAACGTACAGGGGTTGCTTCTGCGGTGAGGTCAAGCCTGATTGCCAGGTTTGGTTTCCTTGAATCATGTCCGTAGTCCGTAGTCCGTGGTCCGTAGTCCGTGGCCCGTAGCAACTGACAACGGACAGGTTTGTTCATGTCACGACCTGCCGAAACTTCAGATGAAAGCTGTACTGTCCAGGAGCCTTATAGGCCGCCGTCCAGTTGGTGTCCTCCAGCCAGAAATTGCTGAATCTGGACTGTGAACTATCTGGATAATAGGCAAAGACGCCGCCCTGGAGGGCATAGTTCATGAATTGCGCCCAAGCCTGTACGTCCGAGCCAATGCCCACCCACTCCAGATCGAGATCGAGGTAATTGTCGATGCGTTCGAGCACCGATTCGCGCACGCCGCTCGACGCCACGTTGTCGTGGCGGACCGCCACGGCGGAGTAAGCAGGCACGCGCCGCGGCGGCCGCAAAAAATTTAGTGTGGCCGTGCCACTGCCGTAGGGATAAACGATTGCTGGGTTTGCCATAAGAATCGCTGGGCAGTGGGCAGATGGTGAGATGGGCAGTGGTAAAAGCCCCATCTGCCCATCTGCCTACCTGCCCATCTGCCTAATGCCCTACCGGGCTTCCTCTCTGCGCGCTGGTGGCCGTCACATTGACTCCCCGCGCCACCGCTCCGTTGACCGCGCCCGCCACGTATTCCTCGAAGGCTTGCGTGCCGCGAATGATCACCACGCCCGAGCCACTAAAGCGCGCGCCCGCGCCCGCCGCGCCCGGCGCCAGCGCTCCGGAATCCGGAATCCGCGATCCGGAATCGGCGCGAGCCCCGAGTCCCGTGTCCCGTGTCCCGGCTCCTCCGCCCGCTCCGGCGCTGTGACGATGACTGCCCGTGCCGGCCAGCAGCGCATATTGCGCCGCCGCTTCAAAGTGCAGGCCCGCCGCGAGGATGGCCGCGGGGTTGGGCGGCCACGTTCCTTCGGCCAGCAGAGCGATGCCGCGCGCCGTTTCCCAAATCGCCTCCACACCCGCCTGCGCCTTGCGGCCGGCGACCAGGCCGGCGAGGCCCTTGCCCACCAACTCGACGCCTGCCGCCGTTTGCGAGCGGAGGGCAAGAGTCGAGCGCTGGACGGCGTTCGCGTGCTGATCCGTCTGGGCTGTGGTGGTGGTGATTTCCGGGGTGAGCACGCGGAAGGCCTCGTGCATCTGGCGGAGCGGCGCCACCGCCATCTGGCTTTGCGTGTGCAAGCGCGAAAACACCGCGACGGCGTCCTGCTGAGCCTTCGTGGCCTTCAGAACTTCCGCCGTGTGCTCGCTCATGGTCTTGGCGTTTTTCTCCAGCCCGGCGGAGGACGCGTCCAGAATTTTCAGCGCCGACTGGGCGCGCTGAGGGTGCGCCCCGACTTGGAGGAGCAGGCTTAGGAAATTGTTTTGCTCTTGTTCCATAGTTTTATTTTCGATTGCCGATTTTCGATTGCCGATTAAAGGCTTGGTAGGAGTTGATGGAATATGGGGAAAACCGTGCCTTTCCCACCTACCACCTACGGCCTACCACCTACCTCCTTCGTCAATCGACAATCGTCAATCGACAATCGGCAATCCTTACCATTCGAGCACATTCTCTTCCTTCTCAAACTCCCCTCGATCGCGGGCGGCGAGGGTCTCAGCCGCGGTGCAATCCAGCAGGTAAGCCGGCATCCCCGTGAGTTCCAGGAGTTCGCTCGGACGGCAGTGGCTGCGCTTCGCCACTTCCGCCACGTACAGAAGCCGCTCTTTGTCCTCCAGGAAATCGCCCGAGGTCTTCAGAACAGGTGTCAGGTGTCAGGTGTCGGGTGTCAGGGTCTTCCCTGGCACCTGGCACCTGACACCTGGAACCTGCGCTGAACACCTCGCCTCGCAGCCAGCGGAAAATGAATTTCAAATCTTCAATCAGGATGTCGGCCAGGCCGATTTCGTCTGCTTGTGGAGCCGCCGCGAAGCGGGGCTCCACAAACAAGCGCGTGAGGGTTTCGCTGAGCCACTGGGTAAACGCCTCAATATCTTCCGTCTTAATTTCCTCGGGCTTGGCGTCGGTAATCCTGGCTTGCAGTTGTGTGCCTGCCCGTCCCAGGGCCAGCGCGGCGAAAACCGGAGGCCGGCAAAGCAGCACCGGGAGCCCCGAGGCCGGCAGGACGACGCGCTCAATGTTGGCGCGCTCGAGCGCTCGCTTGAAGTCTTCTGCTTTGGCAATACCGTTGTCTGGCATCACGACCTCTTTACTTTTGACTTTTGCGTTTTGCCGGATTGCGCAGAGCAAAGCTCTGCGAGCGAAAACGCAGAGCTTCGCTCTGCGCAATCCGGCAAAAGCAAGACCTAGACCTGCCGATACACTTTGCCCCCGCGATCTCCCACCGGCCGGGTTAGGTCGGCGATCGCCTGAAAGGTGACCTTGTAAGTTGTCTCTTTGCCGCGCTGGAACGGCAGCTTCACCGTCTCTTTTTGATAGGCGCGGTAGATTTGGGAGATGACGAACTTCGCGGTCTGGTCCTTGCGTTTGGAGATCAGCAGCACGCTGAACTTGGGCACAAGCTTCAGGCCGCCGAAGGCAATTTCTTCGTAGGCCTGCGCTCCTGCGGGCAGCGCGCTATCGGAGCCCGTGGCGTAAGTGCCGTGGGGAACGAGGAGTTGAAGCTTGGCGCAGTCCGATTCTTTCAGCGTGACCGCGATCGAGTCCACTTCCCCCGTCATCACGGCATCGATGGGCAGCGTCTCCTGATCGGCGGTGGTTTCTTCGACCTTGGCGCCGATATCGAGATCGGTCACGCCTTCCAGAGCTCCCGCGAACAGGTAAGCCGGCGCCAGCGCCACGCAGGTCCACACCACGGTCGAGCCGTCGGAGGTCATCGCGCCGAGCGTGTTGCCCCAATTGTTGGGCGCAGCCCCGTACGTGGTGCCACCGGTCGTGCACTCCTGAACGTTGCCGTTCGCGTCCACGATCATCTGTCCGGGGGTGACGGCTTGCGCGGCTGACCACGCGGGTTGCGAGGGCGTGCCGTCCGCGCCGACGATGTGCCGCTTCCCGCTGGCGGGCGCGCAGACATTTAAATAAACCCAGCCGGGGCCTTGGTGGATCAGGGTGGGAGTGGGGGTTCCGAGTGCCATATTTCCTCCATTGGAGCAGGCAGTGGGCAGGTGGGCAGGTAGGCAGTTGGACTTTATCCATCTGCCAATCTGCCTACTGCCTATCTGCCCATCTATGTTTCCTCCAGCTCAAACAACACGGTCAAAGTAATGCGCATAATGGGAACGTCGATTCCCGGCGCCGAGACCTGGCCGGGGACATGCGACTCGACAAAAACCTCGTTCACCGTCCCGACGGCGTTCGGCGCGGTGGTGCCGCCTGACACGGTCTCGTGCTGAATGGGCAGAGAAGTGGTCCAGTCGCCGAGGGAGGGCCAAGGTCCGGCGCTGGTGATAATCATATCGAGCAGGCGCGCGTAATCCTGCGCGTCCTCCTGCGCCATCTCCTGGTCGTACTGGCCGGTATCGAGCGCCAGGTTGATGCGAACTTCGTGATGCCGTGTCGCCTTGTCGTCGCCGCGGTTGAAGTTCGTGGGGCCGATTTCCAGGGAGAGCCAGGGCCAACCCGTCCGCGCTCCGGGGCCTTTGTGGAATTCCGTAATGGGGCCGAGCGGTGCATTCCCGTCGGTGGCGCGCGCGGCGTTGATGACGGCGAGCGCCGCGGCCTGGTCGCGCTGGATCATGGCGATCAGTTGATTAACCAGCGGCTTGGCGAATTGAGCTTGGTAAGCTTGAGTCCAAGACATGATTAAATCCCCGGCAGATGGGCAGGTAGGCAGGTAGGCAGATAGGGAATCATCCCCCACCTGCCCATCTGCCCACTGCCCATCTGCCTAAAACTCCCGCCGGTCCCACTTCTTGAACACGTTCGTCGAATCCTCGCTCGAAGTCTCGCTCGGGTACTGGTCGCCGCCGGCGACGCCTCCCAGTTGTGGGCGCGGCGTTTCGACTTTGGCGAGGGGGTCGAACAGGTAGTCGTAGTCACCGCCCTGGGCCAGCGGCTTGCCCTCCGGGTCGCGCGCGTTGAGCTTGTTGCACTGCTCGCGGAATTCGTCCTCAAAGCCCTTCGCCACGCGGGCCGCCGCGGCAATCCCGGAAGTTTCAAACACCTCGGCAAGTTGCGCGCAGGCGCCATAGCGGTTGATCTTCTCCAACAGGTTCAACTGGTCGGTGCTGAAGGTCCCCTGCCAGGCGGTGAATCCCAGGCGCGCATACGCTTCCTGGAAGCGCCGCTGCAAGATGGCATCAATTTCCCCCGCCACGTCGTCAATGAAAGTCTGGATGAGCGTGTCGGAGGGCCCCTTCGGCCCATTGCGCGTAAACGTGGGAAACATGCCGGCGACTTGAGTGACAGTTGTGTAGGACATGAAACACTCCTGGTCGATAGTCGATAGTCCATAGTCCATAGTCGATAGTCGATGGTCCTTGGTTGTGGCTATGAACTATCAACTATCAACTATGAACTGCCCTTCAGACCGTGACATACACACTGATCGTCGTCCCGCTTCCCGAGTCGACCGTGTAATACAGATTCGTCGCGTCCGCCGCTTGGGTGCGATGCACGGCCACGTTCGAGGTGAGCAGGACTTGCTCGTCGATGGGCGTCGCGCCCTGCGCGGGACTTTCCCGCTTGGTGATGCCGTGGGCGATGGTGTTGGCGCCGCTGGCCAGACCGGTGATGTCCACGCGGACGCGCCGGTAAAGCCTCCGCCGGTCTTCGCGGAAACTGTAGAGGGTGGTGAATGTTGCTGAAGCTGACATGTGAACCTCCGGTATTAGGCAGTGGGCAGGTGGGCAGGTGGGCAGTGGTCACCAGGCAGTGGGCAGTTGGGCAGGTGGGCAGTCGGGTCTTCCCCATCTGCCCATCTCACCATCTGCCTATCTGCCTGATTCACCATCTGCCCATCTCACCATCTGCCTACCTGCCGGGCTTTTTCTCTTTCGCTGCCTTCGCGGCCTTGAACGCCACGAACTCCTCATACTCAGCCTTCTCGGCCGCAGCTTGGGCGGCGGCTGCGTCCGCATCTTCCTTGGCTTTCTTTTCCCGGGCTTCCGTGCCGCCGATCGGATCGGGCTTGCCCTGAAACAATGGCACCTGGCCGTAGATGAGAATGCTGGCTTCCTCTTCGGTCAGTTCGATTTCGCCCGAGGCATCCACCGGGATCAACTTCCCGTGACAGGCGCTGGGCAACAATTTCGCCGCAGCGCCGCCCTTGGAGACGAACATGACGTTGTTCTTTTCGATGGGTTGGAGAACTTGGTATTTTGGCATTGTCATTTGTCCTTTGTCATTGGTCCTTAGTCCTTTGTCCCTGGTCGCTTGTCCTTGGTCCCTCCGCAGGTTGCAGCTAGCAAAGGACCAAGGACAAATGACGAATGACCAGGGGCAAGGGACAGTTCTTACGCAACTGCCGACTTGAACACATACATCGCGCCCGGTACGACGATCTTCACGCAGTAGTAAGTTTGGTACTCGATCATGTCGCCACTGCGTTCTTCGACGCGATAGCGCTTCACCAACATGCCGCCGTTGTGGGGCACGCCGTAGAGCCAGCGGAAAGTGGTGCCGGGGGTAATCATCAACTGGCCTTGCCCGGGCGGCACGTACGCCAGGATGGCGTTCTTGCCCCAGATGTAGTTGAGGTTGTGCGCGATGCCCTGTTGGGTTGAGTCATACAGAGCTTTGGCAACAATAAAGTTGTCAACATTGAAGAGGCCGGCCAACTGCTGATCGGTGGGATAGCCGAGCGGCAGGGCGTGGTTCTTGAAACGGTCGAGGATGATGGGGTGCTGGATGAGCTGTAACCACACCGGATAGCCGATCAGGAGCGTGTTGGGCTCCTTGGTGCAGCTCAGCAGGATGGTGGAGCGCTGCGCGGTGAGGGCGGCCACGGGATCCGAGTTCTGGAAATCGCTCCACTGGGCCGTACCCGCGAGCGTGGTGCTGGGCACGGCGGTGGAGTTCATGACGAGGTTGTAGATCTGGATTTCCCGCTGCTTGTCGATGATGTCGGCGAGCGTCTCCGTGGTGAAGACCTCGGGGGCCGTCGAAAAATCCCATTTGGCCCGCAGTTCGTCAGGGATGAGCTGCTTCTGCGCTTTGCCGTCGCAGTAGTACTCATCGTTGGACATGCGCCAGCCGGGCATTTCGTTGGCTTCGCTCCCCGGCGCGCGCTCCGTGTTGTAAGACTTGAAACGCTCGAACCCGAAGATCGGGTAGCGATCGTTTTGCTTCGAAACCGGAAAGTCGGGGAAGAGCCGTCCCCCCACGAAATCCTGGTTGCGATAGACGATGGAATAGTTGGTCAGAAATTGGTCAAGATGGGCTAAGGAAACTTCCATGTTTTGTCCTTTGTCCGTGGTCCCCTGTCCGTCCCGACTGGTCGGGACGAACTACAGGATACGAACCTTCGCGCAGCGGCGTAGTCCAAGCGGATTCGCCGCCGGGCGAGAAAACCGCTTCCGTGACCAGCGGCCCGTTGCCGCAACAAAGGACAACGGACCACGGACCACGGACAGCACTTACACCTTCGTTTGCCGCAAACTTACCTGAATGCGGATCTTCTGGTTCGCCGCCGCCGCGGGGTACTTGGCTTTGCCCACCACGTACGCGGCGGTCCCGGTGGAGACGTTGCGGATGGAAGTGACGCGGCCGTAAGCGTCCGCGATCACCACGTCGTCTTCCGCCTGGATCGTGGTGTCCGCCGCGATCACCTCCGCCTCAGGGGCACTGATGATCAGGCCCCAAGCGCGGCCCTGCGAAAAGAAAGGTGCGGGTGGCGTCGAGCCGTTGACGGGATTGTTGGTGCTGGGATCGAGCCACATTTCCGAAGTGAGCGGGTAGCCGGGCTCCACCACGTCCTGGGCCAGTACGCCCGTGGGCACAGCGTTGAAACCGGAAGGCAGCCCGACGTAGAAATCCGATTCTGTCGAGGGGTTATTGACCGGCAAGCTCATCACGGTGCCGCGCAGCGCGCGGATGTTCGTGTCGAACTTGGCGGCCGTCAGTCCTTGATTTCCGAGCATAGTTTTTCTCCTTTAAAGTTGGCAGTGGGCAGATGGTGAGATGGGCAGTGGTAAGGACCCTACCTGCCTACTGCCCACCTGCCTATCTGCCGGTTGTTACGTGCTCTTCGCATCGGCGCGGTAGTTCTTCAGCAGGTCAGGATTTTCTTTCGCCACCAAGGCGCCGGCCTTGCGATGCGCTTCCAACTCCCCCAGGCGCACATCCGTCTGCATGAGTTGCTGCTTTTTCTCTTCCACCAGGCGCGAGAAGAGCTGCCGGGGTGATTCGCCGGTTTCCGAGCCTGAGCCGCCGATGCCGACGACAGAGTTGGTTTTGAGCAGGGCCGGCCGGTCTTCGATGAGGGCTTTGAAGGCCGCGCCGTCCGCCAGCGCCAGGCGCAGCGGCGCCCCCGTGGCCATCATGGCGGGAGTGATTTGGCCGCGGTTGAAGGCATTCTGCACGCGCTGTTCGGCGTCCTTGGCGCGGCGCCACGCGGAGCGGCTGATCTTGCCGCAATCGTCCAACGCATCCAGCCGGCTGTTGTCGAGTTTGCCGTCTGCGCCGATGGATTCCGACAGCAGTGTGACCTCCGCCTTGAGGGGATGGAGCGCCAGGGTGACCAGACCGCGTATTTCTTCTTTGCTCCGGCCTTCCGCCCCGACTTCCCTGGCGAACGTCGCATAGGCATCCTGCCCCGGAGCGTTCAGGGACGGGAAGCCCGTACCACGTGCACTCAGGTTTCCTGGAACGACCCCTTCCTTGCCCGCATGTTTTGTTGCGTACTCGTAGAGGTGGTCGTTCTCGATTTCACCGACTTTACGGTCTCCGTCGTAGGCTTCGTGCGTGCCTTCGGCGGAGCACTTGAGAGTCAGCTTTGCCATTTTTCCTCCTTGTTCCGCCGATAGGCGGCTTAAATCTAGGGGTTGGGGATTAGGGATTAGGGATTGGGGTTCCCTAACCCCTAACCCCTGATCCCTAATCCCGGTACTTAGCCAAATTTCCGGTAGTTCATCGAGAAAAGGTTGATTGGTCAGCGCCACACTGGTGAGCGTCAAGCCTTGGGACTGACCCGTTTTGCGATCGGGGTAGTCCTTGGCAAAGGCCGCCGACACGTAGCGATACTCGCGGTTCTTGATCATCTGGCGCGCGCGCGCCGTGGGCTCGTAGCGGCCATACAAAATCCATCGGGCAGATGGTGAGGTGGGCAGATGGGCAGATGGCTTTTCTACCTGCCCACTGCCTACCTGCCTATCTGCCGAAAATATCTCCGGCTTATCGAGCGCCAGGATGCGTCCGGCGCTGGGGGTGGGCTCGCCGGCGGCGCGCTCCAGGTCCTCGCACGCGTGGTCGTAGTCCACATTCAGATCGTGGTTGGCGAGTTTCTGAAAGTTGTCGCTGGCCGTACACAGCTCGTCGCGGGTGAAAGAAACTTCCCGGCCGCCTTTTACCCAACTGCCGGTGACCAGAATGGGAATGCGCGCCAGGCCCTCGGCCGGCACGGCACTGAGCGGGGACATAAAGTGAAATTGGTTTTTGTCGTCAGGCATCGTTGTGCTCCAATTGTTTGGGCTAACAGCTCACAGCCAACAGCCGACAGTGAACTGTGAGCTGTCGACTGTCGGCTGTCAGTTTCACTTATAGATCGCTGTAATCGTGACCGGCGCGCTGGTTCCGTAGGCGGAGCAGGCGAAGGTGTACTCGCTCAACTGGCCGAATCCCGCCGCCGCAGAGTTACTGACTGCGGTGATGGTCACGCCGCTCGTTACGGGCGCCTGCTGATAGATGTCCCAGGCGTTGACGGCATTGGAGGTAACGGTTACCGCCGCCGCGCTGCCCAGGGTCAGCCAGTTGGCGCCGTCGAAGCTGGTCTTTGCCTGCACCGTGCAACCCGTGTAGGTCCCCGACACCGTGCCGAAGACCCAGGTGACGTGCACGGTGGTGGCCCCGGTGGTGGACGTCGGATTGGTGGTCGTCGTCGCCCCGGCTATAGTCAGGATAGGATTATCCAGAATGTAACCAAACGCCGGGAAGCGATGCGAGCTGTAGGAATCCGCGCTCACCTGTGGCAAGCGCAAGTTCGCCACTGCCAGCAGCACAATTGCGACCGCCGCGAAAAAAGAAAGAAGAAAAGTGTTTCGTAGGGTTCTCATTGGTTCTCCATTTTGAGATCTGGCCATCGGGTCATCTGGCCATCGGGTCATTTTCCAAATTCATAATTCAGCATTCATAATTCAGAATTCCCTTCTTCGATTTCGCTCACGCGCCCATCTCTTCATTGGCCGGTCGATCGATTTCTTTTCCGATGGCCCGATGACCCGATGACCCGATGGCCCGATCATCTAATGGCCCGATGAGCCGATAGTCTCTTTGTCCACGTAGTCGCTGAAGCCCAATTCGTGGCGCGCCTGGTTCACGCTCGCGCGATCGGAAATCCACGCTCCCGCCTGGGCGAGCTGGTTGATGATGGCGGCCATGGTGTCGATGGAGCGCGCCTGCACGCTGGCGGGAACCAGGTAGGGCACCGGCGCGTCCGGGCCGAAATTCCACAACACCAGCCGCCGGATGGTCGAGTTGCGGATCTGGTGCGCGATGTAGTCCGCGGTATTCTGCGTGGCCAGCAGGAAGAAATCCGTTTGCGATTCGCCCAGCGCCCGCGAGCCGCTCGACGTTTGGCCAAGCTCCATAAACATGGCGAGGCAGGACGTGGCGATTTGTTGCTTGTGGTACTGAAGCGAGGGCAGGATTTCGCGAATGCGTCCCTCGATGCCAACCAGTTTGAACTCCGCGCCGTTGGGCAGTGAGAGGCCGGTCTTTTCGTGCGCGGCCAACTGCGTCACCCACTTCTGCGCGGTCTGCACGTCCTGCTTGGAGGGATTGGGCGGCAGCATGATCATGGGGACGCCCAGCGAGTTGCGCTCGCAGGCCATGGCGTCGATCCGTTCCAGATGTTTTTTGACGAACCAATGCGGGTACATCGCGCGCGTCAGCGGAATGCCCCAAAAGTTCGCGCCTTCCTGGTCGTGAGTAAAAACGCACGCCTTGTCCGTGGGCAGCAGCACATACTCGAAGCGATTCGAGCGGTACCCCCACTGTTCCAGGGCATAGAGCGTTTCGCCGTCGTCATAAATGAAGGGCGGAATGGAGGGATCGACAGTGTGCGGATCGGTGTGCCAGCGATAAAAGGTTAGCGCCTGGCGGTCGGCCATGCGGCGCACGCGGATGCGGTCGCCGTCAATGGCCATGACTTCTTCATAGCAGGCCGCGCCAAAATCCTGCATGCGCAGCGCGCAGCGCACCACGTCTTTCCAGTCCTGGGTGTGCCACGAGCCGCGCCAGTCTTGCCACTCGAGGCCGTTAAACAGATTCGCGCGGACGAATTGGCAAATCTCTTTGGCTTTATCGGCGGTCGTTCGTCCCGCGCCCGTGCTGGAAATAGGGGCAGATGGTGAGGTGGGCAGATTGGCAGTGGAATCGCCTTTGCGATCTGCCCACCTGCCCACCTGCCCACTGCCAAGCTCTGCGGTGTCTCCCGGCACTACTTCCCACTTCGCCGACAGAATGGGAAGCTTGCAAGCGCGCAGGGTGCCCGCCACCTGGCCGTCGCCACGCCGCATTTCCTGGTAGGTCCAAATCCCGTTCAGGCCTTCCAGCTTGGGGTTGTATTCGCCCAAGTCGCGCACAAAGCCCGAGGTGATGGGCGTTCCCGGAAGTCCCATCACCGGCACCCAACCCTGGCGGATTCGTTCCGTATAATCGGCCACCGAAATCGGTTCGGGCGGCGGCGTGGGAGGAATCGCGTGCGTGGGCGCGACGGGAAGGCCGCCGGGGGAAGTCATCGGGATTAGGGATTGGGGGTTAGGGGTTAGGGATTGGGGACCCGCCGTGCGCACCGCGCCAGGCATCGAAAAGTCGGGGCCGGTGGACAATCGGGCAGATGGTGAGGTGGGCAGATGGTCAGTGGAAAGCTCTTCCACCTGCCTACTGCCTACCTGCCCAATGCCCAGTTCTTTATCCGCCAGTGCCACGGCGCGGTCGATCTGCGCTTGCAGGGCTTTGGAAGCTGATTTGCCTTCGCGGATTAAATGCCGCATCTGGTTTCCATTTCCCGAACTGTGAGCTTTTTTCATTGTCGATTTTCGATTGACGATTTTTGATTGCCGACTTCTGATTGCCGATTTTCGATTGCCGATTTTCGATTGACAGTCGGTTGATTGGTTTTCAATCGACAATCGACAATCGGCAATTCCGTCAATCGGCAATTACAGAATCATCTCCGCCATTCCCGCCATCACCGGACTCCCGACCAATCCCGCAACTTCTTCAAAATGGCCGCTGGGTTCGCTGGCGGCGTTCACCACCATGGCCAGGGCCCAGAAGCGGTCGGCGTGGCCGCGGTCGGTGTGCTCGGCGTCAAAGCGCACGTTGCCCGCCGGGGTCACGAAGCGCTTGACGGAGTTGATGTCCGCGCGCACCTCGCGATTGTCGGGAATGCGCACGGTGCGCTCCTCGAACGCCTGCTTCACCATGGGCGCCAGGCGCTCCTTCAGTTGCGCGGTGAAAGTGGTGGGCTCCACCACCGCGCCGTACTTCTGCACGGCGTGTTCGGCCAGCATCATGCCGATGCCCGAGGCATCGATGCCGGCGCGCCGCACGCCCAAATCGAGCAGCCGGAAGATGGCCTTTTCCTGCTCGTCAAAGGTCACGCCTTTCAGCGTCAGCAGCAGCCGCGACCAAAGCACGCCGCCCACCTTCTCAAATAGCCATGCGATGGTCAGGTCGCGCTTCCTTCCGATATCGACGCCGAGGTACAACTCGGCAGATGGTGAGGTAGGCAGGTGGGCAGTGGAAGAGCGGGCAGATGGTGAGGTGGGCAGTTGGGCAGGTGGAGTTCCTCTATCTGCCCATCTGCCCATCTGCCTATCTGCCCACTCGGTTGTCGCTTCCTCGTGCACGCAGGACGAAATCAAGTCGATGGAAAGGTAGTTCTGCGCATCGGAGAGGAACTGGCAGCAGTACTCCTGAAGCCAAGTCTCCTCGTCGTCGCAACCGGAGCGGAGAAGCTCGATGTTCGCGGGCAGGCCCTGGGCGACCGCATCGTAAATGTCCACGCGGTGCCCGGACCATAATTGCCGATTTTCGATTGCCGATTGCCGATTGCCGGATTGCGCAGAGCGCAGCTCTGCGTTCCCCTTCCGCAGAGCTTTGCTCTGCGCAATCCACCCCCACCAGTCCCGCTTGCTTCGCAATCTCATAAAACTTGCCGGTGGTCCCATTGGGCGTGGAAATAACTTCGATGGAATAGCCCCGCGTAATAATAGGAAAGCAGGCGGCGTAGATTTTGTGGGCGTCGCCGTGGAAGGCGAACTCGTCGAGCACGATGTGCCCGGTGTAACCGCGCGCCGTGTCGGGATTGGCGGGCAGGCCGATGATGCGCGAGCGGTTGTGCGGGAAAAACACTTCCATGGCTTTGTCTTCCGTCTCCAACTCGGCGAATGCCGGCAACGCCTTCAATCTCTTGAAGAACACGCAGAAGTCTTTGACCTTTTCCATGAATAGCCGCGACTGGCGCTCGCCCTTGGAGAGGATGATGTATTGCGTGCGCATGCCCAGGCACTTGATCACCGCCCGCAGCGCCGCGGCAAAACTCTTGCCACTCTGCCGGCTCCAAACCGCGATCTTCAATTGCGAGTCGTCCATGATCCAGCGGTCCTGGTAAGGGAGAATGGGGATCGACTTTTTCGCCAGAGCCCGAAGTGCGGAAATTGGGGTCTGCGGCTCCCCGTCGAGTAATCCGGTGACCGGGGGATCTGGTAGTCGGGTGATCGACGAATTTGAACGTTTACCTTTTGCCATTTGCGCTTTGCCTTCTGTCGCGATCGCCGAGCCTGGAACGGTTACTCGAGCCTAAAATTGTTGGTATCATTGATTGATCCTCTACGACGCATATCCTCTTCCCTCTAACGACTCACAATTACCAACGGTCAATCAAATTCATTTATTCCGAGTTCAGAATTCATACTTCATAGTTCTTCATGCGCTCTCTTTGCCTGAGACGGCAAGCGCCTCCAGTGACAGCGGTTCTTCCGCCGCGCCGAGGAGCTTCCGAACGGGCGGGGCGATTGCCGTTGTCCCGATCCCGAAAATTTCCTTGGCCTGTTCCACCATTCGCCGGGCCGCGTCAAAATCCTCAACCACCTCTATGTTGCCCTTGCCCGCTTGCATGCCGCTGCGTTCCTTCATCTTCTGGCGGTGCTCTTGTGCGTAGAGGGCGAACTGCTTTTTCATCAGTTTCACCTTCTCGCCGTCGTTCAAGACTTTCTTAAAAGCCATCAACTGCGGCACCGTCATCTCCTGGAGACTTTCCCAGAGCAAGGCATTCACGCCCGCGGTCAGGCCGTCTTCGCCAACCAGTTGCGAAACGGCTTTCATGGCCGTTTTCCGCTCGCAGATCATGTCCTTGTGCACTTGCCAATGTTTTTGCTTGTAGCTCCTGACGGCGGTCGCGCCGACATCTTCGTGATACTTGCGCTCGATCATCCGCCGGACTTGCGGGACGGTCGCAAACTTCTCGAACATCGTGTCCACGACGTGCAGGAGGGCCGGGTGTTTGACGCTCAGGATTTGCAGTTTGCACGCCTGATCTTTGGCCACTCAATTTCTCCCCTCGCTTACCAACTCCTGGTAGGCGGTCATGGCCGCCCTGGCCACCTGATCGCGCTGGCGTTGCACGTTCCAAAATTGCCTCTTGTACTTCCAAACGGTGGTGTGGCTTATGCGCTCGCCATATTCGACCCGGATCATTGCCGCGACAGCCTGTATGCTCGCGAAAGCCTCAAACATCGCATCCACCTTCTGGATCAATCCGGGATGACGGGCGCCAAGAACTTGCACTTTCGATACGCCGAGCCGTCCCATGGAATTTTGACTCCCAACCTATTTGCTCATCTGGCCGTTGAGCCGCTGAGCTCGCAAACCTGCGCGAAGCGCCTTGGAGTGCGGTGGCAGCAGCTACCGCTTTCCAACCTCGGCTCATCCTCCGAAGACGTATAAGTGCGAGCAAGAAAAGCGGTAGCTGCTGCTACCGCACTCCAAGGCGGGCTTCGCCCGCAAAGCCTTGAGAGGCGGCCAACGCCGCGCTCGCCTGCCGAACCAACTCTCGTTGCGCGCGCCAGTGCTTCCTCTTGTACCGCTCGACGGAGGACAGGCTTAGGCGCTCGCCATACTGGCTCTGGATCATGTGCCTGACATCTTGCGTGCGCCAGAAATCCTCGAACATCGCGTCCACCTTCTGGCACAAGCCGGGGTGCCGGGCCTCCAGGATTTGCAACTTCGTGACGGGATTTCGTCGCATGGAATTTGACCTCTTACCTAATCGGGCCATCGGGTCATCGGCCCATCGGGTCATCTGGTCATCTGGCCATTTCTTGCATTCATAATTCAGAATTCATAATTCATAATTCAGAACTCGCTTTTCCTAGCGACCTTTCCAAGGGCTGTGTTATATAGTCTCCACTACCTCATTCTTGAAAGTGAGGCGAACTCCATGCTCAAGCTATGGGCAGATAAATTGACGTTTATCTCCAAGGTCGTTAACGGCGCATCCGTTGCGCGGAAAATTGTTCGGTATGGTTCCGTGGGTTTCTTGTTCTCGCTGATGCCCATGGTAGCTTTTCCGCAATCCGGGGGTTTGACGAACTCCATCGAGATGGCAAAAAAGACCGTTGCTCCCATCGTTTGCTTCGTTCGCGACGCCTCCACCGGTACGCAACTGATAAGGTTCAGAATCATGGGAACTGTTTTTATGGTCGATCAGACGGGGACGTTCGTTACGGCCGACCATGTCATTACCGAAATGCTCAATCCTCCCCTCAAGGATGCCTGTAAATCGGCCATTTCGTTTCCCATAGGAGGGTGGAAGCGTGACCCGCAAACCAATGTGAAATGGTTTTCTTTCGATCCCGGGGGTTGCCAAATCAATAATGCCTCCGATGTCGCTGTGTGCAGGACTACTGACGATCTCTCCCGGCAACAAGGGATCAGTTTCGACGTAGCCACAATTTCGGGGGAAAGGCCGCAGGATGGGACCGCTATCTTCTTTACGGGTTTCCCCCTGCAAGCGACGGACCCCATCACGTCGATAGGATCCGTTGCCGGGTATCCCGCCGAAGAATCGTACTCCACGGTAATGATCGATAAGAATGCCTGGCCGGGAGCCAGCGGCAGTCCCATCTATTTGTCCGATGGGAAGACCTTGATAGGCATGATTACCCGAACTGGTTCGGGAGATGCGGCTGGGCTCTCTTTCGGAATTGGAGGCGTGAAAATATCGGCGATTTTGGCCAGTGCTCGAGCCAATTGGGAAGAGCAGAAGAAAAAGCAGCACGGAACACTCTCCCCTCCGGCAACACAACCTTAGAGATGAATAAACAGCGCCGAGCCGGCTCTGTAAGGGTCGATACGCCGTAAATTTGCTCATCGGGCCATCGGGCCATCGGCTCATCGGGCCATCGGGCCATCGGTTCATTGACGAATTTGGACCTTTACCTTTTGCCATTTGCGCTTTGCCTTTTGCCTTGCTCTTGACCAATCGGGCCATCGGGCCATCGGCTCATGGAGTCATCTGGCCACGTCTTGCATTCATAATTCAGAATTTCCTTTGCCTTTTGCCTTGCTCTTGAGCAATCGGGTCATGTGGCCATCGGGTGACCTGGCCATTTCTTCACTTCATAATTCATAATTCATAATTCCGAATTCCCGATCACCCGATTACCTCGCTTCGCCTAGGGCCGCGCACCGGCGGTCGTATTCATCCACGCCGTTGGCGGTGATGCGGGTCCAGCGGATGACTTCCGGCATGCCGAACTTCTTCTCGATGCCGAGTTCCACCCAGCCGCGATCGCGCATATAGCGCAGGTGAAAGTCCACGCCTTGCAGACTCACCGGACGGAGGCAATCGTCCAGATAGATGAGAATGCTGCGCGGCGTCACCGGCTGAAGTCCGCATTCGTTCAAGTAGCGCAGAATCTCCGTGCGGTCGAGCTCTTGCTCCGATTTGGTTTTCACCTTTGCCATGTGTAAGCCTTTTTCTAGGATTCAGGATTTAGGATCTAGGATTTAGGATTCAGGAACGAGCGTCCGCATTGGGCTGAATCCTGAATCCTAAATCCTAGTTCCTAAATCCTGAGTCCCGGCCTTCAACGGACCCCCGAATCACCGGCCGCCCGCCGATCGAGCAGATCGATTCCGGCCGGGGTGATCTTGACGGCGCGAATCTTCCGCAACTGCCCCGCAACGCGCGGGTGCTCCTCGACCTCTATAAAGCCTTTGCCCAAAAGGTACTCGAGGTGAAACTCCACGTCTTCCTTAGTGATGGTGTACGCCGAATAGTCGAGGTAATTGATGATGGCCGGGAACGTCGCGACGCCCGGATAGGCTTCCGCGAGATAGCGTAGAATTTCGCCGCGCTCAACTTCCTTGTTCGTCAGTAGGATCTTCATTAATCCTCATTATGGCGTTGAGTTTCCGCGACATGGCGCGGAGGGTTATTCCCAGCCCAATCCTCTCCTCGTGTATGGATTCGATGAGCGGGATCATCTTGGCATGCTGCTCCGCCGCCCTCGCGGTGCGCTCCAGCGACTCCGCCACACGAGTCTGCGTGGCGATAAAAACATCCATGGCCTGGACGGCCTTGCTCTGTGCGTGCCCGCGCGATGTTCCAAAACGGAAAATGCCGATGCCTGCGGCGCAGGCCCCGAGCCCCGTTCCCACCGCCACCGCAATCGCTACTGGGTCGATCGTCATAGCAAAACCTCAGTCGGAGGTTGATAGTCCAATGCCTGCTTTGAACTTTTAACTTTCAACTTTTGACTTTCGCCATCTCTTCATTGCTGGGGCTTGGCACCGCGTGCTGCCAAAATCCTTTGTACAGCGCGTGCTGGGCGGCGAACTGGAGGACCACCGATACCAGGAGGGTCAGGAGCCCCCGCACCAGCGTGGCCGTATCCGGCCATCTCACCGTCAGGCTGTGCGGGGCGTAGACAAACTCAATCCCCATCGAGGTCAGGAGCGCCGCAACACCGCTGGTCAACATGCAGATGCGCGGCTTGTTCTGGCCGATCCATGCAAAAGCGGCGCTCTGACTGCGCTTCGCGAGCTGAATCAGTAGAGGCATTACGAAGGTGATTAACACTTGAAGTTGAATCGAGTTTGAATCCATAATTGCTCCTTTGTCCTTTGTCCCTTGTCCTTGGTCCTTTGCCTTTGTCGTCAGGCTGCCCGTCGGCTCGGTGCAAGTGATCAAAGACCAATGACTAAGGACAAATGACCAATGACTAAGGACAAGTGACAGCTTTTAGGTCTTGCTCCAACGTCGCCAAGTCGAATCCCGAGGGCGCTTCGCCGGTTGCGCACAGCCAATCCTTGGAGACCAGCGCGTAGGCTTCCGAGCAGTATTCGTGAAACCACGCCCAGGTCATCTTCTTGAGTTGACCCCAGGTGATGCAGGTCAGAGTTGGGGGTTCGGGACTCGGGACTCGGGGTTCGAGTTCCCGGATTCGGGATTCGGAATTCGGGACTCGGGTTCCGGGACTCGGGGTTCGGGTTCCAGGACTCAGGGTTCGGGGTCCGGAATTCGGGATTGGGGATTCGGAATCTTCCTTCCCGAAACCCGAAACCCGAGGCCCGAGTCCCGAGTTCCTAAAATCGTACGCCACCAAATACACGGCGTGGCCGCCCCAGGAACCAGGCTCGTCATCGGGGCCTGGGTTCGCCGGCACATCCCAAACGTCCTGGTTCCGCGCGGTAAGAGGAAGCTCGACGCCAATGTACGCGCCGCCGAACAGCCAGATGGCGGTGGCAACAGCCGAAATTCGAAAATCGTCATTCGAAACTCGTGGCAAAACGGCCGAGTTTCGAGTGTCGAGTTTCGAGTTTCGGTCTTCCAGATCGACTGCGACGTATGCATCTAAACCGTGCCCGTCGAACGCTTGCTGCCGCCAGTTGTTCAGGACGTCGAGTTCTATCCCGCCCTGATCCGTCGCAGCGTCGGCGGGGTTGTAGCCGCACCACTTCTCGTAGGCGCCCAGCACTGCGGAATCCGGAATCGTAATCTCTTGTCCGGAATTCACCGTCCACGCCTGCACCGCATGGGCAGCGGCCGCAATCGTGCAGCAGCCCAGTTGGTCGTTCAGCATCATTCCCCAGTCCGTGACGCCGCGCGTGTAGTCAACCCGGGAAGGCGCGGGAGGAAGGGTGCTCGTCAAGTAGCGCGCTAACTTCAGAGTGCGCGAGTCGTGCCGCCGGGGGCGCTTGCCGAGCCGCATGTTGGAATGGTCTATTGCCATGATTAGTCTTTAGTCCTTTGTCCTTGGTCCTTGGTCCGTGGTCCTTTGTCCGTGGCAAATGACAACGGACAACGGACGACGGACAGCCTTTCCATTGCCATGATTAGTCTTTAGTCCTTGGTCCTTGGTCCGTGGCAACTGACAACGGACAACGGACGACGGACAGCCTTTCAAAGAATCAATGAGCCGATGATCGGATCATTGAGTGATTTGGTGATTTAGCGATTTAGCGATTTCAAATCACTCAATCACCCAACCGCTAAATCACTCAATGGCCTGGCCCGATTACTTCAGCTCCTTAAACCTTGGATCGCCTTTCACAATCTTGTTAAACTCGCGCTTGAGGTCCTTCGCCTTCCAGCCCTTCGGAATTCGGGATCCGGAATTCGGAATCCGGAATTCGGAATCTTCCTTCCCTAACGCCGAGCCCCGAACCTTTAGTCCCGCGCTCGCCGGCACCAAGGCGGCGATCTCGGTGACGGCCTGCGCGAGCAATTGCACTACCGCGGTAACCCTCGTGGCGGTCGTCGCATTTTTGATTTGCGCGGCGGATTCGAGTTGCGCGACGTTGGTATTCACCGCCGCAAATGCCGCCTGCACCGCTTGAAGATGGGTTGCCGTTGGGGAAGCCTTGTAAGTGTCAAGGGTCTTGACCAGAGCGTTGAAACCATTCTCGATGAGCGTAACCACCGGCGCCAGGGCCGGGTCGATCACATCAATCAGGCTGGCGGCGATGGGAGCGGCGACCTCCGCGTCAGACTCGACCGTATTCACCCACGCTGGCACGGTGCATGCGAGCATCACCAGGGCGATGGCCAAAACACCAACGAGAATCAAGGTTCGTAATTTCATAAATCCTCCAATGTCGAACAATGCGGTGATCCGGAGATCGGGTGATCGGGTGATCCGCTTGCTTGCGTTCTCCAGATTTCCCGATCCACTGGTCGCATGATCTGTTTGTTCACCCGATCTCCCGATCACCCGATCCATTTGTTCACCCGAGCCTTCACCGTCCCACGTGCAGCACAACCCAAAGACCCAACGCAGAAAAAGTCAGTAATAATAAGAATTCAGATAGAATGAGCATAAACACTGACCGGAATTCGAGAGATTGGACGCGTAGCGGTTTTCTCATATTGCTGTTTTCGGCTTTCAGCGCTCAGCTATCAGCTTTCTGTCTACTGCCTTCTGCCCGCTGACTGTTCGGGTTTCGGGGGCAAAAGGCCGGGATTCGGGTTTTGGGATTCGGGATCTTCCTTCCCTAATCCCGAGCCCTCAACCCCGAGTGCCGGGTCTTTAACCCCGAGTCCCGAATCCCGAGTCCCGATCACTCCCGGGTCTTTCCCCGTCGCAAACCACTGGAGGGCGCGGGGATCGTTCAGCCGGTAGAGGGTGACCAACTTAATAAGCTCCGCGGAGTAGCTGGGATTCGTGGAATATCCACAATGCTCCATGTCCAGTTGGGAGGTTTTGGGTCCCAGCCGCTCCGCAAACTTTTTCCAGTCGTCCCGCACTGCAAAGGCGGGCCGGTAGCGCGGCCCGCGCAACAACAGCGCGTGGGCGGTAAAGGCTTCGTCTAAATTGGGGAAGCGTTGAAACTGGGCGATGATCAGCTTCTTCTGCCCGTTCTCAATTTCCCAGGTCGCGGCATCAAAATGGCCGTAAGGATCGGGGCTAGGTGCTGGGTGTTGGGTGCTGGGTGTTGGGGGTTCGGAATTTGGAATCAGGCATCCGGAATTTGGAGTCTGGGATTCGGAATTCGGAATCTGAGATTCGGAATTCGGGGTTAGGGCTTCGCTTCCCGAACCCCGACTGCCGAGTCCCGAATCCCGAGTTTCTGACCCCGAGTCCCGAGTCCCTGGTTTCAATGTGCCGGGTGCTGATTGCTGAGTGCTTCGGTTTTCCCCAGCCCCTAGCCCCCGGCCCCCGGCCCCGAAGTGTGCGTACTTAATCCCGAACGGATTATTGGCGATGCGGAACAGGACGCTGCTTCCCCATCCGAACTTGGGCGTGGCGCTCTCCAGAATGGCCTGCGCGATGGTGACGCAAGCCGGAACCTCATACTCGCGCTGGCTTTGGAGCGCCGCGGGCGTGACCCGCAAAAGGAATTGCAACTGCTGCGGGGTCAAACGAGAAAGAGAAGGTGTTGGGTGCTGGGTGCCGGGTGCTGGGCATTCGGGATTCGGAATCCGGGATTCGGAATTCGGGATTGGGGATTCGGAGGGCCGGGATGCGGGATTAGGGGTTAGGGTTTCGCCTCCCCAATCCCGCGTCCCGAGTCCCGAATCCCGTGTTTCTGGCCCCGAGCCCCGAGCCCTGATCGGCATTGGGGGATGGGGGGATTTGAACGGGGGACTTGGTTCTTGCTTCGTGTTGGGATTTACGTCAGTTTGCACTTCGGGCAGCGGCAGCGTGTGCACCCGCCGCCGCCCTTCACTTGCGCTGATCAGACGCAAGCTAAATTGGAGTTACTGCAAAGTGTTCAGTTCTTCCGCCATTAGGATCGGCGGTCTTTCAGTGGTCGTCAGTTCTCAGTCATCAGTCCTCTGGCATTGATTCGGTGATTTTCAATCGCCAAATCACTAAATCGCTCAATCACCCGATGATCCGATCTCCCGATCACCCGATTGATTGCAGGGGGGCGGCTCCTGGGGCGTGCTTTCACCACCGGTGCCCTACCCTTGGCCTTGCTCGCTGTGAGTGCCGTTCCAACTTCTTGCGGCGAGGTGTTCGGTCTTTGTGTCGCCCCGCATCGGCTGGCCATCGGGCTTGCCCAGATGGGTCGCCAAAGTTGGAAGGGTACGAGTTGTAGATACCTCTTTCATTACGTAACCATCTTACAATACGGGGTAGCCTATTGTCAAGTGAATTCTTGTCAAATTTCCTACCGGTAGGAAGAAAAATGAGGAATTCCTAATGAAATTTCCTACCGGTAGGAAGTGAGTTTTTGGTTCACGACGCTTCGGCGTGGCGGAGACGCAAAAACGGGCTTTTTGGCCCTGACTTCGGACAATTTCGCTGGTCAAGAAGTCCGAATATGTGTGCGATTGGACCACTTCGTTAGTCAAAACATCAAAACACGCGCGAGTCGCGACATTTTCGTCAGTCAAGAAGTCCAGACGCCGGGAAAGCCGCGCCCTCCCGCCCCGCGTCGCTTCCATTTGTAAACTTCCAGTCATGCTGCAACCTCTGCTTGTAGACATGGCTGCTTTTCTTGAACCCCCCTCGCGGCCTGCACAGGATCGGAAGGCGCGCCGAGGCCGGGGCCGGAGGTCGAACCTATCTTTACGCCGGCGGCAGGAGGACGAGGGGATGTCTCCATTTGAGTGGCGCGAGTGCGGGCGCACAGGCGGGCGCGGGCGCGCGGCGTCATGATGTGTTCGCGAGTTGTAAAATCAAGACGGCAAACGGCGTTCGTGCAACGCCGGTCGCGAAAAGGACCGCGCGTCTCACTGACTTCGGTGCGGGCGCCACATTGTGGGCAAAACATGTTGTTTTCCTTTCCCCGAGTCATCGCGTGATCGGCGCATTGACCTTTAGCAGGATACTGAAAAACTCTTTTTCGGGATAACTATATTGCTAGCCTCGCCTGAAAACAAAGGACTTACAAGTGCCGAAGTAGGGCAAAACAGGCCGCTTTTCGACTTTTTCAGCATCCTGTTAGAAATTCGTCCATGGCTATTTGACCAATTGCAGGATTCGTTCGCTCAAAAAGACGTGAAGGCAAACGGCGGCGAGGGTCACGCCAACCGCCGCTCCCAACAACAGCCACCGAACGCGCAGCCAAAAGGCGTCGCGGGCACTTTCAATGCGCCCCACGGAGCGGCCAAAGGCGAAGGCATGAAGATGGTCGAAGCGGGACTGCGCCGCCGCCTCCAACGCGAGTGCGCCAGCTTCCGTCTGCAATTTCCGGCAGTAGTCTTCAAAGGTCTGGGACATGGTCGTCTCCGGCGCGTATTCCCTTTTCGGTCATCCTTGCCGATTCCCCATAGCCTCGATTGATGACCGACAGCGGAAAACTCAGCAGCGCTGCGTAAATTTCCTCAATGGCGGCCGGCTTGGCGAGGGCGGGGGTGTTGCTCTCGCGGGCGCAGTCCAGAGCGCGCACCGAGCCGCTGTAAAGGACAAAGTGGATGCCCCGGCGATGCGCTTCCTGGCGAACCACGTCCCACTCCTCTACAACAAAGCGCGAGTTGTGAGAGAGCGGGAACATGCCATCGCAGAGGACCGCATCGTGCTCGGGAAGGCAAAGAATCGCGGTCTGCAAGTCAGAGACAAGTGTAATAGCCTCTATATTTTGCGCCTGCCTGTCCAGGGAGTGGAGGAGCTCGGCGGTGAGCTCCGCGAGGGACGAATTATCCTCGACAATCAGAAGTTTCATAAATCACCTGCCAGCCCCCATCGGGCGCGAGATGGACAAAAGATAGATCGCCGCGTCGGCGCGGGGCGGAAGAGATTGGGTGAAAACTCGGCCAGCCGATGTCGAAGACGCCTTTAGGCGCGCGGAAGTTGCTGAGGGCACAACGCCGGGCTTAGGCCCGCCTCTAAGAAGACCATCGCCCTCCGGGGTTTTCACCCGGTTTCGGACGCTCCGCCCTCCCGGCCGCTCAAGGAGAACAGCTCGGCCCGGCGAGAAATCCCGGCGAGGGACGGGGTGTTGGCCTTGCTTCCCGCGATGCGCGTGGGAGGAGTTCAAGATTCGAAACGTTGAAGATTCAACCACTTCGCCTCCTGCAGGTACTTTAATGGGTTCAATAGCTTCTACACCCTCAGATGGGAAACACCTTGAAGAAGTTGACGAGGGGAAGACAGGAAGATTCCAGGCGCAATAGCGATGGGCGGAGGGGTGAGAAGGGATAGCAGGTGGGATAAGGGCAGGGTCTGATGGAGGAATAATTGGGGGTAGTGCGGGGCGGTGGACGGGCCGTTCCGCCCACCGCTGCTGCGTCTGGGAGGATGAGGACTCGAACGCGGCCCGGGGGGAAGTTTTGCCGCGTGGCATACCCGGAACTACGGATGAGCAGGATTTGTCGGCAGCGTAATGCCGGTAAGGTCCGTGCTCATGCGAGCCGGGCTGTCGCGGGGATAAGTGCGTGCGAAGAGAGGTTTCCACAAAACGCGAACGGTAAGAAGTGGTTAGTACACAAACGGTTACCCAAGAGATGAAAGCGGTGCCGGGCGAAACTCCAGGTTCCATAAAATTATCCGAGGAGTGGGTGCGCGAGCCCCCAAAGTTGCCGCGCGGCTGCGACCCCAGGGGGAGCCTCGCGCCGCCCAAGGGGAATGCGCTCAAGACGAAAGTTGGAGAACTCCATAACCATGATGAACGTGGAAACGAGGTGGCCGACTTTCATGATGCCGCTATAGGCTACCTCACGCGATTCGGCGAGGGGTATTTCGCTCGCCTAGCGGCCCACCTGAGCACGTTAGCGGCCATACTGGCAGGGAGCCCATGACTGACCGTCATATCAAACTCCGGTGCTTTTTGTTCCGCCCCCGCCGTTGTGGCGTCCGGGAGGCTACGTGGAACTTGCCGGTGGCCCACGCAAATTCCGGCGCGGGCAATTGCCGGTGACGCGGGGAGATGGCGCGGGGTAAAGTCGCCAGAAGCCACGCGCTTGGCTGCCTGCCCCAACTGAACTCATCGCTCATGAATTTGCAGCAGACTCGGACCAGGGGCGCTAGAGGCCCGTCCAGAAAGGCGCTTTTTGGAAAATCGTGCGCCGGAAACCAAGGGCTGCCGGTTCGACAAATCGCCAAAAACCTTGTTTCCGGACGGGCCTCTGGCAGGATCCTGAAAAACTCTTTTTCCGGATAACTATATTGCTAGCCTCGCCTGAAAACAAAGGACTTACAGGTGTCGAGGTAGGGCAAAACCGGCCGCTTTTCGACTTTTTCAGCGTCCGGCTAGGGAAGAACCGCAGACCTCAAAGACGGAGGTCTGCGCTACACTTGATTGTTCATGGCGTGTTGTAACGCTGAGCTTTAGCTCAGCACGTGCCGACCCCTCCCCTCCTCAAGTGAGGCTGATCGTGTCCCACATCTTTTGCTGGACACCGGGGGTGCTGATGCTGCTGATGCCCAATCGAGCCCCAAAGGGGCGAACTACCTCAGCCCAGGCCAACGG
>Ga0187849_1000802_pt1 | contig 39364 bp, 37 predicted proteins | sample June2016WEW_4_10_2_FD_132412 | JGI IMG/M metagenome (GOLD analysis project Ga0187849, IMG submission 132412) | Peatland microbial communities from SPRUCE experiment site at the Marcell Experimental Forest, Minnesota, USA - June2016WEW_4_100 | ecosystem: Environmental > Terrestrial > Soil >... | reverse complement strand
CGTCAGCTTCGCCCTACGATGTGCCACGAGAGCCTCCCGTTCGATGTGAGCTGGATACCCACACCGAGCCTCAGGAGGCTCTCGTCTGTCAACAACCTATTCGTGAATCACATCTAGATCGACGCCCGCAGGATCGAGGCGATCTCGTCGTCGGTGAGGATTGCCGGGTTCGTCTTCATGCTGCTGCCCCGGCCGTCGGCGACGAGGGCGGGGACCGATGACTCGGTGATTCCGAAAACCGACAACCGCGGAATGTCGAGGCCGACGGTCAGCAACTCCAGGACCGCGACCAGGGCGGCTCCCGCCCCCGCTCCGGCAGCCACCGGACGACCGGCGAGGAGCCTTCCCGCGTCGGCATAGCGCTCCAGCGCGGCGCTCCCAGGGTCGCGCGCCTCGAGTGCGGCGATGTTGACGCGCGTGGTTGCCGCCAGCGTCGCTCCGCAGGCGACGCCGTGCGGGATCGGAAACTGGGCGCCGAGAGGCGAAGCCAGGCCGTGGACGGCGCCGAGCCCGGCCTGGGCCAGGCAGATGCCGGAACAGAGCGCCGCGTACGCCATTCGCTCCCGGGCGGCCGCCGCGACGCTCCGCGAACCGGCCGCTCCCCGACCAGCGGCCGCCTCCTCGAACCAGGGCTGAAGCCCGTCTCGCACACAGGCCAGGCCCGAAAGCGCCAGGGCATCGGTGAAGGGGTTGGCCCGAGACGAGACGTAGGACTCGAGCAGCTGGGTCAGCGCGTCCATGCCGTTTCCCGAGATCAGCTCCGGCGGGCAGCCGGCCAGCAGGTCCGGGTCGACGATGGCCACGCGAGCCACGAGCTTCTCGTCGCGGAACGACTTCTTGAAGCCGCCTGGCCCACGCACGCTCAGAACCGCGTTCTTGGTCGCCTCACTGCCCGTCCCGGCGGTGGTTGGCACCGCGACGAACGGCACCGACGGACCCCGATATGGCAGCTCCGGTCCGACGCCCTCGAGGTGGTCCATCACGGAGTTGCCCGGAATCAGGAGGCCGGCGACCGCCTTGGCCGTGTCCAGGACGCTGCCGCCGCCGATCCCGACGACCACGTCGATCGGGGCGCTGCCACGGCCGGAGCCTCTGCCGGAGCCGCTGCCTCGGTAGCAAGCCACGAGCTCATCCACGAGGCTCGGCGATGGCTCGCCGGAAACCGATTCGACCGCGACCGCCACGCCCTCCCATTCGAGGCCGCGACTCAGTCGAGCCCAGTCCACCGTCTCGGTGAAGCCCGGCCCGCGGACGACGACCAGCGCCTTCGACCCGAACTCCCGGACGACGGCCGGCAGCTCGCCGGATCGACCGGCGCCGAACAGGATCCGAGGCAAGCGCGAGATCGAGAACCCAGGCCAACCCGCCGGGGCCGGGACGCCCGCTCTCGGACCCTGGGGTTCGCCGGGCACCGCCGGTCCTTTCGATTCCATCGTCGTCGCCTTCTCGTTCTCACCGGGCCGCTGGAAACAGCCCGTCGTAGCGGACGCCCTGACGCGGCTCGGCCATCCAGTCGGCCACTTTGTCCCGCCAGGCCAGGTAGTGGACCGTCTCCTTGTGGGACTTCGCCGAAGCCTCGTCCCGATAGGCCTCGTAAGCGATGAAACGGGTCGGGTCGTCGACCGACTGGAGGATGTCGAAGCGCAGGTTTCCGGGCTCCCGAACCGAGTTCTCGTGGTTCTCCCGGATCGACTCGACGAAATCCGCGACGTGCTCGGGCCTGACGTGGATGTAGACGACCGTGACGTACATGAATCCTCCCGGGTGAAAGCGTGCCGTGATGTCGCGGCGCTCGATCAGGCCCATGATCGGGCATCCGTCCAGCGGGAGCGTTGACGGTCGCGCTACGTAGCCGGCGCGGCGGGCGGTGTGGGCAGCGCCGGTGGGGTTGGCAGCGCCGAAGCGGACGGCCCGATCGCGCCGGCCGAGGGCAGAGGCGCCATCGACGGAGGCGGGGCTGCGGACTCGGACGCCACCGGGCCCGTGTCGACGGAGGAGGCCGGGTTGGCGCCTTCGGTGGCGCCGGGGTTGGGCGCGGTCGGAGACGGTTCCGGATACGGGCTCGACCTCCACACCACGGATTCCACGACTATCTCCGCCTTGCACTCGGCCCTGGCGTCCGTCGGGCACTGCGCCGCCAGCGGGTCATTGACGTGGACCCGAGCGACCACGATCTCGTTGTCGGGCTCGTCCAGGTTGCTCATCGGCGCGACCGCGAGCCCGTCGATCGAGAGGACGTAGCAGTACGGGATCAGCTGCTGCTCGGCAGCCGTCTCGTCGATGGGCTCCGGGCAGGGCGGCATGAGGCTGGGCTTGGTGAACAGGCCGCCGAGCAAGAAACTGCCCTTGAGGCTCGCGAACGAGGCCTGGTCGGCCACCCGGTAGACATGCTCCCCGGCTATCTCGGTCGGAACGGCGGGCCAGACGACCGCCTCCACGACGACGGCGGCCTCGCATGCGGCCTGGCTCGCTGCGCTGCATTGGGAAGCCTCAGGGTCGTGAGTGTGAGCGCGCACCACGATCGCGGGGCCGCCCTCCCAGCCGGCCAGCACAGAGAAACCTTCGCTGGCCACCTTGATGCCTCCGCCCGTCGCGAGCATCGCCGTGGTGCCACCGGTCGGCCACAACCCGAGCCCGCCACACGGTGGAATGAGGGCGGTCTCGGCGAACGGCAACGGCGGCTGCGAGGCGCATGGGGCCACATCCTGGAGCACATACCCGGCCAGCAGGAAGCTCCCACTCAGGTTCTGCCACTCGGCCTGCTCGCCAATGCGGTAGACACGCTGGCCGTCGACCTGGGTCGGGATGCCGTCCGATCCCAACACCACGCCCGACACCCCGGCGGGAACGGCCGGTCCGCTGCCCTGCCTGAAGGCGAGCCCAGCGCCGACGAGTCCAACAGCCACCAGCACCGCGACCGCCGCCACGGCAGAGGCGAGCTTGGGCCATGCGCGACTCGGCCGGCCCCGGCCTTCGATGCTGCCGGCCTGCCGCGTCCGCAGGTTCGCATAGTCACGCTCCGCGCGATCCAGCTCTGCGGTGAAATGGTGGGCCAGCCGCTCCTCGACGTTGTCTGCGGGCGGGCCACCCATCGATTCAGTCTTCATCGAGATACTCCCGGAGTCGCGCCAGGCCCGTCTTGAGCCGTGCCTTCGCCGTGTTTTCCGTGACCCCAAGCGCGTCGGCCGTCTCGCGCACGGAAAGTCCGACCATGTGGTGGAGGACCACGGCCGCTCGAATCGGTCGCGAGAGCCGGCCGAGCGCCTCGTCGAGTTCGATTGATTCCGACGTCTCCGGGCCGCCGATCGGCAACTCGTGGATCGTCGGATCCAGACGAAGCGTCCGGCGCAGCCGCCGTACGACCCGCAGTGCCTCGCGCGTCTCGACGGTAAGGAGCCAGGCCCGAACGGCCCGCGGCTCCCGAATCGTCGGCCCAGCGCGGAGCGCCCGCTCGAAGGTCGTCTGAACCAGGTCCTCCGCCTCCGCTTCGTCCCGGGCAATCGCCCGGGCCGCCGCCAGAAGCAGCGGTCCGTGGTCGTGCAGCGTGGCAACCCACTCCGGAGCCAACGCCGTCGCCGGAACCGGAGGCCGGGCGGCCTCGCTTCGTTCATCCCTGTCGAGCGTTGCCGTGATGTCCCTCACATCACTAAGAGGCGTGAGCGGCCGCGAATGGGTAACTGGCACCTTCGAGAATAGCGATGTGCCGGGCGGGCCGGCTACCGCCGCGCCCGCGCTCCCTCCAGCGTGAGCTCGAACCAGATTGCCCGCTCCGTGTCGAGCAGGTTCTCGACGATGCGCCGGATCGACTCGCGGTAGGCGGGCCAGACGGCGAGCCTCAGAGCCTCGTCCGGCGATACCCAGCGCATCGAGTCATGTTCGTGAGAAAGCATCGGCTCGGTGCCGGCGGCCAGACGCACGGCAAAGACGGCACTGCTGACGATGCCCCCGACCGACGGCTCGTGGAACTGGTTGACCTGATCGAGGTCGTAGAAACCTGCGATCTGGCCCGGCCCAAAACCGGTTTCCTCTCGCAATTCTCGAAGGGCGCCGGCCGTGACCGACTCGCCGGGCTCCAACGAGCCGGAGACGCACTGCCACAAACCAGGCAGGATCCGACCCGGCGACCGCCGCATGAGGAGCAGCTCCACGCTCGAAACGGGTGCGGGAGTGCCCGGTTGCGCTGAGCTGCGTCGCCCGGGAGAGTCGCCGCGGGCCCGGAACATCCAAACGTCGACGAGGTCCGGCCTGAAGGGGCTCACGATCTCACCTACGATTCGGCTGGATGGTCAGATGCGCTCGAGGCGCTCGACCGGCAGGACGAAAACCACGGCGCCGCCCACCTCGACCTCGAGCGGGTACGGCATGAAGAACTCGCCCGGCTCCATGATCGGCGGGATGGGGCTGACGGTCTGCGTCCGGGAGTGACAATTCTCGCGGACCAGGGCCACCACCTCTTCGACCTTTGCGTCGTCCACCCCCAGCAGGATGGTGGCATTGGACTGCTTGAGGAACCCGCCGGAGCTGTGCAGCCACGTCGCCCTGTACTCATGGGCAAGCAGCGCGTCGATCAGGACGCGGGAGTCTTCGTTGTGAACGACCGCAATAACGAGCTTCACGGGGCCGAGTATAGGCGGACCGTATCGTCGGTCGAGCCGTCGATCTGATCATTGCGGCGAGAGGCGGATGGTCGCGCCCTGCGTCCGAGGGGTCGCAGTCGTAGGAGCCGGGCCGTACAATCGGCCCGGGCTACTTTCCAACGCGCATGGGGAGGAATTGTGTCGGGCGAACGACCGCTTCGCGAACGAACCGATGGCCAGCTGTTCGCGGCTGCGGCTGCGGCCGCGGCTCGCGGCGACGACCTCGACGACGCGCTGGCCGAACTGCTCGGGCTCGCCGCCGAATACCTGGGGGCGAGTTCCGGCGCCGTATACATCGTCGATCCGGATCACGACGATCTCGAGCTGGCGGTGACACATGGCGTCGACGCCGAAGCGGCCGCAACAGGCGCCTCGATCGAGCATATGTCCGAAAGCCACGATCCGCTTGCCGGCGTCGCCCGAACGCGGCACCCGCTCGAAGTCGACGATGCGGCGCACGTGGCCGTCCTTCGCGGCGCGGCGACGGCATTGGTGCTGCCCCTCGTCGTACGGCGTCTCGGCATCGAGGTGACGCTCGGCGTCATGGGCCTGGGCTTCGCCGGGCCGCGACCTGAGCACGAGGCGCTGATCGCGGCCGAGCCGCTGGCGGATCTGGCGGCAGTGGCCATCGAGCGGGCTCTGGCAGTGTCGCTCGGCTCGGAGCGGGCGGAATGGTTCGATCGGCTCGCCCACATTGACCCGCTGACCGGCCTCGCAAACCGTCGCACGCTGGACCGCGCGCTCGAGATGGAAGTGGCCCGAGCCGGTCGACAGGGGGTCCCACTTAGCATCGCCATCTTCGAGATCGACCGCTTCACGGAGATCCAGGTGGCCGGTGGCAACGCCGCCGGCGACGAAGCCCTCCGTCGGGTGGCCCAGATGCTGGCCGAGTCCGTCCGGCTCATCGACACCGTCGCCCGCTTCAGCAACGACCAGTTCATCCTCGTCGCGCCGGGCCCCGATGGGCTCGTCGTCGCGGAGCGGCTCGTCCAGAGGATCGCTGCGCTACCCCCGGTCGATGGAAAGGCTATCTCCGTATCTGCGGGGATTGCCAGCTTTCCGTTGGACGGTCGCACGCCGGACGAGTTGCTCGCGGTCGCGGACAGGGCCATGCACGCCGCGATCCAGGCCGGCGGCGACAGAGTCGCGGCTCAACCGGCCGCGGTCGAGCAGGGCCGAGCCGAGACGGCGGGCCGAGGCCGAAAGAGGAGTCAGTAGCGCGCCGCTGCCTGGGTCAGAGCGAGAAGGTGCCGCTGACAATCGTGGGGCCGGTCGGCTTCGTCACGTTGCCGTTCGGCTCCCTGCAAACGAAGAGGCCCAGGCTCGACGAAGTGGGCACATTGTCCACTTCCAGGTAGCCGACGCCCGAGTCGTCTACGGTGAAGGAACCAACCTTGGTCGGTCCGCCGGCCTCGCCGTTGAGCCAGACCACATAGACCTGATCGCCCGTGGTCGCCGTCAGACCGTACAGCCTCACGATGATGTGCCCGGTGGGTCGAAGAGCGGCCAGCCCGCTGGCCCTGGATCCGTCGGTGGCCGTCATCACCGCGGTCCTGGTGTCCGGCAGAGTCAGCACATAGTTGAAGCTGGCGTCTACTTGAGTGGCCCTCTGGGCCCTGTCGAGGTCGCCCTGGAGAACCAACGCGTAGCCGGCGAGGGCGACTACGGCCACGACCGCCGCGACCCGCATCGTCCAGGTCATGACGCGGCGCCTGCGTGAGAGGCGGGCGGCGGCGAGCGAGATCAGCTCTGCCCCTGAGGGTTTCTCAGGGCTGCTCGCGGCCGCCGCAGCCACAGCGGCAAGAGCCGGGGCCGGTACCGCCGACGGCTCGGCGATACGCCGGCGGGCTATCAGGTCTGCCTGAGCGGCGGCTATGACCGACTCGCGCAACCAGGCCGGCGGCTCGATGGGCTCGAGCGAACCGGCGAGGCAGGGCAGAACGCCGCCCAAGGTGTTGATCTCGGGATGCGGTCGTGGGCAGCTCTCCAGATGATCTCTGACGGCGATCATCTCGTTGGCGTCGAGCGCCCCGAGCACGAAGCCCGAGGCAACTTCGCGGACGCGATCGCAGGTCATGGCCATGTCAGGCCAAACCTTTCTTGCCGTTGGAGGACGGCGCCACCGCGGCGCTGCGTCCATCCTGATGACGGTCCAGCTGCTCGCGCAGCGCCACCAGGCCGAGCCGCATCCGGCTCTTCACCGTACCCAGCGGGGCTCGGGTCCGTTCCGCGATCTCGCGCTGGGTCAGGCCGTCGAAGTAGGCAAGCTCGATGACCTCGCGCTGCGCGGGCGGCAGAACGGTGAGCGCACCGCGCACCTGCTCGGCGTCAAGACGACCGGCCACTTCGGGCCAGACGTCGGGAAGGGTCAGAGCCGCCGGCAGGGTCTCATCCGTTTCCTCGCCCAGAGCCACGCCGGCTCGCTGGCGGCGCACGGCATCGATTGCGCGATGGCGGACGATGGCCAGCAGCCAGCCCCGAACGCTGCCCTTCGCTTCCGCGTAGCGGCCGGAATTGCGCCACAGGCCCAGGAACGAGTCCTGGACCACGTCCTCAGCCAGCCCGGTCTCCGTCGTTATCCGCAGAGCAAGGGCATACGCCATCGCGTGATAGCGGTCGTATAGGTTTTCAAGTCCGCCGATCTCTCCGGCGGCCACTTGCCGCATCAGCTCGGCCTCCGATTGACCCTCCGACAGCCCGTCGGGAACGACCCGGGGCGGGGGCGCTGCCACTGAGTCCCTCATTGGTTCATTCGCAGTGAGACGCGTTCCGGTTCACCGATCTCACGCACCGAGTCCCCGGTAGATCGTTGCGAGCGGTGCGAGGCCAATCCTGCGCGGGCCGACAGCCGCGACACCCGGCGGTCGCCGAGCGAGTTCTTCCGGTCCGCGGGCGGTTGCGCCCGAGTCATGCCCGAGACCTCAGGCCGCTCAAGCTTCAGCCAGGGGCCGCGCGGGCGGCCGCCATTGAGGTGCATCTATCGAGTCTAGCCGAGCCGACCCGATGCAGGGCGCGCCGTGGCGACGTTCCGCTGAGGCTGACGCGATCGCTCCCACCTGCGAACCTCGGATATGGCGCCGCGCCTTTGCCCAAGCGGCGGCCGCGACCGCCGCGTCGGGCGCGAGCGTCGTCGACCGGCGCTTGGACACCGACCTAAGGGTAGAGGCGAACCCGACGATAGGGCTCACGGCCACGAGAGCGGGAGATCAAATTGGCCCGCTCGGCCATCTGATGCTGGAGGCGCCGGACGTAGGCGTTCTGCGGCGAAAGCTCGACCGGCTCGGCGCCACGGATCACGACGCCGATCGCCTCCTCGGCTTCGCGCAGGGCGGCCTCGCGCGGGTCGACCTCGAGCGAGAAGATCGAGGTCAGGCTGGCCTCCATCTGGACAATCGTGTTGCTCTTCAGGACGTAGATCGGCAGACCTCGATCCTCCGCCTCGCGCAGCCCCGTGGGCTTCTGCCGGTACTCGCTCTTGAGCGTCATGACCACGTCTGCCTCGTCTGGATCGCGGGCGATGATAACGGGCAGCTGCAGTTCCTTGATTGCCTGCTCCAGGCGCTTGCGACTGATGCCGTGGGGCAGGACGCGCAGCGTCGGCAGGATCGCGTTGCCGTCTCTGACGCGGAGGACGGGAAGGCCGTCGTCACGTTCGGCGCCTTCGGTTGCCGCCCGCAGGCGAACGACGTCGGCCAGTGCCTCGTCATCCTCCTCGAGATCGTCCTCGATATCCTCACGCTCGACGTCGACCTCCGCGGCCGAGGCGCCGGCCGCGACGCCGCGACCGGAGGGCGCGACCAACGTGCCGTTCGGGCCCGCCGGCGACTGCTCCGGCTCGCCCTCTTCCTGAACCTCGTCCGCGCGGTAGGCGTTGAGGGCGCGCGTCGCCCCCTGAGCCCACGACCTCTGCCTCTCCAGCTCCCTCAGCTCGCGGGCCCGAGGCTCGGGGACCGGCGCCGCTTCGCGCTCGATGGGGCCGCGGTCGGCCACCTCGTCGACGCCAAACGGCCCGCCCGGGTCGCCGGCGTCCCATCTCATCGCCGATCCGCGGCCTGCCACCAAGGTTTGTCCGGGGCCGGCAGGCGGCACCGCAAACCGCTCCTCGGGGAGCATCCGCTCTGCCGCGCGTGGCCCGGCGACGGGCCAGTCCTGGCCAGGCGCACCGGTCCCGCCGGAGCCGGTGCGACCCCCTCCGGAACCGCCGCCGGCCACGTCGCCGCGGCTGCGGCGGGCACCTTCGTGCACTTCGCGCCCGCCACGAGTCGGCGTCCGCCAGCCTCCGCCGGCGCCAGGGCGGTACCCCGGCCGGACTCCGCCACGATCCGCATCGCGCCAGTCCGACGGGGCGCGGTAGGAGCCCGAGCCGCGCCAGCCGGGCTCGGTCCGCCAGCCGGGGCCGGCGCCGACCAGCCCTGCGAAGCGGTCGCTTCCGAATCGGTCGCTGTTGATGGCCTCGCGAGGCGACGGCTTGGGCCGCGACTGCGACCGGTGGACGCCGGCCTCGTCTCGCCAGCGCAGCTCGGCCGAGACTGGGTCGCCGCGCAGCAACGAGTCGACGGTCTCGGCCACGTCGGCGTGGACCGTGACCTTCTCGCGATCGAGGATCTCGACGATCACGTCGAAGGTGGGCGGCGCCTTACGCTCCAGGACGCTCTTCTGCGAGCGGCGACGCCGCGCCTCCTCGTCGCCCAGGGTGACCGTCTGGATGCCGCCGATGAGGTCGGTCAGGGTCGGATTGAGCATCAGGTTGTCGAGGTTGTTGCCGTGGGCGGTGCCGATGAGCTGGACGCCACGTTCGGCGATGGTTCGGGCCGCCTGGGCCTCCAGCTCCGTCCCGATCTCGTCGATGACGATGACCTCGGGCATGTGGTTCTCGACGGCCTCGATCATGACCTCGTGCTGGAGCGATGGGGTTCGAACCTGCATTCGCCGAGCTCGACCGATGGCGGGATGCGGGATGTCGCCGTCGCCCGCGATCTCGTTCGAGGTGTCGACCACGACAACGCGCTTGCCCTGGTCGTCGGCCAGAACGCGGGCGGCCTCGCGCAGCATCGTCGTCTTGCCTATGCCCGGCCGACCCATGATCAGGATCGACTTACCGGACTCGACGAAGTCGTTGATGATCTCGATCGTGCCGTAGACGGCGCGGCCGATCCGGCATGTCAGCCCGACTATCTTGCCGGTCCGGTTGCGGATGGCGCTGATGCGGTGGAGAGTCCGCTCGATACCGGCCCGGTTGTCGTCACCGAAGGTGCCGATGTGGTCGACCACGTACTTGAGGTCGGACTCGCCGATCTCGCGTTCGAGGAGCGTCACCTCACCGTCGACGAAGCGCGCCTCAGGCCGGCGGCCGAGGTCCATGATGATCTCGATCAGCTGTGACGGATCGGTCAGGCCATGAACAGCCTCGAGGATGTCTGGCGGCAGGGAGCACAGAAGCAAACCAAGGTCGTCGATCGACTCGCGCCGGCGGTGCATCGCGCCCTGATCTGTCACGTGTCCTCCTGCCCTATGGCTCAGCGTACTGCCGGAACGAGGGCGGGCTCGGCAACGCGGACGACAGCTTCCTTCACCAGGAGCGTCACGGTGTCCAGGCTGGCGAAACCGCCGTCTTCGAGCCGGCGATCGATTGGCGACTCGTAGGTTCGGACCGGCGACAGAACTCCATTGTCGGGGCAACTGCCGCCCTTGCCGATGCGTGCGGCGAGCAACCCGAGGCCGAAGTTGACGAGCGTGGCTACGTCGCTCTCGGGCCGGGCCATGATCTTGAGGTAGTGTGGCTGCTCTTCCCGGGCTACGCCCAGCTGCAGCAATGCCTGGAGCTGATCGGGGGCGCCGGCCGGTCCGACCTGCACGTATGACTCCATCTCGGCGAAACGCAAAATGGGAGCGAGGCTGGAGCGTGGCACGCGAGAGTTGGAGCCCTGGCGTTCCCAGTCGTTCAAGCGGTATGACTCGAGACGGACCACCGGCTGGGGCGTCACCGCCGCGTAAAGCCGAGCCAGCGGCAGCGCGTCGAGCGGCTGGCATGGCCGGATGTCGGCGGCTCGAGTCTGTTCCTCCGACCAGGCCGGCGGCAACGCCCTCTCCGGACCGCGGAAGAAGAGCCGCTCCTGGCCGTAGCGAGCGAAGCCGGCCTGCATGAAGAGCTCGGGATTGCCCTGGCCGTCCGAACAGGCGACATGGAAGCGGATCGCGCCGCGCTTGGCGCCGTCGCGCAAAAGGTGCTGGACGAGGCGGAACCGCGTGTCACCCGAGTCGCCCGAACCGATTGCATCGAGCTCTACGATCGTCCACTCGTCGCGCCAAGCGTCGCGCTCCACTCGAAGCAGGCCGGAGATCCGGCGCTCGTCCTCGTAGACGAAGAGCAAATCGTTCGGACGGAAAGCTCCCAGCGGCAACCGGAAGAGGCTGAAGACGCCGATCCTCGGTCCGCTCACGGGCAAGCCGAGCGACCGCGCATCGACGTGTTCTTGCTGCGAGAGTCGGGAGAGCTCCCCGAGGGCGGCGAGATCGGTCAGGCGGGCGAGGCGGACTCGGCCGCTCACCTGACCTCCCCGAGCGACCACGGCTCCGTCCCATCCGCGGCGGTCCCCTCACGCGGCTCGGCAAACTCGGCTGCCATCGTGGCCAAGAGGCGATGAATGCGGGTTTCGCCGGCCAGTTCCGGGTGGAACGAGATGGCGATGACATTCCGCTGCCTCACCGCCACGACACGCTGGTCGGGCAGCCTGGCCAGAACCTCGACACCGGGTCCCACGCGCTCGATTATGGGCGCTCTTATGAATATCGCACGCACCGGTCGATCACCCAGGATCGGCATCGGTAGCATCGTTTCGAACGAATCGAGCTGGCGCCCGAAGGCGTTCCGCGCGACTGTCACGTCGAGCAGCGGAAAGACGGGCTCGTCGCCCCCCGCGATTTCCCTCGCGACCACGATCATGCCGGCACACGTGCCCAGGATGGGGGCTCCCGATCGGGCCAGAGCCATGACCGGTTCGCGGAGATTCCATCGGGCCACGAGCTTGCGCATGGTCGTGCTCTCGCCGCCCGGCAGGATCAAACCGGAGATACCTGCGAGGTCCTCGGGCAGGCGAACCGCAACCGGCTCGATCCCGATCGACCTGAGTGTCTGGATATGTTCGATGACGGCGCCGTGAAGCGCCAGTACGCCGATCTTCACTACGCGCTCCGGGTTCGCATCGGTCTCGATCGACGGTGCGTCCCGCTACGCCGGGCTACCAGCCTCGGACTGCCAGCCGCTCAGCATCGGGGACCGTGGCCGCTGCGATGCCGCGCATCGGGCTGCCCAGACCCTTCGACACCTCGGCGATGATCTTCGGGTTGTCGAAGTGGAGGGTGGCCTGGACGATCGCCTCGGCCGTCCTGGCAGGGTTCTCACTCTTGAAGATGCCCGATCCGACGAAGACACCTTCGGCGCCGAGCTGCATAGCCAGGGCCGCGTCGGCCGGAATGGCAATGCCGCCGGCCACGAAGTTCACCACCGGCAGCCTGCCCTCCGCCGCAACCTGCTTGACCAGGTCATAGGGAGCGTCCATCTCCTTGGCGGCCACGAAGAGCTCGTCCTCGCGCATCGATTGCAATCGGCGGATGTCCGACATCAGCGTCCGGATGTGGCGGACCGCCTCGACGATGTCGCCGGTGCCGGCCTCGCCCTTGGTCCGGATCATGGCCGCACCTTCGTTGATGCGGCGAAGCGCCTCGCCCAGGTTTCGGCAGCCGCAAACGAACGGCACCCTGAAGGCGTGCTTGTCGATGTGATTCGTCTCGTCGGCCGGAGTGAGCACTTCGGATTCGTCGATGTAGTCGACGCCGAGGGCCTCGAGGACCTGGGCCTCGACGAAGTGCCCGATCCGGGCCTTGGCCATGACCGGGATACTGACTGCCGCCATGATCCCCTCGATCATCAGGGGATCGCTCATGCGCGCGACGCCGCCCGCCGCCCGAATGTCGGCCGGGACTCGCTCGAGCGCCATGACGGCACAGGCCCCGGCATCCTCGGCGATCCTGGCGTGCTCGGGGGTAACGACGTCCATGATGACGCCGCCTTTGAGCATCTGGGCGAGCCCTTTCTTCGTGGCCCACGTGGAGGTCTCGGCGGTCATTTGCAGGGTCCAATCCTTAGCTGCGGACGGGAAGGCGGGGCGTGCCCAAACTCGGCAGCGACCCACACAACGCCATCGGATTATACCCGTGCCCACCGGCTATCCCGGCCGTGGCGCCGCGCAGCAGGGTCGCGGTAGAGTCTGGTCATGTCACCCGAGACGCTGCCCTCGCTCGCCGCCGAGATCCTGGCCTGCCGGCGCTGTCCACGGCTGGTGGAATGGCGCGAGGAGGCGGCCGCGAACCCTCCGGCCCGCTTCGCGGGCGAGGAATACTGGGCCCGCCCTCTGCCCGGGTTCGGGAATCCGAAGGCGCGCGTCATGGTGGTCGGTCTCGCTCCGGCCGCCCACGGCGGCAACCGCACGGGCCGACTGTTCACGGGCGATCGATCGGGTGACTTCCTGTTCGCCTCGCTGCATCGGACGGGGTTCGCAAACCGGGCGACTTCTCTGGCGATCGACGACGGGCTCGCCTTGACCGACCTCTACCTCACGGCGGTCGTGCGCTGCGCCCCACCCGGCAACAGGCCGCTTCCCCTGGAACGCGCCGGTTGCCTGCCGTACTTGGTCCGCGAGCTGGACCTGCTCACCGACGTGCGAGTCATGGTGGCTCTCGGATCGTTCGCCTGGGACGGCGCGATCCGGACGATGCGTGACCTCGGCTACCGTACGGCACCCAGGCCCGCCTTCGGCCACCTGGCCGAAAGTCGAATCGGGCCGGTCGTCCTGGTCGGCTCGTATCACCCGAGCCAGCAGAACACGTTCACCGGCCGGCTCACGCCGCCCATGCTCGACGCGGTGATGAATCGAGCGCGCGAACTGGCGGATCTCGACCGGTAGCGGGCGCCGCCACGTCCGGAAGGAAACCACTTGGGCTGGCGTGGCTACGTCTCGCCGATGCGCCGCCAGGCGGCGCGGGGGCCGCTTCCGCCGGCAGTCTCGTCGATCTCGATCAATGTCTCGCGACGAAGCCCGCTCAAGACCAGCCGGATGGTTTGGTCGCTGACCCCTGGGAGGGCAGTTCGAACATCCTGGACCCGGAAGACGACCGGGGCGTGGTGAAGAACGTACTCCCGTACTCGCTCTTGCTTCGATAACCCGGTGAGATTGCGCCGCGCCGCGACCCGCGACTCGAAATCATCGTAGGAGTCTTCGAGGATACCTACCAGGTATTCAGCCCACGGCCAGATGTTGTGGGTTCCCTCGTGCCACTGCCGCTGCGATTCATACAGGGCGGCGTAGTACGCGTTCTTCGTGTCGAACATTCGCTGTTCGATGCTGACATAACGGGCGACTCCGTACCCCTGCTCAAGGAGCACATGGGCGGTGAGGAGACGGGCTAACCGACCGTTCCCATCCGCGACAGGGTGAATCGCGAGGAAGTCCAGAACGAACGCCGCGATGATCAGGATCGGATGAGCGGCCTGCGTATCCACCGCCGACCGGTAGCGTGTAACCAGTTCCGGTAGCAGGTACTCGGTCTCCTTGGGAGAGGGCGGGGTGAAGATGATCTCTCGGTGGCCGTGCTCGTAGCTCGCGATCAGGTCCTGATCGGTCTTGAGTTGACCACCGATCCCGCCGGTGAATCGGAAGAGCTGACGATGAAGGTGAAGGATGTAGGGCACTGTGACCGGTTCGAGCGTCGTGGCCCGCATGATCTCGTCTATGGCGTCGCGATAGCCGGCAAACTCCTGCTCATTCCGATTGCGAAACCGACGGGGCCGGACATTCTCTCTGACCAAGCCCTCGATCCGCCGCGGGTCCACGATTACCCCCTCGATCGCGCTCGAAGCAGTGATCGAGGCAACGCGTGTCTCGTCCGCAAGTGCACCGAGCAATTCCGGGAGCTGGGCGCGGAAGAGAGCCTCCCGGCCGCGCCCAACATCGAGACGAGCCAGTCGAGCCCCGAGCCGGACCGGCTGGGAACCAAGCGTTCGGTTGAGATCGATGAAGCTATGCATCCCATCAATACCAACTAATCATGCCAATTCTGGTCACTACTTAGCATGATTAGCAACGTTCTGCGCGTCAAGAGGCGCAGTCCGCGGGTATCAGGCTCATTGGGCGAAGCGGCCGGAACCCTTCCAAGCTGGTTCGATCACCCGCCTTCCGCGCCGTAACATTGAGCCCGTGAGCGAAGCGCGACTGCTCCTCGTCGACGATGATCCGGCCCACCTCGACGCCCTGGCCGAGCGCCTGAGTGGCGACGGCTTCGACGTGATCGGAGCGGCGAGCGGGTCCGAGGCCCTCGAGCGCCTGGACGTGGCCTGGCCGGACCTGGTCATCCTCGATCTGATGATGCCCGAGATGGACGGCCAGACCCTGGCCGGGCGGATCAAGAGGCGCGCCGATATACCGATCCTGGTTCTCTCGGCCGTGGTGGCGGCAGACAGCAAGGCCGATTTGATAGCCCACTTCGCCGAGGACTACGTGACCAAACCCTACGACTACGCCGAGCTGGTGGCGCGGATCCGACGCGTGCTCCGCCGCCTGCAGGACCAGATCCCGGTCGAGGAGCTGGCCCTGGGCGACCTGACGCTCATCCCTCGCAAGCGCGAGGCGATCGTCCGCGGCGAGCGCGTCTCGCTCTCGCCCACCGAATCGCGGTTCCTGGCGACTCTGGCCGCCGGCATGCCGAAGGCCGTCTCGACGGACCAGCTGCTGAGCAAGGTGTGGGCCGATTCCGATGCCGCGGATCCAGCTTACGTCTGGGTGACCGTGCGCCGGCTGCGGCAGAAGCTGGAACTGGATCCCGACGATCCCCGCCACCTGCTCACAGATCCGGCTGGCGGCTATCGGCTTGTGCCGTGGGAGCACCACGCGGAACCGAACCCAGGAGAGTCGTAGGCCGCGGCGCACCTGCTCGATCGGGCGGCCCGATGGCAGGACGTTCGGCGGCGTCTTCCCAGCAATTGGTACCGACGTCGCTCGGACGCACCGATTCGCCTAGCCTGACGTCCCGGATTGCTCTGCCGTTATGGTGGCTGCAAGGAGCAGCCCCTAGTCTCCTACGCCTTGGAGTCGGCATGCCCTGCCGGCCGGGTTCGAGCAGAGAGAGCATGCTCAAGCAACATTCGCGGCGCCGCAACCTGAAAACCGGTGACTCTCGAGGCCAGGCCCTCGTCGAGTTCTCGTTGGTCGTCCTCGCCTTCATGACGATCTTCGTGGGCCTGATCGAGTTTGGCATCGCGTTCAGCGTGGAGATGCAAATAAACTTCGCCTCTCGCGACGTAGCGACCTTGGCTGCGGAATCGGGCGGCTCGCCCACGACCGCCGATTGTGCCATCCTCACCAGGATCGACCAGGACATCATGGCCCCGGCGACCCGGTCCAACATAATTGAGGTGGACATCTTCTGGGCTACCGCCAGCGGAGGTGTGAATGGCGGCGCGGTCGAGACCTACACGCCGGTGGGACAGTTGCCACCGAGCACGTGTCCAACAACGCTCTATTGGACGAACACCCAGAATTCGTACCCGGGCACGAGTCGCTGTGCATTCATCGGTGGCACCAACTCGGGTTGCCTCGCCGGCCACTCCGGTCCAGACACGATAGGGGTCACCATCGTCTACAAGTACACCTGGTCGACTCCACTGCCCAACCTGGTCCCCCTTGCCGGCACCGGCTTCACTTTCACCCAGACGAATCTCACCACCATGGAGCCGGTACCACCCCTGACATGAAACTAAGACTCGGCGTGAAAGCACGACGGCAACGCGGGCAGAGCCTCGTGGAATTCGCTGTGGTGCTGCCGGTTATGGCCGCCATGCTCGCCGCGGTCCTGGAGTTCGGCCTCGCCCTGGACACCGACATGTCGCTCGAAACGGCCAGCCGCGAGGGTGCGCGCGTTGGCGCCGTGCTGGGCAACGGCGGGTCGGGGGGGACGTGTCCGTACGCCCCCGCCGAGGATCCAACGACCGGTGTCGATGCCACCATCGTCAACACCGTTAAGACATCTCTCGCGAACTCCAGCGTCGACATGTCCACGGTGAAGATCTCGATCTTCGGAGCGGCCGCGAACGGCAGCGCCAATACCGCAATTGACACGTACGCCTGGGTCTCAGGCGCTTTCGTGGCTACCAACGGCCACCCCTACGCCGCATGCGGCCGTCACGACGGCACCTTTGGGGGCGGGACCTACGACGACATCGCTGTGCAGATCCAGTACACCTACACGTCCAAGACCGGCCTTCTCAGCATCTTCACCGGCGGCCTGCCGATGACCGCCAAGGCAATCTTCCCCATTGGACCCCCGTGGCAATGACAATGATCCAAGGAGTAAGGCGATGCTTCGTCTGCCCAGACCGCATTTGAAGCTGCCCGTCCGGCGGACGGGCACCCACGACCACGACGAACTGGCCATGAGCCGCGGCCAGATCCTTGTGCTGTTCGTGCTGTCGCTGACCATGTTGATCGGGATCATGGGCCTCGCCATCGACGTTTCGTTCGCGTGGCTGAATGAGATTCGGGTCCAGAACGCGGCGGATGCGGCCGCTCTCGCCGGGGCGGTCTACCTACCCGACAACGTATCCGGCGGGACAAGCGCGTCCCAGGCGATGGCAGTTCAGAATGGGTACACCAATGGGTCCAACAACGGTACGGGCACAGTGGTGGTGAACGCCCAGCAAGACCCCATTCCCTACCAGATGGACGTCACCATCAGCGCCCCCATACCCACTTTCTTCATGCGGGTTTTTGGCATCAACTCCTTGACGGCCAGCCGGTCGGCCCATGCCCAATACAACTCTCCATTGCCGATGGGCAGCCCGCTCAACGTCTTCGGCTACCCGACCGCCACGGACCTCCAGGGCAACTTGCTGAACTTCTGGGCAGCCATCCAGGGTCCTTGCACGTTGAAGGAGAACGGCGACCCATATGCGACCAAGGACACTACCACCGTCCACACGAACTGCGCCACCGTGACCTCCCCCTCCAACACCGAGTACAAGGGTCCGGCGACCGGCGATCCGGGAGCCTACGACTACTCCATCAAGGTGTCGGCGCCTGGCACACTCTCGGTCCAACTGTACGATCCCGAGTTCTGCCAACGATCTAGTCAGTTCGACGACACCGGCGACACCGCCTTCTCCAACCAGAGCAGCGTGAACTTCAACACTATCTTCACTCTCTACAACCCGTCCTCCACGGCTTATGACCTGACGGACGATACCGTCGCCGCGACCGCGACCTACCCGGGCGACGGCAGCACCTCGTCTGGACCCACGCACTCCTGCTCCTCGTACTACGTCCACAGCGTCAGCGGCGACTACGCCGCCGGCGGCAGCGGCTCCATCTGCTACCCCGCTGGCAGCTGCGGCGCCGCCAACCCGTGGATCCAGTTCGCCACCATCGCGGTCCCCGCAGCCGGCACCTACCGCCTGAACGTCCAGACCACCAGCGGGAGCAGCCCCGCCGACGGCTCCAACATGTATGCAATACAGACCACGCTCAACGGCGGCACGTCCGGGGTGCAGGTCTACGGCGGCGGCCCGGGCACGCGGTCGACAATGTCGATCTACAACAACCTGGCGAGTGGAACCTCGTACATATACCTGGCCCAGGTCGCCGCGAAGAACGCCGGCAAGACGCTGCAAATCAGCCTCTTCGATCCGGGCGACTTGAACGGCACCGGAGTCATGTCATTCGAGATCCCCAACTCGAGCGGCTACTCGGACGCCACATTCACCTACCGGGACTCGGGCACCACACTCACAGCGGCGGGGACCACCAAAGGTCCTACAACGTCGGTTACCACGGCAAGCGGCGGTGTCTCCAATTTCAACGGCCATTGGCTCGTGGTGACCATAGTCATCCCCACGACCTACACGGCTCCCCAGGGCGGGTGGTGGAAGGTCAAATACGTGATCAGCGGCGGCGCGGCTCACGACCGCACCACCTGGAATGCGAACATCCTGGACATCACGGACCACCTGGTCCCCTAGCAGCCGAAGCCTGGTAGCGCGCGGGGTCGCTGCTGGGCATCAGGATCGGCATCTGACACAGGACGGCCGCGCGTAACACGAGGCCCCCGGCAACGGGGGCTTCGTTCGTTTCCGGGTGCCGGGACCTGCGACGCCATGCCAGCACGAGGATCCGCGGCCGCTGCGGCAATACGGCAACGCGGTCGGCCGGCCGGGCGTCAGGTCGCAGCCCTTGATGTTGTCCATTCCGATGCGCTCCATCAGGGCCAGCGTGGTCGGCGCGGCAAGGCCGCGCCCCGCCCGGGCCGGGAGGCAAGGCCGTGCTCTGGTAGGATGCGCCCATGGAGGGCGTGGTCCTGGTTCTCAATCAAAACTATGAGCCACTCAACGTGTGCAACCTGCCACGGGCCTTCCGGTTGGTGTTCGGCGAGCGAGCCGAAGTGCTCGAGTACGACCACCAGGTTATCCGGACGCCGCGGGTCGACTTCCGTGCGCCTGCCGTGATCCGTCTTCAGCACCAGATCCGCCGGCCGCGGCCCCGAGTAAAACTGACGCGGCGCGAAGTCTTCATCCGAGATTCCTACACCTGCCAGTACTGCGGCCGCCAGACGAACGACCTGACGCTCGACCACGTCGTGCCACGTCACCGCGGCGGCGCCCACTCCTGGGACAACCTGGTGACGGCCTGCAAGGCCTGCAACCACCGCAAGGGCGGCAAGCTCCTCGACGACGCCAAGCTCCGTCTGGCCCGCCGGCCGATCGAACCTCGGTGCGACGTGTACTCGGTCTTCACGCCGTACCTGCGGGAGGATCGCAACGAGAGCTGGCGCTCGTATCTCTTCCTTGGCCACTGAGGGGAGGCCCGGGCCGGGGCCGAGTGACGGGCCGCGGCCGCAGATTCCGGTCCCCGTTGTCGAGTTGCTGACGACCCTGTGGCGCGGCGGTCAGGCCGCGTACGCGGTCGGCGGCTGTCTGCGCGATGCGCTGCTGGGCCACGAGCCGGCAGACTGGGACCTCGCCACCGACGCGCCGCCGGAACGAGTTCAAGGCCTGTTCCCAGGTTCTCTCTATGAGAACCGATTCGGCACAGTGGTCGTCCGGCACGACGAGGCCCAGTACGAGATCACGGCATTCCGGCGCGACGCCTCGTATTCCGACTTCCGCCATCCCGATGCGGTGGAGTTCGGCAACTCGATCGAGGAGGACCTGGCTCGACGCGACTTCACCGTCAACGCCATGGCATGGGGTGCGGGACCGGGCGAGGAGCCGGCCTTCGTCGATCCTCATGGCGGTCAGGCCGACCTGGCTCGTCGTCTTCTTCGAGCGGTGGGCGATCCGGAGGAGCGGTTCCGAGAGGACGCCCTGCGAATGGTTCGAGCCGTCAGGCTGGCGGCGACGCTCGGGTTCGAGGTCGAGCCCGAAACGCTCGCGGCGATCGGCCGAAACGCCGAGCTGGCGCGCCACCTTTCCGGCGAGCGGATATGCGCCGAGCTGCTGAAGTTGCTCGCGGCCGGCGAGCCATCCAACGGTCTGAGGCTGATGACCGACTCCGGCCTCCTCACCGTGATCGCCCCCGACCTGGCCCGCCAGCACGGTCTGAGCCAGAACAAGGTCGAGGGCGAGGATCTGTGGGATCACACTCTCCGCACCGTCGACGCGGCGCCCAACAGGCAGGTGGTTCGGCTGGCGTCGCTGCTCCATGACCTGGGCAAGCCGGACACCCTCGCCGACGGGCACTTCTACGGTCACGAATCTGTGGGAGCCAGAATGGCGAGAGAGTTCCTGGCCCGCCTCCACTCGCCCCGCGCCCTCCAGGAGCGAGTGGCGCATCTCGTACTCCATCACATGTTCATGTACGAGCCCAGCTGGAGCGACGCCGCTGTCCGGCGCTTCATCCGCAAGGTCGGGCCCGGCTCCATCGACGACCTCCTTGCCCTGCGGGCGGCCGACAACGAGGGCAGCGGTTTGCCGGCCGATTCAGGTCACCTGGCCGAGCTGGCTTCCCGCGTCCAGGCGGAACTGGCGGCCGACATCGTCCTCGGCCGGAACCAGCTGGCGATCGACGGCAACGACCTCATGGCAGAACTGGGCCTGCCGCCGGGCCGAGTCCTCGGGAGGCTCCTCGACGACCTGACCGAGCGAGTCATGGCCGAGCCGGCGCTGAACGACCGGGCGATCCTGCTCGACGTGGCGCGAGAGGAGATATTGGATCGCCATTTGGTAGAGAATCCGGACACGTGAAGTCGATGCACGGGGCAGGCTGATGTTCGAGTTGTTGTTGCAGGCCGACAGGGCGATGGCGGACGGCTTGCTCGACGAGGCCGAGCTGATCTACTGGCAACTGATCGAGCTCGATCCGACCAACGCGATCGCGATCGGCGGTCTGGCGCGCGTGTTCTTGGAGCGGGGCGACGAGCGGCTGGCCCGGAACTTCGCCGACCAGGCCCTCGCCTTCGACCCGAACTGCGTGCTAGCCAGACGGGTTCTCGAGACGCTGCAGCATCGAGCGCCGGAACCTGCCGGGTCCGAGCCGCCGGAGTTGCCGCTGGTCGCGGTCGAACGACTGGAGATCCTGGGCCGGCGGCGCCGCACCGAACGCCGTAGCGCCGACGAGCCCGCTCAGGCGGGGGCGGAGGAGGAGGAGGAAGCTGCGGAAGCGGCGCAGACGGGACCTGGGCCGGATGGGCGATCGCGCGGCCGAACCGGACCCGACCGGGTCGGGCCACCATCGGCTGCGGCCCGCCAACCCATCCATCCCCGACGCGAGCCGCATCACGCAATGCCGATCGGCCGACGCCTCTTCGATCCGGACCAGTTCAAGGCGGAGCCGCCCGACGCGTTCGCCGAAGCCGAGATGGCAGCCGCTGTCGAGGCGGCCGATGCCGTTGACGACGCCGGCCCGATCGAAGCCACGGGCGCTCCGGAGACCGCGCCGGCCGAGGGGAGCAAGGCGGGTACGCAGAAGGGCGTCCCTCGCGATCTCGAGGCGGCGGAGGCTGATAAGACCGTGGCCCTCCGTATCGCGCAGATGCCCGACGCGGACAAGGCGGAAGCCGCGGAAGCGGAGGCGCTGCGCGAGGCCGTTGCCATCGTCCTCGGAGAAGACGGCAAAGCCGCGGCCGCAGAAGTCTTCGCTCCGGCGAGCGGCGCCGCCGAGGAGCGCGATCACCCCGCCCCGGAGCCTTTGGCGGAGCCGCCTTCGATCGAGGAGCCGCCTGTTGCGGCCGGTGCAGGTGCCGTCGGCGCCAGTGGCAGTGCCGCTGCCCCGTCCCGCAAGCGAGGCTGGTTCCACCGCTTCAGGAGAAGTTGAATGCGCATTCTCGTGACCGGCGGTGCCGGATACGTCGGATCCGTCTCGGTCGAGGCATTGCTTGAAGCCGATCACGAGGTAACCGTCCTGGACGACCTATCGACGGGACATCGCGGCGCGGTATCGGCTGGAGCGGCCCTCGAGGTCGGTACCTACTCCGATACGGCCAAGGTAACCGACCTGCTTGAGCGGCGCCGGATAGATGCGGTCCTGCACTGCGCGGCCAAGTCGATCGTCGGCGAATCGATGTCCGCTCCGGCCAAGTACTTCCGCGAGAACGTCTCCGGCGGTATCGCCCTGCTCGACGCGATGCGAGCCGCCGGCGTGAAGCGGATCGTCTTCAGTTCGACCGCGGCTACCTACGGCGTGCCCGACAGGACGCCCATCGTCGAGTCGGATCCCATCCGGCCGATCAGCGCCTACGGCGAGACGAAACGCTGCGTGGAGGCAGCCATCGCCTGGTACGGCCGAGGCTACGGCCTCCGTAGCGTGATCCTGCGCTACTTCAACGTGGCCGGCGCCAGCCGGCGTTTCGGTGAGTTACACGAGCCAGAGACGCACCTGATCCCGGTCGTCCTCTCGGCCGCCGAGGAGGGGCGCGCCGTCACAATCTTTGGCGACGACTACCCGACTCCCGACCGCACCTGTGTCCGCGACTACATCCACGTCGCGGACCTGGCCGCGGCGCACCTCGCGGCCCTCGAGGCAACGGACCCGGCCAATTCCCGGACCGGTCCTACCAGCGGCCCCTGCGAGCCGCTCATCTGCAACCTGGGAAGTGGCACGGGCTTCAGCAACCGCCAGATTGTTGCCGCGGCCGAACGAGTGGTCGGCCACGCCATCCCGGTGACGATTGGCCCGCGCCGCGACGGAGACCCGGCCGTCCTCGTGGCGAGCGCCGACCGAGCCGGGGCCGAACTCGGCTGGAGGGCGCGCCGCGGCTCGGTCGAGGAGATCATCGGCTCGGCCTGGGAGTGGCGCCGCGCCCACCCCGCGGGCTACACCGAGTAGAAGCGCGATCGAGGGCTAGAATCCGGCCATGCCCCTCTTACGACACGCCGGCCCGCCGGATCCACCTGCCAACCCGGACGACTGGAGGCCGCAGCGCTTCGGCCGAAAGGGCCGCGTCATGCGGGACGCCATAATCGAGCCGGGCTGGAGCGGAGTCCGCGTCCTCGCCCGATTCGATGGCGGCGACACGCGGCTGATGGACGAAGAGGGTGTCGACTGCACCGCCGAGTTCGCCGATGTCGCGAATGCCATCACCGCCGCAGCCCTGGCCGAGGAGTTCATCCTCGATGGCTTCCTGACTGTCGAGCCGACACAGATCGTCGCCGGCGCACCTCCCCGGGAGATCCAGGCGCCGACGAGCGGCCAGATGCTGACCCAGTGGATCGTCGGCAGCCGCATCGCAAGGACGGCCACGCCGGAACGCCACCTCGACCCGAACCAACCGATCGCCTTCGTCGCCGTGGACCTGCTGCGAATCGAGGGCTCGCCCTTGCTCGACGTTCCGCTGCTCGAGCGCAAGCGCCTCCTCGACGGTTCGCTCCAACCGTCCGGCCTGGTTCGGATCACGCCGTACGTTCGGCCGCCCATCGGCAGTTTCGTCGCCACGTGGCGCGGCGCCGGCTTCAACGCTTTGGTCTACAAGGCTGCGAACAGTCGCTACAAGCCTGACGCCCGCAACGACGACTGGTCGGTGCTTTCGATACCGTTCCGATAGGTTCGCGGGCATCGAACTGTCCCCCAGGGCGCCCGGCGTGGTACGGTGGCCTTGATGCCCTCGAGCGCGCTCACCCCCGCAATCAAGGACGAAATCGCCCGGCTCGGTTGCGCCGACATCATGGTCGGCATTCCGAGCTACCGGAACGCGGCCACCATCGGCCACGTCGTCCGCGCGGCCCAGGCCGGCCTCGTCCAGTACTTCCCCGACCTGCGCCCGGTCCTGGTGAACGCCGACGCCGGCTCCCCGGACGCCACCCAGCGAATCGTCGTCGAGACCGAGCCGCCCGGCTACGTCGAGGAGATCCTCCTCGTTCACCCGACCAACCGCCTCGACCGCGTCAGCCTCACCTACCCAGAAGTAGGCGGCATCGGCGGCAAGGGCGCGGCGCTGCGGACCCTTTTCGAGATGGCCGCCGCGCTCGAGGTCGAGGCGCTGGTCGTCGTCGACTCGGACCTCCGATCGATCGTGCCCGAGTGGATCGAGCTGCTGGCGGGTCCGATCCTCAAGGGCGGCTACGACTTCGTGGCCCCGCTCTATGCCCGCCACAAGTACGACGGCACGATCACCAACACCGTCACCTACCCGCTGACGCGGGCGCTGTACGGGCACCGCATCCGCCAGCCGATCGGCGGTGACTTCGGCGTGAGCGGCGACCTGATTCGCTACTACCTCGAGCAGGAAAGCTGGACGGCCGATGTTTCCCGGTTCGGGATCGACATCTGGATGACGACCACGGCGCTGACCGGCGGGTTTGCCGTCTGCCAGACACGGCTCGGGGCCAAGATCCACGACCCCAAGGACCCCGGCTCGGACCTCGGCCCGATGTTCCGCCAGGTCGTCGCCACGTTGCTGACGATGGCCCGCGACAACGCCGACCGCTGGCTCCCGATCACGGGGAGTCACGACGTTCCGGCCTACGGCTTCGAGCGGGTCGTCGAGCCGGTTCCGCTCGAGGTCGACACGCTGCGCCTGCTCGCGCAATTCCACTCGGGCTCGCTGACCCTCGCAGAAACGTGGCGAGGATTCCTCACGCCGGAGGACTGGCGACAAGTTGTGGCCCTTGCGGCAGAGGCTGGAACGCTGGCCGAGGCTGCGGCCCATCGGCTCGGGTTGAGCCGTGAGTCCGGCGAGGGCACGGCCGGGCGGACGATGCCATCCACCGACGAGCTGTCCGACGCCGTGGCCGCGTTCCACTTCCCCGACGACCTGTGGGCCCGCGTCGTCTACGACCTGCTCGTCTCGGCGAGCTTTGGAGGCGTGGAAGTCGAGCGGCTCGTGGCTGCGTTCGTGCCGATCTACTTCGGCCGGGTGGGGAGCCTGGTAATCGAGAACAGGCGACTGTCGGAGGAGCAGGCCGAGGAGCACGTCGAGCGGCAGGCCCGGGAGTTCGAGGCCCTCAAGCCGTACCTGGTGGAGCGATGGCAGGAGGCAGCGAAGGCTGCTGCGGCTGAGGCTGCTGCGGCCGAGGCCGCTGAAGACGCCGAGGCCACGGAAACGGCGAAAGTCGCAGAAGCGATGGAGGCGGCGAAAGCGCCTGAGGCGGCGCGATGACCCGCGCCCCGCTGCCGTCACGGATCCTGATTCCGGTTGCCAACCCGCTGACTGCCCAGGAGCTGGTGCGGATCGGCGCTTCACTGATGGACCGCCGGACTGGCGTGCTGACCGTCCTCGGGATCGTGGAGGTCCCGGAGGAAACTCCACTGAGCGAGGGTGCGACGCAGGCTCGCCAGGCCCGCCGGCTGCTGCAGCGAGTCCTCGACTACGCCCCCGAAGGCGTCACGATCCATCCGATCGTTCGCATCGGGCGGCGCGCCGCCGAGGGCGTCATCGAGGCGGCAACGGAACTCGATGCCGATCTGATCGTCTTCGGCTGGGGCGGCAAGCCCTCGACGGCCAGGCCCGGTGCCAAGGCATCGGTCTTTTCACCGACCATCGACGAGGTCGTTCGCGACGCGCCGTGCGACATCGCGGTGATCAAGCAGCGCGGTCCCACGGAGATCCGCCGCATTCTCGTGCCGATTCGCGGCGGCCCCCACGCCGAGCTTGCGTTGCGCGTCGCCGGCGCCCTGGCCCACCGCAACGAGGCGAAGGTCATGGCCCTGCACTTCGTGCCACGAGGCGTCGCCGAGGGCATTCGAACGCAGTCGGAGCGTGCCCTGGCTCATTTCATCCGCCAGCACGCCGACGGCCAGGTGGAGCAGGCCGTCCGCGAGGCCGCCAACGTGCGCAACGCCATCCTGCGAGAGGCTGAGACCGCGGACATCGTGGTCATGGGGGCGTCGGCCATGCCGGCCACCGGCCACGGCGACACGTTCTTGTTCGGGGCGCTGCCGGAGGCGGTCGCGGCCCGGTCGCGCAATACGGTCATCGTCGTTAAGACGCGCGAAGCGATCGGCAAGGCCACGTTCGAGAAGCTCGAGGCACGGGCCGAGACGCTGGCAGCCGCGGAACGCGCGGCCAGCGAGGCTCGCTCGATTCCGCTGCAGGTGGAGCGCTGGTTCGGCGAATCGAACTTCCACCACCGCGAATTCGGCGATCTCGATCGCCTGGTGGACCTCAAGCGCAAACGGGGTCTCACCGTCAGCCTGGTGTTGCCCGCCCTGAACGAAGAGGAGACGATCGGGGTCATCGTCGAGCGGGCGCGCCTCGAGCTGATGGAGCGACATCCGCTCCTGGACGAGTTGCTCGTCATCGACTCCGACTCGACCGATCGAACGCGCGAAGTCGCCGCGGCCGAAGGCGCCCGCGTCGTGGTCCATCAGCAGGTCCTGACTCGATACGGAAGCTACGCGGGCAAGGGCGAGGCGCTGTGGAAGAGCCTCTACGAAACGAGCGGCGACATCGTCGTCTGGGCCGACACCGACGTCCGGAACTGGCATCCGCGCATGGTCTACGGAACGTTGGGGCCGCTGATCGCCGAGGAGCGCATCCAGTACGTCAAGGGTTACTACCGCCGGCCGATCGTCGAGGGGGGCGTCCTGAAGGAGGGTGGCGGGGGACGGGTCACCGAACTTGTCGCGCGGCCGCTCCTGAACCTCTTCTTTCCGGAGTTGTCGGGTCTCATACAGCCGCTCTCTGGCGAGTATGCCGGACGGCGGAGCCTGCTCGAGACGATGCCCTTCTTCACCGGATACGCCGTCGAGATCGGACACCTCATCGACGTCGTTGACCGATGCGGCCTCGAAGGGCTGGGCCAGGTCGACCTGGAGCGAAGGGTCCATCGAAACCAGGAGCTCGAAGGCCTGTCGCGGATGAGCTTCGTGATCCTGCAGGCCGTCATGAAACGACTGGAGGAACGGCGCAAGACCCGGCTGTTCGCCGAGCTGGGCTCGACGATGAAGCTGCCGCGGTCCGGCCACGGGCGGTTGGGCCTGGAGGTCATCGAACTTGCCGACCACGAGAGGCCACCGATGATCCGCATCCCCGAGTACCTCGAGAAGCGCCGCGCCGACGCCGTCGGGGCGGCGGCGGCAGGACCGAGCGGGCCCGCCGCGGGCTCGGCAGGCGCGCGCTCGGCAGGCGCGGGCCCGGCAGGCACGGGCTCGGCGGACGTGGAGCCGTGAGCGACAACCGCCGCGACCGGCTGCGCGTCCTGCTGGCCCCTGATTCGTTCAAGGGGTCGCTGTCGTCAGTGGATGTAGCGAGGGCGCTGGCGGAGGGCTGGGCGCGGGCCCGCCCGGATGACGAGCTGATCCCCGCCCCGCTCGCCGACGGGGGCGAGGGCACGCTCGCGGCCATCGCCGAAACGGGCGGCTGGCAGTGGCAGGAGTGCGTCGCCCACGATCCGTTGGGTCGTCCCCTGATGGCGCGCTGGCTGCTCTCCGCCGACGGCAAGCGCGCCGCAGTCGAACTGGCCGAGGCGTCCGGCCTTTCGCGCCTGCCCGATGGGGAGCCACGCAGCCCGCTCGCGGCCACGACGGAGGGAACGGGCGAAATCCTAATGGCGGTCCTCGACGCCGGCGTTCGCCACATCCTGATGGGCGTGGGCGGCAGCGCCACGACGGACGGGGGCTCCGGCCTGCTTCACGCCCTGGGTGCCTGGTATCGCGGGGGCTCGGACGGCCGGCTGCCGGGGCCGATTCCGGACCTGGCGGCCGTGGACCTGTCAGCGCTGGACCCGCGACTCGGTGAGCTGGAGATGCGCATCGCCTGCGACGTGACGAACCCGCTCCTCGGCCAGCAGGGCGCAGCCGCGGTTTACGCGCCGCAGAAAGGGGCGTGGCCGGAGGACGTGGCTGCGCTCGAAGAATGGCTCGCCCACTACGCCGATCTGCTCGAGAAAGCGGCCGGAACCCGGGCCCGTGATGTTCCGGGGGCGGGGGCGGCGGGCGGGACCAGCTTCGGCCTGCTCTGCCTCGCGCCACGCATGCGGTCGTTGGAGCTAGTCCCCGGCATCGAAGTGGTCATGCAGGAGACTGGCTTCGACGATCGGATTACGACCGCGGATCTGGTGATCACAGGCGAAGGCAGGATCGACGAGCAGACCGCGTACGGGAAGACGGCATTGGGCGTGGCCCGGCGGGCGGCCGCGGCCAAGGTGCCCTGTCTGGCCGTCGGCGGCGGGGTCACGCCGGAGGGCGCGGCGGTGCTGGCTGCGGCAGGAACGCTGGCGGTGCCGGTCCTGGACCGGCCGATGACGCTGGAGGATGCGATGAGCCAGGCCGCACCGCTGACGGCACTGGCCGGGGAGCGGCTGGCTCGGCTGGTGGAGCTCGGGACCGTCGTGGGGGAACGGCGGTCGGCGCGCCTGGCCACCGGCGGGGCCGTCGCCGGCGGGCCGATCGCTGGCGGGACCGGCGCACGCGGGACCGGCGCACGCGGCGCATGACCCCGCGCGGTCAGCCCTCGCGGCCAGTCCCCGTGACGCCCTCGGGCAAGCCACGAGATCCTCGCCCGGACCCAGGCGAGGCGGCCCGAACCTGGGCCACCCAGCTCGAGGCCGAGCGGCCCGGTCTGATCTCATTCGTCCTCGATCGCCTCGCCGAGACCGCCGGCCGGCCGGTCTGGGAGCGCCGCCTCGATCCCACGAGCGAGCTCGTCCTGACGATCCTCTCGCAGAACAGCGCCGACACTAATGCGGAGGCCGCGTTCGGCGCGCTCCGGACAGCCTACCCTTCCGGGCCACCACCCGATGGAGCGTCCGCCGATCCCCGCCCATTCGCCGGCTGGGGCGGTCGCGGCCTGCCGGACCTGCCCCCGCCAGACTGGACCGCCGTGGAAGCGGCGCCCATACCCGAGCTGACCGACGTCATTCGTCCCGGCGGCCTGGCCAACCAGAAGGCGCCTCGCATCCAGACAGCGCTTCGGGCGCTGCTGGCAAACGGCGGGGGCTACTCGCTCGATTTCCTGACTTCGATGCCACCGCTGGAGGCACGCGGCTGGCTCTCCGCGATCCCTGGCATCGGCAAGAAGACGGCGTCAGTGGTTCTGCTCTTCAGCTTCGGGACTCCGCTCATGCCTGTCGATCGCCACGTCCACCGAGTCAGCGAGCGGATCGGCCTGATCCCGCCCAAGGCTAACGCGGACGATGCCCACGACTACTACCTGGCCCTGCTACAGCCCGACCAGATGTACGAGACCCACGTCTCGTTGATCGGCCACGGCCGGCGAACCTGCCACGCGCAGCGCCCCGATTGCGAGCACTGCCCCGTTGCGCCTCGCTGCCGCCACTTCGATCCGAAGGCGGAGTAGCGACTCGCCGGCTGCCGGGCGGCCCGGGCCCGCACCGTCGCGCCAGCCCCGCACCTATACTCGGGGCGACGCCCGCGCCACCGGGCCCTCGGGGGAGGCGAGCAACGAAATGATCGAGCCCCGGCCGCAACGGATCCTGCTTGTCGACGATGACCCGACCTTGCTCGTCGTCCTCGCCGAGCAGTTGCACGACGACGGCTATGAGATCGCCACCGCCCGCGACGGCCAGGAAGCGCTGCGCAGGCTCGAGGCCGGCTGGCCCGACCTGATCATCCTGGACCTGATGATGCCGCGGATCGACGGCCTGGCACTTGCCCGCCGGATCAAGGCCGAAGCGGACCTCCCGATCATCGTCCTTTCGGCGATCGATGCGGCCGACAGCAAGGCCCGGCTGCTCGACGAGGTCGCCGAGGACTACGTCGCCAAGCCATACCACTACCCGGAGTTGCGGGCTCGAATCCAACGCGTCCTGCGGCGGCTCGGCGATCGAATCCCACGCCAGGCACTGGTGCTCGGACCGAACCTGACGCTCGACCTGTACCGCCGGGTCGCCACGGTCCGCGGCGCGGAAGTTGGGCTGACGCCGATCGAGTCGCGGCTGCTCCACGCTCTCGCCGCGAACCTGGGGGAGGTAGTCACGACGGAAACTCTCCTCGCGCGCGGCTGGGCCGACACGGAAGAAGCCGAACCTTCGTACGTCTGGGTTTCGATGCGCCGACTGCGTCAGAAGATCGAGGTCGACCCGGACCAGCCGGTCCACCTCCTGACCGTCCGCGGACTGGGGTACCGACTCGTTGCGAGTCGTGAACATGGCTGAACGACGGACCGGCCCCAACGCCTCGAAGCGCCCGATCGCAGCTCGGATCGGAGACGGCGCCCGGCCCGCAGCCGCCGGCGCCTCGCCCACCGAGCCCACTCCGACTGGCTCGCCGGCCGGCGGCATCAACCTGTCCTTCCGCGTCCTCCTGACGGTCTGGCTGCTCGTGTCCGCCGTCCTTCCCGTGGGGGTTTTCGGCGTAGTCGTCATGGCCGCGGGGCTGTACAACGACGCCCGGGTCATGGTCACGGTCCTGATCGTTGCCGTTGTCGCGGCTGCGTTCCTCGGGCTGCTGGCTGCGGCTCTGGCGGTTGCCAGCCTCACGGTACCGTTGCGACGTATCACCGCGGCCGTGGAGCGAGTGGCCGCCGGTGAATCCAGCCCGCCGATACATCTGACCGGCGAAGACGAGCTGGCCCGCCTGGCGGAGAGCCACAACCGCATCGCGGCCGAGGCCGGGCGCCGCAACCGTGAGCTGGGCGCATTGCTCGATGCCATCGCCGGGTACAACCCGGCCGACGGGCTGGACGCGCTCGTGACGCGAACCGAGTCGGACGCGTGCGCCATCTACGGCCTGATCGACTGCCGCCTCCGCCTCGTGGAGCCTGCCACGGTGCCGGTCGAGGAGACGATCCCGGGCGATCCGCGGCCTGTTCGCGCCAACGTGCGAGCCGGCAACGAGACGCTCGGGGTCCTGACCGGCCATCTGCCGGCGACCCGGGCCTGGAGGCGTGCGGACCAGGACCTGCTAGACCTGTTCGCCAGCGAGGTTGGCGTGGCCCTGCGCAACGCCGAGCTGTTCGGCCAGATCGAGAGTCAGAACGTGAAGCTGCTCGAGCTTGACGCGGCGAAGGACGAGTTCCTGCGCGGCGTCAGCCACAACCTGCAGACGCCGCTCACCAGCATTCGCGCCTACGTCGACCAGCTGCGGTCGGCCTCGGACGAGGCCGCGACAGACCGGCGGCTCCAGATCGTGGCCGAGCAGGCAGATCGTCTGACCCGACTCGTCCGCCAACTGCTCACCGTGACCCGGCTTGAGGCCGGCGCCCTGCGACCCGAGGTTGAGGTCATCGCCGTGGGCCCGCGGATCCGCCGCGCCTGGGAGGCGCTCAACGCGCCGGGCGTCGACTTCGAGCTGCGGGACGAGGCCAGAGGCTGGCTCGCCGTGGCGGACCCGGACCAGCTCGACCAGGTCTTGTGGGCTCTCCTCGATAACGCCGTCAAGTACGGCGGCCGCGGCGGCCGGGTGGAGGTGGCGATCGTGGCCGACGATTCGATCCACCGGCTCCATGTCACGATCACAGACCACGGCCCCGGCGTCTCGGAGGCCGACCGGGAGCGGCTGTTCACTCGCTTCACACGCGGCGTGGGTCAGGCCAGCGGCGACGGCACAGGTCTCGGCCTGTACGTTTCGAGGGAGCTTATCCGCACCGTTGGCGGCGCGCTGTGGCTCGAGCCGGCCCAAGAAGGACGCGGAGCCGCGTTCACGCTGTCACTCCCGGGCGAGCCGCCAGGCGACGAAAGCTGACCCTCCCGCATTGGTCGGACGCCGCCCCCGGACGCCACCCGATCGAAGCCTCGCCGGCTTCAGCGCGATGGCTGCGTCGGCAACTGGCGGCGAACTGCGACCACTCGCTCGAGATCGAGGTCCACGACGACTACGCCGGGCCCGTCTGGCGCCTGGGCGATGACAATGCCCCACGGGTCGACGACCATGCTGCGGCCGTGTGCCGGCACCCCGGCTCCGATGCCGCACTGGGCCGGAGCGATGACGAAGGCCCCGTTCTCGATGGCTCGGGCACGCAGCAGTACTTCCCAGTGATCACGGCCGGTGGCCTCGGTGAAGTTCGCCGGCACCGCCAGGACCACCGCCCCGGCGGCCGTCAGCTCCCGGTACAACTCCGGGAACCGCAGGTCGAAGCAGATGCTCAAGCCAAGGCTCACGTCCCCTTCATCGGCCGCGCCTTCCAGAACGGCAACGACGCTCGAGTCGCCGGGCGTGATTCGAGCCGACTCGCGGTCCGACGGGCCGTTCTCGATGACCACGTCGAACAGGTGCCGCTTGCGGTATGTCGCCGCGATGCGACCGGCCGGGTCGAGCAGGACCGATGTGTTGAAGGGCCGCGCGGGGTCGGTCGAGCGCTCGGCCAGGCTGCCCAGCAGGATCCACGAGCCGAGATCGCGGGCCAGCTCGGAGAATGGCTCGGTCAGCGGGCCGGGCAGAGCGGCCGCCGACTCGCGGAATCCAGCGACCGGGCCCCGGTACTGGAACATCTCCGGCAGGGCGATCAGGCCGGGAGTGCGCGCGCCGGCCTTCCGGACCAGCGCCACGGCACGGTCCACGTTGGCGGCCACGTCTTGATCGGCGGCCAGCTGGATGAGGGCTACCCTGAATTTGCTCATACGCGCGCCTTTCCGTGTTTAGGCTTGCCCGAGACGACCGTCCGCCCTTTCCGGTCGATGGTACGCTCCGGATCAGGAGGCTTCCATGACAACACCGACCCGTGAAGACGCCTGGCAACTCCTGACCGAATGGACGCCGAGCGAGGCGCTCCGCAAGCATGGCCTGGCAGTGGAGGCGACCGTCCGCTGGTATGCCGAGCATCGATTCGGGATCGTCGAGACGGAGCTGGAAACGTGGTGCGCGGCCGGCCTTCTCCACGACTTCGACTACGAGCGCTATCCGGAGACCCACCCGATGCGAGGCGCAGAAGAGCTTCGGCGCCTCGGGTATCCGGACGATGTCGTCGAAGCTGTCCTCGGCCACGGCGACCACACCGGCGTGCCGCGCGTGAGCCTTCTCGCCAGGACCGTCTATGCCTGTGACGAGATGAGCGGCTTCGTCATCGCGGTCGCATACGTGCGCCCCAACCGAAGCCTGGACGAAGTGGATCCGCGCGCCGTCGCCAAGAAGATGAAGGACAAGGGCTTCGCCCGGCAGGTGCCACGCGACCAGCTGGTCAAGGGCGCCGAGGAGCTGGGCGTGCCGTTCGAGGAGCACGTCGCGAACGTGATCGAAGGGCTAAAGACGATCCGAGGGATCCTGGGTCTGTAGCTCGGCCGGCCACGACGCCCCGCCGCCGGCGCGGCCGATCGGCCGGGGCGCCGGCCGACGCGGGCAGCCAAAGATCCTGCGGGTTCCTACTTCTCCACCCACACATCCGCCTGGCCTTCGGAGTAGGCGAGACGGTAGTTGCTGCGTACGAAAGCCCGGAGGGGGTCGAGGGTGTCGTAAGTTCGATTGTCACCCGCTGATGAAGAGGCAGGGCGGAAGAGAGGCACGACCGAGGGTGTCTCCACGACGACCGCCGGCGGGTTGGATTGCCAGCGCGCCACCAGCTCTGCGGTGGCTTGCGGGGACCAATAACCCTGGGTGGTCATTGGATCCAGATAGATGTATGGGCAAGCAGGGGAGCGGTCGCTGTCGAGGTAGATCTCGGGATGATCGCCCCAGACGAAGACCGTGGCCGACACAGTGGTGTTGACTCGGATCCAGCTCGACACTGCCATCTCATCCGTATGCCAGGCCGTCGTGATCGCGTACGTGCTGCCGGGCCATTGGACAGTCACGACCAATGCGGTCAGGAGCATGGCCAGGGTGATGCCCTGGGCGACGACGGCGATCCACCGCAGCACTGCCTCCGAATGACGCAGCCGACTCCAAAGTCGCGTGTACGCCGGTGCAGCGATGACGACCAGTGCCGGCACCAGGAGGATCAGGTAGTGCAGGAAAAGGCGCTGGTCATAGACGAAAGAAGCGAGAGAGGCAAGGCTCCAAGCGACGCAGGCCGCTGCCACACGGTCGATACGGTCGCGCTTCCGTGACCACCACACTACCTGCGCTGCGAGCGCCGGCCACAAAGCCGCCAGCAGGACGACGGCGATCAGGAGGTTGAGCCAGAACGTCGATTGCCCGTTCTGGATGTAGAAGGCGGTGTTGTAGCGCACGAGCAGGTCATACGCCTGCGCTGCCGCACCGCCCCATACCAACCAGCCGACTGCGAGCAGGGGAAGTACGACGCCCGCCGCCACCAGGGAGATCATCCGCCTGGTGGTCCCTCGAATCTCCTTTCCAACGACCGCCGCCAGCCCGATCGCCACCGCGGCCGGGGCGGCTTGCACAGACAGAAGGCAGCCGACACTCAGGAGGAGCCCCGTCAGGGCAACCTCCCTGAGCCGTCGCTCCGTCCTGCTCAACAGCCAGACGGCAGTCAGCACAAATGGAAGCGCGAAAGACTCTCCGTAGCCGCCCCCGAGAGCCACCGGGTAGCAGGCGACGAAGAACGTGCTCACAAGCGCGGCAATCCACGCCATGGCCGCCCCGACCCTGGGGCGTAACAGCGATTCGAGGATGATCGCCGCGCCAACGGTGAGCGCCAGCGTGAGCAGCCAGCACACGAGCCAGCGGTCGAGCCACGGCAGGACCGCCTGGGACAGGGCGTCCAGCAGGTAGAGGCCCGGTGGTTTGTCGTCCCAGTAGTCGCGGTAGGGCATCCCGCCACTGCGAATCCCGGAGCCAACGAGCATGAATGCCGCGGCATCGAACACAGGGCCGAACCACAACCCAGGCGAGAGGAGCACACCGGTGAGGGCAGCGTATGAAAACCACTTACCGGCAGCGATTGCGACCGAACGCCGGCGAGTCGAGGCAACGTAGAGCCAGTTCAGACCACGTACGTCACCAGCCATGACCCTCCTCGCCGGACCCTCCGCGGGCTACGGGGTCGGCCGCGCCACTCTCGAAGGGCGCGACCATTCTAGCCGCCGAAGGTGGGCTATCGAACCCGCGGGGCGCCGGCATCCTTGGTCGTGCATCGGGCGCCAGATCCGGCGACAGTTCTCATGCAGCGTGCCAGGCGATACCCCAGACGATGCCCCAGTAAACGGAGACGATGCCCGCCAGCACCAGGAGCCGCTCCGGCAGGCCGATCCACCGGCGCGAACCGATCGCCATCAGCGCCACCAGGAATGGCGTGAAGTCGAGAGAGTAGCGGAAGCCGTACTGCCAGTAGCCGCCGCCGTAGTAGAGGAAGACCGGCACTGCCACCAGCGCGGCCGCGACCCACAGCAGCTGCGCCGTTCGATCGCGGAAGCCGGCCCAGGCGGACGTCAGGAGCGCAGGAGAGACCAACAGCATCGACATCCCGAACTGACTCGGCTGGAAGAACGGGAAGTGGTCGGTCAAGCCCGGGAGGGCCAGCAGGGCCAGCCTCAGGTTCTCCGGTATCTGGCGAATCGAGAAGACTCCAAGGGCCCGGCGGGCCTCCAGGCTCGGCTCGGTGAGATATGAGATGGCGTAGCCGGACTCAAGCGGCGACCCGAAGCGAACCCAGTTGAACCAGCCGTAGAAGGCGATCGCGCCCGCGATCGGGAGGCTGAAGGCGAGTGCGCTGCGCGCGGCCGCCCGCAATTCGAGCCGCTGCTTCCAGAGGAGCACGAGCCCAAAGGGTACGGCCGCCAGGACGGTCGTAGGCCGGGCCAGGAAGGAGACGGCCAGCAACGCGCCCAATGCCACGGGTCGGCGCCGGCCGGCCCATTCGAGAAGGAAGAGCGTGAGGGCTAGGAAGGCCTCGGCGTGGGCGAGGTAGTACATGTCGCCGAGGACCGAGACGTAGAAGAGCAGCGATCCGAAGGCCGTGAAGGCCGCGATCCAGAAGGCATCCGCTCCTTTGGCCCCGAATGCCCGGGCAAGCGGCAGTGACAGCCACGCCGCCGGGATTCCGAAGAGCAGGCTTGCGAGATAGCGGCCGATCCCCTGCAGAGCTGGCACGGCGGCGAAAGGAAGGTAGGGGAGCAGCTGCAGCGGGCCGAGGGCCAGGTAGTAGCGCCCGCCGACATTTACAGTGTCGACCGTGCCCTTCAGGGCATCGGAATCCAGGTGACCGCCTAGCGCCCGTTCGGCGACGAGCATCATCCGGTCCGGATTCGCGTTGTCCAACTGGGTAGCCAGCGCCGCAGCCGCCACGTAAGCGGCAAGCACGGCGACACCGAAGAGGAGATCGGCCCGAGCGACGTGGAAACGCGGCGCGCGAAGACGGTCGGACTGGGCGGCAGCGCTCACCATGTGGGGATTATGCGTCTGGCTACTCGGCCCCGACGTCTCGCCCAGCCGCTTCACCGCCACCTCGCCCGCCGGCAACATCTACGACCTCGGCTACCGGCATTACGACGGCAAGCGAAACGGCCGCGCTTACGCGATGTGGTCGCTCTTCGTCGAGAGCTCCCGAGGCATCTGGGGCTTCGGCCGGCCGGCGGTGCTCGGAGGCACCGCCAGGACTGTAGGCTAGGGGCCAGGAGCCGCCCTCCGGACGTCAGGCGGAGGCCAGGAGTAAGCGCCAGACAGGGAGCGCCCTGTACCCTGACCCCGGCAGCATGTTCCCATCCCCCAGCACGCCAGTGTCTGGGCCACAGGACTCCGGCGGTCACGCGTCGGAGCGAGGTCGGACGAAACCCGGGAGTAGGCGCTGGAGGACCGTTCGCATTCGAGCCAGCTGCCTGGAGTTGAATCGATCGGATCCGAGCCAGGCAATGTACGGGATTAGCGCGTGGGCGAACTCATCGCTGCTGTAGAACAGACCACCCCGGCCTTGTGTGTCGAGGACGACGCGTACCCAGGTGAGGCTCAGCTGAAGGAAGGGCAGCGACATCAGGGCCAGCAGCCCAACACCTGCCCACCACCCCCTGGTTCGGACCCCAACCAGCGCGAACGGGAAGAGAGACGGTTTGAATAGCCCCAGCGACGCCGGCAGGCGCCATGCCAGCGCAGCGAACTCGATCGCGACGAACCAGATCACGGGATTCCCGCTGACGACCTCGACGAGTGCAACCGGTTCGCACAGCAGGATCGCGATGATGGCGAGGGCCCAGGGGGCAGGCCGCAGTCTCCAGAGCCCTGCGGCGACGACCGCAAGCGGGATCGCGAACCGCGCGGCCATGGGCAGGAAGCTGTTTACTGTCGTTCCAGCGCGAGTTGGGCGCGCCTCTGACGTACCAAAGCGAAGCCTTGAGCGGCCGTATCCGCGACGAGGACCATCCGAACCTGGCCGTGCTGGCGCCGGCTCGTGGATGTGCACGCCGCAACGGTCGAGCTTTCGCCCCTTCGATGGGCCGCTCATCTTGACAAGGTGCTAGGGGATCTGGTCGCCCACGATCCCGGCTCTCGCCCGCCAGTCGGCCGCCCAGGCCGTAAGGTGCGTCTGGACCGGAGGGCCAGCGAACCGCCACAGGACGTAGAGCACGATGGCGATCGGTGGGAGCTGCTTGATCGGGACTGCGAGCAGAACGGCCAAGAGCGGCGTCATCACTGGCAGCGCAAACGTGGCGTAGAAGTACTCCGCCGCAGGCCACAGCGCCGGTACGGCGAGCCAGCTAGCTGCACGAAGGTCGATGAGCGCGAGCGCACCTATGGCGGCAGCCACGACTACGAACAGCCATGGGTCGCGAGTGGCGGAGAAGCCACCCCAGGTCGCGCTTATGATCCACGCCTGAATCTGCGCATAGTCGGTCGTGTACCGCGCCCAGAGCGGCCAGAGGATGACGACGGAGAGCGCAGCGGCTAGCGCGAACACAGCCAAGGCTCGCCACTGGCGCTCGCCGATCATCGGCAGCACAGCGTAGGCCTTCGCCGCCGGCGCGAGCGCCCGCAGAAGGCTCGATCCGCTCAGGATCAGCGCGAGGCAGACCACGTGCGGGTTGCCCACGAACACCGCCTGAGCCATCGGCGGAAACAGGACCCACCAAGCCGGAAGATGGAGCCGCTGAAGCGTGTAGAACGCCGCTGCGACGGTGAGGGTCATCCACCCGACCGTGAACACGCCGTCACTCAGCCAGGCGAACGGGACGAACGCAAGGACGGTCGGGGGTGGACCGGTAAAGTAGAACCGAAGGTCCGGGGCTCCTGAGGCCCATGAATGCTGCAAGGCGTATGTGGCCCAGGGATCGCCACCGGCGAGCCAGGTTTGCGCCGCGTGCAGGTAGAGGCGGCAGTCGAACCCGAGCATGTCCATGTGATACGGGAAGTTGTCGAAGTAGAAGCCGATGGTCTGCCAGCTCCAGTAGGCAAACCAGATGGCCAGCGCCTCCTGCCCTGCCATCCTGAGCACCCATCGCCAATTGAACCCCGAGAAGCGGCCCATCATCGCTCCGCTCATCGTGCCACCCTGAACCATCCGAGCGCCGCATCAGCCCCACCAGACCGGGGACTCCGAGCCGGCAGAAGGCTCTGGCCGCTGGTTTCAGGCGGCTCTTGGCCTGCCGTCGAGTGTATCGAACACGTACAGCCCGATCACGCTGGCCTCGAAGTCGGCCACCTCGTGAACCACAAGTTCCACGATCATCTGCTGTCGGAGATGCCCCTGATCTGAGGCTGGGCACGGCGCAATTTGCATCGGGCTATGCCGTCCGCATCCATCCCTTGGTAGCAGACGCTACGGTGCGGTCCCGGCCAGTCGGGCGGCCATGTTGGGGCCTCCCGCATGGCGGGAGTTTCCTTCGCCGGCAGCACGGCAAAGGTTAGCTGGCTGTCGCTCGAACCCTGTTAGACAAGACGAATGCCGGCCGTCTCCGCGACGAGGACCATCCGAACCCGGCCGTGCTGGTGCCGGCTCGTGCGCGTGCACGCCGCAACGGTCGACATTTCGCCCCTTCGATGGGCCGCTCATCTTGACAAGGCGCTAGGGAATCTCGTAGCCGACGATCCCGGCTCTTGCCCGCCAGTCGGCCGCCCAGGCTGCAAGGTGCGCCCGGACCGGAGGGCCAGCGAACCGCCAGAGGACGTAGAGCATGATCGCGACCGGTGGGAGCTGCGGAACCCCGAGCGCGAGCAGCACAGCCAGAAGTGGCGTCATAACCGGCTGGGCAAACGTCGAGTAGTGGAACTCGGACGAGGGCCAGAGCGCGGGCACGGCGAGCCACGCGGCGGCCTTTGGGTCGCGACGCCACAGGAGGAAGATCGCGATCGCGGTCGGGACGAGCAGGGTTGGATACCCGAAGGCGCTGTACCCATTCCCCGACTGCTGCGCCAGGCGCGCCGAGATCGCCCCGAACTGTTCCGCATAGTTGAGCCACAGTGAGGGCGCGACGAGGAAGGTGGCGATCGTCAACCCGAACGCAAGGGCGATCTGCCGCAGCTGACGTT
>Ga0187849_1000787_pt1 | contig 39834 bp, 32 predicted proteins | sample June2016WEW_4_10_2_FD_132412 | JGI IMG/M metagenome (GOLD analysis project Ga0187849, IMG submission 132412) | Peatland microbial communities from SPRUCE experiment site at the Marcell Experimental Forest, Minnesota, USA - June2016WEW_4_100 | ecosystem: Environmental > Terrestrial > Soil >... | reverse complement strand
CCGGTCTGCCAGTTCACGGAGCCTCCGGCTCCGTGAACCTGGTGCGGTCGGAACACCGGGCCAGAGGCCCGGCTAACCGGCAGACCAGAGGTCTGCCCCACCCTCCCACCTGAACAGTTACGAGGTGGCGCTCCCGAACCCAGCGATTGAGCGCCGGCCCGCGGCTGTCCGCGGAATTCCGCGTGTAGGTCCCGTCATCCTGCTTCGCTTCCAGGTAGCTCTTGATTTCGTCGCTCAGGGGCTCGGCACCCGCCAGCAGGGGGTTGGCGCAAATCTTCAGGGCCTTCGTGATCGCCTCCCCTTCGTCCTCGGTGTCGAGCGGAACACGATACTGGCGGCGTTCGTAGCTGTAGCGATACCAAAATTTCTTGCCCCGGAGAAAGATCCCCTTTAACCTTCCATTGGTTGATGAGTTACGGCTCATAGGCTCGACACGCGAGAATGAAAGTTGTGCTAAGAAATTGTGCTAATTTGCCCGTTTATAGCGGACTTTACAGGGTTTTAGCAACTAGCACAGTGTTTGGCGAGTTTTTACGTAACTTATTGACGACAAGTATGTTGCGCGGTTAGCTCAGTGGTAGAGCACTTCCTTGACACGGAAGGGGTCAGAGGTTCAAACCCTCTATCGCGCACCATCCCAATTTTTACAGGGTTTCTTCAACATTTGTGGTCAAAACTAACAACAGACCTAACAACAGACACATGGAGATTCGTTCACGTTTTGCGGTGTTCTGGGATGTCGAAATGCAGCTTTGGAGGGGCACCGCAAGTTGACGCAACATGAGATGTCCTAAAGGTTCCACGAAGGGAATCCCCCAGCCGAAATGAGTTGCCTGATTGTCGCTGCCCTTGACCAGATCACCACCACCCCAGAAGACGATACCGCCACAATCTGCGCCGACGCCACCACCCATCTTCGAGTCAGCCCGGAAGCGGAGCAGATGGCCAACCAGGAGACCGTGGACTTGCCTCACGGAGTTCAACGAGACACGCAAGGCAGGGGAGGGATTGGCAGCTCAACAAATGCACGTCGGCGTTGAAGTTCCTCTTCGGCCGAAGGCAACTCTCGTACCACCCTCTCGGCAATCAATGAACTCCCAGAGGACATGTGCTGCACTGCCGGGTTGTCGCCAGCTCAACCGCCGGTGAAATGCAGCATGGAGCCACCCAATCACGGTGCCCAACGAAGAAACCCCGGCGCGAGCTTGGCCGACTGATTTGCGGGCGCGCCGGCTGGGTGCTGGAAAATCATAGGCCCTGGTTTGACCCAGGACGCACGAGGACGACCTGGACCGACTGCTGACACCCCCGGGGAAGCTGAAAAAGCAGGCATTTCACCTGGATCCATGCGCGCACGAGAGGATCTCCGGCCCTGAATCGGCCCACTGAAACGCGCATCAGGGCCCCACTGGCCAGCGTTTTGAGTCCGACCTCAGCGGCCGTTGGGGATCACGAACTTGCCTTCAGCCGCGCCCGCCGGCTCAAAGCTGCGGAATTCTGGCTGAAACTGGGGGAGGTGGATGAGGCGCTAAGGGAATTGGCTGCCCTGCCGCTCAAACCTCCGCCGCCCTCCTCAAGGAGCAATGTTGTCGCGCGCCGTGCCCTTCGGCTATCCAAGTCAATCGGCTCCTTCTCCCCATCCGCTGCGCTATCGAATGCCAGATAAAGGGCCTCGACAAACGCGTTCTCGACTTCACTCCCCGAGAATATTCCTGAATCCAGTTGAGGAGATGACAATTCCAGGCTTCTGTGCTTCATTCTGTTGTGGCATCGACCATGAATTGCGTGTGAACAAAAGCCTTTTTATTTATCCGCTGATCTTGATCATTTTCGGGCTGGGGATCTACGCGGCACTTGAAAAAGGTGGTAAACTACACGGCCTCCAAGGTCAGGTTTCGCGTGACCCGTCTACCGCCCCAACGACGCATGCCGTTTCCGGAGTGGAAGCTTCAAGCTCGCTCCTTGAGAATCTTCACCAGAACTTTCAGGACCCTCTCACGCGGCTTTTCATCCAACTGATTCTCATCGTCCTGGTCGCCCGGATTTGTGGTGCCGTGGTGAGGCATGTGGGTCAACCGGCTGTCATTGGGGAGATGATGGCAGGTATCATGCTCGGACCCTCTTTGCTTGGTTGGCTATGGCCCGGCTCCTTCCACTTCATTTTTCCCCCAGCTTCCCTGGGAACGCTCATGCTGCTCAGCCAAATTGGCGTTTGCTTGTTCATGTTCGTGGTGGGGATGGAGTTGGATGTCCAGCAATTGAGACAGCAGGCACGAACTGCGGTTCTGGTCAGCCAGGTCAGCATCCTTTTCCCATATTTTCTGGGCGTTCTGAGTTCCCTCTTTCTCTTCTCCACGCTGGCGCCCCCCAATACTACATTTCTGGCGTTTGGGTTGTTCATCGGAATTTCGATGAGCATCACGGCGTTTCCCGTGCTGGCCCGAATCCTGGAAGAACGGGGTCTGACGAACACCGCCCTGGGCAGCACCGCCATCGCGTGCGCCGCCACCGACGATGTCACTGCCTGGATTGTGCTGGCGTTTGTGGTCGCCATCGTGAAGGCTGGCAGTCTTGGGGCCTCGATCTTGAGCATCGGCCTGGTTTTGATCTTTGTCGCGTTCATGCTGTTTTGGGCTAAACCTCGGATGCCTCGCTGGATAGGCCGGCCAGTGCTCGCTGGCTGTGCGCCTGGCAAAGGAGTCGTGGCGAGTGTTCTGGCGTTCGTTTTCGCTTCTGCACTGGTGACAGACGTGATCGGGATTCATGCGGTATTTGGCTCATTCCTAGCCGGTGTCGTCATGCCCTCTGAGGGCGGGTTTAAGGAGTTTTTGAAAGTTCGTCTGGAACATTTCAGTTCCGTTTTCCTGTTGCCCTTGTTTTTCGCGTTCACTGGACTGCGCACGCAAATGGGTCTACTCAACGAACCCAGCGGATGGATGATTTGCCTTGGGCTGATCTTCATCGCGACGCTGGGAAAGCTCGGTGGGGCGATGGTTACGGCTCGGTTGACGGGGATAAACTGGATTGACTCATTTGCGTTGGGGGCACTGATGAACACACGCGGTCTGGTGGAATTGATCGCATTGAACGTCGGTTACGACCTGGGCATTCTCTCGCCGCGGATCTTCACGATGTTAGTGATCATGGCTTTGGTGACGACGGGTCTGACGGGTCCGCTTCTCAGCCTCAGCGATCAGTTACGAACCAAGAGGGCGTTGGCGGCAAATCCAACGTGACAAGTCTCCGGCAGACATTTGGTTGCGCAGTACATTTGGGCTGATAACGCTCGGAAACGGTGGGTCTATCGTAGTGCCGTCCGTCGATGTCAAGGGAGAAGAGGGACAGCGGGATAGGCAGCTAAAAAAGAGGAATCCACACGAAGTGCAAATTCCCCTTTCTCAAACCCTAACCCCCTAAACCCCAATCTTCCTCAACCCTCTCCTCTCCTGTTCAAAGGAGGTCGCCAACCGAGCCCTCCCCTTTGCCCAGTTCTTCAGCCCCGAAATCTGCTCCGCCATCAACTTCGACAACGGCACGAACTCCGTCAACACCCCGGCGATGTCCAGGTCAGTCGGCTCCTTGGCTGCATCGAAGGCCAGGTAAAGGGCCTCCACGAACGCATTCTCGATTTCACTTCCGGTTAACCCCTCAGTCACCTTGGCCAGTTGAACCAGGTCGAAATCCTTGGAATCTCGACCGTACTTGCCGATTTGAATACCCCAGATGGCTTCGCGTTCCTGTTGATTGGGCAGGTCCACAAAGAACAGCTCGTCAAACCTGCCCTTCCTCAGCATCTCCGGAGGAAGCTGGGATACGTCGTTGGCTGTGGCTTTGGCAGTTAAGCTTTTGCCAGTACCGGGGATGCCGATGATGAGCAGGCCCTTTGGAGTTGGCAGTCCGTACTCGATGGCTCTCTGGCTGAATGCATGACGACGTTTCAGCAGCCAGTCCTTCAACACATCCAGGCCGCCGATGGATTTCAGGGATTCTTTGGTCTCGATGATCTCCAGGATGCCGTTTTTCTTCACCGCCTGAGCTTTCTCCCTGGCCTCGTTCTCCATGCTCTTGATGCCGGCCGATTCCATGATGCCGCCCAGAACAGCCCTCAACGCCTCTTTTCCAGGCAGCGCGAATTCGATCACGGTCAGTTCATGTTCAAGTTCGGGGGGCAGGCACAATCGGCAGCCCAGGATGATCAGGGTCTTCGTCTTGAAGGGACAGTCAGCTACTAAGGAATAGGCCGCAAACTAGTGAGGGCCGGGATTTGGGCAAAGCAGCGGTTAGGCAGGGCGGCTCGGAGCAGGCGTGCCCCAGCCTCCCTGCTTCAAGGCCGGGTTGTCCTTGGTCGAGTATTGGCAATAAGGACCCAGTTTTTCACGCCGAACCCAGGGTTTCCCTTACACGCGGGTCGAGTTGGTCGGGTCAGGTCGCCTTGACGAAAGGTGGCTGGCGAAGTGAAGTCTGCGGAAGCGCAAACACGGTGATTTATGGCCAAACGTTCCGTGATAGAGGAAACCCGACCGCGGACATCCAACCGGCAGCGCCGCCCTCAAGAGCTTGCCGGAAGTGGACCCTTCTGCCTGGCGATGGATCGCTCGTCACTGGCTTCATACGAAGAGACCCGATGAGAATGCTTTTCGCGCCCGGACCTCCCAACCCGGCCTTTTTTTCGATAACGCTGACGATTTTGTGCTCACTCGCGAGTCGGGGGGCTGACGTCAGCTTCTACGGAGTGGACAAGGCCGAAAAGTACAACCAGGGGAGCGCCGGGCCGCCGACGCTCGGCTCGGGAAATCCTTGCCGTTTCGGAGATTTATAGCTCGCCGACGCTGGCACCCAGCACTGCGAGCTTCCCCTTCCCCAATTCACTTGCCTGGACAAACGTCAATACTCTGCGATTTCTGTACGAGGATACCCTCGGCAACTCCTACGTTGTCGCTTACCCTAATGTGGTGGTCACCACTCCGACCGAACTTGCGGCTGTCAGTTACTCGGCCAGCGGCTTTGTTATGCAGTTAACGGGTCAGGCTGGTCATGGCTACCGCGTCCAATTCTCAACCGATCTTGTCCACTGGACCGCTCTGGTGACCACAAATCTGTCCACATCCACCCTTCGGTTGGTTGATCCTCATGCCGTGCTCTCTGCGGCTCGCTTTTATCGGGCCAATCTCCTCAATTGAAACTCGCTCCGTCCGACGCAGGTCTCAGGAATACCTAAATCTTCAGGCGATTCCGTTGTTGGCGATGCTGCATGCCCGCCGCGATCAATTGTTCGGTGGACGGCTGGACCGGCTATTCGATTTCCTGGGTGACTTCCTGGAGGATTGCTTGTTCGCGGCGCCGGAGCAGGCGTCCTTGGAGGGGGAGCAGAGAGCGATAGAGCCAGGCGACGCCAGCCAGGGTGGCGATGGCGGCCAGCAGGTTCACCGGGAGCCAGGGCGCCCACTTCAGACTGGAGAAGAGGAGTTGAAGTCCCGGGGCGATGAGGAGCACCGGGAGCACTACGGGCATCAGAAGCAGGTTCAGGAACATCACCAGGAAGACGAGCGGTTTGGGTTTTTTCATTTGGAGACTGCCCTGGGCCATTCGATAGGGGGCCAGCACGGCCGCGACATTGCATAAGAGGCTGAATAATAGGAATGCCGTGGGCGCCTGCACGAGGCCGGTCAGGCAGGCGTCCCAGGTCATGTGGGTCACTACGGCGGCCACGGCCAGGAGCGCAAGGGCCACCACGGCCACAAAAGGAAAGAAAGCGAGGTTCTTGGCCAGGAGGATGTGATGGCGTTGGGTGGGCAGCAGGACCAGGGAGCGGAAGCCGTCGCGGTCCAATCCAAAGGCGTTGGCCATGGTCGGGGCCATGGAGAAGACGGCGAAGACGGCGACACCGGTAGCGAGAAAGCCGGCCAAAACGTGAGGGATGCTTCCTGCGGGGCGGGTGAAGAACATGGAGGCCGCCACGGCCCCCATCACTACGGGCATGATGAGGGCCATCTTGAGTTCCGGGGCACGAGTCAGGCAACGAAACAGGGCCAACGTCAGAGCGGCGAGGTCGTCGGGCAGGCCCGGGAGGCGGCGCTCGACCAGCAACGGTTTGGAGGGGCGCGCGGGGCCTTGCCGGGCCGGGCGGGAAACTGGCGCGGGGCGGGCGCGGCCCTCTTGGCCCTGGTAGAAACGGAGGGTGAGACGGTAGGCCTGGCGCAAGCCCAGCATGCCGATAAGCCAGCCCAGGGCCGTCGCTCCCAGGGCGGGCCACGGGTTGTGCTGTTTGAGAGTCATGGCCCCATAGCCCAGCCACCCGGGGGGCAGCGCGATATGGGCATCGAGCACGACCTGCGGCAGGCCCTCCTGCCCGTTGCCGGCGGGTTGGGCCCGCGCGGGCCGGTTGCTGGGCGGCGGATGCAGTTTCAGGTAGAAGCGAGGCGAGGTAAAGACGAGGTTCGGAATCTGACAGACCGCGACGAAGATGACCGTGACCCAGACAATAATGGCGCGGCGCCGGCGTTTGTTCATCATCAGCGCCGCCAGCCAACCGCGCAGGCAGTAGGTCCAGGCGGTGACGGCGAAGACGAAACCCAGCATCAGAGGCCCCATGAGCGCCAGGACGGGGCCGCCGCCGAGCGTGAGCCCTACGCACAGCCCAAGCATGCCGGGCAAGAAAAGCACAATGCTGGGGGCGAGCAGAGAGACCACGTAGTTGAAAACGAAGACCTGCTGCAGGGTGACGGGCAGGTGGAGCAACTTGGGAAGGTCGATGCTCTCGGAGCGCTGAATCTCCACCATCAACCCGGTGGCCCAGAGAAGAAGGAAGGCAAACACGACGGCGTCCCACACGGCGAGCAGGACCAGCGGCGAGGCCTTGGCGCCCGCAAACCAGCCTCCGACCAGGCCGCCGGCGCCCAGGCTGAGGGCCCCCATCGCCAGCATGACCTTAAAGAGCACGGAGAGCACGGCATTGAGCGGGCCGCCGCGGGCGAACTGGTTGCGGCTCAAGCGCCAACGCAGCCAGAGAATGGCCTTGAGTTGTTCCCAGTTCACCGCGCTCCTTCCAGCCAGCTCAGTTTCTGCTGCTCGATTTGTCCGGCGCCGACCACTTCGAGGAAGCGTTCCTCGAGGGAGCCGTTCTGGCGCAGGGCCTCCATGGCTCCTTGATGGACCAATCTGCCTTGGGCAATGATGCCGACGTGGGTGCAAAGCCTCTCGACAATCTCCAGGACGTGGGATGTCAAAAAGACGGTCGCCCCGCGCTCGACGGACCGCTTGAGCGTGTCCCGAAGGACGCGCGACGCTACGGCGTCGACCCCCTCGAACGGTTCGTCCAGAAAAAGCAGTTCGGGGTTGGGCAGCAGGGCCGCGGCCAAGGCCAGCTTTTTGCGCATGCCGTGGGAGTATTCGAGCGCCAGTTTTTTCTCCTCCCCCTCGAGGCCCATCATGGAGAGCAACTCGGCCGTACGCTCGCGAATGGTCGCCGCCGGCAGCAGGAACATGCGGCCGATGAACGTCAGGTATTCGCGCCCGGTCAGGTTCTCGAAGAGGCTGAGGTTCTCCGGCACGACACCCAGGCGGCGCTTGACCTGGCGGGACTTTTCAAGGTCGCTCAAATCCTCACCCAGCAGGCGCATGGTCCCCGAGGTTGGGGCCAGCAGGCCGGTCAGCATTTTGATCGTCGTGGACTTGCCCGCGCCATTGGGGCCCAGGAAACCGTAGAACGTGCCCTGCTCGACCTGGAGGTGGATGGCATCCACGGCGCACAAACTGCCAAAGCGGCGCGTCAAACCGACTGTTTCGATGGCCAGACTCATCTATCGAGATTCAGGGACTGTACCGGTGCGGCCCGGGAATGGCGACACATTTGTTGCTTTGCTCCGGGCGGCCGTTGCTCCATAATCTGCGGCATGGGAAACGAGACGTTGCTCGAATTGGATTTGCCCGGAATCCGGAAGCTCAAGAGCGGCAAAGTGCGCGAGATCTTCGATCTGGGCGACCGCCTGCTGATGGTGGCAACCGACCGGATTTCGGCCTTTGACTGCATCATGCCCAACGGGATTCCGCGCAAAGGCGAAGTGCTGACGCAGATTTCGTATTTCTGGTTTGGGCAGACCGCGGCGTTCCAGCCAAACCACCTTGCCTGGCGCCCTGGGAGCCCGTTGCCCAAGAATCTCCAGCCCTTTGCCGGCCCACTGGCGCGCCGGAGCATGATCGTCAAGAAGGCTGCGCCGCTGGCCATCGAATGTGTCGTGCGCGGCTACCTGGCGGGCTCAGGCTGGAAGGAGTATCGCGCCAGGCAGACGGTCTGCGGCCTCAAGCTGCCTCCCGGTCTGAAGGAATCCTCGGAGTTGCCGGAGGCGATTTTTACCCCGGCCACCAAGGCCGAGACCGGGCATGACGAGAACATTTCCTTTGAGCAGACGGCGCGGATTGCGGGGGTGGACATCGCGGAGCGCGCGCGCGCCGCCAGTCTGAAGCTCTATCAATTCGCCAGGGATTATGCCCGCCAGCGAGGCATCATCATTGCCGACACGAAATTCGAGTTCGGCCTGCTCGAGGGCGAACTGATCCTGATTGACGAGGTCCTGACGCCCGACTCTTCGCGGTTTTGGCCCGCCGCCGAGTATGAGCCTGGAAGAAGCCAGCCAAGTTTTGACAAACAATTCGTGCGCGATTACCTCGAGACGCTCGATTGGAACAAGACCCCGCCCGCTCCCGCCCTGCCTGCAGAGGTGGTCGCCAAGACCCAGGCGAAGTACCTCGAGGCCTATCAGCGGCTGACGGGCAAGCCGCTGTGAGTCAGGGCCAGCCACTTTGGAGTCCCGATTCCGAATCGGGAAGCAGAGCGCGCCTGCGCGCCGTAGCGCTACGTCGCGCATTTCCACCTCCTTAGGGTCAATGCACAAACAAGTTCCGACGGGGAGGCGTGGTTCCAACATTATGTTCTGGCACCCCTCCTGGGTGCTTCAGGCAACAAGACGCCCTTTCCGGTGGTCGTTCCCCCTGCGCCCCGAACGGCCACCGGCCACCTTCTGTCAACCCTTTGGGTTGGGAAAGGACGGAATCTACTTCCCGACTTTGTCGCTGGCCCGGAATTGAGCTTCGGGAGCATTTTTTTATTTTCACCTTGATTTGGTTTGATTGGCTTTGATTGGGTTTGATTGGGACTGGGCGAATGGGGCTTGTATTTGTCTGAATGGCGACAACTGCCGGTGAACCTCGCAGAGGCGCTTCCAGCGTTATTGAGGGCCGGCCTCGTTTTCCAGCAGGGTGGCGGCCAGGCGCGCGAGTTCCGCCGCCGGGGCGCCGGCAAACCGGTCACTGATGTCCTGGAACTGTTTCCGTTCATGGTGGTGAAAATACAGCAATGCTACACATTTGTCAAGGGAAAAGAGTGTAACTGTTCAGGTCCACCTGTAGAGCTCGGTCGGAGCGGGGGCGTCTCGCCCCTGCGTTCGTCGCCGCCTGCCGCTGCGAGCAGGGGCCGAGGGCGCTCCCTCTCCGAGCGCGACCTGAACAGTCACGACCTGTCTATGCCGTCGCCTGGTTATCGCCGCCGACTCCAATGGCTTCCTGTTTCGCGGCGGCACCGCATTTCATCACGGACCGGGCGCAGAGGTTAACCAGGAACGAGTTCATCTCCGGCTCCGCCTCGCGCTCGACGTAAAGGATGGCGGAGGTCGCGCACATAATGGCGCTCTTGTCCCCCGCGGCGGCAAGTTCCTTGCGATACGCCCTCAATTCGGCAACCAGTCGCCGGATCCGCTCGGGCGTGAAGATGCCTTTGGTGATCTCCTGCATGGCGGGGAGATAGAACTGGTCAAAGGCCTTTTTTCTCCGGGCCCTCGAGGCCTTGACCCCGGGCTCCAGGGGCCCGATTTCCCCCATCATGGCTTGGAGCTTCTCGAGGAGGAGCGCTTCCCACGGCTGGATCTCTTCCGCGCCTAACAGGAGGCGGGCCGAATCCTCGCGGTTAAGCAGATCAACCGCCTTGCGGGCCATGAGCTGGAAGGTGTCCCCAGAGGTGGCCTGCAACTCCGGATGGGCATCGAGCAGGCGCTGCCAGCGCGCGGCGCTCTCGGGATCCGCCATCTCCTTGTCCAGCCACCTCTCGACCTCTTCCGGGGCCGCATCCGGGCCAAGGTGGAACCCTGCCTCCTCGAGCACCGCGTGCCTGCTCGCGTCTTGCTCGGCGCCCCAGGCCTCCAAGCCGCAGAGGAACATGCGCCCAAGAAACGGGTTGGGGTCATCCGTCTCCTCAGCGGTCATCTGGGCGCAGAACTCGATCATGAGCGCGTCCAGGTGGCGGCCCCGCTGGGCATATCCCGGCATGAGCAACAGCAGGCGCAAGGCGAGCTCGTTCCGGCGCTCTTTGGTGGCCAGGAAAAGCAGCGCTTTGCGCAGCAGCGTGCCCGTCTTTCTCGAGGCGCCATCAAGTGCCGGAACCGCCGGAACCCCCACCTCGGCGAACGCCCTCCTCAGATCGGCGGCCGTGAACCGGAAAGGGGCGAACGCCGCTTCGGCGAAAAGCGCCTTTGATTGGCGCTGGTACGCCGCCGCGTCGTGGCAGAGCCTATCGAACTCGGCGTGGTACGGCTCCAGCTTCTCCGATGCGGCCTGGATCTCTTCCTGGTGAGCCAGGTAAGTCAGCAAGGTGCCGTTATCCTTGAACATGCGCCGCAGCTCCGGGTCGCGCTTGAACAGGCCCGAGCGGCTCGCCATTTTGAAAGCCTGCGCGAGCTGCTTCAGCGCCCCGGGTGCCTCACCCCAATCCAGCGCCGCCTCGCCCCAATCAGGGAGCGCCTCGGGGGTTTCGTCCGCCATTGGCCCCGTGCCCTCGGGCCCTGGCTTCTCGTCCGCCCCCGGACGAAGCGGCTCGGCCGCGCGTTCGACCGGGGCGGAGACCATCGAAGAGAAGTGCGCCTGCTCGTCGATCGGCAGGTGGCACCGTTTGTATTTCTTTCCACTCCCGCAATAGCAGGGATCGTTGCGTCCGGGTCTTGCGCTCATAGTTCAATCTGTGCATCGCCGGCCCGCATGAGCGGCCAGAGAGGAATCCGCCGCCACCGCCGGCCCAGCGCGCCCAAGCATCGCATCGCCCACGCGGCGTGCAAGGGCAAAGGCTGCCCGGGTCCCAGCCGTCAACTCGACCTCGCTCTCGTTCTCGATCTCGCTCCTCACCGTACCCGCGAACGTGAGTTCGTGCTGATCTACCTTAATTTGTTTCAACGCTCCCCGGTACTCTCTGCTTGCGTGGCATTTTCCAGACTGACCGTCGAAAACTGGCGTGGCATTCGCGTTTTTCAACCTGCTGTCGGGGCCGGTGTGGTTGCCCTCTTGCTTTAGCTTGCGTTTTTACTCAATACCGGCATTTTACTGTTCAGTAAAACACTCGATTTGAGTAAAAAACGAACCATTACCACTGAAGCACAACTGCGGGAGGCTGCGAAGAGAATCCTGGAGCAGGATGAAGTTCTGCACTGGCGTTGGAAGGCTTTTGAGCCAAGGCGAGAGGTCGATGCCTTGCTGGAACTGAGCCTCGACCGGCGAAAGCTGGTATTTGAAGTGGAATTCAAGTTGACCCCGTCATCGCGCACGGTCGAGTGGCTGGGCGGTCGGGAGGGCGGAAAACCCAAACTGTTGGTCGCAGTCTATCCAGAGGCTGACCGGCTGGCCTTCACCCAGTGGTTCGCGGCCAACCTGCGACACCCCTACACCACGCCCCCAGTCGTATCGGCATACGTGCCGCTGTTCCCGGAGGAGAAGGTTGAGCGCGAGTTGGGGGCCAGGCCGGTGGCGGATGGCGGGACTTTGTGGCTGGCTATCCCGGCGGATACCGGTGTGTTCCGCGAAAACCAGCGGGTGGGTGAATTCACCCTGGTTTGCGACGTGCAAATCTACCTCGATTTGTTGCAGGTCGGCTTGCGCGGACCTGACCAGGCGAAAGCGTTGCGCGAGTGGGAGGGATTCGGGAGGCCCGCAGCGTGAGCAAGTTTGCCAGCTTCGCGGAGTATCCTAAGCGCAGTGTTGACGGTGCAGAGGCGGGCCAACTTCCTTTGGTCGACCATGGTTGCCGGTGAAGACATTCGCCGGGGGAGCGCAACTGACTTTTCCGGGTTCGGCGTCCCTCCACCGCCGTCTTTCGGTGAATTCCTGGGGCTGCAAAAAGTATTGCTAGCCATTAGCTCTGCCTGCTGCATATACTCGGCCCATTGCATCTACAACCTGCTTGAAAAGGTCCGGTGTTTCGGGTGAGGACACCGGAAACTCGGCTCCCCTGTGAAGGGACTCGTCGGGGGGGCTGCTTCTGTAAGCCTGGATTATTCTCGGAAGCCCCTCCGGGGCGAAGGGGCGCCGTGGACCGACCGACGGTTTCAATCGCGCCCCAGGCTGCTCCCGCGCTTGATTCTCGGTCCGACCCGGGGCATAGTTCGCCGGCAAAGGGCGGCCGGGTTGCTGACACCAAATTGTTACAACAATGGCAGAAATCTGGTGTTGACACTTTGGGCGGGTTCTGGTCTATTGACCGTCCCTTTGGGGTGGAAATTATGTACGCAGTATTGGAAACAGGCAGCAAACAGTATCGTGTGGCGGCGGGTGATACCGTCCAAGTGGAGCGCTTGGCCGTCAAGGCCGGGGAAGCGGTGACTTTTGACCGTGTCCTGCTGGTCAACAACGATGGCAAAGTCGCAGTGGGTTCGCCCACGGTGGCCAGTGCCACGGTGGTGGGGGACGTCGTCGAGCACATCCGCGGCGAGAAGACCGTCGCCTTCAAGATGAAACGCCGCAAAGGCTATCATAAGACGATCGGGCACCGTCAGGAATTGACGGTGGTGAAAATCAAGGAAATCAAGGTTCAATAACTTCAGCCTCCGGGCTGCAGGGCCGGCAGTGAGGCCGCTCCTCGATCCGGGGCAAGTCAATTCAGGTTTTATGGCACACAAGAAAGGTCAAGGCAGCGTTCGTAACGGTCGAGACAGCGTGAGCAAGCGTCTGGGCGTCAAGCGGTTTGGCGGCCAGTTCGTCACCGCCGGCAGCATCCTCGTCCGGCAGCGCGGCACCAAATTCGTCGCCGGCCAGAATGTCGGCACCGGGCGGGACTGGACGCTTTTCGCGCTGGAAGACGGCAAGGTGGCTTTCGACAAAGAGAGCCACCGGGTGAACATTCTGACTCCGCCGGCCTCGAGTTAGAGCGGCAGGACAATCGCGCGCGGCGAGGCCTGGGCCAGTGACAAAGCCGCCGAAACGAGCCCCGTTCTCTCATCGTAGGAGACGACGTAAGGAGTCTCTGATCAATGGCCTCCGCCGGGAGCAGGCTTTGGCTGTGCCTAAAATCAATCAGAGACTCCTTACGTCGTCTCCTACAATGGTTTGCGGAGGACTTTGTCACTGGTCCCGCGAGATGCATTTGTGCGACGGTAGCAAAACTTGACCTGCATCAGCGATGTTTGTCGACGAGATTAGGGTTTATGCCCGCGCGGGCCACGGCGGCAAAGGTTGCGTGGCCTTTGAGCGGGAGAAGTACCGGCCCAAGGGGGGGCCCAGCGGGGGCAATGGAGGGCGGGGAGGGGACGTGATCCTCGAGGCGGACCATGACCTGAACAACCTCATCGCCCAGTATTATCAGCCACGCCTGCTGGCCCAGGAGGGGCAGATGGGCATGGGCAAAGGAATGGACGGCCATGCGGGCAGCGATCTCACGGTGAAGGTCCCTTGCGGCACCTTGGTGTGGAGACCGGGGCCGGCCGCCGCGCTGGCCGAATCGGGCTCCGCCCAAACGCCGCAAGTTCGTTCCAGGCTGTCGGCCGCCTCCAGCCATCGCCCATTGCTGCGCGCTGCCGGCCAGGGGCAGGTTGCCGAGGTGGATTTATCGGCCGAACCGGAACGGGCCAGGGAAACGCCCGGAGCCAAAGGGCGGCCCAGAGGAGAATTGGCCGCCGATCTCACAGAGCACGGGCAACAGTTTGTCCTGTGCCAGGGCGGGCGAGGGGGGTTGGGCAATCGCAATTTCGCCACGGCGGCGCGCCAAGCCCCGCGTTTCGCCCAACCGGGAGAGCCGGGTCAAGAGGGCGAGTTCCTCTTCGAGCTGCGCATTATTGCCGACGTCGGCCTGGTGGGCTATCCCAACGCGGGCAAATCGACCTTGCTTACGGCCATTTCCCGCGCGCGCCCCAAGATTGCTCCCTATCCCTTCACGACGCTGCACCCGCAAATCGGCATCGTGGAGTATCCTGATTTTCACCGGCTGACGGTGTGTGATGTGCCGGGCCTGATCGAGGGGGCGCATCGCAACGTCGGCCTGGGCCACGAATTCCTGCGGCACATCGAGCGCTGCAAAGTCCTGGTGCTGCTGCTCGATATGGCCGGCACGGAGGGCCGCGCGCCATGGGAGGATTACCAGAACCTGCTCACCGAACTGGCGCTCTACGATCCTGCCCTGGCCCAAAAGCCGCGCCTGGTCGCGGCCAACAAAATGGACGAACCGCCGGCGGTCCAGAACTTGACGAAATTCAAGCGTCGCATCCGCAAAACCCGGGTCCTGCCGATGGCCGCGGCGTTTGACGAAGGAATCGAGGCCTTCAAGAAAACGATCCGACAGGCCTGTGGAGCGGGGGAGGGAAGGATGAAGGATGAAGGATGAATTTGCTATCTTGGCGACTTGTTATCGGGTGTGTTTTTGTTTTTCTTGGCAGCGTTATTCAAGCCCAGGACGATTTGGTAGGCCTCTTCGCGGGTGGCATCCGGGGTGAAGACGAGGGTGCCATCGGAGATGCGCCCGGAGATGAGGGGGGCGGCGAGCCACCGGTTTTGGTGAGTCTTTGGATCCTGAGGATTGGGGAACTGGGTGAGGATGGCGAGGTGTTTGCCCCGGTTGGCGACGGTATATTGTTCGAGGAGCCAGGCGCCTCGGCGATCCAGCAGGATGCGGATGGCAAAACCGCCGACCGCCTCGATGACCCGCGCCTCGGATACGTCGGCTTCGGTCAGGAAAGGATGCGACTCGACATTGAGCATGAAGGGGTTGTCGCGATAGACGGGGACAGGCCGACTGCGCTTTGCGGCGTCCTCGTTGACCTCCACAAAGACCTGGAGCGTGCCCAAGGCCGCTTCGCGCTTGCCTTCCTCAGTGCGGCACCCACAGGCCAGCCCCAAGGCCAATGTCAGCGCCAGAAGCAAATAACCATTGAATCGATGCCAATGATTCATCATAGTGCGCCAGACAATCGCAAAAAGCCGGCGAAGTAAAGACGGATATGAGCAAACAATACAACAAGACCGAAAAGCGACAACGACGGCAAAGCTACCTCAAGCGCAAGAAAGTGGCCGCCCGCGTCAAAGCTAAAGCGCCTGCCCCGGCGCCGGCGCCGGCAGCTCAACCGTCGGCGCCGGTGCCCGCCGCCGCTCCGACACTCAGCCCCGCCCCAGCCCCGGCGCCGGCGCCGGCTCCGGCGCCCAATCCTGCCCCGGTCCCCAGTCCGGCCCCGGCTCCCGGCCCTACCCCCGCCCCAGCCCCGGCGCTGGCTCCGGCTCCGGCGCCCAGCCCTGCCCCATCCCCGGCCCCAGCGGCGGCGGAGGCCCCGCCCCAAGCCTAACCCTGGCTCTTTCATACCCCTGCTGGGACGGCTCGCCGGATACGCACACCGCGCTGAAGGGGCGGTGTTAATGAGACTGGCCGTTGTCGGATTTCGGACTTCCTTCGGACTTCGGATTTCGGACCTCGGATTTCAGGGCTGCGCGCTTTTGCCTCCGCCGGCAACCCGGGTTAAGCGCAGCCCTGCCCGTTCAAAAAATCTTTACATTTCTATTGACCAGACCCGCCCTTCTGTGTCGAGATGGCAAGACCTGTAACAGGTACAGTCAGATGGCCAAAGCTTTAGTCAGAAACGGGAACGGGTTGCGCGGGTGCCTGGCGTCCAAATACGACGCCCACAATACCGTGCTTTCCAAGACCTACGGGGTCCTGGCAGACCTGCGCCGGGAACTGGCGGATTCAAAGGCCGCGATTGCCCAGCGCGAGGACCTGTTGCGCAGCTTCGCTCTCTGCGCCGATTCGCAGCGCGCCTGGTTGCTGCTGGAGGACTATTTCGAGAAGCTGTCTCTCTCGCGCAAGGACTTTCCGAGCGCGGATTGGTGGCCGCGCCTGCTGGCGGCGCAGGGCCGGCCGCGCCTGGAAGAGATGGCTTTCCTGTTTCTGCGGGCCAAGCGTTCGGTGCCCACCGAGCTGGCCCCTTATGCCAGCCTGGACCGTTTCGCGCAGGTCGAGCAAGCTGCCCAGGAGCAGCAACTGGTCCAACAACTCGAGGCCTGGCTCTTTCCGCCCAAGCTGGCCCACTTGGACAGCCCGCGCGCCTCGCTGCGCGTGCTCTGCGAGCCCCAGCCCGACCCGCAGGAGCCTGCGCGCTACCGGCTGGTGGTGCGATTCCACCTCCTGCGCCCTCGCGCCGGGGACAAGGTCAAAGCGCTGGCCAATATCCTGGAACTGACCACCCGCGCGGCGCACGAGCAGGAGCTGTTCCCCCCGGCGGACTGGGAATTCATCCAATGGCTGGCCCAGACCCACCCAGCCGCCGCCCGGATGCAAGCGGAGGCCCTGGTCTTGTCGGACCTCGAGCTGTTGCACTGGCTGGCTCGCTGGGGCCGCGCCCGGCGGCTCGAATTGGTCTCAGGGGGAGAGCCCCAGCCGCTGGAGTTTGACGGCCAGGTAGCCGAGTTGACGCCTTGCCTGGAGAACGGCCATGGCGACCTCTCCTTTACTCATCGCCTGACGGTGCCCGGCGGCCGAACCCATTCCCTGGCCGAGGTCCGCTTTTTCAGCCACCATCCGCCGATTGCCCTGGCCGGACACACCTTCTACCTGGTGCGCAACGCCCCGCCCCCGCAATTGCTGGCGTACTGGAGCAATCAGCCGGCGGTGCCGGTGCGCAAACTGAGCCATCGCCTGCTAATGCATTTGCGCCGGACCCAGGCAGACCGTGGGGTGGACTGGGAGCAGCTTTGCATCACTCATCCGGCGGCCCCGGAGTTCGTCTTCGAGCTGCTCGACGACACGGTGCGCCTGCGCTTGCTGGCGCGCAGCCAGCGTGATGGCAGCGTCTGGATTTGGAACGGCCATGAATGGCAGTTGCATGAGCCCGGGAGAAGGCCGGCCGAGAAGCCGGAAATCCTGGATGACCCTCGCCTGGAGCCCACCACCCAATGGCTGCGGCGGTTGGATTGGTTCACCCCCGAGCCCGGCCTGTGGGTGGGGGATGCCACCGAGAATTTCCTGAGCGCCCTGGCGCAGGCCTGGCCCAACCGCCCCCTCGAGGCCGAGTACCTCGGCAACCCGGCCTTTCATCGGCTTTTCCTGGCCCCGCGCCAATTGCAACCGCGAATCATCGTCAAGGGCAGCGGCATCGATTGGCTGGCCGTTTCGGCCGAGTGGGAGCAGGAGGGCCTCAAGCTCACCGCCGCCGACCTTCAGCGCCTCCAAACGGCCACCGGCCGGTTTATCAAACTGCCCGACTCGGGCTGGGTCGAGTTGGACTCCGCCGCGGTGCAGACGGCCCACGAGACGATGGCTGACCTTGGAGTAGAGGGCCTGACGCCGGTGGCGCAGCGCATCAGCCTGGAGAATGCCGCGCACCTGGACGAAGTAGGTCTGAAGCGCTTTGGCGATTCGGCCCAAGCCCTGGCCTTGCGGGAGCGCCTTGCGGACTTCAAAGGCATCGCCGGCACCGCCCTGCCCGCCGGCTTGTGCGCCGAGATGCGGCCCTACCAAAAGGAGGGCTACGATTTCCTGTGCCATCTCGAGCAGGTCAAACTCGGCGGCATCCTGGCCGATGACATGGGCCTGGGCAAGACGCTCCAAACCCTGGCGTGGCTGGCTTGGCTCAAGCACTGCAATGCCAAGCATCCCAAGCCGTCGCTGGTCATCTGCCCGGCCTCCGTCCTGCACAACTGGCGGCGCGAGGCGGGCCGGTTCACGCCGCAGTTGAAAGTGCTGGTCCTGGAAAGCGGCGCGGCCCGGCACAACCTGCGCCGGCAGATCCCGCAGCACGACCTTATCGTGACCAATTACGCCCTGCTCCGGCGCGACCTCGAGGAACTCCAGAAGTTCGCCTTCCGCGCCGCGATACTCGACGAGGCCCAATTCATCAAGAATCCCGGCGCCCAGGTCACCCAATCGGTCAAGCAGTTGCGCTCCGAGCATCGCCTGGCCCTGACCGGCACGCCGCTCGAGAACCGTTTGCTCGATTTGTGGAGCATCGTCGATTTCATCCAGCCGGGCTATCTGGGCAACCAGGAACAGTTCTCCCAGACCTACGAGCCGCGCGGCGAAAATGCCGAGTCGGCCCAGCGCATCGCCCGGCGGCGCCTCTCGGCCAAACTGCGCCCGCTGCTGCTGCGCCGGCTCAAGAAGCACGTCGCCAAAGACCTGCCCGAGCGGATCGAACAGCGCCGGGACTGCCAGCTTGGCGACGAGCAACGCCAGCTTTACCTGGCTCAACTGCACCGCAGCCGCGAGCAGGTCATGAAGACCGTCGCCGAAAAGGGCCTCCACAAGAGCCAGATGCATGTCCTGGCCGCCCTGACCCGCCTGCGCCAGATCTGCTGCCACCCCAAACTGGTCGGCAACGACTCGCCTTCGGGAAAAACCGAGACCCTCTTCGAGCTGCTCGATTCGCTCGTGGCCGAAGGGCAGAAGGTGCTCGTTTTCAGCCAATTCGTCCAGATGCTGCTGCTGCTGGAGGGCGAGTGCGCCCAGCGCCAATTCCGCACTCACCTGCTGACCGGCCAGACCAAAGACCGGCAGGAAGTGGTCAATGCCTTCCAGGACGACCCTAATCCCGCCGTCTTCCTGCTCAGCCTGCGCGCCGCGGGCACCGGCTTGAACCTGACCACTGCCAGCTACGTCGTGCTCTACGACCCCTGGTGGAACCCGGCTGTCGAAGCCCAGGCCATCGACCGCTCCCACCGCATCGGCCAGACCCAAACCGTCAACGCCTACCGCCTCATCTCCCCGGGCACGGTCGAGGAAAAGATCTGGGAGCTGCAGCAGTGCAAGGCCCAGACCATCGCCGACGTCCTCGGCGAGGAAGGATTCGCCCGCAGCCTTACCAAGTCGGACCTGGATTATTTGTTCGCGGAAGACTAAGCGGCCTATTCTGGAGCCTGTCCCAAAAGCCCGGCGAACGGAAGACTTCGTCGCAACTTTTGTCGCAGCCTTTGTCGCAGCCTTTGTCGAATTGGCCATTTTTCGACAAAGTTGGCGGCAAAGGTTGCGACAAAGGTCCGGAATCAGAGTTTTGGGACAGGCTCTGTGATAGGCCGCCGCCCGGATGAACGGCTTCGAGACCTCCTCGGTCAGGGCTGCTTTCCGCCCCAGCGTCAGGGCCCGTTTCAGGCGCAGCGACTCGTCTTCCAACGGCAGACACCGCGCCCCAGCGCCCGGTGCTGCGGGGAACGGCGTGGGTCCGGCTTGGCAATAGCCCAACGTTTTAACGTCGGGCCAGTCGCGAGAAGGGCACAAGTCCCGAAGGGACGGCCGATGGAGTTGGGTCAAGGCTCGGCCGTCCCTTCGGGACTCGCCACCCTCGGCCTGGGCACCCAACGTTAAAACGTTGGGCTGTTGTCAGATGTCCCTCCGGGACAAATGCGAGACCACGCAACGAGCTTGATGCAGCCCTGGCGTGCAAAAAGCCCAAACTCACAGGTGGGAATTCTTTTCTGTGGAATCTGTGCAATCTGCGGCTGGATTCTTGATAGGGCGTGGGACACTGGCGTTGCGGGCGCGGCCTTCGGCCCAGGCGCGCAGGTAGCTGATCTGCTCGGCCATGGTCCTGGCCAGGGGCACGGTTTGGGCCAGGGCGTTCAGGACATGGGCGGTGGTCAGTTGCTCCCTGGCGTAGAAGGCGTCGTAGAGGCCGCTGTTGATCGCTTCCTCGAGCTCGGCGCCGCTGAAGTCATGGCTGGCCTGGGCGAGGGCCTCGAGGCCGAACCCGGCGGGATCACGCCCGCGTTTTTGGAAGTGGATGCGCAAGACCTCGATGCGTTCCTCGAGGGCCGGCAAATCGACAAAGAAGATTTCGTCCAGGCGACCCTTGCGGAGCAACTCGGGCGGCAGTTGGGAGATGTCGTTGGCGGTGGCGGCGACGAACACGGGGGCCTGTTTTTCGGAAAGCCAGGTCAGAAAGGTGCCGAAGACCCGCGCGGTGGTGCCGCCGTCGCTGGCGCCCGAGCCTTGAGAGCCGGCAAAGGCCTTGTCGATTTCGTCCACCCAGAGGATGGCCGGGGCGACCGATTCGGCGACGGCGATGGCGCGGCGGACGTTTTCTTCGGAGGAGCCGATGAAGCTGTTGAACATGCGGCCCATGTCGAAGCGGAGGAGGGGCAATTGCCATTGAGTGGCGACGGCTTTGGCGCAGAGGCTCTTGCCGCAGCCCTGCACGCCGAGCATGAGCAGGCCTTTGGGGGCCGGCAGGCCGAAGGCGCGGGCCTCGGGAGAGAGGGCCAAGGCGCGTTTGTTCAACCAGTCTTTGAGCACCGCCAGGCCGCCGACCTCGGCGAAACTCTCGCTGGTGGCACAGTACTCGAGGAGCCCGCTCTTGCGGATGATCTGCTGCTTTTCTGCGAACACTTCGTGGATATGCTCACCGCTGAGCCGGCCGTCCTTGACGATGATCTTGGCAAAGACGTTCTCGGCCTCGCCCAGCGTCAGCCCCAGGGCGGCCTGCAACAGGCGCTCGCGCCCGGCCGGGTCCAGGTCGATGCTCACGTGCTTGAACTCCTTGAGGTCCTCGATGATCTTGTCCAGCAACTCGGCCAGGTCTTCCCGTGCGGGCAGGGGATAGTTCAGGACAGTGATTTCCTTGTCCAGCTCGGTTGGGATCTCCATCAGCGGCGAGATCAGGATGACCGTCTTGAAGCTGTTCTTGAGATGGAGGGCGATTTCCTTGAGCTTGCGGATGACGGCGAAATTGGTTTTGGCCAGGAAGGGGTGAAAATCCTTGAAGATGAAGATGGCGGGCTCGACCTGATCGATGACCTGGTCGAGGGCGGCGAGGGGGTCTTTGGTGGCGGCGTTGCGGACTTTCTGGGCCTGGATGGAGGTGCCGGCCGGGACGATGCCGGTGCTGCAGCTCCATTCGAAGGCCTTTTTCTGTCGTTTCCTGGCGATCTCGACCACCAGGCTCTGCACCCGCATCTCCTCGCTGCTGATGAGATAGAGGATCGGGTAGCGCGCCCGGATGAGCGTTTCCAATTCGCTTTGAAAGCTCATAATCGGCCCAAGAGCCGCCGCCACCAGGAGGAGCGCGCTGCGGGCAGCCGGGCGAGGGATTCCTGCAGGCGCCGCCCGATGCTGGGCGGCACCGGCGTGTGCAGCGCATCATGCCGCAACATTTCTTCGGCGCTCGCAAATTCCAACGGGGCCGATTGCGGCTGCTGCCGCTCTTGGGCGGCGTGGTGCTGCTCCTGGGAACTGAACTGGATCTGGCGTTTCATAGCTCAAGCGGTTTTATCGAACAGGACGGCAAAGGCCTTGCGGGCGCGATGCAATTTGCCCCGGACCGCGTCGGGCGTTTGGTCGGTGAGCGCGCCGACCTCCACATAGCTCAATTGCTCGTCGGCCACGAGCAACAGGAGGAGTCGATATTCGGCGGGCAGCCTATCCAGGGCCTTTTGGATGCGCTGGCCCAGTTCTTTGGTCTCGAGCACCCGCAAGGGCGAATCGGTCCTGGCGGCCGCCGTCTCCCAGAGCGCGTCATCGGCGTTGGTGAATATATGCCGGTCGTGCCAGGCCTGTTGCAGGTTGCGGCAGTGGTTGATGGCAATCCGGTAGAGCCAGGTCCGCCAGGTCGATTCCCTGCGGAACTGGTCCATTTTGCGAAAGGCCTTCAGGAACACGTCGTGGGTTGCATCCTCGGCCTTTTGGGGGTCGCCCAGCAGGCGCAGCGCCAGGTAGAAGATCGCGCGGCTGTGCTCGTTGTAAACCTCGGCGAACTCAGAACCAGGGTCGAGGGTCGAGGGTCGAGGGGACCCCGGCTCGCCCGGGCAAGGGCCTGAGCCGGTGTGATGGCCGGGCGGGACCGATGACGGGCGGGACTCGGGCGCGGTCATTGCGCCGTCCGCCTCGTCCGCGCGCTCAGATTCTGCCGGCGGCTTGCTCACGAGTATGCTCACCGGGGATTAGACAATGGAGCGAGGCGAATGTCACGCGGGAAAGACGGCGGAGGAAGTCCGAAGCGCGAAGGGCGAAGGGCGAAAAAAATCCGAAATCCGAAGGCCGAAATCCGAAGGAAATCCGAAATCCGAAATCCGAAGTCCGCGTCCGGTCCCTCATTTGGTGCGGTCGCTGCGCGACACGGAAGCGCCTGTGGCCTCAGCATCGAGCGCAGAGCCAATGCCCGAAAGCTTTGCGATCCCGGCCTTCGGATTTCCTTCGGATTTCGGGGCTTCGGATTTCGGATTTTACGTCACCCCTGGGCGTCGGGTGCCCAGGAGCGACTCGGCGACGAGGAGGACCAGGACTGCGGCCACGGGCCAGTGAAAGCGGTCCACGCCCAGTTTGCGGGCGGGAGCCGAGCCGGTGGCGCTGTCGAGGGTCTGGACGGCAAGGCGGACTTTGGCCAGGCCTTCGCCCAAGGGCCCGAGGGGAAAATAGGAGCCGCGCGTTGCCTGGGCGATGGCGCGCAGCGTGTTTTCATCCAACCGGCTGCGCACGACCTCACCCTTCCGGTCGCGGATCAGTTCGAGTTTGCCCTGTTCGTTGAGCATTTGAATTTCCGTTCCCCGCGGGGTCCCCACTCCCACGGTGAATACGACCACGCCCTGTTTTGCCAGCGATTGGGCCATGCGCACGCCGCCCTTCTCGAGGTCTTCACCGTCGGTCACCAGCACCAGCAGTTTGAGCCGCTCACTCTTGTCCATGGCGCGGAACGCCTCGTCGAGCCCGCGGCCGATGTCGGTGCCGGGCACCGGGATCGTCTTATCGTCGAGGGCGCTGAGAGCTTCCTGGAAGGCCCCGTAATCGAACGTCAGCGGGCATTGCAGAAAGGCCTGCCCCGCAAAGGCGACCAACCCGACGCGGCCGCGTCCGTGGTGCTGGACATAATCCAGAACGGCAAGTTTGGCCCGCTGCAGCCGGCTGGGGGAGACATCCGTGGCCAGCATGCTCCGCGAGCAATCCAACAGGAAAACCGTGTCCTGGCCCAGCAGGTATCCGGCGTCCGCCCGTTCGCCCCACTGCGGCCGGGCCAAGGCCAGGCCCACGCCCGCCACCGCCAGGACCAGGAGCGCGTCTTTGACTCGGCGGCGCAACGGGCTGTGCGAGGCGGTCAGTTCCTTGACGAACTCCGGGGCGGCGATTCGGGCCAGGTGCTTGCGCCGCATCCAGCCGGAATAGCGCTGCAACGCCGCCAACACCAAAGGCCCGAGCGCCGCCAGCCAAAGCCAGTGCGGTTCCGCAAAGTGAGGATTAGCCAGGGAGGAAGTCATTTAAGTGCGGAGTGCGGAGTGCGGAGTGCGGAATGCAGAGTGCGGAGTGCGGACTCTGGCCTGAGACTGTGGACTGTGGACTGTGGACTGTTTTCACGGGACCCTCCGCAGGCGTGTGTTGGCCAGGAGCATTTCGAGGGTAAAGAGCCCGAAGGCGGCGAGCAGGGGCCATTGGAACAGGGGCCGGTAGCTGGTGAAGCGCCTGAGCTTGACCTCGGTTTTTTCAAGGCGATCGATGTCGTTGTAGATGCTCTGGAGTTCGCGGCGGCTGGTGGCACGGTAGAATTTGGCCTTGGAGAGGGCGGCCATCTTGCCGAGGACGCTGTAGTTGGCCGGCTGGAGGGTCATGGTGGGGATGAGATTGCCCTGGGGGTCAAAGAGCAGTTTGCCGGTGGCAGGCTCGAACGCGTACAACAAGCAGGGTGCTTCGATGCCGATGCCGATGGTATAGACTTTTTCGCCCAGGGCGGCGGCCAGTTGCGCCGCCGGGACGGGGTCGATCTCGCCCTTGTTGTTGTCCCCGTCGGTCAGCACGATGGCGATGCGGCTTTTGCTGTCCTTGACGGCCTTGAGTCGTTTGGCGGCGGCAGCAGTGGCGTCGCCGATGGCGGTGCCGAGGTCGCGGATCAGGCCGATGTGCAGCCGGCGGAGGTTTTCGATGAGCCACTCATGGTTGAGCGTGAGCGGGCTGGCCAGGTAGGGCACGGCGGAGAAGACGATGAGTCCCATGCGATCGCCGGGCCGTTTGCGGATGAAATCCTCGAGCACTTGCGAGGCGATGTCATAGCGGGAAACCCGCTCGCTGGGGCTGCCCATGTCCAGCGCCATCATCGACCAGGACAAGTCGAGCACCAGCATGATATCCACGCCGCTGGCCTGGGTTTCGGTGCGGTCGTTGGCAAAGCGCGGTCCGGCCAGCGCCACGATGCACAGCCCCACCGTGAGCAGACGGAGGAACAGGAGCAGCCGCCCCGAAGCCGCCCGCGCCGCCGCGCCGGCCGCCCGGGCCAGGTCCGCGCTGGGGAACCGCAAAGCCGAGAGCCGGCCCGGACGGCCGTGCAGGAAGGCATAAATCGGCAGCAGTGCCAGCAATCCCAGCACCCACGGATATTGAAACTCAAGATTGCCGGTCATGAATCAGGGGTCGAGGGTCGAGGGTCGAGGGAGGGAGGCGCCGCCCCTCGACCCTCGACACCTGGATGTCGGGTTGCCTATGAACTGGGGTCTAAGGCTGGGCATGGGGCTATTGGCTCTCCTTTCGCGCCGGGGAGAGGCGTCCCTGGGCGGCCTGGCGCGACTCGGCCAGGCGTCGCTCGGCGGCCTCGATAAACTCAAGAGCCTGCTCGACAGCCCCAAGGGCCGGCTGCGGGACCGCGGGCGCGAACTTCCGTTCGTCGCAGCGGCGGAGGAACTCCGCAATGCCGGCGGACAACTCCGGCCCGGCTCCCTGGTTCTCGCGGAGCAGGCCGCAGAACTCGGTGCTGGTCAGTTCCTCGGGCGGCAGGCCAAAGGCGGCAATGAGGTAGTGCCGCAAGACTTGCGAGACACGGCTCAACAGGGCGCCTTCTTCGGGCTGGCGGCGCAAGGGGTCGAGCGCCTGGCGCGCAAGCGTCTCGGGGGCCGGCAGGGGAACCGGTTTGCGCCGCGTAAGAAACCAGCCGGCCACGCCCATCAACACGAGCGCCAGCAAAGCGCCCGCCACGGTCAACAGTCCGTATTTCTCCCAAAACCCCGGCGGTATTTCTCCGTGGGGCGGGCGGAGAGGAGGGATACGCTCAGGGGCTTTGGTGGCGCCGCAGGCGAGGAGGGCCAAGGGCGAAATCCGAAATCCGAAGCCCCGAAATCCGAAGGAAATCCGAAATCCGAAATCCGAAATCCGAGATCGCGAAGCCTTCGGGCGTTGGCCCTGCGCTCGATACTGAAGCCACAGGCGCTTCGGTATCACGCAGCGACCGCACCGAACGAGGGACGGGATGGGGATTTCGGATTTCGGCCTTCGGCCTTCGGATTTCGGACTTCCTTCTGCCTTCTGCCTTCTGCCTTCTGCCTTTCCTTGGCCTTTCATCCGCTCCTCCTTCCGCGCCGGGTTTCGAAGAAGCGCTGGAGGGTCTGGGCGAAGGTCTCGGCGGTGCTGAACCGGAGGGTGTCCACGCCGGCGCGGCGCAACGCGCGGTCCAACTCGGCGAGCCGTTGGGCATTGGTGGCGGCGTATTTCTGGCGGACAGCGGCGCGGTTGGAGTCCACTTCGAGCAATTCGCCGGTCTCGGCGTCTTCGATCGTCAGGAGGCCGGCGGGCGGCAGTTCGCCTTCGCGGGGGTCGTGCAGGTGGAGGCAGACCAGGTCGTGCCGGGCATTGGTGAGGCCGAGTTCCTGGACGGTGTCGCGGCCGGCGGCGGCGGCGGCGCCCAGGTTGTGCAGGAAATCGGTCAGGAGAAAAACAATGGAGCGGCGGTGCAGGACATGATTGAGAAAGGCCAGAGCGGCGGGGATATTGGTGGCGCGGTGTTTGGGCTGGAAGCAGAGCGTCTCCCGGATGAGGCGGAGGATGTGGCGGCGGCCCTTGCGGGGGGGAAGGAACAACTCGACCTGGTCGCTGAAGAGCAGGAGCCCGACCTTGTCGCTGCTGCGGGCGGCGGAGATAGCGAGCGTGGCGGCGATCTCGGCGGCGAACTCGCGTTTGCTGCGGCGCCAGGAGCCAAAGGCCGAGGAGGCGGAAATGTCCACCGCCAGCACCAGGGCCAACTCCCGCTCCTGGCGGTAGCGCTTCACGAAAGGCCGGCCCATCCGGTAGGTCACGTTCCAATCAATGTCGCGGACCTCGTCGCCCGGGATGTACTCGCGCAACTCCTCGAAATCCATCCCGCGGCCTTTGAAGTGGCTCAGGTAGGCGCCCACCATGGTATCGTTGACCAGCCGGTTGGTGCGCACCTCGATGCGACGGACAGACTCGAGCAACTCAGAGACGTTCATGGCACCGGCACGGCGTTAAATATCTTCTTGATGATAGCATCGGTCGTCACGGCTTGCGCTTCGGCTTCGTAGGTGAGGATGATGCGGTGGCGCAGGACATCCGGGCCGATGCTCTTGACATCTTCCGGGGTGACGTAGGCGCGGCCTTGCAGGAGCGCCCAGGCGCGGGCGGCCAGGGTCAGGTAAATCGTCGCGCGCGGCGAGGCGCCGAACTGGATGAAGTGCTTGAGCTCGAGCTGATACTTCTCCGGTTTGCGCGTGGCGAAGACCAGGTGAACTATGTAATCCCTGACCTTGCCGTCCACATGGATCTGGTCCACCAGCTTGCGCGTTTGGAGGATTTCCTCCAGCGGAATGACCGGCTGCACGCCGGTTTCCGGGGCCGTGAAGGCCATGCGGTCCAGGATCTTGCGTTCTTCCTCGAAAGACGGGTAGTCCAGCAGCACCTTGAACATGAACCGGTCCACCTGGGCCTCGGGCAAGGGGTAAGTCCCTTCCTGGTCGATGGGGTTCTCGGTGGCCAGGACCAGAAACGGCAGGGGCAGGGGCATGGTTTCGCCTCCGAGGGTCACCTGCCGCTCCTGCATGGTCTCCAGCAGGGCCGACTGCACTTTGGCCGGGGCCCGGTTGATCTCATCGGCCAGAACGAAATTGGCAAACACCGGGCCTTTGGTGGCCCGATAATTGCCGTCCTGGGGATTGTAGATCAACGTGCCGACAATGTCCGCCGGCAGGAGGTCAGGGGTGAACTGGATGCGATGGAAAGAGGCGTGAATGGCCGCCGCCAGCGTGCGGACCGAGAGGGTCTTGGCCAGGCCGGGCACGCCCTCGAGCAGGACGTGGCCGTTGGCCAGCAAACCCACCAGCAGGCGATCCACCAACTGCTCCTGGCCCACGATGACCTTGCCGACCTCAGCCCGGAGCTTCCCGATCCAGGCCGCAGCCGCCTGGACTTGTTCGTTCAACGGTACGTTCATGCGCCCTCAATCTAGCAAGGATCGCCGGGGACTCAAGTTGGAAGGGTGTCGAGGGTCGGGTGTCGGGTGTCGAGGGTCGAGGGTCGAGGATGGAGGGGGTGCGATTAAAAGCCTCGGGCATGGGCCGCGGGAGTTTTGTCCCGGAGGGACATCTGGGATAGCTATAAGCCCGGCGTTTCAACGCCGGGGAGGCCAGAACCGAGACCCTCGTCCCAAAGGGACGACTGAGAATACTCGTGGCCCTCAACCGTCCCTTCGGGACGGACCTCGCTTTCGGTTCGCTGACCCGGCGTTGAAACACCGGGCTATTCTCGGAAGCCCCTCCGGGGCAAAGCGGCACCGTGAGTTGACCGACGGGTTTAATCGCACCCGGATGGAGGGGCAAGGCCTCGGGCCCTCGACGCTCGACACTCGACACCCGACACCCGCGAAGCCCGAGAAGGCCCTGATCCTCGGTTTGCGAGGTTTGAGCATAGGGTGGACGGCACACGGGCAGGGGGGTGGGTATAATTGGTTAAAAGGAAAAGGGGCCAGCCCATAGTTTGGTTCGTCCTTAGGTTGTTTTTTCCGGACGCACATCAACCAATTAGAGCGGAACTAGGGGTTGGTTTTTTTAACTCCATCAGTGCCCTGATGGCTGACGCCGGCTACGGGTAAACCAGGGAGCCCCCGGCCGGGTTTTCCCGAGCCGGAGCTCTCCGGCGGCGCGTGGGGCGATGAAAGAGCAACAGGGCGGCGGCGCCAGGGGCGGGGAGTGTTAAGCCGACCAGAGGCGCGCGCGAGCATCGATGATCTTCGATAAAAATGTCGCGGCGGCGCAGCTCCGGTGATATTATTTCCCCGGTATGAGCACGCGTGAAGCTTTGATTCAGGAAATTCTGAGGCAGCCGGAGCCTGTGCTCCTGGAACTCCAGCATTATCTTGCCTTCCTTGTGGAGCGCCAAGACGGCGGGACAAAGGGCACCTCCGTTCGCGCCGCCGAGGCTTGGCCTGCCGGCTATTTCCAGAAGACCGCCGGGGCCCTTGCCGGCGAATCATTGGAGCGTGCGCCACAGCTTCCTTTTGAGAAGCGCGAGGAGTGGTGATGGCCTAACTGGCAACGTCATCGGCCCGAACGACCTCATGATTGCTGCCATCGCCCAGGCGAACAACCTCACCCTGGTTACGCACAACACGGCAGAATTCGGGCGCATTGCCTCCCTGAGAATCGAAGACTGGCAGGCGTGAAGTGCTCAGTTGCGAGGGTTTGGCCTCGGGCTTGACAAATATACCATACCCCCCTATCCTATAGACTGTAGTTTAAACGAAAGGCTGAATCATGGCTCATACGGTTCGGGACAAGCGAAAGCTCCGGTTGCGCGTGCGGCGCATTCGGGGGCAGATTGACGCCCTGGAGCGGTTGCTCGAGGCGGAGGCCGACTGCTCCAAAACGCTTCATCTGACCGTCGCCTGCCGCGGGGCAATCAACGGTCTCATGACCGAAATACTCGAAGGGCACATCCGGTTCCACGTGGTGAACCCCGAGGACCAGCCGACCTCCGAGCAGGTCGAAGCGGCAGAGGAAGTCATCGAGGTGGTGCGGAGCTACTTGAAATAGCCCACGAATCGGAGCGGTCGCTATGTCGCGGATCGAACACCCTTCTGGAGACGCCCTTCCCTCCCGGGCCAAACCAATGGCGCCGGCCGGTAGCTGCGCTTGCTGCGGCCAGCGTCGCTGGTGGACCAGCTACCGGGACATTCTTTTCTCGGTCGAAACATTGGCCTGTCTCACAGCCCTTGGCCTGCTGGCGGCGGGGTGGGTCGTGGCCGGGTTGGACAGCACAGGATGCCGCTGGCTGTACCTGGCGGCCGCGACAGTCGCCGGGCTGCCGATTCTTCGAAGTTGCTTGGCCAGCCTGCGCGAGCGCCGCATCAGCGTTGAGGTGCTGGTGGCGCTGGCGCTGCTGGGGGCCGTCCTGGTCGGGGAGTTCCACGCCGGGGCGGTCGTGGCGGTGATGTTGCTGGGCGGCGGCCTGCTCGAGCAGGTCACCATTGCGCGGGCGCGGCGGTCGATGGCGTCGCTGCTGGCGAACCTGCCCGAGACCGTTCTGGTGCGCCGCGGCCCGGGCGAGGTGGAACTGGCGGTCGCCGAACTGGTCATTGGCGACCGCGTTATCGGCCGTCCGGGAGAGCGGCTGGCCGTGGACGGCGTCGTGGTTGGAGGAGAGTCGGCGGTGGACGAGAGTCCCATCACCGGCGAATCGGTTCCGCAGGACAAGAAGCCCGGCGACAAGGTCTTTGCGGGGAGCATCAATCAATCGGGCGTCTTGGAGGTGGAAGCGCAAACGGTCGGCGAGGAGACTACGCTGGCCCGCATCCGGCGGTTGGTCCAAGAGGCCCAGGCCTCCCAAGCCCCGGTGCAGCGCATCGCCGATAAGGCGGCCAAATGGTATGTGCCGGCGGCCCTGCTCCTGGCGGCAGCAGTGTGGGGCCTCACCGGGGACGTAGTGCGCGGCATTACGGTGCTCATCGTCTTTTGTCCCTGCGCGCTGGTGCTGGCTACGCCGACGGCGATCGTGGCCAGCATCGGGCACGCCGCGCGCCGGCAGATGCTGGTCAAGGGCGGAGAATTCGCCGAGGTCGTGGGGCAGACCCATACCGTGGGGTTCGATAAAACCGGAACGCTGACCCTTGGCCGGCCCACCGTGGTAGAACTGGTGCGGCTGGATTCGTTGGCCCCGACCGAGCTATTGCGCCTGGCCGCCAGCGCCGAGCGTTTCAGCGAGCACCCCCTCGGCATTGCGATAAGGCGCGGGGCTGAAGCGGACCGGATCGCTCTGCTGGAACCGACCGGGTTTCGTTCCAGTGCCGGCTGTGGCGTGGAAGCCCAGGTGGATGGCAAGCGGGTCCAGGTCGGACGTGTTCAATGGCTGCAAGCCAAAGGGGTGGTCCTCGGGCCGGAGGGGCAGCGCCGGGCGGCGGAACTCGAGGCCGTTGGCCACACGGTCCTGGCCGTCGCCACCGATGGCCGAGCGGCAGGTTTGATCGCGGTCCGGGATGTCCTTCGCGCGGAGGCCAAGGAAACGGTGAGGCGCCTCAAAGCCCAGGCTATCCGGCCCGTCATGCTCACCGGTGACAACGAGCGGGCCGCGCGAGTGATCGCCGCCGAGGCCGGCATCGAGGAGGTCCACAGCGGTTTGCTGCCGGAGGACAAGCTCCGGTTGGTGCGCGAGTGGCAAGGCCGGGGCCAACGCGTCGCCTTCCTGGGAGACGGGATCAACGATGCCCCGGCGATGGCGGCCGCCGACGTCGGTTTGGCGATGGGCGCCGCGGGCACGGCGGTGGCGGTCGAGACCTCGGACATCGCCTTTCTGAGCGACGACCTCACGAAGATGCCGGAAATCATTGCGCTGTCGAGGCGCACGGTGAGGGTCATTCGCCAGAATATCGCCTTCAGCGTGGCGCTGAACCTCCTTTCCGTGCTCGCCGCCGGGCTGGGCTGGATCAGCCCCATTGGCGGGGCGGTGCTCCACGAAAGCGGAGCGATGGCGGTGATCCTGAACGCGATGCGGCTGCTGCGCTGAGCGCGCCAAGGGCTATTTAAAAAACCGCAGTAAGCCCGGCATAAAATGCCCGGCGCGGTCCGTAAGCGGGGGCGGCGATGCCGATGCCGGAGCCATTGCGAATTTCATAAACGTGGTCGAAAAGGTTGAGGCAGTCAAGACGCAGCTTCAATTGGCTGACGCCCCCGGAATGCAAGTGCCAGACATGTTCCACGCCGACATTTTCGGTCCAATAGGCGGCAAGTTTTTCCAGATTTGCAAAGCCCGCGCGCAGGCCGTTGCCATAGAGGACATCTGTATAGAGCCGGGTGTCTTTGAGAAAAGTATAAGATACGCCGCCCGAACCGGTGAACAGGCTTTGATGATCCAGTTGAATGGAATTCGCGGACACGTAAGCCAGTTCGTTGTTTGGGAATTCGTATTGCGCCGAGTCAATGTTGCGCGCCTGGGTTTGGACGTACGAAAGGTTTCCGTAGATGGACAGAGGCCCTTGCTTGTGAATGCTGCTCAACTCCGCGCCGTAAACCGTCCCTTTGGTGTAATTGAAATTATTGAGAATGACTGCGCTGCCAAACTGGCCATCGTCGAGGAGATTCCTGGCGAGTTTGCAGAAGGAATCCAAAGTGATTTGCCAGGAGCGGGTGATTTGCCGGGAAAGGCCGACATCGAAATAATGGTCGCGCTCGACTTTTTGCGGACTGTCCTGCCCGTTAAACGGCGCGCCGGTGGTATATTCAAACGCTTTGATGGTCGACGGTGGAATGTATTGCAGGGTCGGGGGCATGAAATACCGCGCATAGCCGATGTGGGCGGAGGTGGCATCATCGATCTGCCAAACCAGATTCGCGCGCGGGCTAAGCTGGTCTTCGTTATCGAATGAAGTGTCAAAACGGTCGTAACGGACGCCATAGTTCAGGACAAGGTAGTCGTTCAATCGCCACTCGTCCTGCAAGTAGAAGCCGGAGGTCAACCCGCGGTTTCCACTGTTGGCGGCTATCGTGGCCGGCGTGGATGACGATTGGGGCGTCGGTGATGGCAGGTTGTTGCCGGACGGGGCGTCGGCGAATTGTGAACCGGAAGGGAAGACCGCGGCCTCGGTATCGAGCTGCTCGATATTATAGGTTGCCAGCATGCCCCCGCGGACGGTGTGGTGGTCGCCCAACGCGTAAGACGCATCCGCTTGAAGTCCGTTTGCGAAATCACTGGTTTTCACCTGCGCTGCCTCGCCATCGAATAGAAGGTCTTGCGCCAGGTCAGGGGAAAACCGGATGTCAGCATACCGGGTAAAGGCGGAAACCTGGACCGAGAGGTTGCCGGCGGATTTCTGATAAGAGAGCACGGCGTAATAATTCTGTTCGTTCTGGTGGTCATTGATGTTGGACGAATTGGCCGGCGGGCCGTTGGCCAACTGGTAAACCGGAGGAATTCCCGGCCTGTCGGGAATTTGAAAATCCGCGTAAGAGCCGCTAAAGAGCAATGTCAGCCTGCTGGTCTCGTCGAAGCGATGGGAGAAATAGCCAAAGATTTTCTCCTGATCCGTGAGATCATGCAACGGGTTGCCGCTGGCGGTTGGGTTGTCGATGCCGAGATTATTGTGCAAATAGGAGCCGGTCACGAAATAGTCCAGATTGCTCGTCGTGCCGCCCAATGACCCGGAAAGATGGGCGGTATCGTAACTGCCGCCGTAAAGGGAGATTTGATTGCCGTTGAGTTGAGAACCCGTCTTGGTGGCAACGTCAATGATTCCGGCAGTGCGGTCGCCAAACTGGGCCGGCAAGGTTCCGGTGATCAACGTTATCGAATTGATCAGGTGAGGATCGATTTCCTGCCCGAAACCGTTGAGACCCTCCGGCAGCAAAACGCCGTTGAGGCGATATTGCACGCCGCCGTGATCGCCCCGAACATGCACCTCCCCGAATTGATCCTGAGCGACGCCCGGCGCGTGCAGCAGCACCTGCTGAAAAGACGAGTTTTCACCCTGGCCCATTGACGCGATCTGGTTCGCGCCGATTTTGTAGGTGACCGCTCCCAGGCTGGGCGCGATTTGCTCGCGCGCCGCGTCCAGATCCGCGGTAACGACCACGGCCTCAAGCTTGAGCGGAGGATGGGTTGTGACTGCATTGGTGTTCTGCGCCAAGGGGGCAAGCGGCAGATTGGTTGGGGCATTGGTAGAAACTGCGGGCGGAGGGGAGGAATCAACCGCGCCAGCGGCGACCGGAGGCGCGCTTGGCAGCGAACAACAGAGCCCGGCAAGCACCAGCCTGGCGGGTTGGAGTTGGCGGGAGAGATATTCCAGCGGGCGTTGGGTCATGGGTGCTTGCGAGTTTTGCGGCGTAGTATTGACGATAACATGTAGCTATAGCTACATTCCCTGGGCTGGACTGTCAAACGGTTTTTTGCGACACTGGACCGAGATATGACCCAATCACCCAAGGGTGCGGACAACGCGCGAAAGCGGGGGGCAGCCCGGCCTGCCGAGGTGCAAGCCTCGGCCCTCCGGCACACGCGCAAGGAACACGCGATGGAGACGGCACAGGATTACGCCGAGGCCATCGCCGACCTTGGCGCCATTCATGGAGAGGCCCGGGCGGTTGACCTTGCCCGCCGGCTCGGCGTCTCGCATGTCACGGTTATCCGCACGGTTGCCCGGCTGCAACGCGACGGGTATGTCTCTACGCGGCCGTACCGCTCGATATTTCTAACGGATAAGGGCTTGCGGCTGGCGGACGAATCAAGGCGCCGGCATGAGATTGTGGCGGCTTTCCTCCGGGCGCTGGGGGTGCCGGACGCCATAGCGCAAACCGACGCGGAAGGCATCGAACATCATGTGAGCCCTGAAACCTTGGCAGCGTTTGAACGTTACACAGCCTTAAGGAAGTGAGGCAACCAGGTCACGGTTTGGCGCCTGCGGCCGGGCCTTTCTGCACCTGGCTGACGAGGTCGTTATACTTGGTCACGATGGCATTGCGATCCTTGACGCTGTCGTTGAGCTTGGTCAGGAACTCGTCTCGCTGGGCCGCCAGCTCTTTCATGGCTTCGTTTTGTTTTTTGATGGCGTCGTAGGCGTCCTTCAACTTCCCTTGTAAGCTTTCGACCGCCGACTCGTATTGGGTGATTTCGTTGGTCAATCCCTCGGCGGCGGCCTGGAGGCGGTTGACCTCGCGTTTCCGGGTGATGACGAACTCGGCGTTGGTTTTGGCCTCGGCTTTAAGCTCCGTGATTCGCGCATCCATCTGGGCGATCTGGCGATCCATGGTCCTGATTGAATTGGTGTAGCCCTGGATGGCGGCGGATTTCCCATAGACCGTTTGCTCGAGCGCCTGGATTTCGTTGCGCTGGAGGGTCTGGCCATACCATTGAGAAACGCACAGGCCGCAAAGGCCGAGCGCCACGATAATGAGGAGGTTTTGCTGGAAGTTTTTCATGGTCGCTTACGAGTGGCCCGGGGCGGCCTTGACCGCGATGGCCACGCGCCGGATGCCCGAGCGTTTGACAAAATCCAGGACATACATCACCGACCCGTGCGTGGCATCGCGCGTGCCAGTGATATAGACGGGGAGATTGGTGTTAAGGCTGTAGCGATTGGTGAGCAGCGTGAGCAAATCGGGAAAGGAAACCGGCTTGCCGTCGAGGGTGACCTGGCCGTTGCGATCCACGGCGAGCTTTACCATATCGGGCTTGGTGGCGGTGGTCGCCAGCGTGGCGGTGGGCAGGCTGGCTTTGAGCGTGCGCACCTTTTGCAGTTGAAGGCTCACCATCATGAAGGAGGCCAGGAGAAAGAACATGATGTCGATGAGCGGAATGATTTCCAGACGGGTCCGCCGGGGCCGGAGTGGGGAACGGAGTTTCATCGGGCGTTTTGGGTTCGTTTGGCGGCGACCATGCGCCGGCTGCCGGCTGAAGCCGGCGTTCCTCGTTTCATGGGGCGTTTTGGGTTGGTTTGGCGGCGACGGCGAAGGCGACTTTCTGGACCCCGGCCCCGCGGACGACTTCATAGACGTCTGCCATCGCGCCGTGCAGGGTGGCCAGGTCGCCGCTGATATAAACCGGGAGATTGGTATCGGCGCGGAACCGGTTGCTGAGCACCAGGCCCAGTTCCGGCAACGAGATCTGCTCCTTCTGGAACCACACGGCGCCGGCCTTGTCCACGGCTATATTAAGCATGTCGGGCTTGAAGTCGTGTTGGGCCTGGGTGGCGAAGGGCAGATTCACCTTGATATTCCGGGTTTGGTCCAGGCTCAAGCTGACCATCATGAAAGAGGCGAGCAGGAAAAACATGATGTCGATGAGCGGGATGATCTCGATGCGGGAATGCTTGCGTCGAACGGGCAAACTCAGATTCATTTGACCTCCTCGCGGGTCAATTTCCCGGCGTTGGCAAGCACCTCGACGCTGCTGGCGGCGGTCTCGAGTTCGAACTGCAGCCGCGCCAGTTTGCCCGAAAAGTAGTTCAGCGGGACCAGGGAAACGATGGCGATGAGCAAACCGCAGGCGGTGGCGATGAGCGCTTCGCCGATGCCGCCCGTAACGGCTACCACCGACAATTCGGCCTCGCCGACCTTGAGGAAGGCGCGCATGAGACCGGTGACAGTGCCCAGCAGGCCGAGCAAGGGCGCCAGCGTCACCAACGTATCCATTACGTTCAGGAAACGGCCGGCCCGCTCCAGCTCGATGCCGGCCGCCATCTGGAGGGCGACGGGAATCGAGGTGTGCTCGTGGTTGAGACCCTGGCGAATCATGCGGATGACCGGGTCCTCCGAGCCTTGAGCCAGTCTCTGGCCTTCTTCGACATCCGAGTTCTCCAAAGCCGCCAGGAGTTTTTCCCTTCTGGGGAGGTCCCGCTTGGCGCTCTCACGCAACCACCAGAAAGCGCGTTCGCCCACGACGGCAACGGCCACCAGGGCGCAGAGCAGAATCGGCCACATCACCGGGCCGCCTTTGAGAAAGAATTGAAATGCGATGTTCGCTAGCATAGAGAGGAGTGTTTAATCGGGTTGGATTCTATAGATGATGGGCGCTTCATAAATCCGGGCGCCTTTGCCGGAGGGGACGGTCCAGTGCCGTTTCACAAACTCCAGGGCGCTGCGATCCAGGATTGGGAATCCGGAAGATTGCGCCACCTCGATGGTCGTGATCAGGCCCGCTTCATCCACGGTCATGCGGAGCATCACCGAACCCTGCTGGCCCTGGGCCAGGGCGATTTTGGGGTAGGGCGGTTGCGGCCGCTCGCCACTGCTGCCCGTGCTGTTGAGATTGAGCAGGATCGGCTGCCTGCGCAGGGGCGCGACCGGCCCGAGCGGGGCCAGCGGCGGCGCCTTGGCGATGGCATTGGGGACCACCAGGTTGCCGATGGTCGGAACGGCAAAGTTGATGGCCGGGGCGTCGGGAGTCACTACCACCACCTGCGGAGTGTCCGGTGTTTCCTCATTGCTCTGCTCCTGGTTCAGTTGCTCAGGCTGGGCCTGGGGGGGCGGGGGAAGCGGCTCAACGATGGCGGCGGTGACCTCCTCGATGGCAGGCAAAGGCTTGATGGCGACAACGGCCGGCTTGGAGCCGGCGGCGCCGATGAGCAAAAAGAGGATGCAAACCGAATTCATCCAGGCCAGCGTCCGGTTGGGGTCCCGGTCTGTAGCGTGAAGCAAACTTCGGGCCAACTCGGAGCGCAATTCGTAGCCGAGCTCGGTTCGATTTGCATCCAGGGCGTTCATAAACGGAGGGTTGAATTAGAACAGATAAGTCAGCGTGCCAAAAAAGCCCCGGCGCATGCCGTACTGGGGCGCATTGACGCCAACCCCGGAGCCGTTGCGCAGTTGATAAACGTTGTCCGTCACGTTGACGACATCCACCCTCAACCGCAGACGTTCCTTGTTCCGGATCTTGAAGCCCTCCTCGACGCCCAGGCCCACCGAATAGTAGGCGGGCACAGTCGCGCCGTTGGGGATTACGGTGCCGTCGGGGACCGTCGCGTCCGTTCTCAAGCCGGTGCCATAAAGGGCATCAACGTAGAAGCGGGTGCTGCCGTCATCGCGTCTCCACAGATAAGAGGAGCCGAAAGAACCGGTGACAGTTTGATCGTGATCGAGATAGATCCAGTGATTCTTCACGTAAGCCAGGTCGCCCGGGTCAAACAGGAATTGCGCTGAGTTCCAGTCCTTGCCCTGGGCATGCGAGTAGGCGATATTGGCGTATGTTGAAAAGCCGTCTTTCGTATAGGTGATGGGGAATTCCACCCCATAGACCTTCCCTTCCGCATAATTGAACGCCGAGAGGATGAGCGTCTGGCCGAAGAGCCCGTCATCGAGCTGCTCTTTGGCGCTTTTATAGTAGGCGTCCACTCCCGCCTGGAGGCCGGGAGCGAGTTTCTGGCTGACGCCGACATCGAAATAGTCCGCCCGCTCGGCTCGGGTCGGGTCATCCTGGGTTACGGCCGAGGCATTTGACGTGTTGGCGAACCTGGCCACGGTCGTCGTCGGGACGTTTTCCAGCGGGGGCGGCGTGAAATACCGGGCATAGCCGGCGTGCAGAGTGGTGGCCTTGGTCGGTTGATAAATGAGGTTGACGCGCGGGCTGGGTTGGTTCTCCTTGTCGAAGGAAGAATAAAACTCGTCAAAACGGGCGCCGTAGTTCAGGGTGACTTTGGGCAGGATTTTCCATTCATCCTGCAAATATATCCCGGCGAAGAGCGCATGCGATACGCTGTTGTCCACAATTGGGGGTAATTGCGAGGCGGTCGGGTTGCCATCTGGGTTCACGGGAAAAACCGTGGTCCTGGTATCAGCGGACACGGACTCGTCCAGTATCATCACGCCCCCGCGCAGTGTGTGTTTGTCCCCCAGCCCGTAACTCGCATCGGCCTGCAGGCCGGCTGAGTAGAGGGTCCGCTGGACGTCGCTGGCCACGCCGTTGACCCAGAGGTCGCCGAACGGATCGGGAGTGAAATGCACGCTGCTGGCCCGGCCAAAGGCGGCGACCTGCAGGTTGAATTCGTCCACCGATTTTTGGTAAGCCACAACCCCGTAGTAGTTTTGCTCGTTTTGATTTTCGTTCAGGTTCCCCGAGTTGAAGCTTCTGGGGGGCAGAAAGGTGTTCCACGGAACGGCGGTGACGCCCGCGGGCACGCTGGGCGCGCCCGGCGGCAGGCCGGCAATATCGGGGACTTGAAAATCTGCATAGGAGAGGCTCCCCATGGCGCTGATGCGGCTGGTGTCGTCCAGCACGTAAGACCAATAGGTGAAGGCCTTGTACTGGTCGGTTTTATCGTGAATGGGGTTCGAGCTGCCGGTCGTATTCTCTATCCCAAGGTCACTATGGTTGTAACTGCCATCCATAAAGTAGTTCAAATCACCCTTGGAGCCGCCGTATTCAAAGCTCGGCTTGATGGTATCGTAGCTGCCGCCGTACACCGACGCGCTGCCGCCCGGCTCGAAGGCGCCGCTCTTGGTATGGAGATCGACGATGCCGGCGGTGCGGAACCCGTATTGCGCCGGGAGCGACCCGGTGATCAACCGCAAGCTGTCCACGAACCGCGTGTCAAGTTCCTGGCCGAACCCGGTGATGCCTTCCGGCAACAGCACGTCGTTGATGCGATACTGGATATTGGCGTGCTCGCCCCGGAGGTGCAAGTCCCCGTTGGCGGCCGAGTCCTGCGCCATGCCCGGCGCCCGCAGCAGCACCTTGTTGAACGGGGCGTTCTCGCCTTGCGGCAGCGCGGCGATTTGGGCTTGGCTGATCGTGTAAGTGGTCGCCCCCAGATCGGGAACGATCTGGTTGCGCGCCGCGTCCAGCCTGCCGACGACCGTGGTGGGCGCCAGCTTGACGACATTTGTAGAGATGCCGCTGCCGGGACTTGCCGCGGTAGCCGGTAGTTGATTGGTCTGAACCGGCGGATTATTGGTCTGGGCCGTGGCGGCGCCGCCGCACACTGCTGAGACCAGCAGAATGACTGCCCGGTAAACCCGCGCATTCCGGGCACTGCCTCGGCCGCCGGCCGGGCGCGTTCGCGTCGGACAAAAATGAGCCTTCATACAATAACTAATAATTCCTGCGTTTGAAATTCGGAGTTCTCGTTGTCTAAAACCATTTGATTCCATTAACAGCCTGGAGAAAGGCCCGCAGAACGGGGTGGCGCCAGGCAGATCACTTCCGGGAAGCGCGCGCGATCTCCGCGCTGAAAACCTCGCGCGGACCGCGCGGAACGAGACACTTAAACGGCAGGGGGAGCGCGGCCGGGAGGCAGCCGGTAGTCGCAAGAAGGAAGAGACTGAAAATCGGCACTGCCAAACAGGAAGCCCGAAACCTCGGGCATCGGCGGCGCGACCGCGGCCACAAAACCTGACAGCAACGACTGGTTCTGGAATTGAGTGACTAAACAGTTGTGGCCGGGGTTCTGGGCATCCTTGTGCAGGAGACGATGAAATTCAGGCGAGACCTCGAGGGCGCACATCGCGGCCCATAGCGAGACCATCACTGCAACAGCAGCCAGACGGCTGCCATGGCGCTGGCGCGCTGATGTTGCCCAAAACTTCACGCTGACCCGGAATAAAGCACAGCAGCGAAGCTCACGCAAGCGGAATTGCAAAGTACTGACTGGTCCGCAGGGCTGCATCAAGCCCTGCCCTTTGGGCTTTGCTTCGTCCTGGAATCCGTGTTTGTTATCGGAGGTGAACGCGCCGGGTTATCGCCGCCGTCGCCAGGCTCACCCCGAGGACCGGAGGACGGGCCTGGCACGGGCTTTGTCCAAGCTGGGGTTCTGCTCGCGGAGCCGGGCCTGGGCGCTCATCCAGCAGGGGCGGGTGCGGGTCAACGGCCGGGTGCGCCGCGACCCTGAGTCGCGCGTGGATTTGAGGCGCGACCGGTTTGAGGTGGACGCGCAGCCAGTTCGT
>Ga0187849_1000786_pt1 | contig 39858 bp, 38 predicted proteins | sample June2016WEW_4_10_2_FD_132412 | JGI IMG/M metagenome (GOLD analysis project Ga0187849, IMG submission 132412) | Peatland microbial communities from SPRUCE experiment site at the Marcell Experimental Forest, Minnesota, USA - June2016WEW_4_100 | ecosystem: Environmental > Terrestrial > Soil >... | reverse complement strand
CGGCCTTCACGGCCCAGTGGAACGAGGGCTCAACGCCCTTCCACTGGGTCAAGACCGCCGACCAGATCCTCGCCAAAGCAGTTCGCAAGCCGCCAGCGACTTCCGAATCGGGACACTAGCTGTAGTCCCCACACACGTTGTTGACAAACGAGAGTCTCCCCGCAGGGTTCGGGTTGTCGAAGCTCGAAACCGAAGGAGACTCTCGTGGCGCATCGTACGGCCCGTCTCAACGTGTATGGCCGCGAATTGCTCGTTACCCGGGTTCTGATCGAGGGCTGGACTGTCTCGACCGCGGCTCGCGCCCAGGGGATCAGCCGGGCCACCGGCTACAAATGGGTGCGACGCTTCCGGGCCGAAGGTCGAGCGGGTCTGATCGACCGGAGTTCGCGCCCGCGCCGGTCACCTCGAGCTACCTCCGCCCTCGAGGTCGAGCGGATCGTGCGTGCCAGGACCGAGCTGCGCTGGGGTCCGAACCGCCTTGGTCCATACCTCGGCCATCCAACCTCGACCGTCGCCGCGGTGCTGCGCCGAGCCGGTATGCCGCGCCTGGCCGATATCGACCGACCGACCGGCTTGCCGGTCCGCCGCTATGAGGTCTGTCATCCGGGAAGCCTCATCCACCAGGACCACAAGAAGCTCGGAAGGATCCCCGACGGCGGCGGCCACCGAGTACTCGGCCGGGCAGAGGCGCCTCACTCCCACCACGCCGGCCTTGGCTACGACCATTTCGAGGTCATCATCGACGACCGGAGCCGACGCTCGGTCGTGGTCAGCGTGCCCGACGAAACCGGCACGAGTGCCGCATCGGCCCTGCAGACCGCCCTGGCGATCTTCGCCGCCGAGGGCATCAGCGTCGAGCGAGTCATGACCGACGACGGTCCGGCATACCGCTCGAATGCCTATCGGGCAGTCTTGGGCGGCCGCCGACACTCTCGCACAAGGCCCTATCGACCTCAGACCAATGGCAAGGCCGAACGTTTCATCGGGACTCTCGTGCGCGAGTGGGCCTATTCAAGGCCCTATCGATCCAACTCTGAGCGACTCGACGCGCTCCCAGACTGGCTCGACTTCTACAATCGGAGACGCCCGCACACAGCGCTCGGTGGACTCTCACCGATGGACGTTGTCAACAACGTCCGTGGAGATCACAGCTAGCGGCCACGGACTCCCACGGGTCTCCGCCTGCCCGCCGCTTCAGACTGTGATCAGCTCCCGGTGCTCACCCCAGACCGCGCGCAGCCGGTCGCAGATCTCGCCGACCGTCGCGTAAGCCTTGACGGCCTCGATGATCGGCGGCAGCAGATTCTCGTCGCCGCGCGCGCACTCCTCGAGCCGCTTCATCGTGGCTTCCCATGCCCCGGCGTCGCGATCGGCACGGATGCGCTGGACGCGCTCACGTTGCCTGAGCTCGCCCTCCGGATCGATCTTCTGAAGCGAAGGGGTAGAGGTTTCCTCGTCACGGAACTTGTTGACTCCCACGACGACCTTGGTTCCGTTCTCCACCGCGCGCTGGACCCGGTACGCGGACTCCTGGATCTGGCGCTGCTGATACCCCGCCTCGATGGCAGCCAGCGTGCCGCCCAGTGCCTCGATCTCCGCGAGGTAGTCATTCGCAGCCGATTCGAGGCCGTTGGTCAGACTCTCGACGTAGTAGCTGCCGGCCAGCGGGTCCGGCGTCTCCGTCACACCGGACTCGTAGGCGAGGATCTGTTGCGTGCGGAGAGCCAGCCGCGCCGCCTCCTCCGTCGGCAACGCGAGAGCCTCGTCTCGAGAGTTCGTGTGAAGGCTCTGCGCCCCGCCCAGCACCGCGGCCAGGGCCTGAACCGTGGTCCGGACGACGTTGTTGTCGATGGACTGGGCCGTGAGGGACGAGCCGGCAGTCTGGACGTGGAAGCGGCAGGCCATCGAGCGCACGTTCGTCGCCCCGAACCGATCCTTCACGATGCGAGCCCACATCCGGCGGGCGGCCCGGAACTTGGCCACTTCCTCGAACAGCTCGCTCCACGACGCGAAGAAGAAGCTCAGCCTGTCGGCGAAATCGTCGATGTCGAGGCCGCGGCTGAGCGCGGCTTCGACGTAGGCAATGCCGTCGGCGAGAGTGAAGGCCAGCTCCTGAGCCGCCGTAGCCCCGGCCTCTCGCATGTGGTAGCCGCTGATGCTGATCGTGTTCCAGCGCGGCAACTCCTTGGAGCAGAACTCGAAGATATCGGTTACGAGCCGCATGGAAGGCTTTGGCGGGAAGATGTACGTGCCGCGCGCGATGTATTCCTTGAGGATGTCGTTCTGGGTGGTACCACCGACCTGACTCCGCGGCACGCCCTGCTTCTCGGCCGCCGCCACATACAGTCCGAGCAAGACTGCAGCGGAGGCGTTGATAGTCATGGAAGTGCTGACGGTCCCCAGGGGCAGACCATCGAGCAGGGCCTCCATATCAGCCAGAGAGCTGATCGGCACTCCAACCCGCCCCACCTCACCCTCGGCTTGAGGTGCGTCGGAGTCGTAGCCCATTTGGGTCGGAAGGTCGAAGGCGACGGAAAGCCCGGTCTGACCTTGTTCAAAGAGATAGCGGAAGCGGCGGTTCGTGTCTTCGGCCGTAGAGAACCCGGCATACTGGCGCATCGTCCACAGGCGGCCGCGATACATCGTCGGCTGGACGCCTCGGGTGTAGGGGTACTCGCCGGGGCGGCCCAAATCTCGTTCCTCATCGAGGGCGGCTGTGTCGGCAGGTGTGTAGAGATCCTGGATCTCGACGCCGGACGTGGTCAGGAATCGCTGCTGCCTTTCGGGCGAGCGAGAGACAGCCTTCGTCCGCGTCGTGGCGCGCCAGCGATCCCGTTCCGGATCGGCCGCCGACGTATGGTCCCCCCCGGTGTGAGTTCCTTCACGGTCGTCCACCATTTGCCGCTTCCTCTCGCTGTGCCTGGCCACCTATCACGCGCCCACGCCCGGGGATAATGGCACGGACGCGCTCTTTCCCGCCACTCTGACGTCAACCGCGACCCGAACGCCGGGCTGAGTTCGTCCCGAGGGGTTGCCACGGGGCGAAGGGATGTCCGCCGGAGGCCACTCCGATGCGCTGCGTCTTTGCACAAAGACGGTGCTGAGATCCCGACCCCGAGTCTCCGGTTTGGTGCGGGAACACCGGCTAGCACGGCCCGTTCCGGTGGTCGAGATCGGGGGCGATATCCACAGAATCGGTGAACAACTTTGCGATTCTGTGGATAAGCCTGAACCACCCGGTGAGGCTCGTGCGGTAGCATCAACGGGTACCCAACGGTTCGCTCAACAGCAGTTGCCCCTGTTGCCAATTCACTGAGCGCCGGGGAGCAGATCCAGTCGTTCTTACCGAAACCGAACTCCGAGCGAGGTGGAACCACGGTGGCCAATGTCATCGCGATCGCAAACCAGAAAGGTGGCGTTGGCAAGACGACCACTGCCATCAATCTGGCCGGTGCGCTCGCGGAGCAGGGCCTGCGAATCCTGTGCATCGACATGGACGCCCAGGCCAACCTGACGGTTGGGCTGGGAATCAACCTCGCCGACATCGAGCACTCCATGGCCAACGTGCTGGGCGAGCCAAAGGCGCGACTGAAGGACATAATCGTCGCGACCGAGACCCCCGGAATCGAGGTCGCCCCGGCGACGCTCGACCTCGCCTCAACCGAAGTCGAACTCCTGAGCTCGATTGGCCGCGAGTTTGCCCTCGCCGAGGTGATCGACGAATGGGCCCAGGGCCACTACGACTACATCCTGATCGACTGCCCACCCACCCTCGGCCTGCTAACCATCAACGGCCTTTGTGCGGCGAATGGCGTGATCATCCCCGTCCAAACTCACTACTACGCCCTCAAGGGCCTGACGGCGCTGGTGAAGGTCATCGCCACGATCCGGTCGAAGCTCAACCGGGATCTGCGGGTCCTTGGGCTTCTGCCCACCTTCTACGATCCACGAACCGTTCTCGGTCGCGAGATGCTCGACGAGATGCGCGAGCACGGCGAGAACCACGTGTTCGACACCACCATCCGTAACACCGTGAAGCTTGGAGAGGCCCCCCTGACCGGCCGGCCGATCACCGCTTACGCCAGCTCGTCCGATGCTGCCAACACCTACCGCCAACTCGCCAGGGAGGTAATTGCGCTTGGCTAGGCCAGATTTCCGAGCCGCCGCCGCAGCGCGCCTCGACGAAGAGCGGCGCCAGGGCCTTTCCCAGAACATCCTGAGCCTGCTCCACGCTGACGAGACGACAGTCGTCCGGCCAACCGCGGTTCGCAACATCCCGATTGATCGGGTCGAGCCGAATCCAAACCAGCCCCGCCTGGCCATGGACAAGGCCGGCCTGGACGATCTGACAGCCTCGGTCCGAGAGCACGGAGTTCTCCAACCGATTCTGGTCCGGCCGCTGACCAACGGCCGGTATCAGCTGATCGCCGGCGAACGCCGCTGGAGAGCAGCCGGTCGCGCGGGTTTGGAGGTGGTGCCCGCCCTGATCGAGAAGATCGACGACGAAACTGCCCTCGAAATCGCGGTCATCGAGAACCTTCAGCGTGAGGACCTCTCACCTCTCGATGAGGCCATGATCTACGACAAGATGATCCGCGAGCACGGATACAGCATCCGCAAACTCGCCCAGAAACTCGGCAAGGACAAAGGCTACCTCGAGAATCGCCTCCGCCTGGCCGATGCCCCGGCCGAGATCCAAGAGCTGGTGTCTGTGCGCAAAGACACCATCTCCCACGCGTACGAGCTGCTGAAGGTATCGGACCCCAAGAGAAGAAAACATCTTGCCGATCTGGTCGCGAGAGGAGAGCTCTCACTGGTCAAGCTCCGCGAAAAGATCGAGGGAGCGCCTCGGACCCGACGCGCCTCGTCGGGGACAACCTCTGAGGGTTCTACCGCCGCCACCGTCGAAGACGCCATCGAGGCGGAGTTGGAGGCCAACTGGCTGGCTGCCGGGTCGAAGAAACCATTGACCGACGACTCTCTGATCGACGTCCGAGCCCGCCTGGCCAACGTCATGGCAGACCTCATCACGGTCCTGCAATCCGACGTCATAAGGAGCATCGACGAGACCGATCGTCAGAACCTGGCCAAGTACTTGATGATCGTCAAGGTCCGAGTCGAGAACGCCATCAGCCTGGTCCGGAGAGGCCCTGACAGGTAGCCGTCTCGTGGCGCAGTGGTGGCTTGGACGCAGCCGCTATCCGTCTCGCCAGCGACCGCCACCGAGCGGCTGCGTAACGTCGAAGGCGCTCCGATGCTGTCTTGCGGGTGTCTCGAACTTAGCTGCGAAGCATTCCGGCCGAGTTGAGCACGGCAAGCCAGCCGGCCCCGAGGACGACAACTCCGACCGCCTGAATCTCCCACACGAGCAGGCGAGCCCGGCCGCCGGCCGCAGCCAGCCCCAACCCGAGCCATCCAAGGCCGCATCCAATCCCTTCGACAACCAGCAGAGGTGTTGCCCCCGTACTCACCACAGTGGTTGCGAGCACCGCAAATTGGACGGCGACCAGAAGAACGGCGTCGGCCAACAACGTCCGCCTCGAACCCAGGAGCGTGGCCACGGTTGTTGTGCCGGAGAGGCGGTCCTTTCCGAGGTCGCCGTAGGCATTCGCCAGGGCCAGGACAGTGCCCGCCATGATGGCGACGGCCACCACCCCGAAGAATGCTTCCGGCACGGATCCGCGAGCTCCCAGCCACGCATACACCGGAAGTATTCCCACACCGCAGCGAACGGCATCCAGGCCAGAGGAGTGCCCTTCAGGCGCAGGTCGTAGGCCAGCCCGTCCACGAGCCCAACCGCGCCGACGACGACAGCGCCAACTCCGACTGTCGCCGCGACAAGAAGGCCCAGCACCGCCGCAGCCAGAGCCAGGCGTGCGGCAGTCTTGCGTGAAAGGAGCCCCGCCGGAATTGGCTTGGCTCGCCTCGCCAGTGCATCGGAGGCCGCATCTGCGCGGTCATTGACGGCACCGATCGCGAATTGGAGGCAGAGCATCCCAAGACCAAGCCGAAGAGCCACACCGGCCGGAGCACCGGCGATAAGGGCGATTGTCGCCGCAGCCGCCGCATCGAGGACTGACGGAAACGGATGGACGACCCGGACCAGGCCGACAAGCGTGGGGAGGCGCCGGAACGCGCGGTCAGACGTAGACGATCTCGTCGAAGCTGGCAACCAGGTAGGCGATCAGGCGATCTCGGGCATCGGAGGTCTCAGCCCGCAACCCAGGCACGAGGAAGTGGAGCGAGATAGCCGGCACCATGAGGTGTCCGGCGGCATCGGCGCCGACGGTCTGGGGAGCACCGCCGCCACGGGCAAAGGTGCGGCGAAACGCCTTTTCGTCGAGGTGGGCGATCTTGCTGAAGTCGGCGACGACCTTGGCCACGCCGCGCCGCTTGGCCACGTCCCGCAGCAGCTCGGCAGTCCAAGCGTCGAGTTGCTCGTCAGTCTGCTCCCGCAGCCGCTGGCGGTATTCCGTCGGGGTTGCAGCAAGGCCCGTAGCGCCCACGTGTCCTCCTACTGAGTTTCGAGCAATTATCGCAGAGTCCGTCACGACGGCCTGGACGGCGCCAACTGGCGGGGCCCGTGGGACGGCCCATTGCTCCGCCGACAATCAGGCCGGGCCGGCACCGAACCGCAACGACTCGGCAACCGGCTCAATTCGTCGCAGCGTCCTCGTTTCGAGCCTGAACAGGTGGTCTCGCGCCCTCCGGCCAGTCGTTGAAGAGCTCCGTAAGACATCGACCGATCCGGCCGGACCGAGGTCGGTCCGGGAAATCGGCGACCAGCGCTTCGAGCGCCGACTGAGCCTGCGCGGTCACACGCGCGACCTCGGCGGCATTGGGCCGGGCACCAATCCCGGGCTTCGGCGCTATTGGCAGGCCCACCCGAACCCGCACGACCCGTCGGAAGCCGAGCCAGCTGGTTCCGTTGATCGCCACCGGCGCGAGCGGAACCCCGGCTCGCAAAGACAGATAGGCCGGGCCCTGCTCGAGTGGCAGAACGATGCGCTCTCCGGCGTGTATCCGCCCTTCGCCGGCAATTGCGACGATCGCCCCCCGCCCCAGCAAGGCCTCCGCGCGGGCAGTAGTGGCAACGAGCCCGCGTCTTCCCGGCCTGTAGGGAACCGCCACGCCGCCCCAGCGCATCAGCCGGTTCCGAAAGCCCCGCCGCATCTCCTCTTGCTCCGGCCCGAAGAAGTACGTGCGCGGCTGGTTGGGCATTACGGCGAGAATGAAGAAGGGATCGGCCCAGTTCTGGTGGCTGAAGCAAAGGACCGCCGGCCCGGCCGGCAGCCGCTCCATGCCCTCGACGCGAACCTTCGAATACAGCCGCGTGGCAACGCCGAGGACGGCGCGAATAGCCCGATACCGCCTCACCGACCGAGCCGGAGCCTGGATCGCGATCCAGTCAACTCTGGAGATGTCGGCTGCCCCGCGCCCCGACGAGGCGCGGCCCGGAGACTGTCGGTTGGGCGATCCTGTAAGCATGCAGCGAGTATGCCAATCCGGCAAAGTGGACGCTGTCGCCGGACGCATCCACACGCTCGCGGCGCGCCAACCGTAAGATCGGACGGAAGTCGCAAAGGCTCCCCCAGATCCGGGACTGCCATCCGTCGACATGTTCGCAGATAAGAGTACCGTTGCCGCCGGGATTGAGAACGCCAGTTCTATATCTCCGAACGGATGCTCCGTTTCCGAGAACCATCGTTCTCGTGACTGAGAACAGCCAGCTCGTCGATCTGACCGCTGGCAGATCCAGCGTGCGGCATCGAATCCTCGCGCCGTTGACGGATGCGTCACCGACTCGGCTCCGCCTCCCGCAAGGTGCAGCGCTGTGCGGGCACAAGCCCGGGCACGGCCTGTCGCGGGCTGGAGAAGCTCGGCGCGGCGGGGCCTACCCCTCGAAGAGCTGTGGACGCGCCGGGGCTGCGGCGCTTGTCGTCGGGAGTGCGGCGACGCTGCCAGTCAGCTTGCGCCGCCGCGAACGCGCAGCATTGCACAACTCGCGGCGGTTTGCCGGTGTGCACATCGTCGACCGCAAGGCCACAGCTCGGGCCATTCGCCGGGCGATAATGGGTCGATGCCAGGCCGGTCCGCTGACCCAAATGCCCGAGACGCCGTTCCTCGGCGGGCCGCGCTGGGGCGGGTCGAACAGATCATGGGCACGGCGATCAGCCTGAACATTCGGGATACGCAGGTGCCGCCATCCACACTGGACGACGCCTTTAAGTACCTGCGTGATATCGACCGGCGCTTCAGCCCGTACAAGCCCGACAGCGAGGTCAGCCGTCTGATTCGCGGCGAGCTCGATGAAGCGGATTGCAGCCCGGACCTGCGTGAGGTTTTGGAGCTATGTGAGGAAGCCCGTATCACAAGTGACGGCTACTTCGACATCCGCGCCCATCGGCCCGACCGACGGCCCGATCCAACCGGCCTGGTCAAGGGCTGGGCCCTGGAGGGAGCTGGCAGGCTCCTCGAGGCGGCCGGCGCGCGCAACTACTGCATCAACGGTGGCGGCGACATCGTCGTTCGAGGCGAGTTCGAGGCCGGGGCGGCCTGGCGGGTCGGCATTCGCCACCCATTCATTGCCGACAAGCTGGCCACCGTCCTAGCAGTTCGCGACGCTGCCGTGGCCACGTCCGGCGCCTACGAGCGCGGCGATCACGTTCGCGACCCCTTCTCCGGCCGGACCCCCATCGGAATCCTGAGCGTCACGATCGTTGGGCCCAGTCTGACGTTCGCGGATGCCTTTGCCACGGCCGCCTTTGCGATGGGCCCGATGGGCCTGGCCTGGGCGGCCGGATTGCCCGACTACGAAGGCTGCTCGGTGACTTCCGACCGCGACGGATCGGACGCCCGATTGAACTGGACGCCCGGCTTCGACCTCTACCTCGCGAACCCCTGACTCGGCCGACTTGCCGCCCCGGACCGAAGTCACCGGGCTGTTCAGGTCGACCGCCGTGGCGGGATGCGGCCGAGCGTCCGAGGACACCATCGCGAAGGCTGGCGCGCGGAGCGCGCCGGTCCTACCGCCACTCTGCGACGACCATCCAAACCCCTACCAGAGGAACGGCTTGCGACCCAGAAAGACCTGGTCGGCAATCGTGAGCAGATACCCGCCAAGGAGCAGCAGGCCGACGCTCATATGCAGCTGGATATTCGCCGCCATGGTGCTCATGAGCCCGTACGGGTTGTCGTAGAAACGGACCAGACCGGAGTGAACTCGCACGGCCAGAGGGATGGCAAAGAGGATCAGGAGGGACGGTATCGGCAGCACGCCCGCTACGACGCCAAGCGTCACGCTGATGAAAGCCCCGGCGGCCGCCACGTCGAAACCCCGGATCACGGCTGCTTTCGACCAGCGCACCGGCAGCGTTCGCTTGCCTGCCTGCGCGTCGCCGGCGCGGTCCGGGATCTCGTTGACGTACAGGATCATGGCCACGAGCAGCGCCACCGGTATCGAAACCAGCAAGGCCTCGAGCGATAGCGAACCGCGCGACTGAACCGTGTAGGCGCCGAGAAGCATTACCGGCCCGAAACCGACCGCGGTCGCGATCTCGCCCAATCCACGGTAGACGAGCTTGAACGGCGGCATCGTGTAGGCGAGGCTGATGAACAAACCGATGGCCGCGATGAGGAAGAGTGCCGGCGAGCCGCGCACGACCAGAAGGAGAAGGCCGAGGGCTGCGGCCACGGCGTAGCAGCCGATCGCCAGCATCGACATCTCGCGGATGGTGACCAGGGCATTCTGGAGGACCCGTGAGCCACCGCTGAACTTCGTTGGAGTGGCGTTGGCGTCGTCTGCGCCCAGGAGCGTGTCGAAGACATCGTTGGCAACGTTCAAGCCGAGATGGACAGCACAGGCGGCGACCACAGTGATCACGGCCGTGAACATGTCGAAGACACCAACTCGGGCTGCCACAGCCAGCCCCAGCAGCACCGGCGCGAGGGTCGCGCTGAGAAATGGGGCACGGGTTGCGCGGAGGAACAGCAGACGCTTCGACAGTCGGGGCTTGATGCGGACGCCGCGCTCGGCGGAGAGGGCATCGAAATAGCGCCGCGCCTTCGGCAGATCGTGTTCGTAAGCGGCGGGAAATGGAAGGTCGCCCTCGTCCCAGGCCCATGCGCGAGACGGGCTGACCACGAACCGGCCCCGCGGGCGGGCAGAGGCCGAGCCCCACACCGTCACGTGACGACGCTCGTCGACGCCACCGTTCGGGAGCGGATGGAAGTGGCTGCCGGTGATGGCGACCTGGGTTCCGGGCGCGATCCGGAAGCCCGCAGGCTCGCCGAATCGGACGGTGCCGTCGGCGGGCCTGACCTCTATCTCGACATCGACGTTGACCGGGTAGCCGTCCTGCGCGACCCAGCTCAGCACCGCGCGCGGGTAGGCGGCGAGTCTGACGAGGCCGTCGCCGGCGGGGCTGCCACCGCGAGCCACCGAGCCAGCCGGCTCAAGTGTCTCGACCTCGGGAGATTCGACGGATTCCGGAGATTCGACGGTCACCGGCGATGCCGAAGGTTCGGTCGAGTCAACCTCGACGGTGGAGGCCTCGGCAGCCGGCCGGTCGACCTCGGACGACTGAGCGATCCCCTCGAGCGACGGCAGTTCCGCCGGTTCAGGCGCGAGGGCGGTCGGCTCCGGCGCCTCCGGCGCGGCCGACTCGGCGATGGGCGCGGACGACGGTGCGGTCGCCTCGAACGACTCGGGCTCCGCGGTCGTGACCTCAGCTTCAGCCGGTGCTGCCGCCCTGCCGATCCGTGGTAGCCCGAACTTCGGGCTCATCGCGCGACCTCGGCCACCACCGTGATCTGTGGAGGCTGGTCGGTTCGGCCGTCCGGCCAGAACCAGGTCCGCCGCGGCGTCAGCTCTATCAGCGCCCGCTCGAAGACAAGAGGGAAGCCCAGCCTGGCTTTGAGCAACGCGACCGTCGACGGGTCTTTACGGGTCCAGTCGCGGAGAAGCCGCTCCCAGCCGGCGTGGAGGTCGTCCTCGGCCACGCGTGCGTCGCATTGGACCGTTACTTTGCCGGTAAACGTGCCCAGCCCCTCGGGGTTGGTGACGGAGAAGCTGACCCGAGGATTGGCTTTGATGTGGGCGATCTTGGTGCTGTCGAGAACGCTGGAGGTCATGAAGATCCGGTCGCCCCACAGGAGCGGAACCATCGGATATGTGATCGGTGATCCGTCAGGGCCGATGACCGTCAGCTCGCCAACTCGGGCGGCATCGATCAATCGGGCGATCGGGTATGGAAGCGCTCGCACGTAGCCTCCAAGCACGGGACGCCTTGGGATGCTTTAGCGAATTGTACGTAACGCGCGCCCCCCGCCGCCCGAAAGGCCTGCCCTCCGGACAGAATGGCCTTTTCAGCGCGTCCGGACCCTGCCGGGCGCGCCGCCGAACAAGCGAATCGAAGCCGCCGCATTCTCGTACTGCTCGTGGTGAGGTGCCGGCGGTCCGAGGTGCTCGTTGTGAGCCGCTCCATCTTCGAGAGGCCGATGCTGTGAGGCTGGCAGAAGCCGACGGCCCGTCCATCTCGGCCCGGAGACCGCGGTCGGTGGCACCCCCGCGGGCCAGGCCCAGCAGCGCCGCGTACCTCGCCTCCGCGGCGGGCATCGCAGATCGGGCAGCGGCCGCGCTCGGGCGCATCCTCGAGGCGCATTTCCTCGAACTCGCGAGCGGGCAGCTCGCCGGTCTCAGTCACACGTGCACCGGGAGTGCGGTCGGCCTCCTAATGGCCGCAGCCACCCCGGCATCAGCCCCGTCGAGACATGGCCGCATACGTGACGCCGAACCCGAGGACGCACCAGACCGCCAGCGTGAGAAACGCGCCGAGCGGCAGGCCAAATTCGTTCGGCGCGAGCGTTCCGCGGGTCACTTCGCCCATGGCCTGGACCGGCAGGACCCGATGGATGGCCTCGAGCCACCCGGGCAGTTTGTCGGGCAGGAAGGTCAGCGGGGAGAACATGAAGACGAACACGACGATCGCCTGGGTGATGATCACGGTCAGCATGTACGGCAGAAGTGAGGCGATCGCGTAGCCGACGCAGGTCGACGTTAGGGCCACCATCAGCACCGCGGGCACGACGAGCGGGCTCACCTGCAGGTCGAGACCGAAACGCCAGGCGCCGACCAGCACGCCGAGGACCACGCCCGGGATCACGATGGCCAGCCAGACAGTCAGGTCGGCGACCAGGTATGAGAGACGCGGCACCGGCAGCGAACGCATGTAGTCCAGGCTGCCTTCGGTCTTCTGCTCACCGACAGTCTGGGGCAACGCCACCAGGCCGACCGAGACCATCGAGATCGCCGGCGCCCCGGTCGCGATCAGGTAGATCGACGTCCGGTCGAGCGTCGGGAAGAGGAGCGGGTAGCCCAGGACGATGCCGAGCGAGAAGAGCGTCTGGACCGCCATCATCAGCGGCAGGTAGTTCCTCTTGCGCAGCGCCTGCCAGGTGACCAGCAGCCGGTAGCTACGCAGCAGTTGCATCGAACACCTCCTCGACCTGCGCCGGCCTGGTCTCCGCGTCGCCGACCAGCGCCACGTACACGTCCTCCAGCGTGGCCGGTCCGAGAGTGAATTCCTCGACGAAACCAGCCAGCTTCAGCGATTCCGCCCAGCCCACGGCCGGGCCCGCGGCATCGATCGGGACACCGACCATCAATCGATTGCCGACTCGCACTGCCGAGAGGCCGAACGGCGATGCGGGCAGATCGGGCGCGTCCGGATCCAGGACCAGCTCCAACCGGAGGGCCGCGCCGACTCGGGCCTTGAGCTCCGCCGGCGTCCCCTCGGCGATGACCCGGCCCTCGTCGAGGATCGCGAGCCGGTCGACGGACCGCTCCGCCTCGATCACGTTGTGGGTCACGAGCAGGACGGCAGCGCCGTGGTCGGCGAGCGTCCGCACCTGTCGCCACAGCAGGCGGCGCCGCACCGGATCCACATCGTTGGTCGGCTCATCGAGCATGACCACGCGACCGGGAGTCACTGCGGCCATGGCGAAGGCCACGAGCCGCTTGACACCGCCGGAGAGTCGGGCGGCGTCCACGTCTAGCCACTCCCCGAGCTCGAGGGCATCGACCAGCCGCTCACGCCGGCGGTGGACGTCGACGCTCGAAGCGCCGCGCAGCTGGCCGAGCAGGTCGATCGCCTGTCGAGGCGTGAGGCCGTCGATCGGCACCTGTGCCTGGGCCTGAAATGAGCACAGTCTCCTGGCCATCCCCGGCGCCGCGACCATGTCGCGGCCGTCGATCCTGATCGAGCCGGAGGTGGGCCGGAGCAGCCCGACGACCTGGTTGACGAGCGTCGTCTTGCCGGCGCCGTTGTGGCCGAGCAGACCGAACACCTCGCCTTCGGCGATGGCCAGGTTGATGCCGTCGTTGGCTCTGGTCCCGGTCCGGTAGACCTTGGTCAGGTTTTCGATTTCGAGCAACATCTCGATCCCCTTGCTGTTACGGCCGTCTCGCTTTCAGAGCCGCGGGCTGGCTATTCGAACCCCTTTCAGGCAGTAGCTATCCAGGGCCGGGTCCCTTTGGGCTTCCCGGTCGATCGGGGGACAGGCTCGCGGCTCACGCCGCGGTGCTATTCGATGACTATCCGAACCTCGTCACCGTGGTCGGAGACTTCCAGGATCGGCCCGGTCATACCGGTCTGAATCGCCTCGACGATGCGCGACCGATGGTCCGGCGACAGGCCGGGCACCTGGTCTATGGCGAAACCCGCTGCAGCGAGCGGGATCTGGAGATTGATGACCCCGCGGCCGTTCTCGGCCACGAAGATCCGGATGTGGCGCCCGGCCAGAGCATCCTGCGCCACCGTGCTCCGCCGGGCCTTGTCTTGCGCCGGGGACTGGTTCGCGCTGCCGCCCTGCCCGGCCGGCGCCGTGGCCGCGCCCCCCCTGGCCCCCTCCTCGAGCGCGGCAACTATCGGCGCCGCCTCCTCGGCAGTCAGCCGGCCTTCCGAGACCAGCTTGAGCAGGGCTTCCAGCTCACCCGACATGGCCTAACTCCTCGACCTGCCGAGACGTTCGGCCGCCTCGTCCACGCCGATCTCGCCCCTCTCCAGCGCCTGGAGAACGGCCAGCTCATCAACTTCTGTCGGGTTGTCGGCTGTGTCCCCGGACTCGTCGGGGTTCCAGCTTTCTTCGGCTCCCCGAGGCCCGAACTCTTCCTCGGCCGTCACTGCGGTCGGTTCGGCCGGCCCGCCGGCCCCCTCGCCCGAGCCGGCCGAAGAGGGCGCCGAGACAGCCGAGGACGGAGAAGCCGGGGCCGCCGGCGAGACAATCTGATCGCCGGGTCGGGCCTCAAGAATGTGCAGACCGCCGGACGTGGAATTGACCCTGAACACGGCCGCGCCGTCACCGACAATCGAGCGCCAGTAGCCGCGTCCACCCGTCATCCGGTGCTCGACATTCGAGCTGATCGAGCCCGATATCGCCCGGAGCTCGGCAGTGACACCGTTCAGTGGAGTCAGATCGACGCTGCCCGAAATCGACTCGGCCCGGTGGTCACCCGAGGGATCCAGCTCGCCGACGATGGCGATGCTTCCGCTCGTCGACGAAAGGGCCGTGGTGTAGAAACGACGGGCCCGGACCTTGATGCGACCCGAGACGGTATTGGCCCGGATCCGGACGTCGCCCCCGTTGTCGAGCGCGATCGACCCGGAGATGGATCCGGCCTCCACCAGGCCGCCCAAGCTCCAAAGCCGGATGTCACCGGAAACGGTCCTGTACTTCTGATCTCCGACGAGGGCTGCGGCCTCGATCGAGCCGCTCATGGTCTCGTACCGGACCCGGGTGCCCCACGGCACGTCGATGGCGACATCGGCGCTGACGCGCGCTCCGCCAAAGAGCCAGGCCAGCCCGGTGGACAGACGCCGCTCCGGCGTCTCGACCTCGAGCGAGCCGGGGCCGCGATCGACCAGCACGCGTCCCGTTTCGAGAGCCCGCTCCGCCGCTGCCTGGTCCGCCGCCCGAATTCGATACGTGACCGACAGACGAGCCTCCTCGCCGTCGATGCCGCGAACTTGAAGCGTGCCGCTGATCGTCTTGACCGAGATCCGTCCGTTGGTCCCGATCCGATGGGAGAGCGTCTCAGTCCGCTCCAGCGTTCCCATCCCCTACTCCTTCCGAGCGCGCAGGAGGACCGCCGCCTCGTCCGCCGTGATCTCATGGCGGGCCAGGCGTTCCAGGACGTCGCGGCGCAGCTCCGCCGCCTCGCCGGAGCGTCCGGAGCCATCCTCGGCGTCGTCCCCGATCGGCGCTCCGTCCGCCAGTCCAAGCGTCCTCACCAGCGCGTCGATCCGTGCCCGAACCGTCGGGTACGACACCTTGAGCTCCCGCTCGAGCTCCTTGGCGTTGCCCCGAGCGCGCAGAAAGCTCTCCAGCAGAGCCAGTTGCTCTCGGCTCAAATGCCCGAAGCGTCCGACGTTGAAATCGCCCTCGATGGCGGTGCCGCATCCCCGGCACTGAAGCCGCGTGATCGACAACTCACTCGAGCAGACGGGACAGGTTGAGATGACGTCGCGGGACATGCTGTTGCTGCCTCTTCTGCGAGCAGTGCCGCTGGCTTGCCAGTGGCCGGTTCCAGGCCCATCTGGACACCTTGCTCGCCGTTATTCCCACTATGTCATGTGACCTTTCTATTTGTCAAGCTCTCTATATCATTATGCGAGTCCTGTGCTTGAGACTATCTCCAAGGAGGCTGCCGCAGGTGCCGAAAAGCCTGCGGCGTCCGAGCCGGGAAGTGGGTCGGGCCGCACTCCCGAGCATCGAAGTCTGGGCACGACGGAGACTTCTGGCCGCGAGGTATAGATTCGATGCGGCGGCGCGCACGGCGCTCGACCCGCCTGGAGGCCCAATGGCTCGACGCGTCTACAACTTCGAGAACCCCGATCGGTTCGTCGCTGGCACAGTTGGCGAACCGGGCAGCCGGACTTTCTACCTGCAGGCACGCGACGACAATCGGATTGTGTCGGTGGTGCTGGAGAAGGTTCAGGTCGCGCTGCTGGCCGAAAGACTGACTCAGCTGCTCGCGGAGGTCCGCGAACGCGGGGCAAACGTGCCCCTGGACCCTGCGCCGGCCGACCTTGATACGGCGCCGCTCAATGAGCCGATCAACGAGGCGTTCCGCGTCGGCACCATGGCCATCGTCTGGGACGGCGAGGACGAGTCGGTCCTGGTCGAGGCCCGGGCCATGAGCGAGGACGGCGAAGCGGCCGAAGATCTCGCGGAGCCCAACGATGACGATGACGAGTCGGATGTCGTGCGGGTGGAACTGTCGCCGCGCAAGGCCCTGGCGTTTGCGCGGCGAGCTCTGGAGATAGTGGCCGCTGGACGGCCACCGTGCCCGTTCTGCGGCCAGCCCCTCAACCCCGAGGGCCACATCTGCGCTCGCCGCAACGGTTTCATGCACTGAACGAGATGACGGGATCCCGGCAGAATCGGCAACCGACTGAGAGCGATCGGGCCGACGAGCCTACGAGCGAGCGGGCGACGAACGGGCCGACGGATGCGGCGGTCGGAGGCGGTCCCGCTCTCGCCGGCCTGACACGAGCCGAGATGGAAGAGGCCGCGCTCGCGGGCCGACAGGTGGCTGGCCCCCTGGAGAAGGTTACCGCGCTCCGACTCCTGCGCGAAGGCGACATCACGGTCGTAGGCAGGCTGCTGGCCGCCTCGAACGCAACGTTCTTCTGCATGGTCGCGGGCCCGGGCGACGGCCCTGCAGTCACGGTAGCGGCGAGCTGCGTCTACAAGCCGATCCGCGGCGAGCGGCCGCTCTACGACTTCCCGGACGGGACCCTGGCCTGCCGCGAGGTCGGTGCCCACGTCGTGTCTGAGGCGAGCGGCTGGGACATCGTCCCACCTACGGTCATGCGCGACGGGCCCTTCGGCGAGGGCATGGTTCAGCTGTGGGTTGAAGTGGACGAATCCGTCGACCTGACCGACCTGATCGGTTCGAATAGCCCCGCCTTGCGCCGGATCGCAGTGCTGGACGCGGTCCTCAACAACGCCGACCGCAAAGCCGGCCACCTCTTGCCGCTCCCGGATGGGAGCATCCAGGGTGTAGACAACGGCCTGTGCTTCTCGGTCGAGCCGAAGCTGCGAACGGTGCTGTGGCGCTGGCGGGGTCAGCCGCTGACCGACGAGGAGCGGGCCGTTCTCCGAAAGCTCCACGATCGCATCGGGGGCGATCTCGGCGAGGCGCTTCTACCGCTGCTCGCCCCGGACGAGGTGGCCGCCACCTCGTAGCGGATCGAGGCGCTGCTGTCGAGTGGGACATTGCCGCGACCTGATCGGGCTCGACCCGCCGTCCCCTGGCCTCCATATTGAAGCCCGAATCCACCCGTCCAGCGCCAGGATCGCCGCTCCGCGACGCCTTGCCCTGCCTCTGGGCCGCAACGGTGCACGAGCCCTGCTCGCCTCGGGCACAATCGGCCGTGGAGGCTGACCCGTGCTGAGCTACTTCGAGACCCGGACCCGGATCATCGCCCTGGTCGCCGTCGGCGCCAGTCTTGCGACGCTGCTTCTTCGAGTTGTCGGCGCCCCGGGGGTGCCCGTCTTTGTCGCTTCGGCTATTGGGCTGGCCGGTCTCGCGGCGATGGTCGGTGAAGGCACCGAACAGCTTGGCCGGCGGCTCGGACCGAATGCGACGGGCGTCCTCCAGTCTGCCCTCGGCAACCTGCCGGAATTCTTCATCGGCATCTTCGCCTTGCGAGCCGGCCTGCTCGACGTCGTTCGGGCGGCGCTCGTGGGTTCGATCCTAGCCAATGCGTTGCTGGTGCTCGGCCTCGCCTTCGTGGCTGGCGGGCTGCGCCATGGACCGCAGAAGTTCGGCACCGATCAGACGAAGATGATATCCACGTTGCTCGTGCTGGCGGCTGCGTCGATAGCCATCCCGACCATCGCCGCATCGCCCGGCGGGCCGGCCTACGGCCACGAGACCGAGCTATCGGTCGTCGTCTCGATCGTGCTGCTCGTCGTCTTTGCTGCGAGCCTGCCGTTCTCGATCGGCAAGGGACCGGCGGTCGGATCCCTCGAGGGCGCAAGTAAGTACGAGAACTCCTGGCCGGTTGGTCTCGCGACCGCGACACTCATTGCAGCCGGCCTCGGCGCGGCATTCGTTTCAGACTGGTTCGTGGAGGCCCTCACGCCGGCCATGGACTCGCTCGGAATGTCGCAGGCGTTCGCCGGCCTCGTCGTGGTCGCCATCGCCGGCAACGCCGTCGAGAACTTCGTGGGCATCTCGGCCATGCTCGCCGACAAGGGCGACCTGGCCGTCAGCGTCATCCTCAACTCGAGCCTGCAGGTGGCCCTGGTCCTGGCCCCGGTCCTCGTCCTGGCAAGCCTGGTCATGGGCGGTGCGACCCTGACCCTGGTGGTGTCTCCGCTGCTCGTGGCAGCACTGGCCCTGACGGCGCTCTTGGCCGCGCTTGTCGTCATCGACGGCGAGTCGACCTGGATCGAGGGTTTGGCCCTGATCGGGCTGTACGTGATCCTGGCGGCCAGCGTGTGGTGGGGACAGCCGATCGGCTGAAACCTGGCTGCATGGCACCAGGCTGGCGGTGCTGGTGGCCCTCTGGCCGCTGTGCCTTCGCGGGCTGGTCGACCGGTGGCGCGGGGCCGACGGCCTCTGGCGGCGCTGGCTCACGGCCCTGCTGGTCCACCTGGACATGCTGCCGCCGCTACCGGCGCAGGCTCGCGGAACGGCCAACGTCGCCGGCGCCTGAGGGCGAGTCAGACTCGGGCCCGCCGCTCTCGCCAGGCCGGATCCCCGAGACGGCCCTCGACGAGTGGCCGCGCCCCCACCAGTCCCACGTCGTTGCCCAGTTCCGCGGGCACAATCCGGACACGGCCCGCCGGGGCACGAAAACCGGAGGCCGAGACGGCCGCCCGTGCCGGCTCCAACCAGCGTTCGCCCTGGCTCTCCGCGACGGTTCCGCCGACGACGATCCGCTCGGGGTTGAACGCATTCGTCCAGCCGACGCAAGCGATGGCGAACGCACGCCTCGCCCGCTCCATCAGAGCCGTGCAGACCGCGTCGCCGACCAACTCGCCATCGGCCACGTCCCTTCCGGTGATCGGCCCGGCCGCCGCCCGCGCCGCCAGAAACACCGATCCGCCGGCGGCCAGTTCGTCTCGGGCCTGACTCGCCAGCCCGGAACCGGAGGAGATCGCTTCGAGATGGCCCGTGCCACCGCAACCGCATCGCGGCCCGTCGTTGGGCATCAGGCAGGCGTGGCCGATCTCCCCGGCCGTTCCGTCGGGGCCCAGAAGCAGGCCCCCGTCGCGGTAGATGGACCCGCCCAAACCGGTGGAAACGGTTACGTACATGAAATCGCGACAACCTCGGGCGGCCCCAAGCCAGTGCTCGGCCAGGGCCGCGACGTTTGCGTCCCTTTCCAGGTACGCGGGCAACCCAACCCGCTCCTCCATCTCGTCCGCGAGTGGTGCGTCCCGCAAAGCCACGACGTTGGGCGGGTCCACGACCAGTCCCCGCCACGGATCCACCGGTCCCATGGACGAGATGCCGACCGCCACGAGACGGTTGCGGACGCCGGCCGCCAGCCCGGCCGACACGTTTCTCAGCAAGTCCGCGCAGGCCCCGTAGATGGCCTCTGGGCCTGCCGCCAGCGGAGTGGCCACGGCCCGTCGCGCGAGCCGCTCCCCGCCGGGCAGGATCGCCGCGGCCCGAATCTGAGTGCCGCCGAGATCGAGCCCCAGGACAACCGCTTCGGCCGACCAGTTGAGCGTCTGCGTCACGGCCGTTCGGCGTTCGCCCGGGCGGCTGCATCGGCCGCGCCATGGACATCCGGAATGGGGCCGGTCCCAGACGTCACCGTATCTGCATCGGCATCTGCGGCCGCGGCCCCGCCGCCACCGGCCCGGCCGTCGGGAGAAACCTCTTCTTCGACGTCGGCGGCTCCATCGGCCTTTCCCCTGGTGTCCTCAACGTAGAGCTCGTGCAGTGTGACGTTGAGGGCGGCCGCAACCGGAACCGCCAGCAACCCACCGAGGATGCCCCATGTGGCCAGCCCGACGAGGACGGCGAAGATGGTAACGACCGGGTGGAGATGGACCGCACGACCGATCACGAGCGGCATGACCACCTGATCCTCGACCTGGCGGACGACGAGGTAGACCGCCAGGACCACGATCGTGGTGTCCGTGCCGTGCCTGGCGAATGTGACGGTCCCGGCCAGGGCCGCTGCGATTACCGGGCCGACGAGCGGAATGATCTCCAGGACGCCGCTCAACATGGCCAGGGCCAGGGCATAGGGAACGTGCAGGAGCGGGCCCAGGACCACGTAGAGGACCGCTGCCACCAGGACGATCAACAACAGCTGACCCCTCAGCCAGCGCCCCAGGACGATGTGGACTCGCCGGGCGATCCGGAGTGCGTCGGCTCGCCGCTCGCGATCGAGGAACCGCAACGCGAACTGCCCGAATCGGTGCCCGTCGAGAAGGAAGTAGAACGTCACGATCAGGCACAGGACGACCTGAAGCCCGATGTTCACCGCATTCTCGGCGGCCTGCACCGCACTCGAGGGCGAGTTGATCAGGCCCAGGAAGGCCTGTCTGATCTGAGTCGCCAGGTCGTCCACTGAGTACGAGTTGCCGGCGATGAGGACAGTGTTGCCAAGCAGCTTGTGCAACGCCGCGCTGAAGATGTCGCGCCCGCCCGAGGACAGGTCGGTCAGCTCCTTGCCGGCTCGTTCGGCGGCGACGAATGCGAGGACGCCTGCGATACCGAGGAAGAGCACGTACCCGATCCCGATGACCGCCGCCCTCGGCAATCGAGTCCGACTCTGGACGCTCGACACGACCGGAGAGAAGGCGTATGCGAGAACCGCGGCGACGATGAACGGACCGATGACGCCGCGAGCCAGCCAGAGGATGACAGCGACGGCCACGGCAAGGACGGCCAGCCGCACCGACTGATCCGACCAGGCTATGCCCAGGCGTTCGCGTGCCGGCGCAGAGGCCGACTCGGCCGACTCACGTCTGGTCGCCATCGCGCTTCTCTCCTTCGGGCTCCGTGTCACGGTAGCGTTTGCCACGCGGCGATGCCGATAGCCTAGCGCGGTCCTAAGAGTTGGGGAGCGTGCTGCCGGCCGAGTCTCGGCTTGTCTGATCTGGAGGTCGGGCCGAAACGGGGGCGCGGGAATGCAGCGAGAGGGGCCGCCGCACCTCGCCGGTTCCGCCCGCGCCGCGCGAGAAGGGCGACCCTCGAGCAGGAGTTGCCTACGCTCTCGCCGTCCGCGGCGACGTCAGATGGTACGCTCAGGCGGATGGACCCCAGGCGACCCGCGGCCGGCGAACCGGACGCTTCGGCGGCCGACGCCGACGCACGTCGTGTCGCGCCTCGAGACTCGCACGAGGCGCCGCCCTCAGCTGCAGAGCCCGTCGAGACTGAGGCGTCCGAGCCGGAAGGCTCTTCGACCGGCATCGTTGGTCACCTCCAGAGCCTCGCCGAACCCATGGCCAACGCCGTGGAACCTTTCGTCGACTACATCGCGGGTCCGATGGCCGATGCCATCGGTTCCGTCATCGAGGCTGCCAGCTTCGGCTGGTCCGGTCGTCAGGCAACCTTAGAGCGCCGGATGAGGCGTCAGGCCAGGGAACCGCTGCCCAGTCTCTACAACCTGTACCCTGAGGCGCGCCGGGCTTCGCCGCGCGAACTCGGGATGCGGTTCGTTCCGGTCGAGGACGTCCGAGGCACGGCCGTGGCCGGCCCTGCCCAACGCGGTGGCGACTTCCTCCCGCTCAAGGACTTCCGCGGGGACAACTGGGAGTCACGCTGGCAACGCATCCGCGGGGCCGTCGACCGGCTGCAGCCGTTGCCACCGGTGGATCTCATCAAGTACGACGGCGATTACTGGGTGGTCGACGGCCACAACAGAGTGGCAGCCGTTCTCTACACCAACGGCGCTGGCCTGGACGCGATGGTCACGGAGCTCGTCCGGCTCGACGGCCGAACCAGCGAGTCGCCGCGGAACGTGCTCTCCTACCTCGGCGAAACGGGCGAGATGAGAGCCGCAGCCCACGGCCACCGACCAGCGATGGGCATGCGGCAGGTCGAGCAGCAGTCGGCCGACGAGGCAGCCAGCTTCTCGGGGGCGGGCACGAGCGCGAGCGCCGACGCGCCCGACCAAGGAGGAGCCCACGCCGGGGAGGACGCGCCGCCTTCGTCGCCACCGCAGGCTTCCGACTGAGATGGCTCGACGCCTCACTCTCGAATGGCCCGACTCGGCTCCGTTTCGCGACCGCAATGGGGCGCCGATCCGGCTGCTGGCCGTCTCGGACGTCCTCGAGCCCGCCCTGGTTGATGAGCGAAACCGGAAGGCAGTGGAGCCGGTCGACCTGATCATCGGCTGCGGTGACCTCGACTGCGACGATCTGGCCTTCATCGCCGACGGGTTCGATGCGCCGCTGATCTACGTCCAGGGTAATCACGACACCGAAGACCGCTGGCGGCAACGCGCCCATATCTGCCCCAAGGCGATCCACTCGACCTCGATCGTCCACCGCGCGGGTCTGTCGATCGCCGGTCTGACCTGGCCGGGCCGGCGCGGCAACGGCGCCAACCGCAGCGAGCGCGCGGCCTGGAGCCAGGCGCTGCGACTGGCGACGAGACGGCTCGGGAAGCTCGATCCGATGATCGTCATGAGCCACGTGCCGCCGCTTGGCGCGGGCGACATACCCACCGACGCCTACCACCGCGGATTCGACGGGTACCGTTGGCTGCTCGCGCACGTGGAGCCGACCCTGTGGCTCCACGGACACACGCCCCTGGCAGCGGCCCGTGACTGGAAGGTTCAGGTGGGCGCAACAACAGTCGTGAACGTTACCGGCGCCGTGGTCATCGATCTGCTGCCACCCCAGCCGGGAAGCCGGCCCGTCCGACGAGGGGGCATCGGGCCGCGACCGCGGTTGAGGAAAGCCGAACCACCGAACGGCCGGAAACCCGACCTATAGCGCCATTGGATCGGGGGCGGACCCGTCAACGCCGAGCTCGCGAACCGCAGCCTGAGCGTCGGCCGTAGCGATCCGACCGGCCCGGGCCAGGCCCACCATCGCCGCCGCTGCGATATGCGACGCGTCGATTTCGAAAAGCTTGCGCAGGGTTTCGCGAGTGTCGGACCTTCCGAAACCGTCCGTGCCGAGGACGATGCGCGATGCCGGCAACCAGGGCGCCACCAGGTCCGGGTAGCCCCGGATCCAGTCCGTAGCGATGACGATCTGGCCGCCTTCCGCCGGCAGGACCCGGGCCACGTGCGGCTGACGCGGCTTCTCGCTGGGGTTCAGACGGTTCCAGCGATCGGTCGCCAGGCCGTCGACGCGAAGCTGCTGGAACGAGGTGGCGCTGTAGACCTCGGCCGGTGCGCCGCGCTCGGCTAGAAGACTTCGGGCCGCCACTGCCTGCTGCAGGATCGAGCCGCTGCCGACAAGTCGGACGGGCTCGCCCGTGATCCGAGCGGCCCTGCCCAATGCCGGGGCTTCGAGCAGGCGGTAGATACCGCGGGAGATCTGCTCGTCCGTCAGACCATCTGGCCGTTTTGGCATCGCGTAGTTCTCGTTGTAGAGCGTGACGTAATAGAAGACGTCCTCGCCTTTCGCGTACATCCGATCGATGCCTTCACGGACGATCGCGGCCAGCTCGTAGGCATAGGCCGGGTCGTAGGCCCGGATGTTCGGGATGACCGAAGCGAGCACGTGCGAGTGGCCATCGTCGTGTTGCAGGCCTTCGCCCATGAGCGTCGTCCGGCCGGCGGTAGCGCCCATGACGAAACCGCGACCGCGCTCGTCGGCCAGAGCCCAGAACTGATCGCCGGTCCGCTGAAAGCCGAACATCGAGTAGAAGATGTAGAACGGGATGAGCGGCTGGCCATGCGTGGCGTACGACGTGGCCGCGACCTGAAGCGAGGCTGTGGCTCCGGCCTCGGTGATGCCCTCTTCCAGGACCTGTCCGTCCCGGGCCTCGCGATAGCTCAGAACCAGGTCCGAGTCCACCGGCTCGTAACGCTGGCCCATCGACGCGTAAATGCCCACTTCCTTGAAAAGCGGGTCCAGGCCGAAGGTGCGGGCCTCGTCGGGCACGATCGGGACGATCCTGGCCCCGATCCCGGGGTCGCGGATCAGGTTGCGCAGCAGCCGGCCGAAGGCCATGGTCGTGCTGACAGCCATCTCTGACCCGGAAGTGAACTCGGCGTCAACCTCCGGCCGTGGCGCCGGCAGCGGTTTGGACCGGACGACGCGGTGAGGTACCGGCCCGCCCAGCGCGCGGCGCCGTTCGAGCATGTACCGGACCTCCTCCGACTCGGGGCCGGGGTGGTAGTACGGCGCATCGTGGAGGTCCTTGTCCAGAATTGGGAGCTGGAGGCGGTCGCGGAAGATCCTGAGCTCGGCTTCGGACAGCTTCTTGGCCTGGTGCGTAATGTTTCGAGCTTCCACGCCTGGGCCGAGCGTCCAGCCCTTGATCGTCTTGGCCAGCACCACGGACGGGGCCCCACGGTACTCGGTCGCGGCGCGGTAGGCGGCGTAGACCTTGCGGTAGTCGTGACCGCCTCGGCGGAGTCGGGCCAGGTCGTCGTCAGAGAGGCCCTCGGCGAGCCGGCGCAGGCGCGCGTCGGGCCCAAAGAAATGCTCGCGGATGTAAGCGCCGCCGGCGACCGAGTACTTCTGGAATTCGCCGTCGACGGTCTCGTTCATCTTGTTGACGAGCACGCCCTCAACGTCGCGGGCCAGCAGATCGTCCCACTCACGGCCCCAGATGACCTTGACGACGTTCCAGCCGGCGCCGCGGAAGAGCCCTTCGAGCTCCTGGATGATCTTGCCGTTCCCGCGGACAGGCCCGTCGAGACGCTGGAGGTTGCAGTTGACCACGAAGGTGAGATTGTCCAGGCCCTCTCGAGCGGCCAGGGCTAGAGCGGTGATGGACTCTGGCTCGTCCATCTCGCCGTCGCCCAGAAACGCCCAAACGCGGCTTGTGGAAGTGTCGGCAAGGCCACGGTTGGCCAGGTACCGATTCAGGCGGGCCTGGTAGATGGCTGCGATCGGGCCGAGGCCCATCGACACCGTCGGGAATTCCCAGAAATCCGGCATCGTGCGCGGATGCGGGTAGCTCGGCAGACCCACGCCCGACAGGGCCTCCTGGCGAAAGTGGTCAAGGTTCTCGGCAGTCAGACGGCCTTCGAGGAATGCCCGTGCGTAGATGCCGGGAGCGGCGTGGCCCTGGAAGAAGATCTGATCGCCCGACCCGCCGTCGTCCTTGCCGCGGAAGAAGTGGTTGAAGCCGACTTCGTAGAGAGTGGCGGCGCTGGCATATGTCGCGAGGTGGCCGCCGAGTCCGGGCGCTCGATTGTTAGCCCGCAGGACCATGGCCACCGCATTCCAGCGAATCAGCCTCCGGATGCGCCGCTCGAGATCCTCGTCGCCCGGGAAGAACGGCTCCTGCTCGGGGCTGATGGTGTTGATGTAACGGGTTTGGGTTAGCGGAGGCAGCCCCACGTGAAGCTGGCGAGCTCTCTTGAGGATCTTGTAGAGCAGGAAGCGGGCGCGCTCATCCCCCTCCTGGCTGTGGATCTGGTCGAGGGCGTCCAGCCACTCCTGGGTCTCGGCCGGATCGATATCTGGCAGCTGGTGCTTAAACTCATCGAAGTACATTGCTCGGCAGCTTCTCCCGTGGCCTGGTGAGCGACGCACAGTCGCGGTCCGAACCGCGACCGGCCCGCACTGCAGGTTAGCGGATCGGTCGCGGAACGTGGCGCCAGCCCCGTCGCGGGCCGCATCGCGAGTTGAACCGGCATGCACGACACTCTGGCTGCTGAGCCGCGACCGTGCATATCCGGCCCCGCCGAGCCGATTGCCTCTCGCCTTGCCACGAGAATCGGCGCACATTAACCGTGGCTATCCCGACCCGCGGCTATGCCGGCGCAGGCCGGCGGTGCCACGCTTTCGGGGATCTTCGGCGGGAGGTGGGCGAGGAGATGAGCACTCAGCCTCTGGTCCTGGTGGCGGACGACGAGCAGCGCATCACCAAGCTCGTGTCGATGGCCCTCACCGACGAGGGATTCCGCGTTGTGACGGCTGCCTCCGGCGAGGAGGCCCTGGCCAGGGCCGAGGAGGTTCGACCCGACATCGTCCTGCTTGACATCGTCATGCCGGACATGGACGGCATCGACGTCATGCGCCAGATACGCGAGCGCCGACCCGTCCCGGTCATCCTGCTCACGGCCAGGAGCTCAGCCTCCGACAAGGCCAAGGGACTGGACCTTGGGGCCGACGATTACGTCGCCAAGCCCTTCCATCTCGACGAGCTGGCAGCGCGAGTGCGAGCCGTTCTTCGGCGCGCCTCAGGCGTCAGCACGGGCACCGGTGTCGTTCGTTTCGACGACGTCGAGATCGACCTGGAGCGCCGCATCGTCACCCGTGGCGGCGAGCTGGTGGAACTGTCACGGACCGAATGGCTGCTGCTCCAGCACCTGGCGGCAAACGCGGGCAAGGTCGTGCTGCACACGGAGATGCTCACCAAGGTGTGGGGCCCGGAGTACAGGGACGACCTTCAGTATCTGAGGGTCTGGGTGAGCCGCGTCCGCCGCAAGCTGGGCGCGAAGCCAGGCGAGTCTGGCCGCATCAAGACGTTCCAAGGAATCGGCTACCTGCTCGACGTCGACCCAGAGCGCATCGAGGAGAGCCCGGGCCAGGACCAGGTCCGCAACGCCGCGAACTCAAAGGGCCAGCAGGCCAGATCCTGACGGCGCGGCTGTTCCGCGCGGGCGGCGGTGCCGCTCTTGGTCATTCGAGACGTGACAAGCGGCCCGAGGAGGGGGACCCGGGCCGCTTGCGAAATTGGAAGACGCCCCGTCACCGGCGTCTCCGATGCGACATCAGCAAAAGAGAATCTATGCTAGAAGGCGGCACCTGACGGCTGCGCGTTGGACGACCGTGCCTCTCTTGCATCGACGTTGCAGAGCCGGCGAGCTGGTCTGGCGCAGACGGCCTTCTGGGCCGATCGCGGCCCTTGCGCGACCGATCAGCATCGCGTACAAAGACAGTCTGACACGCAGGCGTCAAAACGAGCCCGTAGGAGCAAACCCGGTCGATGACTGGCGGCTTGAGGACCCCGCATCTCAGCTTCTGGGCCGCGGCCAACGCCGCTACGCGGTACGGCCCGCAGGTGGCGCTCGTGGTCGTCGACCTTCAGAACGATTTCGCGGATCCCTCGGGTAGCCTGTCGGTTCGCGGTGGCGCGGAGATCGTGCCGCTCGTCAACGCCGAGGTCGAGCTGGCCCTGGATGCCGGATCAGCGGTCGTCTACACCCAGGACTGGCACCCTGCCCACACTCCGCATTTCGCCCAGGACGGCGGCATCTGGCCCGTCCACTGCGTACTGGAAACCTGGGGCGCCGAGCTTCACCCGGACCTGTCCGTCCGCGGACAGGTCGTACGAAAGGGCACCCACGGCGAAGACGGCTATTCGGGTTTCTCGATGCGCGATCCGGCCGGTGGAATCCCGGTCCCGACCGTGCTCGACTCGACGCTCGCGCGCGGCGGCGTGACGAGGCTGGTCGTGTGCGGACTGGCCACCGACTACTGCGTCAAGGCCACCGCCCTCGACGGCGTGGGCCTGGGCTATCAAACGGCCGTCCTCCTCGACGCGATCCGGGCGGTGGACCTCGAGCCCGGAGATGGCCAGCGAGCTCTCGACGAGATGGCCGCGGCCGGTGTCACGTTGATTGGTTCAAGAGCCGCTCCCGGTTGACCGGGCCGGCACGTTGACGCGGCAGGCGGGAGCCGCCGCGGGCTGCTACGAATCGCTCGTGGCACGAGACCGGCAGGGGCTTAAGCCCGGATTACCTGTCAAGCGCCGCAGATCGCCGGGCCGACGAGCGCAGGCCAAGGCGGCGACGAGCACCGGAGCGAGCGCACTCGAAGAGTGCGTGAGCGAGGCGCGCAGGAGCCAACCCAGGAGGACGCCGGCTGACCGAGCGAGATGCCAGCGGCAATCCGTGCATCCGGGCTAACGTAGGTCCGTGCAGCTTCACCTCGTCGACGCCACGTACGAGCTATTCCGCGCCTTCTACTCGCCCAGGCCGGCGTCGTTTTCCCGTGACGGCCGTGACGTCGGCGCGGTCGTCGGCCTGGTATACACGCTGCTGAGCCTGCTTCGGGACGAGGGCGCCACGCACGTCGGCTGCGCAACCGACCACGTCATCCGCTCATTCCGAAACGGCCTCTACCCCGGATACAAGACCGAAGCCGGCGTCCCGGCGGCGCTCCTGGCTCAATTCCCGCTCGCCGAGCGAGCAATGGCGGCGCTCGGTCTGGTCGTCTGGCCGATGGTTGACTACGAGGCTGACGACGCCCTCGCCACCGCTGCGTCCCGCTGGGCGGAAGTACGGGGCGTCGATCGCGTGGTGATCTGCACGCCCGATAAGGACCTTGCCCAGTGCGTCCGCGGCGAGAGGGTGATCATGCGAGACCGGCGTCGCGACCGTACCGTGGACGAGGCCGGCGTGGTAGCTCGTTGGGGAGTGCGGCCGGCCTCCATCCCCGACTACCTGGCCCTGGTCGGGGACTCGGCCGACGGCTTCCCGGGCCTGCCCGGCTGGGGTGAGCGATCCGCGGCGGCCGTTCTCGGCCGTTTCGAACATCTGGAATCGATCCCCACGCACGTCGGGGAGTGGCACGTGGACGTGCGTTCGCCGGCCACTCTCAACGCCACCCTCCGAGCCCGCTGGCCCGACGCGCTGCTGTTCCGGCGTTTGGCCACTCTGGCCAGCGACGCTCCCCTGCCCCAGGGAGATCCAGAGGAGTTGCTCTGGCAGGGGGCGCGACGAGCCGAATTCACCGCCCTCTGCGATGAACTCGGCCAGCCCCGCCTGGCCGAGCGCCCGCATCTCTGGCAGGACTGACCTGCCGGCGTGGCCGGCCGGTCGGCTCCGGCCAACACGCGGGTTCCCTCGGGCGCACCGCCCAGCTCAAACCCGCTTCCGCCCCCGGCCCTCTACTTGAGCATCGCCAGCATGGCGGCGTGGTGGCGCGGCGATGCGGCCAGGCACGACCACTTCTTGGCCGGGTAGGCCAGGTCGAACCAGGGCTTACCTTCCAGGTTGGTGACTGTGGCGCCGGCCCGTTCGGCGATGAGCCCAGCAGCGGCTACGTCCCAGGCGGAGAGCCCGGCCCCCTGCGCATAGACATCGAACCGGCCACAACCCACGTACGCGAGCGTCAGGGCGGACGATCCCATCGACCGGTGGGCCCGAATTGCCCGGAGGGCCTCTCTGCGCTTGCGGATCGTGCCACGCCCGCCGACGGCAAGTGTGACGACAAGGTCCTCGAGAAGTTCTTTGTCGCCGACCTGGATCTCCTCGCCGTTACGAAGGGACGGTCCATCGATCGCCCCGGCGAACGTCTCATCACGAGCCGGGTCGTAGACCACGCCAGCAACCGGTCGACCTTCGGCCACCAGGGCAATCGAAACGCAGAAGAATGGGATGCCGTTGGCGTAGTTGACCGTGCCGTCGAGTGGATCGACGATCCAGACGCGGCCCGACTCCGCGGCGCTCGTTGCCGCCACCTTGCCGATCTCCTCGGCGTAGAAGGAATCGCTCGGGTACCGCTTCTGGATCGCCTTCATCACGAGGCCCTCGCAAAGATGGTCCACCTCCGTCACGACGTCGCGTGGCCCTTTCGCCTGAATCTGCTCGAGTCTCTCGTAGTGATCCATCTGGATCCGACCGGCCTGATGAGAAAGGTCGAGGGCCAGCTCGAGCTCGGGGCCGTAGACAGCCGACCGACCGAGTTGGCCAAGCCGGGCCATGGACTCGGCGCTCGAACCGACGGAGGTGCCGACCGTCATCAGCTCGCGATCCCGGCTTCGAGAGCGATCTCGATCGTCCGCTCGATCGACCGGTTGAGCTCGTCGAGCGGCAGGTACGACTCCTCCGACGTGGCTTCTTCGGACAGGACGTCGCTGACGGTCAGGATCGTGGCAGCGGTCACGTTCGCCCCCGCCGCGTTCGCCCGCGAGGCGAGGTAGTACAGGACGGACGTTTCCATCTCGAAGGCAAGCACGCCTCGACTGCGCCACTTGGAGAAGTAGTCCGAGTCGGGGTTGTAGAAGACGTCGACGGTCGCGACCTGGCCGGTATGCGGCTTCAGGCCGCGCTTTTCGGCCGCCTCGACGAGTGCTCGCACCAGTCCGAAGTCGGCGGTCGGCGCGTAAGGATCGCCGTGGAGGTACGTCCGGGTCGCTCCGTCGGCCGGGGTCGCGGCTGTGGCGATCACGATCTCTCCGGTCTTGATGCCGCGGCCGATACCGCCGCAGGTGCCGACGCGGATCAGACGCTCAGCGCCAAGGCGGAGCAGCTCCTCGACCACGATCGCGATGCTGGGGGCACCTATTCCACTGGTCTGGACGCTGACCGGCACGCCTTTGTAGGTCCCGGTATAGCCGAGCAGGCCGCGGTGGGAGTTGACCTGGCGGGCCGCACCCGCGCCGCCATCGAACTTCTGGGCGATCCAGGTGGCTCGATTCGGGTCGCCCGGCACGAGAACGAGCGGCGCATAGTCTTTGGGTTCGGCGCGCAGATGGATTTGAGGCATCGGCGGACTCCAGGGCTGGTTCGGACGGCCAGGCGGTCTCCGGCAGGCCTGATTCTAGACGGCCGCTCCCAAACTGGGCGTTCGGACCGCGTTCCGGCCGGGCCCTCGACCATTCGCGCGCCGATTGCGCGCCGAAACCCAACGATGAGGCAGCAGAATGGGCAACTTGAACCCCTCAGGATTGGGCCGTTCGCGGTGGGGTTGTGAGGTTGGGTGTGGACAAACTGTGGAAAACCTGAGATACATATCCATCGACGACCGTCGTCGCCGTTCTGGACATCGTTTGGTACGGGAAACACGGAGCGATCCCGGATCCCCGGATGCTGGTACGGCCCGAGGGGGCGCCAAACTTGAGACTTCCCTGGCCCTCGAATTGGTCGATTCCGTCTCCCGACCAAGGTGCCCGCCTTGAAGGCCACAGGTGAGCGAGGTATGAGTGCGGTTCGGTCGTGCTCGGCCGGCGGAAGCCGAGGGGCTCCTTTGGTCCCGTGACAGTCGGATCGTCTCGCGGATCGCGCAGGAGGTTCCGCACGCTCGGATCATCGAGCTGGCCGATTCCGGCTGGTGTGTGATCGGGCGCGCCAACGATTTGACGGAAGCGTTGTCGCGGTCGGTCGCCCAGGCGTCCCCCTACGGCCTGGCCGAAGTCGATCAGTCGCTGCCCGCCGCTGAGCGGTACATCGTGGCCCTCGGCAATGCCGTCCGGATCTCCGGGCTGGGCGACCGATTCGGCATGGACGAGACGCCTGAGATCGCCAAGCGCAAGGTCCTCGACTACTTCTTCGCTCTCAAGACGAACCACCACGTCGAGTTCCAGCCGATCGTGGACCTGACGACAATGCGAGCCCACGAATGGGAGTGCCTGTTCAGGCCCCAGATGCCGATGGAGCCGCAAACGATCAGCGCCATGGTCGATGCCGCCCTGGTGGCCAAGCGTCCGGTCGATTTCGACGCCTTCGTGGTCGAGCGGACATTGGCCCGGATTGCCGAAGTCGCCGCTCCAAGTCCTCTCGGCCAGTACACGCGTTTCGGCATCAACCTCCTTCCAGCCAGTCTCCTCTCACCTCACTTCGAGGCCGCCCCTTTTGCCGACCGCGTCCGCCGAGCCGGGCTTTCGCCCCGCCAGATCGTCGTCGAGTGCACCGAGCAGCAGGCCATCGCCGACATCCCGCGCCTCAAGAAGCAGGTCCGTGCCCTTCGCCGCCTCGGCTTCGGTTTCGCGGTCGACGATGCAGGCGCCGGTCACGCCAGCTTCACGGTCATCGCCGCGCTCGAGCCCTCGATCATCAAGATCGATCGCGAGATCGTGAGTGGAGTCGGCAACAAGGACAGCACCGCCAAGCGAGCCCTCGTCGAGGCTTTCGTCTCGTTCAGCCGCCGGATCGGCGCCAAGGTCGTCGCCGAGGGCATCGAGAACCGCCGCGACCTCCTTGCCCTTCAGGAGCGCGAGGTGGACTTCGGGCAGGGCTACCTGCTCGGCCGGTCATCCGCCCTGCCGACGCAGCCGCGCCGCGTTCCTCAGGGACGCAAGCTGCCGCGGGTCATCTCGACCGCGGGAGGCTGGGAGGGAGCGGTTACCACCCACGCCGCATCCAGCCAGTAGATCCACCGCCCCGGCGTTCGGCGGTACCATCGAGGGGCAGCCATTTCGACCCGATATGGTCTGGTCGATCGGTCGCCTCAGCCACCGGCGCACAGGACCCGCATGACCGCCGTCAAATCGACCGTTGCCGTCGCCTCCCTGTCCGAGACCGCCCGCCGATTCCTGGCGGCGCCCCGATTCGCGGTCGTGGCCACCCAGAACAAGGACGGCAGCCCGCTTCAGGCGGTCGTCTGGTACAAGGTGGAGGGGGACACGGTCCTATTCAACAGCCGGCTGGGGCGGCTCTGGCCTGCCAACCTGCAGCGCGATCGCCGCGTTTCCATCGCCGTAGCCGACGGCTACGACTACGTCGAGATGCGCGGCGACGTCGAGATCGACGAGGATCCGGTCCGGGGCCAGGCGGTCATCGCCGATCTGGCGCGCCGCTACCACAAAGACGAGGCTGCCGCCGCGGCCCAGATCGAGGGCTTCGCGAAGCAGCGGCGGGTAACATTCGCGCTCCGCCCGACGCGCGTGTTCGAGCGGTTTTCCGGCCGTTAGAGGCACCCGACCGGGCCCCACGAGTCGATCGGAGGACACGACCATGGCAAGAGCGAAGATCGGCTACGCAGCGATGCTCGAGCAGTTCGGGCCGGTCGAAGTGCTCGACCTGTGCGCAAAGGCCGAAGGGGCCGGCTTCTCCGGCGTCATGGCGGCCGACCACCTCCAGCCGTGGACGCCCCAGCAAGGCCAGGCCGCGTTCGTGTGGGAGGTGCTGGCCGTCGCGGGCGCCCGGACGAAGGGCGACCTGGGTCCCGGCGTGACCTGCCCCTCGTTCCGCATGCATCCGGCCATCGTGGCCCAGGCCGCGGCGACCCTCGAGGTCATGTATCCCGGTCGGACGTGGCTCGGTCTTGGCTCCGGCGAGGCAGTCAACGAGCACGTCGTCGCCGGCTACTGGCCGGAGGCCCCGGAGCGGATCAACCGCATGTTCGAGGCCATCGAGGTCATCACCAAGCTCTTCAGTGGCAAGGAAGTCAAGCATGACGGCCGCTTCTTCAAGATGGAGACGTGCCGCCTCTGGACTCTGCCGGAGCAGGCGCCGCCGATCTACATCGCCACTGCCGGCCCCGTCACGGCGAAACGGACCGGACAGTTCGCGGATGGTCTGATCACCGTCGGTGCGCCAGAGGACAAGATCGAGATGGTCTTCGGCAAGTTCGAGGAGGGCGCACGAGAGGCCGGCAAGGATCCTGCGAAGATGCCGAGAATCCTGCAACTGCACCTATCGTGGGCCGAGACCGACGAACAGGCGGTCGCCAACGCCCTCTCCAACTGGCCTAACGGCGGAATGAAGTTCGCCAAGCAGGACATTCGCTCGCCGCGCGATTTCGAGCAGATGGCCGCGCTGGTTCGACCCGAGGACTTCAAGGGTCGAATGCTGATTTCGGCCGACCCGGAGGTTCATCGCCGCGAGATCCAGAAGTTCCTGGACATGGGCTTCGACCAGGTCTACCTGCACAACGTTGGGCGCAACCAGGCGGCCTGGATCGACGTCTTCGGTCGCGACGTGCTGCCCAGCCTTACGGCCTGACGCGGGAGCCCCCGCCCGGCCGAGTCGGCGGTTCGTTTGGCGCTACCCTGTTGCGCGTCGATCTGGATCGATTCGTCGATCTTGCTGCCGATCTGGAGGAACGATGCGCGTGTTGTGTCTGGCCGGCGGTGTCGGTGGAGCGAAACTCGCCGACGGGCTCCAGCAGTCGCTCGCTCCGGGTGAGTTGACAGTCGTCGTCAACACGGGCGACGACTTCGAGCGCCACTCCCTCACCATCTGCCCGGACCACGATACGGTCCTGTACACGCTGGCTGGCCTGGCCGACTCGAACCAGGGCTGGGGCATCGCCGGCGAGACGTGGGAGGTAATGGACCAGCTCGCCCGACTCGGCGACGACACCTGGTTCCGTCTCGGCGATCGCGACCTGGCCACGCATCTCTTTCGGACCGAGCGGCTGCGCCGCGGCGCAAGACCGACTGAGGTCGCGCTCGAGTTGGGTCGGTCTCTCGGTCTGAAGTCGCGCGTACTGCCGATGGCCGATGAGCCCGTTCGAACCCAAGTCCGGACAGCCGCCGGCTGGCTCGATTTTCAGGACTACTTCGTACGCCTCCACCAGGAGCCGGACGTGCTCGAGGTCCGCTACGACCGGGTGGATGCCGCAATCGTCACTCCCGAGGTTCGCGACGCCATCCGCTCGGCCGAAGCAATCGTGGTGGCACCGTCCAACCCGGTCGTCTCGATCGGCCCGATCCTGGCCGTGCCGGGGCTGTTGAACGAGATACTCTCTGCCCGTCAGCGTGGCGTGCCGGCAGTGGGGGTCTCGGGCATCGTCGGCGGCAAGGCGTTGCGCGGCCCGGCCGACAGGATGCTGGTCAGCCTGGGCGAGGAATCCAGCGCGCTGGGCGTGGCACGGCGCTACGCCGCGGCCGGGCTGCTCGACGTCTTCGTGATCGACAAGAAGGACGAGGCGCTGAGCGCGAACATCCGGGGCCTCGGCCTCGAGGTTGTAATCACGCAGACCGTGATGACAGACCTCCCGATGCGGGCATCCCTGGCTCGACAGATGCTGGTTGCGGCCGCCGGGGGCGGCGCCCCGGCCCCTTCCGGCCGACGCGTCGGCCCGACACAATGACCCCGACCAGTGTCGACCGTGTCGTCGCCGTTGTGCCGGTGCGCTCGCTGAGCGGCGCCAAGTCTCGCCTGGGCGAGCCGCTCGACGCCGAAGAGCGCGCGGACCTCGTCCTGGCATTGCTCCGGCAGACGGTCGCGGCGGCCTTGGCCGCCAGCCGGCTTTCGGGCGTCGTCGTCGTCTCGAAAGACCCGTACCTGCTGCGAGAGGTGCGTGCTATGGGCGCCGCCTCGGTCCTGCAGCGGACTGACGGCCTCAATGAGGGCCTGACGGAGGCCCGACTCGCCTTCGGCGCCGAGGCCACGGCCGTAATGGTGCTGCCGGCAGACCTGCCCGGCGTATCGGCATCGGCGATCGACGATCTCGTCGATGCCGGTTCGGCCGCCCTCCGCGGCCAACCGGACAGGCCCGTCGTGGCCCTGGTGCCCGACCGCCACGGCCGTGGCACGAACGCCCTGCTCCTGGCGCCGCCGGGTGCGATCCCGTTCAGCTTCGGCGAGGGAAGTCGGGCGGCGCATGCGTCGGCGGCGCTGGCCGCAGGCGCGTCGTATGTGGAGCTTGACGGGCCGCTCACCTTCGACGTGGACACGCCCGAGGACCTGCTGGAGGCCGATCTGCGCGGGCTCGATCACGAGTTGGGCCGATGATCCGGGAAGACGGCGGCCGCGGCGAGGGCGAGAATCGCCCGCCCGGCGGTCGGCTTTCGGTCATCGCCCTTTCCGGAGTCCCGGAGATCCATCCGGGCGACGACCTGGCGACCCTGCTCATCACCGCAATCGCATCCACTCCGTGGGTTCTACCTCTGGTCGAGGACGACGTTCTGGTGGTCACGCAGAAGGTCGTCTCCAAGGCGGAGGGCTCGATAGTCGACCTGACGGCGATCGAGCCACGGCCCCAGGCCGTCGCCTTCGCCGAACGCTGGGACCGCGACCCTCGCCAGCTCGAGGTGGTCCTGCGCGAGGCCCGCCGTGTCGTTCGAATGACCAACGGCGTGCTCATCACTGAAACGAGTCACGGCTTCATCTGTGCCAACGGTGGGGTCGACGCCTCCAACATGGGCCCCGAGAGCGGGAACGTGGTGACCCTGCTGCCCGTGGATCCGGACGCGTCGGCGGACCGGATACGCGCCGCCGTTCGGTCGGCGTACGGGGTCGACGTGCCCGTGATCGTCTCGGACAGCTTCGGCCGGCCGTGGCGGTGGGGCATCACTGATGTGGCGATCGGCGTCAGCGGCATGTTGCCGATAGACGACCTGCGCGGCACGCCCGACGCAGACGGCCGGATCATGCGCAGCACGATACGGGCCACGGCCGACGAGATCGCCACGGCCGCCGAACTGGCGCTCGGCAAGACCGCGAGGCGGCCGGCTGCGGTCGTCCGAGGCGCCAACCCGACGCGCGGCGAGGGCCGTATCGCGGACGTCCTGATGCCGCGCGAGTTCGACCTGTTTCGGTGACGCCAGACGGCAACGAAGAATGGGCGGATGCCCCCGGCCCTGGCAGAGCCATAGCAGGAGCCGACGCCGCCGGTCGGCGCGGCTTGACGGCGCCTGATCACTCGTGGGCTGCTGCCTCCCGCGGCGGCGACGCGGGGCCTCTCGAGGCAAGCTTTCCGGCCACGGACCCTATCGATCTCCGGCTGACCCTCGCCCCGCTTCGCCACGGCCCCCACGACGACACGATCTGTTTCGGCCGCGACGACGTTTGGCTCGCTCGCCGCACCGCAGCCGGGCCGGCGACCTTGCGTCTCTGGACCTCCCTCGGTGACGGGGCGGTCCACGCTCAGGCCTGGGGGCCCGGCGCCGAGCTTGCACTCGCGGCGGCACCGGGCCTGGCGGGGCTGCTGGACGACCCGAATCCACTCGTGCCGCGCCACCGCCTGATTCGAGAGCTGCAGCACCGATCTCCGGGCCTCCGGCTGGCCAGGACGGGGCAACTGATGCCCGCCCTGGTTCCGGCCGTGACTGGACAGAAGGTCACTGCCGGAGAGGCTCAGGCCGCATACGCGGCTTTGGTTCGGCGTCTGGGGGAGCCGGCACCGGGGCACGGTGAGCTGTCGCTTTCACCGACCGGCGCGCGCATAAGTTCCCTCCCCTACTTCGAGTTCCACCCGATGGGCATTGAACGCCGCCGGGCCGAGCTGTTGAAGCGCATCGGCCGCCTCGAGTCGACGATCGAAAGCTGGATGGGAACCTCGCCCGAGGAAGCCCGCTCGCGCCTGCAGGAGATCCCCGGCATCGGGCCGTGGACGGCAGCGGAAGCGACCCGCACCGCCTTCGGCGATCCCGACGCCGTCAGCATCGGCGACGCCCACCTGCCGGATCTGGTTGCGTGGGCGCTTGCCGGCGAGCCACGCGGCGACGACGCACGGATGCTCGATCTGCTGGCCCCATACCAGGGACAGCGCGGCCGAGTCGTCCGGCTGCTCGAGGTATCGCGCATCAAGATCCCGAGGTTCGGGCCGCGCTTTGCCCCCGGGCGCATCGAGCGTCTCTAGGGATCGGATCGCATTTCGACCGCCGGCCCGGAGCCCTTAGCAGCCGGCAAGATAGTTGCAGGGGTTGACAGCATCTGCAACGGTGCCCAGTGCCCACGGGTAGCCGGTCCAGACCTCGAAGTGGAGGTGAGGACCGGTAGCCTCACCGCTCGTCCCGATGGATCCGATTCTCTGACCGGCGGAAATCTTCTGGCCGGCGTGGACGAACCATTTGGAGAGGTGATTGTAGGTCGTATAGAGCCTGCCGTTCTCCATTACCCAGATGACGTTGCCGCCGCCCGTGTACGACCGCCAGCCCGCGAAGATCACCGTCCCACTTACAGCCGCGACCACCGGCGCACCATAGGGAGCGGCGATGTCGATGGCATGGTGGCCGGACCAGAAGTACTGGCTGATGTAGCTGTAACCCGTCACGGGCCATAGCCACGAACCGACGGAGACGGTCCGACCGGCCGTGCCCCCAGAGCCGGCTTTTGGAGTCGGCATCGGGCCGCCGCTGGCGCCCGGGATCAGCAGGGTCTGGCCAAGCATCAAAGTCGCGTCCGGAAGGTTGTTGACGTCGACGATGTCCTGCGCCGCGACGCTGTACTTGGCGGCGAGCGATGCCAGCGTGTCCTTCGCCCCGACCTTGACCAGGAGACCGTCCATCGGTGGGATCAGGAGTCTCTGACCGACGCGAATCGAGGCCGGATTGGGCAGCTGCGACTTGTTCGCCCAGTAAACCGTGGAAGTGGCCAGGCCGAACCGGCCGGCGATCAGACCCAGGGTGTCGCCTGCCTGGACCGTGTAGGTCTGCAGCAGGGTATTGGCATCGACCCCAACGCCCGGGTTCTGGAGCGTGTTCGGGATCGACCCGTCGCCGAGGTAGAGATCGTTGAAGTTGGCTGCAAGAGGCCCGTCCCCCGCGCCGAACTGCGCTTTCGGAACCGCGCCCCCGGCGGCGCCAAACTGCGTGGCGTAGGTGGGCCGTGCCGCCGCCGACGCAGGCGAAACCTCGGGGAGTGAGCTGACGACGGCCGCCAGGACCAGAAGAGCGCACGCGCCGACGGGCACGAGCCGTTCGACGCCGTCGCGGCGGGACAATCGCGACGCGGCCCGGCGGAGCCGGTCTAGCGGGTCGATGCCGCCCGAGAGGCCCGACGGGTGGCCGGGAGATTTCACGATATGGGCGAGTCGGTCGAGGATCCGACTCACCGCAGCCAATCCCTCGCGCAATAGGGACTCCAGCTGGCGGACGGTTCCGCGAATGTGGCGGGAGGCCGTGTCGATCGAACGACACCCTACCAGACGATGCGCTTCTGGCGCAAACACCTCGCCTTCCGGCGCACCTCCATCTCGCCTCTTTCGACGGTCCAACCGTCACGCAACGCCCGAATGGGGCCGCCGCTCGGGGCGGTGCTAACCTGAGGCCTCCACCTCGAACAACCCGCGGCCGGTCCGCCGGCGGATCGCCGCCCTGGCCCACGGAGGCACCCCATGAAGATCGGTCTCCAGATCCCATCGTTCACCTGGCCTGGAGGCGACGCCGCGATCGGGTCCACCCTGGCCAGCGTCACGGAGGCAGCCGACACCGTCGGCTTCGACTCGCTGTGGGTGATGGACCACTTCTACCAGATCCGAGGCGTGGGCCGGCCGGAGGAGCCGATGCTCGAAGGCTGGTCCGCGCTCGCCTTCATGGCCGCCCACTCGAAGAAGGCCACCCTCGGGCTCATGGTCGGCGGCGTCCACTACCGCCAGGCCGGGCTCTGGGCCAAGGCCGCAACCACGCTCGACGTTCTGAGCGGAGGGCGCGCCTACCTGGGGATCGGCGCGGCGTGGAACGAGGAGGAGAGCCACGGCCTCGGCTTTCCTATGCCGCCGCTTGGCGTCCGTTTCGAGATACTGGAGGAGACCCTCCAGATCGTCCACGCGATGTGGCAGGGCGAGCGCGGTTCAGGAGAGCCGTTCCACGGCAAGCACTTCCAGGCCGAGCGGTTGCTCAACTCGCCGCAGGCCCTCACCAAGCCGCACCCGCGGATCATCATCGGCGGCGGCGGCGAGCAGAAGACACTGCGCCTGGTGGCCAAGTACGCCGACGCCTGCAACGTCTTCGGCGGGCCTGATCAGCTGACCCACAAGTTCGCGGTCCTGCGCGAGCGATGCGCGGAGGTCGGTCGACCCTTCGAGGAGATCGAACGGACGAATCTGGCCCACGTCGACCTGTCTCAACAGGCGCCCGCCCAGGTTGTCGCCCGTTTCCAGTTGCTGGCCAACGTCGGAGTCCAGCACGTCATCTTCAATCTCACCAACGCGGACGACCTGCGCAACATCGAGACTCTGGGTCGCGACGTGCTTCCTCAGGTCCACGCCATCGAGCCGAAGGCCATCTAGTGTCCCGATTCGGAAGTCGCTGGCGGCTTGCGAACTGCTTTGGCGAGGATCTGGTCGGCGGTCTTGACCCAGTGGAAGGGCGTTGAGCCCTCGTTCCACTGGGCCGTGAAGGCCGTG